>WNFP01000730.1_pt1 | contig 50441 bp, 32 predicted proteins | sample 5400201 | NCBI WGS metagenome assembly WNFP01 (sample SAMN13153355, study PRJNA577476) | soil metagenome | isolation source: 115 cm saprolite under Madrone tree | place: USA:California | collected 2016-06-14 | reverse complement strand
CGTGTTCGCCGATCCAGCGCGCACCGAAGTGGACTGGAACTTCTTCGCCTCGCTGGGCGTCGATGCCATTTATAGCGATATCCCGCTGGGCGTGCGCTTGCAGCCGGCGATTCCCGATCTGTGATCTCTCTTGCGCTCGAACTTGAATCTTTCAGCTCGGGGAAGAAGGCTGCAATACTATGACGCCTCTTTGCGTTTACTGGGGGATTCCCGTCCGGGAGCGGCTACCGGGATTCACGGATCTTGAACAAACTTGCCAAGCGCTGATAGAGGCCTTCGATGGCTCGAAAAAGATCTCCAGCCCCGGGGGTTCCGTCGGTCACTTCATGGGCGTCCAAATCCGAAGCCAGCGCCTTGCTGAGCTGCGTGGCGCGGCGGACACGCTCGTCGGTGAGCAAGGTGCGTACGGTTGCAGTATCCCGTTGGTGGGCTTGGCGCTCCTGCAGTTCTTGAAGTGCCCAAGCAGTCTTGCGTACATAATCGACGGCGTCGCGAAACTCGCGAAGCACGCGAGGATCCATTCCACCCGACCTGATGGCTTGCTCCAGTTTCAGCAGGTCGTCGATTGCCCTCTTCAGCCGGAACGTCACGCCCCAAAAAGTCTCGCTGGGAGAAAGAAGCTCGACGGCCAGTCCCAACACCCCGCTCTCTTTGGAGGGACGCAGGGAAATCACTCGCGCAGAGGCTGTTTTAGTTGTGCTAAGGTTAGTCAGCTCAATAAGGCTGCCGATGGCCGGGCGGCCTCTCATGTCGAGCAGCCCACCGTGCATGTTGACTTCTTTGGCTTCAGCAAACTCGATGACGCCTGCGCCGTTGGGCTCCAACCACTTCGCCTGCACGGGAACGGCTACAGGGTAACGGTCACTCCTCCTGTTTTTTCCCTTTGTGACCGGTACCTCGGCGCCCGACTTGTCCGTTGCCAACAGCCACCTCCGCTCGTCAGGGCCCCACACTCGTCCGGCAGTCTTTAAGCCGGTATTTCCGATCGCAACTCTGTCTCTGCGCAAGACCATACGCCCGGCGTTCTATGGCGTCAAGCTTGGATCATCGCCACGCATGGCCGGCGAAAGCCGCTCGCCCGGTCAGTCGCGTTCTCGGAAATGCGGCCGACTGGCACGCCAAGACACCGGCAGCGTTTATTTTTTGCCTCTAGTCTCTCCAAAGGTACAATGGCAACACGTCCGATGACCAAAGACCAGAATCATCCCGGGGTAGCGCGCGCCCACCATGCTTCGTTCAAACGATAAGCATAGAATCATCAAACACTATGACGTCATCAGTCCCTACTATCGCTCCCTGTGGGGAGAGCATCTGCATCACGGCTATTGGATTCGTGGCGATGAAGCAAAGGAAAAGGCCCAGCTTCAGCTCATCGAGCATCTCGCTCAGGTCGCAGGGGTAAAGCCCGGCTCGGAGATTCTCGACATTGGCTGCGGCCTCGGCGCCAGCAGTCTTTATTTGGCCAAAAACTATAAGGCCGCCGTCACCGGCATAACCATTTCCGAAGTACAGGTCGAAATGGCGACCAAGGCTGCGGCAAAGGAGCAACTCGATGCGAAGTTTCTCCTGATGGACGCCGAAGCGATGCACTTCCAGAAACAATTCGACCTTCTCTGGTCCGTCGAATCCATCTCCCACTATCAGCGCCGCGAAGAGTTCTTTGCTTCCGCCGCTAAACTCCTGAAGCCCGGTGGCCTCTTCGCGATCACCGACTGGTTCAAAAAAGAAAATCTGAACCGCTCACAGACCGAGAAATTTATCGATCCAATCGAAAAAGGCATGATGGTGGAACTGCAAATCATGGATGACTATGAGCATTTCCTTACTTCGAACGGCCTGCAAATCATGCACCGCGATATTCTGAACAAGAATTGCGCCAAAACGTGGGACCTGTGCCTCGATATCATTAGCGACAAAGCATTTTGGGCGCTCGCCGTGAAGTTGGGCGCGGAGTTTGTCACCTATCTCAAGGCCTTCCAGGCCATGCGCGCCGGCTTCGCTTCCGGTAACTTCGTCTACGGCCTCTTCGTCGCGTGCGCCGCATCCAGCGCGTCTGCGACTTCAAATGCCTCACAAACCTGCTAAATGGACATCTCCGGTTACCCAACAATTGTCCCCAAGCGATCATGGAATCACGTATTCCCATGTGTGCCATTTTGAACACAATTATCTGGGTTTTTATGCTAACTATGGGAATGGTCATGAAGAACGCGCAGAAAGAGTCTTGGGAAGCCGTGTTCATTGAGACAAACGAGATGATCCGGGCGCTACGCGCTGAACATGCGTTCTCTGAGCGCTTCCTGTCTTATATGCTTTCGCGGAATATTCGTATGGAGGAGGATTTAGTCGACCAGCTTTGTCAGTGCAGCGAGAGGAGACTCGCCTGCGCACTTCTGCAGCTCGCAGGGAAGTGGGGTCCTCGCAGGGTGCGGAGATTTGCCGGAATATCGCAAACGACCCTGGCAAAGATGACCGGCACTACGCGCTCGCGCGTCAATTTCTTTATGAATAAGTTCAGAACGCTTGGCTTCATTAAGTACGATGGCGCTCTCAGCGAGAGCACCGGGATTCGCGCTAACACCTCCCTCTTAGCTAAGGCTTTCTGCAAATAGCTTTCAGCTCGCGTCACCGGGGTGTCGAAAGCGGCGTGTAAGGCAATGGGAGATTCCTAGTCACATCCGGCAGCAGGCGAAAATCGAAATAGTCAGCAACGCAGGGAGCCCAATTCCATGAGTCGTACAGTTCCTGTGCCGGGCAACTGGATAGGGTTTTTACGCAGCCAAGGTGAAACCGGAATAGATTACATTGTGGCGCGAGTTACGCTCCACGACGGCCGATCATTTGAGCAGGTTGCCATCAGAGACGGATATATCACGATGGTGAGAGGACACAAGGAAGTACCGTTCTCCGGGGACGACATAAAAGAGGTTGAAGTAAATCACAAGAAATGGAACTTCAGCGAAGGCAGAATTTGAATGAGCCGGACTGCTGGTCTACCAACACCTATGACCAGGGTAGATTCATTTCCGTTCGAAGGCCGCAGTAGCAGAAAACTTCCGGTCTACGTGCGGTCCTGAGCGCGGACCACCTGAATGCAGCACTCAACGCTTTCCAGCAGCGACACCACAGGTAGGACAGGGGACGGAGGATATCTGTTTGGACGTGAGTTCTTTCTTCTTCATTTAAACAATCATGCGGGACACTCCGCAGCGAAACTGTTCAATTTGGCACACTGTCGGAAGTATCTGACACTCGATCAATCGTAATCAAGCTAATTCCCGATAAGCGTCCGCAACGCGTCTCCCACCTATCCATCTCTCCGCCCCGCCGTCCCACTGCCCCGCTGTCTTCTAAGCCTTTTAGAATCTATAGTTCCGAAAAATAGAGGGGATACCTTCTTAACTGGAATTGCCGATTGTCCCCGCCACGGAGTCCTGGCATTCTATATGGAGGGACAGTCTTAGTGGGGCTTCGCCGGAGGCTCCGCGGGCGCATCGGTTCCCTTGGGCTTGGCGATCGTAGAGAGCGTCTCCACATTGAACTTTTTGTAGTCCCAATACCGCGTCACCACGCTGGCTTTGATCCCCTTCACCAGCAGGAAACGCACTCCAACGTGCGCCTCCATGTGGGTCGGCAGCCACACCTCGTTATTCACAAATGCCTGCTCGAAGACGAAGCTGGTGCCCTTCTGCAGATTCGCCAGCAAGCCGCCCGCAATCTTCATGTCACCGGTAAAATACGCTTCCAGCCTTGCCACGTCGTGTGCTTTTTCGTCGATCCACACGACGCCGGCGAGCTTCTGCGCGATCTTTTCCACCATCTTGTGCGCCTTGAATTCGGGATTCGGCTCGAAATCGAAGACCAGAACGTCCTGCCCGCGGAAGCGCTCGCGGCGCGGATTCACAAACTGGCACGCGCGCAGAAATATCTCAATTCCCGGCTCATCCTTCTCGTCGCTCTTCCCTTCTTCCTTGGCCTTTTCCGCTTTGGCTTCTTTCTTGGTTTCGCGCTTCTGCAGCTCCGCGATGCGTTTCTGCGTCTTTTCGTTTTCTTTCTTCTGCTCTTCAGCGCTCAGCAACTTGCCGTCTTTTTTCACCCGCGTCGTCACTTCCTCCCCGTTGAGATAGAAAAAAGTGTACTCGTTGGACTCGCGCTTTTTCACCCGGCCGTCGCCCTCGAACTCCGTCTCCTCCTCGGACTGCGATCCGGCGTAGTTCTCTTTGATCTTGTCGATGGCCTTCTGGTTATCGTCAATCTCTTTGAACAGCGCTTTCAAGTCCGGCAATTTGACTTGCGATTTGATCGGGAAGTCAAACACGCGCTCGCCCACCGTTCCGTTGATCACCGCGCGTGTCACGGTGATGTCGTACTTGTCGCTCCCCCGGTGCAACTCGATCTTGTACGGCAACCTCACGCCATCAACAGCCCGGTAGTCGTCATAGAGAATTTCTTCCTCCACTCCGCCGACCGTCGCTGCTTCCTTCACGATGAGATGAGTCTGCGGATCGAAGTAAACTTGCCGCTTCACGCCAGTGGCCGTGGTCACCTCGAGTTGTACTGCATCTCTTCCGCGCACTTGCGCGTGCCCCACAAACGCCAACGCGATCTTGCTCTTCTTAGGATTGACAAGCCGCGAGTTGTAATACTGCGCTGCCGCTTCCATTTGCATTCCTTCGGGACCCACCCGCGTGCCAAGCTCGCCAGCCGCATTCTGATGCCAGGCGGACTTCCCGTTGTACGCCTCGATCAGGTTTTTTTCGCCCGCCATCAGCTCCGAGTAAAACCGATTCGGCAGCTTGGTATCCAGCGTGTACGTCCCCATCTTCCCGTCGTCACTCGTAAAGGTCCCTTCAAGCGTCAACGTCTGGATCCTGGCCAACACCCTAGTGCCCCCCGCCGCCTTCAAGTACTGCTCCACAATCTTCCCGGCATCCTGCGCCCGAGCAGTGTGGGCCTCGCCGGTGAGCATCAATGCGATGAGTATGCTAGGCAGACGTGTGCGCATGAGGTTCAACTACATGAACGCAATCCGGCGCAAAAAGTTTCCAGCAAAGTTCAAGTGGCAGGCCCCCATCGCGAGACGAGGGTCATTCTGCCCGGTTTGTAGGGGCGCAGCATGCTGCGCCCCTCTTCAGGGTACAACCCCGGTTGGAATTATTGCGCTTTTGGCCGTTTCGAGTACTTTTCGTAGAGGCGGAGATGTCGGTTGTCCATGGAAGTGAGCTGCCCCTTGATAAAGAGGTACTTCACGTCGGTGGTGAGCTCGAGCGGGTCGCCGTTGGTCACGATGAGGTTGGCGAGTTTTCCCTGCTCGAGGGTCCCGATCTGACCGTCGAGGCCGAAAATCCGCGCGGGATATAGCGTGACAGCCTTGAGCGCTTCCTCATACGGCAGGCCGTACGCAACGGCGTTCGCGGCGTTTTGTCCCAACCGCCGCGCGAACGAGTTATCGAAGCTCGCGAAGGCGAACTTCACCCCGGCAGCGGCAAGCTCGGCGGGCTGCGAAAGCAGCCGATCGTAAGGATCGTCCTCGTCGAGCGGGAGCGTGAGCATCGGCCGGAGGATTACCGGAACGCCCTTCGAGCGGAGCAAGTCCTTCAACTTGTACGCTTCAGAGCCGCCGGCGAGGATCATCCTGAGCCTCTGCTTGTCGCAAAACTCGACTACATTGCGAATCTCGCGCGAGCGATCGGCAAAGACCAGCAGGGGCAGCTCGCCGCGAACGACCGGCACGAGCGCTTCCAGCTTCAGGTCGCGATCGTACTTGGCGGCTGAGCCTTTTTCCATTGCCTGGGCATAGTGCCGGGCGCGCTCCAGCCAGTCGGTGATTTCGGTCACTTGTTTGTCGTATTCCTGCTTGGCCTCGCTGTAGGGTTTTTCCTTTCGCGAAAAGGTGGCGAAGTCAAAAGTCTGGGTTTCAATCTCCGGCCAGTTGAGCACCATTGCCGCGCTCTTCTTGATGAGCATTTCGTCGATGGTCCAGCCGCTGAGGTGAATGGCTGCGGCTTGTCCGCCAATCACGCCCTGTGAGCCGAAAGAGTCCATGCCGCCGCTGGCAGGAACGGCCAGAACTTCCGTGATGCCCGCCGCGCGGGTGACGGGAATGTGTTCGCTCGAGGGTGACACCGCCGTGGCTGCGACCACGTCCGGGTTGTAGCCTCCGGACTCGGCAGAATCGACGGTGGCGCTGACTGCGCCGATCTCCCGCAACCCCATCTGGGTGATCGAGTCGAACAATCCCGGGTAGACTTGCAGTCCTTTTGCGTCGATCACCTGGGCTCCCGATGGGATGTCCAAGCCGGCGCCCACAGCCGGCGAGCCGATGCCGCTCGCTGAGGGCGGTTTGGGTTTTTCTTCCGGCTTTTTTTCTTCCGGTTTTTTCTCTTCGGGTTTCTTTTCGGCGGGTTTTTGTCCGATGGGCACGGTCGCATCGGGCTTCTTTTCTTCCGGCTTCTTCTCGGCGGATTTCTTTAGTTTGTCGATGAGCGCCTTCTTTTCTTTTTCGCGCTCGGAGCGCTCGGCGATGTCGCGCTGGCGGTCGAAGTAGACGCGGCCATCGATCAGTGTTTTCTGCACGACGGCGTACGCGCTCAGCGGATCGCGATTGTAAATCGCGAGGTCGGCATCCTTGCCAACGTCGATCGAGCCGGCGCGCTTGTCGATTCCGAGCTGGATTGCCGGATTCAACGTGACCAGTTTCAGCGCTTCATCGTTCGAGAGGCCGCCGAACTTCATGCTCTTGGCGGCTTCCTGATTCAAGTGCGTGGCTTCTTCCGCGTCGTCGGAATTGATGGAAACGACCACGCCGCGGCGGGTCATCAGCGCTGCGTTGTACGGAATGGCGTCATAAGCTTCCACTTTGTAGGCCCACCAATCGGAAAAAGTGGAAGCGCCGACTCCCGCGGCCGCCAGTTCATCGGCGACTTTATAGCCTTCGAGAACGTGCTGAAAGGTGCGGACTCTGAAGCCGAACTCTTTCGCAACGCGGAGGAGCATCAGGATTTCATCCTCGCGGTAGCAGTGCGAGTGAACGTAGCGCTTGCCTTCCAGCACTTCGACGAGCGGCTCGAGGCGCAGATCGCGGCGCGGTGGAATGAGATTTTTTTCACCGGCGGCGCGCTTGTTGTAGTCATCCCAGGTTTTCTTGTAGTCGCGGGCTTCGCTAAACGCGCCGCGAATAGTTTCCTCGACGCCCATGCGCGTGGCCGGGTAGCGTTTGGGTTGACCGGGGACGCTGAAATTCGAACGCTTGGGATTTTCGCCGAGTGCGAATTTGATGCCGGGAATCGCGCCTTCGAACGGAAGCTTCGCGGCGGGCTGGCCCCAGCGAAGCTTGATGACCAGCGTCTGTCCGCCGATGGAATTGGCGGAGCCGTGAAGAATGTTCGCCGCCGTGACTCCGCCCGCTAGATCGCGATAGATGTCGATGTCGTCCGGATTGAGGATCTCCGCCATATTCACCATCGAGGAGACGGAAACGCTGCCTTCGTTGACGCTTTCCGCGGCGATGTGCGAATGGCAATCGATAATGCCGGGCATGACGAATTGCCCCGCGGCTTCGATCACCTGGGCGTCTTTCGGGGCGTTGATGGATGCGCCGACTTCGGCAATTTTGCCATCCTTAATAAGGATGGAGCCGTGCTCGATGGTTCCATGCGATACCGTGAGGATGGTGGCGTTTCGAATCAGGATGACGGCGGGAGCGTCCGGCGGATTTGCCGCACTTGCCGAATGCGGAAAGTAAACGAGGCATAGGACGCAAACGAAGTAGAGGAGCGGAGTCCGCAGGCCGTCTGCGTTTAGCAAATTCGAATTTCTCACTGAGCACCTCCCCAGTTGACCATCGCCGATGAAGCCGCGCCGGGTTTCACGCCGGTAAACTCGAGCGACAAACCCTGCACGCTGATGCTGCCCTTTAACGAAGTTCCATCAAACGAGCCAGAGAAGGTGACGTCGGCGGGAGATCCCTGGAGCGGAATGTCGATGGTGAAGCTGAATTTGTCCACGCTCAAGTATCCGCTAATGACCGATGCGGTGCCGCGCTTGCTGGTGATAGTGCCGGAGATTGTGCCGTCCTTGTCCATGGTGAGGTCAGCGGTAGATTCCTCGGGACCATCGGGTGTGGTGTAGGAAAGCTTCCATTTTCCGGTGATGTCGCCTTTTGGCGGATCCTTGGGCTTCTCCGGCTCGCGGACCTCAAATTTGTGGCCGTCGACAAAAACAAATTTGATCTTCGTTTTTTCCTCGAAGAGGTCGCCGTCGGCGACGACGAGATTGGCGATTTTCCCGTTTTCAATGGAGCCCAGGCGATCGGCGACGCCGAAGATTTCCGCCGGCGACAGCGTCAGCGCGCGAAGAGCGGCGTCCGGAGCGAGGCCCGCGTCAATCGATTTCTTCGCGGCCTTCAGGGTGTCTTTCGGCGCCGTGATGCCGCCGGAATAAAACGCAAACTTGACGCCCGCTTTGGCCAGCGCCGCCGGTGAAGACGGCGCGCGGTCGCGGAACTGCAGCGTTCGAAGCGAAGGCTTGTCCTCGGGATCGGCATCTTTCTCGGCTTCGGGCCACTTGAGATTCACGAGCACGGGAAGTTTTTTCGCGGCGATTTCCGGGGCGACTTCGTAGGCCATCTGGCCGCCGTAAATGGCGCCGTTGACATGCCAGCGATCGACGAGTTGGAGAGCGCGGCGGAGCTGCACGGAATTGTTCGCGGGAATCAAAACGAGCGCATGATCTTCCAGCGCGCGGGCGAGCGCGGCTACCGTGCGGTCATAACCGGGCCGCGCCACGCTGCGGGGATTCTTTTCGTATGTGGCTTGCGCTTGGGTGCTCCACTCCTTGTCCAGCCAGACCTGGTGAATGTATGCGAGCACGCCCATGATTGAACTCGGAAACCCGCCGCCGAATCCTCCCGAAGTCTGGAATGCCACCGGAATCGCCACCGGCGATTTCACCACCAGATCTCCCGCGCGTTCACCCGCCAGATCCAGCACCGCCGCCTGCCCCGGGAAAATGCCCCCTTTCGGCGCGGAAACAACGGTGGTGAATCCTGCGCTGCGCCAGGTTTCAATGCGCTTGTCGCTCAAGCTGACATCGTCCGCCGCGCTGCGCCACGGCGTGGAGGCGGGCCGGTCCTCCGGGCCGCGCGCTCTCTCTTGTGCGCCGTGCGGGCTGCCTTCACTGCTCGCAGAAAGAACGGCAGTAATCCCCACGTCGGTGAATGAATCGAACAAGCCCGGGTAAACGATCAATCCCTTACCCTCGATGACCCACGCTTCAGGCGGAATGGCGATGTCTTTTCCTACAGCCGTGATGAGGCCGAGAGAGATGACGATGGTGCCGTTCTCGACGGGCGGCCCGGAAACGGGGACGACTTTGGCACCGCGAATGGCGAAGTATTGCGGTTCGCCGCCTTGCGCGCGAAGAGATGGCGCAGCACAGAAGAGAGCAAAAAGCGCCGTGACGCAGACCGCTGACGCACACCTGAGGATCAGGTTCGAACGCATGCAAGACTCCTCGCGAGAAAGTTGAAAGGAAATTGTCCCCCGGCAACCGTAAAGGTAGACGCATGAGGCTAGTGGGAAGTTTCCGAAGAGTCAAGAAGAGCGAGGGCTGAAAAAAAAAGAAAAAACCGGAAACAAAATGGCGGTCCGAGTGGGGCACGTCGGACACTAGTCTTTTGCTCTTAGGCTTCCAAGAATCGGTCTTCGGATTTTGGTCCTTCGCTTCTCGTTTTCTTGTTCTAGGGCTTTTTCTTTTTGAAGAGGCCGCCGAGAGTGCTTATCGCGTCGGCGGGATTTTGCCCCTGCGCCAGTGTCTTGGTGGAGCCGGCGGTCGAAGTGCCGGCGCATCCAAGCTGCGACTTCAGCATGCCAGCCGCAAGACCGCCGACATCGGGAATAAATTTTGGATCGGAAGCCGTGCCGTGAATCAGGAAAGGCACGGTCGTCGTACCACCTTTACAGCCACCAGCGGCGCCCGTGACTTGAGTCAGGAGGCCGCCAATACCGCCTGCGGCACCACTGGTTGTGCCGCCCGCCGCGCCCGTAGCGCTAGCCACTGCGTTGGCGAGGTTTGCCACCATTTTGAAATCGAGATTGTTCTTTGAGTCGATCGCGCCGAGACCGGTGAGATTGCCGAGCGGGGGAAGGACCGCCAAGAAATTGTCAGCCTTTAGACCATCGGGCGCCATGTGGAGATTGGCGGTGAGCTTTTCGATGTTCAGGTCGTTGCCGGTCTTGACGCCAGTGAGCATCGAGATGGCGGACAGTTTCGAGCCGAGATCAAAGCCGACGAGCTTCGTGTTGTAAACGCCTACGGTGCCATTGGTGACGAGTCTGTTGGTGGGACCTGTGATAGTGAGATCGGTGCTAAGCGTGCCGCCCTGAAGCGAAGCACCTCTGGGAAGATTGATGCCGAGGGCGGGAAGGAAGGCCTCGAGGTCTTTTGCGGGCATGTCCTTGCCTTCGAGCTTGATGTTGACCTTGGTGGCCTCGCCAGCGGATTCGTACGTGCCGCCGAGATGAGCAGCGGCGCTGCCGATCTTGAGCGTGGATGGAAGGAGGACCCCGGTGTTTTTGCGGAGATTGTATTTGGTATTGAAATCCACGGTGAGGGGAACGCCGGCCGGCGAACCACCGGCGATGAGCAAGGCTTTGGAAAGTTTGGCGGTGCCCTTGGTTTCGGCTTCGCCGCCTTTCGATTCAAGCGTGCTATCGAGATCGAGAAGGCCCCCGAGTCCCAGAGAGGGATCGAGGAAGCCCGTCGAGGCGAGATTCAAAGAACTGACATTGAGCTTGGCGGAGAGCGGAGTCCGCGCAGTGTCGGCCTGATCGATAGGCCCGACGGTGCCATCGAGCTTGAACTTACCGCCGGAAGGGAGATCGGCGGCGACTGTGACCGGAAACTTCGAGGTCATGGAAACGTCGGAGGCGGTCACATCGACGTGGTCGTAGTTATTGCGCTTCTGCGAATTCGTGGCGCCGACGATGATACTGCCGTCCTTGAGCTCAAATTTCTTGATGGAGAGGTCTGCGGGAGAGCTTGACGAACTCGAAGACTTTGCGGCTGCGCCACCGAGCGAAGAATAGTTCCACCGGCCGGCGCCATTGTGAAGGAGTGTCACTTGCGGGGTATCAATCGTGACGCCGGTGACATTGAGGGTCTTCGAGAAAATCAGCGGCATGACTTCGACTCCGACCTTCAGCGACTTGGCGGTGAGGAAAGGAGAAGAGCTGAATTTGGGATCGTCGCCGATGGAGATATTGTCGGCGGAAAGCGAGCCGCTAAGGAGCGAAAGGCTGAGATTGCCGAGTTCGACTTTGCGGCCGAGCGCGGCAGAAGCCTTTTCTTCAATGGTGGGACGGAACTGATTGACGGGAATCAAAAACGGCGCGACGAGAACAAGAACGACCAGCACGCCGACGACGACGAGGACAATCTTCAATGTTTTGTTCATGACGGCCTCCAAGACAGCGGCAACGGGCGATCCCCCGGACGAAGAGAGGGGAGGATCGCATAATGATTATATGCATGGGGAGGGGTAGTCGTCTGTCCTGTTGTGGACAGGGGAGACATGACCCCAGATGCAAAACCGGCACCCGGGCATCCGACCCACCTCCCAAAACCTGACGGGCAAATTCGGGGCGGGGGTCAGCCGGCCAGGGGATCGACTACGGCGCCGAGAAAGACGACCACTCCGGAAAAATCATCGCAGATCGCAAAGACAAAGGGGCGGTTCACAATCATCTCGAAGGGCGGCGGAAGCGGCTCTTCGTACTCGGATGCGCCGTCCATAAGCATGCTCACCGCGGCGGCTTCCGTGCCCTTCTCATTGACTTCGACAAAATCTTGCTGCATCGCCGCCATCAGATAGAGAGGCTTACGGTCGCTGATGCCTTCGAGTGCCGCGCGCGCTGGGTCGAAAATCTGCGCCATTCCCATCGCTTTCAGCGGGGCGCTCAAGTCCGATTGGGTTTCGATGCGGAAGCGCGGCAGCTGAATGTGGCCCTCTCGTTCGCCCATCACGCGAGTCCAGCTTGTTCCTACCTTACTGGTGAACTCCGCGCAAAACCTTCGGAACGCCATCTGCTTTGGAGGAAGCACGACGCACATGCTCATCCCGCCTTTGTACGGCAGACTGACGATTTGCGCGCCGCCTCGCTCGGCGTAACGAAATTTTCCCCACTGGCGCATCATGGGCACGAGCTGGCTCGCCCCGTCCTGCAGCGTGAATTTTTCCTCCTTTGTCTCGTCGATCTCGAAGGGCTCCTTCCATAGTCCTTTGAAGTACACCGCGTTCATCGTCACTAGCGGCGAAAATGGCTTCAGAGAGTCGACAACCGCCGCTATGCGCCCCCGCGTTTTCTCATTGGCCCAAGCGTTGACCTTGCGCGCCGAATCGGGGGCGCGAAAGTCCAATGTCTGAACTTCCGCCCAGTAATGCTCCTTCAAGGTCTTAACGTAGTCCTGCTTGGGCACAAAACCGTCGTCGCACCACAGGGAGTTCGCGGTGAGCATTTCCAGGCCACGGCGCTGCGTCTCTGTCTCCAGTTGAAAGCCCAGCGGCCGCCCCAGGCGCTCGTAATGGTTGGAGAGGTTCTCGGGGTAATCGTCCAGGCGCAGCGTATCCATTATGGACTTTCGTGTTTCGCCCGTAGCACCCTCCCAAAGCATGGCCAGCACGACGCGGGAGCTGTAGGGAGAAATGGCCAGGTTGCGATCGCCCGGCTTCAACGCTTCGAACAGGCTGAAAGCGAACTGAGTGCTGGGGAGTGCGGAGATCTCATCTGAGGCGACGCGCTGGAGCCGCTCGGTCTTCGATGGTTTGCGGAGCCAAGAAAAAATGGAAGACATACAAAACTTCCTGTCTTGCTGGTTCCCCATCTTCGCCCGAAAGATCACTTGCACCTTTGGCGGTTTCCTGGCGCGAAGGCAGGGGAGTTGCCCTCGACTATACCCTAACAAGCAGAATTGTCACCCCAACGGCGACAGACAAGGCCGGGCGGCGTACAAAAGCCTGCTAGAATCCCCTTGCCGATGGACGACAAAAAACCATAACCTCATAGAAACCTTGGAGCAACGGATATGAAAAGCGCGCGAGCGGGGAAGGCTCCCAAAGTGCTCGTGATCGACACCGGCGGCACGAACATCAAGCTGCTGGCGACCGGGCAAAAAGAGCCGCGCAAATTTCCCTCCGGTCCCACCATGACGGCGGGGAAAATGGTCCGCGAAGTCAAAGAATGCGTCAGTGATTGGAAGTTCGACCGAGTGTCATTGGGATATCCCGGTCCTATCATTAACGGACACCCTCTTCGCGAGCCCCATAACCTGGGGGGCGGCTGGATGAGATTCAACTTCAGCAAGGCCTTTGGCTGTCCTGTGAAGATACTCAACGACGCGGCGATGCAGGCGCTTGGCAGCTACAAAGGCGGCCGCATGCTGTTTCTGGGACTTGGCACCGGCCTGGGGTCGGCGATGATTGTGAATGGAATGCTGGAGCCGATGGAGCTGGCGCACCTTACCTACAAAAACGGGAAAACCTACGAAGACTATCTCGGACTGCGCGGCCTCGAACGAATGGGGAAGAAAAAATGGCGTGTGCACGTTGCGAAAATCGCGAAGAAACTAAAGGCTGCCCTGGAAGCCGATTACGTGGTGCTGGGTGGGGGAAACAGCAGGAAATTGAAGAAGCCGCCTGCCGGCACGCGGCTTGGGAGCAATGAAAATGCCTTCCTCGGGGGCTTCCGCATGTGGGAGAAATAGCGAAGCATGAAAAGAACGGGTCTGAAGACCGCCACTACAACGATCGGAAGTCGGGAAAGAACGGATGGATGGGAAGGACATGGTAGCTTCGTCGAAGTGGAGTGGAGCGCAGAGTGGAATTATCGAGCCGATGATGGTGCGCATCCCGGAGGGTTGGTTTGGGATGGGGTGCGAAACGGGGCGGGATGATGAGAAGCCGGTGCATCGCGTGTGGGTGGACGCTTTTGAGCTTGCGGCTTACCAGGTGACGAATGCGGAGTACGGGCGTTTTCTTGCGGAGACGAGTGGTGTTCCGCCGCCGTGCTGGAGTGATGCAAACTTCCATCATCCGAAGATGCCCGTGGTGGCCGTATCGTGGCACGAGGCTGCGAGTTACTGCGAGTGGCTGGGCGGTGCGACCGGCAAACGCTATCGTTTGCCGAGCGAAGCCGAATGGGAGCGCGCGGCTCGCGGAGGCGCGGAAGGCTTGCTGTATCCGTGGGGCGATGCGCCTCCTGAGATGGTTCCCGATTACGACAAACGGTGGAAGCTGGGACCGGAGCCCGTGGGGCTGTATGCGGCGAATGCATATGGACTCTACAATCTCGGCGACAACGTCCATGAATGGTGCGCGGACTGGTACGACGACGGCTACTACGGGCGCTCGCCGGAACGAAATCCGCTGGGGCCGAAGAGCGGCAGCAGGCGGGCTTCGCGGGGTGGCTCTTGGCGGCATCACATAAAAGTTACGCGAACGGCGGCGCGTTCGAGCATTCCGCCGGAGTTTCAATACGCGGATTACGGTTTCCGGATCGCGCGGTCCTTGTTAGGATGAGCGAATGCGGCACGGTTCAATGGCTCTGCGCCTGATTGCACTGCTGGTGAGCGTCGTCGCAGCGGCGGCTGCGCAGCAGGAGCCAAAGCCACAAGACCTTCCCAATGCGCCGGTGGCGAAACAGGAAAACGCGCCGCAGAAGCGACAAAATGCTTTCAACACAACCATCGAAGTTCTCGGACGACGGTCTATTTTCTTTCCCAATATTGCGACCAGCAGGGGCCCGCTCAGTACCAAGCAGAAGTTCGAACTTTTTGCAGGTGAAAGCGTCTCTCCTTCCCGTTTGCTCAGCTCGGCCGCCGGGGCTGGGATTGGTCAAGCGCGGAATTCGCTGCCCGGATACGGCCAGGGAATGGGAGGGTACGGAAAGCGTTTCGGCTCTTCGATGGCCACGGGAGCGGCGAACAATTTCTTCGGGACGTTTCTCGTCTCGTCCCTGCTGCACCGTGATCCGCGCTACTTCGTAACCTTGCACGGAGGCGCAGGACACCGCATCGGTTACGCGCTGAGCCGCATCGTGGTTGCGCGCACGGATGACGGCAAAGATGCCGCCAATTGGGCGGGAATCCTGGGCCCGCTGCTGGCCGAGAGCCTGGCGAATAGCTATCTGCCGGTGAAAGAGCAAACAGCGGGCGGGACCTTTCAGCGCTACGGATGGCGGATCGGCCTAAACGCCGCCAGCAACGCGCTCCGGGAATACTGGCCGACGATCTTTCGCAGTCTGCGCATTACGAAAAGCGCTCCGGGTTAAAGCCGGAGTCGAGTGCGGCCTTAATACAGGATTAATTTCTATTCATGCTTAAAAGGGCTTCAGGATTCATTCTTCCAAGAAATACCGGCCAAAAACCCAAATTGGGCCGGAATCCACGGTTCAAGAGCGCAATGCACGATTGACTGCAAAGACCCAGTGACATAGCATCCGCCAGTCACGGAAAGCAAGACTTTGTCTACCACCGGGGATCCGATTCGGCGGTCCATCCGAAAGGAAGCTGCTTCAATTGGGGCTGACTTCTTCACCGCTTAAAGCAGAACAATTCCAAGAGCTAAACGCAGCTCCCACTCGGGTGCGTTGGCGAGTTGTGGCGCTGCTGGCATTTATCGCCGGTCTCACGTATGTCGATCGTTTGAACCTCGGAATTGTTGGCAAAAATATCCAAGAGGAGTTCAAATTCTCAACGCAAACCATGGGCTGGATTTTGGGTGCCTTCAGCCTGGGTTACGCGTGGTTTCACGTTCCCGGCGGATGGCTGGCCGACCGATTTGGACCGCGACGAGTCCTGGCGGGGGCAGTTCTCTGGTTTTCCATATTCACTGCACTAACCGCAATTGCGCCTAATCTACCGATACTGAAATTGCTTGGCTTAGGGTGGGCATTCGCGGTCACTCGCTTGCTCATGGGTGTCGGAGAGTCCGCAGCGATGCCCGTGGGGAACAAGATGATGGGTCACTGGCTGGGGCCCAAGGAGCGTGCTTTTGGTACGAGCATTTTTCTTGCGGGCGTCGGAGGAGGAGGAATCCTGGCCCCGGTGTTGATCACGTGGATGGCAAGAGAGTGGGGCTGGAGAACGCCCTTCTTTGGGTTGGGAGTCGTCGGACTATTGGCGGCGTATGTTTGTTATTCCTATGTGACGGACCGACCGCAAGAGAATCCCCGGGTGAACGCGGCTGAAATCGCCATCATATCGGGCAACACCGATACTGAATTGAATTCCGTGCCTCAGGAACTGAAAGCAAAGGTGCCATGGCACAAGCTTTTTTCCGCCCCATCGATGTGGGGATTGATGATCAGCCATTTCTGCCTGGTGTACCCGGTGTACATATTTTTCACGTGGTTTTTCATCTATCTGGTAAAAATCCGCGGCATAACAGTATCAAAGGCGAGTTTTTGGGGTTCTGCGCCTTTCGTTGCGAATATTATTTTGGTGCCGCTCTGGGGCTGGTTTTCCGATCGCGCAGCGGCAAAACTCGGCAAGCGTCGCGGGCGCCAAGTCACGGCGTGGACTGGCATAGCGTGCTCGGCTCTATTGCTGCTGTCCGGCAGCCACACGTCGAGCAACCCGCTAGCCCTGTTGCAGCTGACGATTGCCGCCGGATTCAATTTCGCCGCGTCTGCGGTTCTTTGGACTACGTGTAATGATGTGTCGAAGAAATCTTCGGGGTCCATCTCGGGGGTCATGACCACGTTCGGCAGCCTCGGAGGCTGGGCTTCACCGGTGGTAACAGCCACAGTTGCAGCAAAGCTTGGCTGGAGCTACGCGTTGGATTTGGCTGCCGTCGTTACTATGATCAGCGGTTTGGCTTGGTTCTTCATAGACGCTGACACGACCATTGAATGAAAGTGAGCAGATTCCTGCAGTTTCAGTCTGAGGGATGAATTCAGGAGCGATCTTGGCTGAAATGATAAGAGCGTTGGCTGCGACGGGGAACTTGAGCACTGGATTTCAAGAAGAGAGTCTTGTTCGCGGGGTGCAAGCAGGCGCCGATTTCGTGGGCTGCGACGCGGGGACCACAGACTCGGGACCGTATTACCTGGGCTCGGGAAATCCGCGTGGTCCTCGTGAAGGGACGAAGCGAAATCTTCGCATCATGATTCGTGAAGCATTGCGAGCCGGCATCCCCGTCATTGTAGGCTCAGCCGGACACGCCGGGGGCAGGCCACACCTCAAATGGACCGTCGAAATTGTCAAGGAATTGGCGCAGGAGAACCAGTGGCGTTTCAAGCTTGCGTCTATCGACAGCGAAATAAACAAAGAGGATCTGCTTAGTGCCTGGCAGAGAGGTGAACTTACGCCCTTGAATCCAGCTCCTGATCTAAACGAGGGCACTCTTCAACAAGCTGAGCGATTCGTGGCGATGATGGGAATCGAGCCGATCCAGGCGGCGCTAAAAGCAGGCGCACAGGTGGTTGTTGCAGGGCGTTGCAGCGACGTCGCGATCTATGCAGCCTTGCCAGTTCTTGAGGGAATCCCAAGGCAAGTGGCATTTCATGCCGGGAAAATCCTGGAATGTGGGGCGGCGAGCGTTGCGCAGCGCCTGTATCCGGATTGTATGGCAGCGGTCTTGGACCAAGATGGATTCACTGTGGAACCTCCCAATCCGGCGCTGCGTTGCACTCCGCAAAGTGTGGCTGCTCACACCCTGTACGAAAATGCGGATCCGTTCCACCTCGTCGAGTCCGGGGGTGCGCTTGATACGACAGCTGTGCAATATGAAGCCATAAGCGACCGAGCCGTGCGTGTGAGCGGGGGCAGGTTTGTGGCTTCTGAGAAATATACGGTCCGGATCGAAGGAGCGACATTGGCAGGCTATCGTTCCATTGTGGTGGCAGGGATACGAGATCCCTTGATCTTGCGCCAGCTTGACAATTTCTTGAGTCGCCTGCGAGGAGTCGTGGATCGCAAGATTAAGGAAAGTTTGGAAATAAGTCGAGACGACTACACGCTGAGTTTTCGGGTGTACGGGCGGAATGGCTCGCTCGGTCAGCTAGAACCTGATTCGCAAGTTGAGGGTCATGAGGTCGGATTGATCATTGATGTGGTCGCATCCTCGCAGTCCATGGCTGCGGATATTTTGCCGCTCGTATGGCACACTGGGCTGCACCATCCGATCCCCGAACAAGAAGGTTTGATCAGCAATTTTGCATTTCCATTTTCGCCGCCGGGGATTGATGTTGGACCGGTCTACCGCTTCTGTGCAAATCACCTGTGGCAGCTGAGAGACCCTTGCCAACCGTTTCGGATGAACATTGAAGATCTGTAAAGCTGAGGAACTGAATGCGAGAACTCTGGGAATTTACGAAACTCATTCGAAGCAAGAATGCCGGGCCCTTCGAGCTTACCTTTGACATCATGTTCAAAGACGCCGACTGCTTTCATCAAGTGATGAAAAGCGGCAAACTCAACCGTGAGATGATTGCCCATCTTTACAGGACACAGGTGGAACAGGTGCGGTTCTTCGTAATTGAACGGCTCTTGGCAGTGAAAATATCAATTCCCCGTGCGGTCTTTTCTGGGGACTTATTGGATACGGATGTCTACGGAGGCCAGTTTCACGGCCCTCTCATGCGGCTGCCGGTGGATTTGGGCTGAAGAGCTCGGGTTTAGGCAATCACATTGCCTTCCCGGCCCCAGCCGGGAAGGCAATGCAATCGAACAGGTAACAAAATTAGAACACGACCTTGATAGCAAACTGAATTTCGCGGGCGGTCGTAGTAGTTCTCGACAGCAAACCCGCCACGCCTGTCCCTCCTCCCGACGAATCGAAAATGTCAGTGTTATCGGGAGTTGTGGGCGGAGCGAAATTGGCGTGGTTGAGAATGTTGAAAATTTCAGCCCGGAACTGCAAGTTGAAAGTTTCGGAGATTCTCTTAATGCGGTTGTTTTTGAACACCGAGAAGTCTAGGGATGTGATGCCTGGGCCGATCAAGATGTTGCGACCGGCATTGCCGCGCAGATTGGGGCAAAGCGGGAACGGAAACACTGGCACGCCAGTGTCGGGATCAATGTGCGGATCGCAATGGGCGTCGTAGAAGGGATGATCCGGCGCCGTTGGGACCGCGAAGCACCCCGTCTTGACGTATGTGTTGGGGTTGCCGGGATTAATAAGACTCTTGCATCCGGGGCCGCCAAGCCGGTTGGGGAAAGCCCAGTCGTCGGCGCTTTGCGTCCCGGCGGGGTCATCACCGGTGCCCCAAGTGGGCGTGAACGGCACGCCGTCGCTCGCAGCGAAGATCACGCCGAGCTGCCAGCCATCCGCGACCCAATGCGCGGGGCCAGTAAAGGATTTGGGCGACGGAACCTCCCAGGTGCCATTCAACACCAGCGTTCGCCCAATGTTGAAGTCAGAAGGCGCGCGGCTCAACTTCGGATCGAAGAAAAACTGCAGACTCGAGATGGAATTGCCAAAGGCATCGCCTGCCACCGTTGCGGAGCTGGTGTCAATGCTCTTGCCCCAAGTGAAAGTGCCCTGCATTTGAAAGCCATGACTCATGCGCTTGGCCAATTGCGTTTCGAGCGCGTTGTAATAGGAACGACCTTCATAAAACATCCCTCGGATGGAGCCATAGTTAGTGTTGATTCGGTCGGCGTTGGGGTCCCATAGATACCCTGCCGAGGTAATCGTGGGAAGGGCCATATCGGCATCGTCCACACGGTAGGGCTGATGGATGCCGCGCGAGCCAACGTAGGCAATCATCGACGTCAGGCTCGAAGTGAGCTGGTACTGCACATTAAGGTTCCACTGGGCCACGTAATTGCGTTTGGGGTTCGGATCAATATACGTTGCACGCAATTTCTTGGGATCCGCGGGTAGCGCCCCCAACCCATCAAAGAACGATCCAGGCTTGATACATGCAGGAGGGGGATTCGGGAGCGGGTTCGGGCAGGGGGTAAGCGTCGTATATTGGAAGAACGGCGCCGCCAGCGTCGTCAGAAGTGTGAACTGATACGGCAGCGGCAGCACATCAAACAACCCGGCGCCGCCGCGGATCGCCATCTTTCCGTTGCGCAAGGGGTCCCATGCAAAGCCGATACGCGGTTCGAAATTCTTCGTTGTGGGATTGCCAAAAAATGGATCGCCGAGATGGGGAGTGGCGTCCGAGAGATTCCTAAGAACGGAAAGCTTGCCGGCAGTCTCGGTGGGCACGGAGGTCATCTCGTAACGCAGCCCCAGATTCAATGTGAGGTTGGACTTCCAACGCCAGTCGTCCTGCACATATAAACCGAAGAGGGTCTGACGAAGGTTGCGCGGGGAAAGAGTACTGGCGATGCCCCCTTGGAACTTGCTGGGCTTATTCGTGAGGAAACCCTCCACGCCAGGGAATCTCCAGATTCCACTCGGATCGGAGAGTGCTCTGATGTTGAGCTGCATTCGCTCAACGGCACCGCCGAACTTGATGGTATGAGTGCCTTTGCTCACGAGCGCGTCGTCATAGATCTGAAAAGAATTCCAATGATAAAAATATGCAGGCTCTCCGCCGACTCCACCCAAAAAAGGCGTGACCTTTCCAATTAACACCTGAGACGCGGTGCGGCCTGAAAAAGAGCCCAGAGACGTATCGCCCGCTTCCGGAACCAAGGCACTCAGGCCTTGATTGTTGTCTACGACTTCGTAGTTGTAACCAAACCGGGCTGTATTCGCGAAGGTGGGCTTAAAGAGATGTGTCTCCTCCAGGACAGCGATCTGCCTCGAGCTCTTACTACCGAGCAAAACGTCATTTACTCCGTCGGGGGAAGTGTACGGAGTCCTGTCAAACAGGTAGGTGCCGGATGCATTGTCCTTCTCGGAAAATTTGTGATCCAGGCGCGTGGTAAAGAAGTTTTCGTTCACCACTTGTTGACCCGAAAAGCGGTATTCCGCAACATCGCCGCTCCCACGTATGGCTGCGTCGGCCGGGGGCAGGTGATAGAACGCAAGGAACTTCTTCGCATTTAAATCAATGCCATTTGCATCTGTGTTTGGCCCGGCCGCTAGTTGGTGGGGCGTACAAGTATCGTTGGTTTGCGGCATTGAACAAATTAGTCCTGACCTGGCAAAGAGCGAAGGCACGGTAGTGACCGCAGTGATACCCTTCGACTGGCGAATGCCTTCATAGTCCGCGAAGAAAAACGTACGATTCTTGATAATGGGGCCGCCAATCGAACCACCGAACTGGTTCCGCTTGAACGGCGGGATTTGAGCTGGATCGAAGAAATTTCTGGCATCCAACGCGCTGTTGCGGAGAAATTCGTAAACGCTTCCGTGCAAACCATTCGTCCCGGAGCGGGTAACAGCGTTGACGACGCCTCCGGAAGTCTTTCCATACTCTGCCGAGTAGTTGCTCGTGAGGACGGAAAATTCCTGGATTGCATCCACGCCCAAGTTTCCGCCCATCACGCTGCCCGGCGCCCCGTTCGCGTAATCGTTGATACTCGCGCCGTCGAGACGATAATTATTCTGCTGTGGGCGGGCTCCGGAGATGGTCAACTGCTGTCCGAAACCGCGATTGCCGCGGTCCGCGCCCACTGAGAATGTTGGCTGGGTCTGGATAGCGTCCACGCCGGGCTGGAGGGTAGCCAAGTCCGTCCAACTGCGGCCGTTGAGAGGCAACTCCCGGACGGTGTTCGCTGTTACGACCGCGCTGATGTCGGAACTGGCGAGTTGCACCGCAGGAGCTTCCGTGGTCACCTCTACGACGGTTTTCGCTGCAGACCCTACTTGCAGAATCAGGTTAAAGACCTGCTGCGCGCCCACCGTAAGGGAGATCCCCTTTTTGGCCTCAGTCGCGAATCCGCTTGCGGAGACAGTGACTTGATACTCTCCGGGGAGCAGGTTCGCTGCTATGTAGAAGCCGTCCGAGTTCGTGGTAACCGTGGTTGTAATTCCAGTCGCCACATTCCTGATCGAAATTTGTGCCTGTGGCACAAATTTGTCGGAAGGGTCCGTGATGGTACCGGAGAGCGTTCCCCCCGCCACTTGGGCATCGGCTGGAACTGAAAGATAAATGCCACACATCAAAAAAACCACTGCGATGCGGCAATACAAATACATTGTAGAAATTCTTCGAGAGAACACCGGATCACCTCCAGATTGGGGTTGAGCCTAGTGCAGAGGGTAAGATTATGCCTTAACGGAGAATTAATTTCTGTTTAGGTGGGGGTTCGAGGGCCGCATCTTGGGAATGAGTAATGGGCAATATCACGGTGAAAGTTGAACCGACTCCCACGGTGCTCTCACACTCAATGGTGCCACCATGGGCGATGGCGATGGCCTGCGCGATGGCCAGACCGAGCCCTCCGCTCTGGGCCTCACCGCTATTCAAAGGCGCGGCCCGGTAGAACCGATCAAAGATGAACGGTAAGTGCTCTGGTGAGATCCCGACGCCTTGATCTTGAAAACGCGCTTGAATCGCGCCGTCTGGAATCCCTAACGTTACGCGGATGCGCGTACCATCGGGGGAATACTTGATCGCGTTGTCGAGAAAAATCAAAAACAATTGGTGCAGGAAGGCCTCATCTCCAGTACAGGCCAGTTCCTGGTCCAAATCCCGCACGATGGAGATATTCTTCGCGCGCGCTCGCGAGGCAGCCAAGGCGCAAGCTTCTTCGAGAACCTCGTTGATGTAAAGCGGTTCCCGGATCAAATGTAGTTGTCCGGCGTCAGCCATCGAGAGAGTGAACAAACCTTCCACGATGCGCGTCAGTTTCTTGAACTCATCGTCGAATACACAAAGAGTCTGGCAATATTCCTCAGTGCTTCGCGGTCTTGAGAGCAGCAACTCTGTCTCGCCGTGAAGAACTGCGAGTGGAGTGCGCAGCTCGTGCGAAGCGTCTGTCACAAATTGGCGTAACTGGAGAACGGCCGAATCAACGCTCTTCAATAGGTGATTAAAGGTTTCCGCCAATCGCCCAAGCTCATCATGAGGGGAAGACACCGGCAGGGGCGTCCAAAATCCTTGCCGGTTGGTGACACGCTTGGCCATCAGCGCGGCATGCATGGTCAGCTCGTTGATGGGGGCAAGGCTTCTCCCGACGTATAGTGCTGATATTCCGGCGGTCAATAGGAGGCTTAGAGGAAAAAGCAGCAAGGCCACTCGACCAAAGCTGTCGAGCACCCGGTTGGTCCCAAAGGTAGGGATGGCCACGGCAAAAATACGCGCCTGATTTCCTTGCTGAAAAGGAATGAGCGCCACGCGCACCGTTTCGCCATTCTCCAGGGCAGCTATTCCGAAAGTCGGCCGTGAATCGGCAAGGCTCAGCCCGTCTAGCTTTATAGGCCGCGAGAGATTCTTCGACTGCTGAAGGACTTGGCCATTTTGGTCCAGGAGCTCAAAAAACTCGCCGGGAAGGTCGAGACGGTTTATGTCCTTCGCGTCGGGTTCAGAGACCATATCAGAAACGATGGGGCGCGCAGTCTCAAGCAACTGACGATTGAGTTGGTTATGGACCGCATGGGCCAGCATGCCCCAAAACGCCAGGTATGATCCGGCGAGAAGTATTCCGACGACGGTGCAGAAAAGCAACATCATCCGGAGACGGAGGGTTCTGACTTTCATGACCCCGGCATCCCCAGGCGGTATCCCACGCCGCGAACCGTATGGATAAGCTTGACGGAACGATCTTGATCGATTTTCTGGCGAAGCCGATTGATATAAACCTCAACGAGATTTGTTTCGCTGTCGAAGTGGCAGTCCCAAACATGTTCCACGATTTCACTGCGGGTAATAAGCTCAGGCGCCCGAAGCAAAAGCAGCTCGAGGAGGGCAAACTCTCTGGATGTCAGCGGGATTGTCTCTTTATCGCGCGTGGCGCGGCGGCGGTGACGGTCGAGTATAAGGTCTGCGTAGCGAAGCTTCGCGTTGGTGCTGTGGAAGCCCCGCCGAACGAGCGCCCGCACGCGCGCAAGGAGCTCCGCCAAGACGAAGGGTTTCGTGAGATAGTCGTCGGCACCGGCATCCAAGCCTTCGACCCGCTGCTCGACCAAACCTCGCGCCGTAAGCATCATCACGGGAGACTCTATTCCCCGTTGACGCAACTCGCGGCAGACTTCGATCCCGCTCAGGTCAGGCAAACGCACATCGAGGAGAATGGCGTCGTAGGGAACGTCTCCTCCCAATTCGAGCGCCTTCTGACCCGATTCCGCCACATCCACTGCGTAGGTATTTTCCCTGAGGGCGCGCGCAATAAAGCTGGCGACCTTCCGTTCATCTTCCACTAATAGGATCCGCATAGCCCCGGTCATTATTCTCTCATAACGAGGCGCTCCGTGGACCGCGTCAAGCCATCTCGGAACGGAATTCACATTCGGTTCCGAACCATGCGACTTTTCACAGTACTTCGAACACGAGCACCTCAGCGCTTGTGGTGCCATGCTGCGGCACGGCCACAAAGTAGCGCTTCAATTCGGGCACGAGACGCGCTGTCCTTCCCATAGGGCCTGTGGAGATGTTCCCAACCAACTTGTAGCTATCGGGGCCGGACTGCTGATAGATATCAACGGCGCCGTCGCAAGCGGCGTAGACGCGTTTGTTGGCCGCATCGTAGGTAATGTCGTCAACGCCTTTGGTGATCGGGAAGGACGTAACTTCCTTGCCGGTTTGCGTATCCAGCACGGCGATCTGCCCAGTGCGGCAGGCAACGAACAGGCGATGGTTCGTTTCATCGAGGGCCATGGCGACGTTGTTCTTGCATAGCGTTACGGGCCAACTCGCTACGAGTTCACGCTTCTGCCGGTCCACCACAGAAACCTGGTTCTTGGATCTGTTATTCACATACATTTTGGAGGTGGACTCCTCAAGCGTCATAGCCTCGAGAGTTTCTCCGTCAATCTTTAGGTCGGCCAATTTCTCTCCTGCGGTCGTATCAACGACGCTCAGCATCGAGAATGATTGATGAACGTCTCCACCTCCATTGTCGATATAAAGGTATTTTGTCGCTGGATCGTACCCAATGGAATCCGCGTCCTCCAGGAGTTTTACGCTAGACACTAAACCGTACGTTGTCCCGTCGAAGATCTTCAGATCTCCTGCGTCGCCGTCGGTAACGTAAATGCGGTTCAGATCCTCCATCTATTTTGTGAACCAGTTTGCCGGTCTTCAGATCAAACACAACTACAGCGTGGTAGCCTTCCGGAGTCGCAAACAGCCGCCCGCCCTTCAGGTCAATTCCGAAATGGTCGAAGTTTCCTTTTACTTGGGGAGACAGTTGGAAAGTCTGGACAAGCTTAAGCGGAACAGTTTCCTGACAAGGCAGACCTGTACCGAATAGTGCGAGAATCGTAAGTGAAATCAAGAAACGCTTCTTCATTTTCTCTCCCTGAATAATTGATGCCTTGCTCATTTGGCAGAATTGCAGAAGGCTCTTCGGCCGGGCATCCCGGAACGAAGCGGCTCTTCACCGCAATTCGGCTTACGCCTCGTGCCGGTACGCCAGAGCATAGCCCATCCACCTCCATGCGAACTTAAACCAACATTAATTTCTATTTAGATAACGAATGACGCCCGGTGAATTTGGCTTGTAAACAAGCATCTTTACCTCATTTGAAGCTCGTCATCTCCGATAAGCGCTGAGAAGGGGCGTTGACTCCAACTGTGCGGCAGCGTAGCATCCGCCCGTCGAAACCAATGGAAAGGGAGAATATGAAGCACGCAAAGTTTTTCATCCTGCTGCTCTTTTTCACTGTGACCGCCAACAGCCGCGCTCAAGAGCCCGTGCCATTGAAATTAGTGGCGACTATTCCGTTGCCGGGACTGCAAGACGGCGATTTTGACCACTTTGCCCCGGATGTCGATGGACACCGGCTGTTCCTGACCGGGGAAGAGAATGGGAAAGTGCTGGTCTTGGATAGCAGCACAAATAAGCTGATCCACACCATGGAAGATGTGAAAGCGCCGCACGCCATTTTTTACCGCAAGGATTTGAAAAAACTGTTCATCGTGGAAGGCGATGCTTCGGCAGTCAAAGTTTACGACAGTGATAGCTATAAACTGCTCGACGAGATCAAAGTTTCCGTCGACGCTGATTCCATCGCTTACGATCCAGCCACAAACTATTTGTACGTCGTCAACGGCGGGAGAGAGGCACATACGCCGTATTCGCTGATCAGCGTCGTGGATACGAACAGCTCGAAGAAGCTGCGCGATATCAAGATCAACTCGAACCATGTCGAGGCGATCGTGCTTGAAAAAGGCGGCCCGCGCATGTTCTGTAACATCACAGGTCGAAACGCGGTAGGTGTGCTCGACCGGAACAAGTCGGCCCTCACGGCTACTTGGCCGCTTCCTGCGGGCGACACGCAAAATGTGGCCATGGCCCTGGACGAAGCCAATCATCGCCTCTTTGTGGTCACGCGCAAGCCGGGAAAATTGATTGTGCTCAATTCGGACAGCGGCAAGGTTATCGCGGATTTGCCGGCCGTAGGTTTTGTTGACGATATGAGTTTCGACGCGAAGCAGAGGCGCTTGTACCTCGCGGGCGATCAATTCGTCGATGTTTTCGAACAAAAGGATCCCGACCATTACGCTTTGCTGGCCAAAATTCCCGGAAGTTTTCGCGCCAAGACGGGCATCCTAGTTCCGGAACTCAATCGCTACTATCTCGCTGTCCCGCATCACGAAAAGAAAGATGCTGAAGTGCGCGTCTACGAGGTGCAACCCTAAGGAATGCGGGGATGCTGTCTCGACGTCAAGTATATCGGCTGATGGAAACCACACATAACGCCTCGCGGCAGGCACAGGAGTCCTATTAGCCGCGATTTGCATCTCGATCCCCGGCAAGCTGGAGTGGTCAGGTTTTGCGCAATGATCTGAGTTTGTCGGGCGGCAAAGGATGCAGCCGGAAGTAATCCACAGAGCATTAGGGTGAAAAATGCGAAGGCGTGACTTCGGAAAAGCATCTCTCGGCGCAATTGCTTCAAGCGTGATCACTGGTTCCGTAAATAGCGACGGCGTGCCGTCAAATGCTGATTTTCCCAAAGCTCACGGCCTCACGGAATATGTCGGCAAGTTTGTCTGGCAGACCAAATACGAGGATATTCCTGGAGAAGTAATCGAATTGGGGAAAAAGTCGATCCTGGATGGCTTGGGATTGGCGTTAGCAGGATCCAAGGCGCAGTCAGGAGCTTTGTGCCGCCAGTATCTTGAGACTATCGGCGTCTGCGATGGAAAATCCACGATCATAGGATCAGGGCGGAAGACATCCCCGCGCTTCGCCGCATTTGTGAACGGTGTCTCGATTCACGCGGATGATTTCGACGATACGCAGCTCGCCGTCGTCAAGGACCGCGTCTATGGCCTGCTCGTGCACCCTACCGTGCCCGTGCTTCCCGCCGTCCTCGCACTCGCGGAACGGGGTGGCGTTTCCGGCAAGCAATTGACGCTGGCCTATCATGTGGGCGTCGAGGTGGAGTGCAAGATCGCGGAAGCCATCTCGCCCCGCCACTACCAGGATGGATTTCACTCCACTGGGACGTGCGGGCCATTTGGCTCCGCGGCGGCTTGCGCGAAACTGCTCCACTTGGAAGTGGCGAAAATTCTGAATGCCTTTGGTCTGGTTGCGAGTCAATCCGGCGGCCTTAGAGAGAACTTCGGGACCATGACCAAGCCGTACCAGGCTGGGCACGCAGCAGAGAGCGGCGTGGTATCAGCGGAACTTGTCGCCCTGGGCTGGACTGCGGCGGACCAAATTTTGGAAGCGGAGCGGGGCTTCTTCCACGCCTTCGGAGGATCCTACGATCCAGAGGCAATTGTGGATCGTCTCGGAAAGCCTTGGACCTTCTCCACCCCCGGAATCTCGCTGAAGCCTTATCCGTCCGGCTCCCTCACTCATCCCGCCATGACGGAGCTTGCGCGGCTGATCGAAGTCAACAATCTGCAAGCCTCTCAGGTTGAAAAAGTCGATGTCGGCGCAAATCACAACATGACCAGCACGCTTCTCCACCATCAGCCAAAGACGGGACTGGAAGCCAAATTCAGCATGGAATTTTGCATCGCCATACTCCTTCTGGAGCGCAAAGCCGGCTTGGGCGAGTTCTCGGACAAAGTAGTTCAGCGCGCCGACGTTCAGGAGATGATTCGCCGTGTAAACTTTTATGTGGACCCGGAGGCGGAGAGCGCCGGTTTCGACAAGATGACCTCCTTGCTGAAAATTCATTTGAAGGACGGAAGGGTCATCGCGGGCCGGGCCGAGTTTGGCAAGGGCAGCCCTGCGAACCCCATGACTTTTGAAGAAGCGGCGGCCAAGTTCAGAGGATGCGCCGAATACGCGGACTGGCCTAGCGCCAAGACCGAGAAAATAATAACTTTTGTCCGCGCCATAGATTCGGCCCCGGATGTGAGCGTGCTTTCGCCGTTGCTGGCAGCCGAAAAAGGAAAAGGATAAAGTCCCGCGCACATGAAAACTTTCAATATCGCAGTCATCGCCGGAGACGGCATCGGGAAAGAAGTGGTGCCCGAAGGCATGCTCGCGCTGGAAGCGGCGGGACGGCACTTTGGATTCCAGATGCACTGGCACGCCTTCGATTGGAGTTGCGAAACTTACGTCAAGACCGGAAAGATGATGCCCGCCGACGGCCTGGAGCAACTGCGGCCTTTCGACGCTATCTTCCTCGGCGCCGTTGGCCATCCCGGAGTTCCGGATCACATTTCGCTTTGGGGACTGTTGATCCCCATACGCCGAAGTTTCCGGCAGTACGTAAATTTGCGGCCGGTGCGTCTTTTTGAAGGAATTGAAACTCCGCTGAAGAATTGGAAACCCGGTCAGATTGATTTCTGCATCGTCCGTGAGAACAACGAAGGAGAATATTCGAACATCGGCGGGCGCCTTTACGAAGGCACGGAAGAAGAGATGGCGGTGCAACAGACGGTTTTCACGCGGCGTGGCGTTGACCGCGTGATGAAATTTGCTTTCGAATTGGCGCGCAAGAGAAACAAGCATCTAACGTCCGCCACAAAATCAAACGGGATCATTCATACCATGCCGTTCTGGGACGAACGTTTTCATGAGATGGCGGCTGAATTTCCGGATATCCGCACGGACCAATACCACATCGATATCCTGACCGCACATTTTGTGAGGCACCCGGATTGGTTTGATGTCGTCGTGGGCTCCAATCTTTTCGGGGACATTCTCTCCGACCTGGGTCCAGCCGTAGTCGGATCCATTGGCATTGCTCCCTCCGCAAATCTCAATCCGGAAAGAGAGTTTCCGTCCATGTTCGAACCCGTCCACGGCTCGGCGCCGGACATCGCCGGCAAGGGGATCGCAAATCCCGTAGGACAGATTTGGTCCGGGGCGATGATGTTAAGGCATCTGGGCGCTTCGGAAGCGGCCGATGCCGTCGAGAACGCCATTACGCAGGTTCTGGCTCAGGCGAAAGTCCGTACTCCCGATATCGGAGGCAAGGCCACAACCAAAGAATTGGGAGCAGCGATCACGAGGTGCGTGAGCCAGAAGGACTAGGCCACTCAGCCATATCTATCTCAATTGACCAGTGCCGAGAAGCTTTGAGCGACCAATGATGTTGAGGCGCCGAACTATTCAGGCAGTCGCAGCTTGCGCTGCAATTCATGAAATCGCGGACTGGCGCGCAGCGTGTCCAACTGCGGGTCAACTTTCAGGAAAATGATTGCGTTGGAGTGGTCGCCATAAGCCTTTTCAAGCCAGTCCAAAGCCCGGTCCTTTTCGCCGAGGCCCGCGTAAACAATGGCCACATAGAAAGGCGAAACGTACTGTTTCTTCGCTTGCTGCATCAATTGGTCCAGTAAATTTCTTGCTTCGGTGGTTCTCCCCGATACAGCATAGGCTCGCGCGAGGGCAGCGAGAACGGGTGGACTGTTCTGCGAAATATCCGCGGCACGCCGAAGCTCCGTAATCGCTTGGTCATACGCTTTTTTCTGTTCGTATGCCTGACCAAGAACGAGGTGCGGAAGAACAAAGCCCGGGTCCATATCGACGGTGTTTCGCAATTGTTCGATGGCCTGGTCATATTCGCGGGCCATATAGAGCCGCCAGCCCAAACTGAAATTCATGCTGATGGAGAGGGGATCCAGGTCATGCGCGCGATTCATCTCCGCGATGCTCTCGCTGGCGCGCCCCATGCTCATCAAGTAAAGCGAATTTCGCTGGTAAGCGGTGGCGTAGCTGGGGTTCAGTTCCACTGCGCGCCGGAACCCACTGGCGGCTGCGTTCCAATCCCAATCGTAGTTGAAGCGCACGGTGGCGAGCGAAGTGTGGGCTTCGGCTAGCGTGTTATCTAGTTCCAGCGACTTGAGGGCGGCGGCGCGGGCTTTGGGAGCCACTTCCGCTGTGGGGACGGTTCCAACTATCGCCGAGCCGATGATGCTGTAACAGTCCGCCAGGCCGGCGTAGGCGAGCGCGTAGCGAGGATCCTTTTCGACGGCGATCTGGAAATAATTGATGGCTTTGGTGAGGCCTTCCTGGGACCTTTTGTTCCAGTAATAGCGCCCCTTCAGGTAGTTTTCGTAACTCAGCGTGCTGACGTGGCGGGTGGCAGCGAGCCGCACTTGGTCTTCGGGTGTCAGTTTGACTCTGATTTCATTCACGATAGCGCTGGTGACATGGCTTTGCAGCGTGAGGATATCGCCCAACTGGCTCTCGTAAGATTCCGCCCAGAGGTGGCCGTCGGTAGCCACCTGCACGAGCTCCGCGGTGATTCGCACGCGGTCACCCGAACGCAACACCGTGCCTTCCACGACGGCATCGACATTCAAATCTCGCGCAATCTGCGAGAGCGCTTTGTGCGTTCCTTTGTATTCCATGGACGAAGTTCGGGATATGACGCGCAGCGAGCGGATCTTAGCCAGATGCGCGATCAATTCGTCGGTCATGCCATCCGCGAAGTACGCCTGATCCTTGTCGGCGGAAAGATTCTCGAATGGCAGAACGACGAGAGAGGTGATCTGATCGGGGGGCGCAGTAACAACGGAAGGCTTGCGCAAATAGCGGACAGCGAGGCCACCAGCGAGGACAAGCCCAAGTAAGAATATCGCGGCCAACACAACTACCCGCCGCGGGAGGCGGCCAACCGCCTTGCCGGCCGTCGCCGGAAGTCCTGAGGAGAGCGTTGGGTCATTTTTCGCAATGGCGCTTTGAGATGCCCTGACCTCCCCAGTTTCCCCCTGGGCCGTTTCGGTAACGGAGGCTGATTTCTCCTCGACCGGAGCAACAAAGCGGTAGCCACGACGCGGAAGCGTCTCGATGAAGCGCGGGTTTTCGGAGGAATCGTTCAACGCTTCACGGAGTCGCATGACTGCCGTGTTGAGGCTGTGATCAAAGTCGACGAAGGTATCGCTAGGCCAGAGGCGGCGTTGCAGTTCCTCGCGAGTGACCATTTCCCCGCGGTGTTCCAGAAGGATGGCGAGGATCTGACAGGGCTGTTCCTGGAGCTTGATGCGAATGCCGTGCTTGCGGAGTTCGCCGGACCGGAGGTCAAACTCGTAAACGCCGAAGCGCACCGAGTTTGCCGGTATGGCGGACTGTTTCATGGTGTTGTCTGCGGGAGCGAAGGCGAGTATAACCCCGCCTGTCGCGGTCGTCAAAGAGGCGGGCGTGTTACCCGCGCCTCTAAGTGGTTCATTTTGTTGAAGACCATGTGTGATAAATAAGTGTTTTCGATGTGACGCAATAGGACTTGCAATGCTTGAGGAAGGGCAGCAAAGTGCGGCTAATGCTGGGGGGTCCGCGTAAATCGGACAAATCAGAGGGCCGAACAAATTGTCGAGGATTTGAGCAAGTGGCGCGTGCCACGAGACGGGATGTCCTCGTGTCCGGACTCTCCGCACGGCAAATCTGGAGGATGAGATGAGCATCGCTGGAAGACAGAGCGACTTGGCATTGAGAATCGGCATGATCGTGCTTGCGCTCCTGGTCGCAAGCGGAGGGCTTGCTGGTGCGGCCCGGGCCCAGGCGGTGGGAGCCGCGCTGTCAGGTCTGATCACCGACGAACGCGGTGGAGCTGTGCCGGGTGCCACGGTGAGCATCAAGAATCTGGGCACGGGCGTTGTACGAGAGGCCAGCTCGAACGGAGACGGCTTCTATTCCGCACCAAACCTGCTGCCGGGAACGTATGAAGTCCGCGTGGGGGCCCAGGGATTCCAGACCTCAGTTCAGAAGGACGTCCGCCTTACGGTTGGGGCGCAGCAGGCGCTGAATGTGAGCCTCCAAGTCGGCCAGCTCAACCAAACCGTCGAAGTAAGCGCCACTCCTCCCGACGTTCAAACGGCATCTTCCACTATCAGTGCAACTGTGGATTCCACGACAGTGCGAGAGTTGCCCCTTAACGGTCGCGATTGGACTTCACTGGCCGCCCTCGAGCCGGGAGTCACGAGTATCCCCAATCAAGTCGGAACCGGATTCAGCGCCAACAAAGGCAACCGGGGCTTCGGAAATCAATTGAGCGACTCTGGCCACCGCGCGAATGAAAATACCTATCGCGTTAACGGAATGAGCATAAACGACTATTCGAACGGAGCGCCGGGAGGCGCGAGCGGCGGTAATTTGGGAGTGGATGGGATCCAGGAGTTTTCCGTTCTAACGAGCAACTACACCGCCGAGTACGGACGTACTTCCGGTGCGGTGATCAACGCCATTACCAAGAGCGGCACAAACGATTTTCACGGAACCGCCTTCTTCTTCGACCGCGATAAGATTTTCGATGCCAAGAACTTTTTCGATGATTCAACGAAACCCCTCCCCCCTTTCCGGCGCATTCAGTTCGGAGCCTCTGGTGGTAGGGCGCTAGTCAAGGACAAGACATTTGTCTACGGCACCTACGAGGGAGTACGCCAGAACAGGCCAGGCTCTCAAACCATCCACGTCCCCACCGACGCTGAGCGGGCCCTGGCGGTTCCCGCAGTCGCGCCGTACATGAAGCTGTGGCCGGAAGCCCCGGCCGGCACACCCGTCGACGGCAATGGAATTACGCAGACATTTAACGTGGCTTTGCCGAGTATTTCGAACGAGAACTACTTCACAGCAAGGGTCGACCAGAAGATCTCCGCCAAAGACAATCTAGCCGCCAGCTACTTCTGGGATTCTGGTCCGCAGTCACAGCCCGACCCGCTCTTGAACGCCACGCATCAGGTTTTTTCTCGTCGCCAGATGGCCAGCGCCGAAGAAACCCATATTTTTGGTCCCGCATTGGTCAACACGTTTCGGGCAGGTGTGAGCCGCGTACGAGGCGATATCAACGATCCTGTCTCCGGCGACGCAGTCGCGAAAGACGCGACTCTCGCGATCGCACCTGGCGCTGCCGGGCCGCCACAAATCGGAGTACCGGGCGTCCTCACAACGGCGATTGGGCTGGGTGGTCTCAACCGGTTTCTGCACCGCTGGACCTCCGGCCAATTTTATGATGATGCCTTCCTCACTCGAGGTACACATTCCCTGAAACTGGGATTTGCCTTCGAGCGCATGCTCTACAACATTACGGAAAAGCTCAGTCCAAACGGCAGAATGAACAATTATCCGAACTTGGCGGCCTTACTGAACAACACACCGAATAGGCTCAATGCCCTCGCCCCGGGAGGGTCTAGTGCGGTCGCCATTCGAGAGAGCTTCTTCGCTGGGTATCTTCAGGACGATTGGCGCTTTCGCCCTAACCTCACCGTCAATATGGGTGTGCGCTACGAGTTCGCGACACTGCCGAAGGACGCCAACAACAGGATCCAGGAAATTACGACTCTCGCGAACTGTTCAGCTAGCCCAACTGCTTGTGGGCCAGTTCATGTCGACAGTTTTATAGCCAGCAATCCCACGAGTAAAAACTTCGAGCCCCGGATTGGCTTCTCCTGGGACCCTTTCAAGAATGGGAAAACGGCGGTGCGCGGAGGGTTCGGCATTTTCGACGTGCTGCCGCTTCCTTATGAGTTTGGCCTGAATACCTCGGCGACCTTTCCGTACCAGGTCATCGGCTTTGACAGAAACGGTACCTTGGGCAGTGGCATTGACCCCAATATCAGTTTCAACCCCCAGGCTGTCAGGAATCGCTTCGTGCAGCAAGATCCCAAGCGCGCCGACGTGCTCAACTGGAACTTCAACATCCAACGCGAGCTCGCACCGGCGTGGACCCTGATCGTCGGCTACGTGGGCTCGCGCTCCGTGCATTTGTCTGTCGCTGCCGACGACATCAATCTCGTTCAGCCCATGGTTACCTCTGCAGGACTTCTCGTTCCTTGTATTTCGGCCAAGCTTCAACCGGGTAAAGGCTGCGGAACTCAGGCCACCGGGACAGCCATCAACCCAAATTGGGGAGGTGGCACGGGCGGCGCTGGCATTCGTCCCGTTGTATTTGACGGCGCTGCCTCTTATGAAGCCGGTCAGGCGCAACTCAAGAAAACCATGAGTCACGGTCTTCAAGGCCAGATCTCCTACACATTCGGAAAGTGCAGAGACACAAGCTCGGCACCGGTTACCGGAGACACGTACCTAAATTCCATCGCCGTGCCCCTCTTGCTCGTCAAATCCTACAGGGTGGGTGCATGTGATTTTGACGTGAGACAAACACTGGTGGGCACATTCATCTGGGAAGTTCCAGGGCCAAAGTCCGGGACTGCTTCGTATCTGGCCGGAGGTTGGGAGCTTGGCACCATCATCACCGCGACCACGGGTTCGCCATTTACACCAACAATCGGAGGCGGCGGCGATCCCCTGGGCACAGGCTTTAACGGCGACTTTTCTATGGACTTTGCGAACCTCGTTCAGGGTTGCAGCCCGGTTCAAGGCGGCGTTAAATACCTAAACACAAAATGCTTCGCTCTCCCGCAGGCGACTCCTGATATCGCTGCGCAGTGCCAGCCCTTTGGCTTTAAGACGCCTAACCCGAGCAAGGGCGATCCCGGGAGTGCGGGCATCCTGGGCACTTGCACGAATCTTGTTGGCAACGCAGGGCGCAACAGCATCTATGGGCCGGGCCTCACAACTGTAGATTTCTCCATCTTCAAGAACACTCACGTTCCGAGAATCTCGGAAGCCTTCAATATCCAATTTCGGGCGGAGTTCTTCAACATCATGAATCATCCAAATTTTGCCGCCCCTAACTTTTTGAACGATTCGAACAATTCGATCTTCGACGCAAGCGGAGCGCCGATAGCGAAGGCGGGTGTGATTGGTTCCACATCCACGGAGGCACGCCGGATTCAGCTAGGGTTGAAGCTGGTTTGGTAAACGGAAGGACATCCCATGGGCGGCCGTCTCTTGCGCATCACAGACGGCCACGACTAGTGAACCATTGGATCCCATGAGCCTCTCCGCAGAACGGAAAGCAAAAATCTGGTCCGTCGTGCGCGTCTCCAGCGGAAATTTCCTGGAGATGTACGACTTCATGGTTTTTGGCTATTACGCCACGGCCATCGGTAACGCCTTCTTTCCCAGCGGCAACCCTTTCCTATCGCTCATGTTGTCGCTGATGACGTTTGGGGCGGGATTTCTGATGCGGCCCCTCGGCGCCATCGTGCTCGGAGCGTACACCGATCACCATGGCCGCCGCGCCGGCCTCATTTTGACTCTGACTCTCATGTCCGTGGGCATCTTTTCGATTGCGTGCACTCCGGTGTACGCGACGATCGGCTTGCTGGCTCCGCTGCTTGTGTTGATCGGCCGGCTGCTGCAGGGGTTTTCGGCGGGCATGGAACTCGGCGGCGTCTCCGTCTATTTATCCGAAATTGCAACGCCGGGACACAAAGGGTTCTACGTGAGCTGGCAATCGGGCAGCCAGCAGGTAGCGGTCATGTTCGCTGCTCTCGTTGGAGTCGTGCTCAGTTCCTTCCTTCCTCCTGAGAAAATGACCGCATGGGGATGGCGCGTCCCCCTGCTTCTTGGCTGCGGAATAATTCCGTTTCTGTTCCGGCTCAGGCGCTCTCTTCAGGAGACGGACGAGTTCGTCGCGCGCAAGCACCGTCCGACAACATCAGAGATTTTCCGCTCGCTCACTTCCAACTGGGCGATCGTGATGGTCGGGATGATGATGGTCACCATGACCACCGTTTCCTTCTACCTGATCACGGCCTACACTCCCACCTTCGGCAACTCGGTGCTTCACCTGGCGAACATTGACACTTTGGTTGTGACTCTCTGCGTCGGGGCGTCTAATCTCTTCTGGCTTCCGGTCATGGGGGCGCTGTCCGACCGGATCGGTCGTCGCCCTTTGCTTCTGGTTTTCACCATCCTCATGCTGGTTACAGCCTACCCCGCGATGGTATGGCTGGTTCGCGAGCCTACCTTCTCCAGGCTTTTAGCGGTTGAGCTGTGGTTGTCATTCCTTTACGCCAGTTATAACGGCGCCATGGTCGTTTTCCTCACGGAGATCATGCCGGTCGATGTTCGTACTTCGGGATTCTCGCTCGCCTATAGTCTGGCCACGGCTGTCTTTGGCGGTTTTACGCCTGCGATCAGCACCTACCTGATCCACCTAACGGGGAACCGCGCGATTCCGGGATTGTGGTTGTCTTTTGCTGCCGCGTGCGGCCTTGTGGCCGCGATCCTGGCCAGACCTCAGCAAGTCACGAGTGAAATTAGCTGAGGATCAGATTTGCTCCGAACCACACGGGCAATCAGGTCGCTCAATCGTCCGTTTTTACATTTTAGAGGTTCCCGATGTTGCTAACAATTGTAAATATTCACCTTTTAATTAGACACTCATGATGGACCACTGACGGTAAGAACTTTTTCTGGAAGTTGTGGGCCAAAAGAAGTAGGCTCTGACTAACGACCTTCACTGATTTTCCCGCCCAATCATTGTGATGGCTTGGAGGATGTTATGCGGCTTGTTCTCATATTATCAGCCGTGGGCATCGCAATTGTGGCTCTGCGCATCTTCTTTGCACTCAAAACGGCCCACACGGACGTCCCTCAGGGTCAGAAAACATCGAGAGAAGAGAAGACAGTCCCCGCCAACACAAGCGGTCCTCTTTCAGGCGCAGATGCTCGCGGCGGCACAGGTATCGAGGTTGCAGTGCCTCCGGCGGTTTCCACCGGAACCAAGCGGGAGAAAGTTGAAAGGAAAGAAATGTGGGTCGATAGCCACTACTGTTGGGTGGTGCTCTGCAAGAACCATTGGTTTCATCTTCGGCAGAACATTTTCTTCAGGCATAGAATCCCCCTTGCCGAAACCGACCCCGTCGCTCCTCGCCCTTCCCTCGAAGGCCGCTTCAGAGTCCAGTGTGACGACTGCCGCAAAGAGTATTTCTATAAACCCTCAGAAGTGCTCAAATACGAACAGGAGCTTTCTGACTCTTTCACTCCGCATCCGCTATTTCGAAATTGTTAGTGGGTTGTAGAGTAAACCCGCGCTGCTTTCTTGCCTCCGCTCGACATCGGTAACGTAGCCGAGGGCGACCTGCGTTCCCAACCTTGCGTAAGCCGAGCACCTGAAACACAAGGGGTCCACCCTGATGCTGGTGGGGCTGGCGAGAGTCGAACTCGCGACAAACGGTTTAGGAAACCGTTGCTCTATCCATCTGAGCTACAGCCCCGTGAGCAACAGTTTACTACAGCGAAAGTCAGTGCGCTCAACTGTGCCCGGTTGTTCCCAAATCTGTACCCAGCTAGCCCGATTTACGCCGAATTTTGGGTACACACCGCGTCAGCCGGCAGGTTTGACGTCCTCCATGAGCGCGAAAAAACCTTCGGCGAGTGTGGGGTGGATATAGACCGCGCCCTTCAAAAGTGTGTACGGCCGATTCGCAAGCATGAGGGTGCCGAGGATTTGCACGAGTTCGCCGCCTTCGGATGCCAGGATGGAAGCTCCGAGGATGCGATCGTTGGATGCATCAACCACAATTTTCATGAGCCCCGCGGTTTCACCGCGCTCGATGGCTCGCGCCACACGAGTCATCGGGCATTTTCCGATTTTTAGTTTAAGACCTTTGGCGCGGGCTTCTCTCTCGGTCATGCCGATGCCGCCGAGCTGCGGATCGGTAAAGACGCAGTACGGCACGGTTCGATTATCGGTGGTCAGGTTCTTCCCTTCCACCAAGTTGCCATAAACAATCTGGAAATCGTTATAGGAGATGTGCGTGAAAGCCGGGCCGCCATTGCAGTCGCCGAGGGCCCAAACGCCGGGAACGTTCGCCTCGAGGCGGCCATTCACTTTTATAAAGCCATGCTTGTCGGTATCGATGCCGGCTTTATCGAGGCCGAGATCGTCTGTATTTGGACGGCGCCCGGTGGCGATCAAGAGATGCGAGCCGGTGACGCTCGATGAGCCTGCCGTTCCTTCGAAAAACAAAGTGACAGCGCCGTTCTTGTTTTCGACACGCGTGGTGCGGGCATTGAGGAGGAATTGTATTCCTTCGGCTTCGAGCGTTTTCTGCAGCTCGGCGGCAATTTCGGGATCCTCGCCAGAGACAATTTGCTTGCCGGTGTGAAGAACGGTGATGCGGCTGCCGTAGCGGCAAAACATTTGCCCAAATTCCAGGCCGATGTAGCCGCCTCCGAGAATGAGGAGATGTTCGGGCAGAGTCGTGAGCTGCATGACGGATTCGTTGGTGAGATACGAGACGGTATCTAAGCCGGGTATCGCAGGAATGTTCGGGCGGCCGCCGGTGTCGATGAAAATCTTTTCGCTTTCGAGCAGATCACCGCCAACCTTGAGTTGATGCGAGCCAACAAAACGGGCGTGGCCGCGATGGAGACGAAGCTTGGGGCGCTTGTCGACTTGCTTCTGCTGGCCGCCGCGAAAGCTGAGAACGACTTCGTCTTTTTGAGCAACAATCTTGGCGAGATCAACGCTAACATTCGCAGCGTTGACACCCCAGCGCGCGGCGTTGCGCGCGTAGTAAGCGACCTGCGCACGATGGACCATCGTCTTGGTGGGCGTGCAACCAACGTTGATGCACGTGCCACCCAGGTCCTTTTCCTCGATAAGCGCCACATACCATCCCAAATCGGCGAGCCTATGAGCGAGGGGGTTGCCAGCCTGACCGGAGCCAACGATGATCGCGTCGTATTTCATGGAGATCCTCCGCTGAGGAAGCGCGCCAAAACAATACATCGGATGCCGCAGGAGTATATGAAAATTGAAAAAGTTTCCCACGATGAGGATCTTCGCGACGCGAAGCTCAGACGTCCGCCTAACGTGACTGAATCCGCCTGAATGGCGTTAGCCTGCTCAAAAAAATTGCTGCAGAGCGCTTCAGAAGTGCGAGAATGCGGGTGGACCATCCGCATTACTCGCATGCTGCGGGGAAACGTCGGCCGCAACGCTGAAGATCGCAAAGAATCTCCACGAGGTGACGCGATGGGACAGGCAGTGGACATACACCGGCTGCACTTCGCGTTCACGATTACGTTTCACTACATCTTTCCTCAATTGACGATGGGACTCGCGCTGCTGCTCGTCTACCTGAAGACCAAAGCGCTGCGAACCGGCGACGAACATTACAACCGAGCGGCACGATTCTGGGCGCGGATCTTCGGGATTAATTTTGCGCTGGGCGTTGTCACCGGCATCCCCATGGAATTTCAGTTCGGGACGAACTGGGCTGCGTTTTCGAAAACGGCGGGCGGCGTCGTTGGCCAAACACTGGCGATGGAAGGCGTGTTCTCGTTTTTTCTCGAATCGAGTTTCCTGGGACTGTTTTTGTCCGGTGAGAAAAAACTTGGACGCATCGGGCACTGGTGGTCGGCGTTTCTTGTTTTTCTGGGCTCCTGGCTCTCGGGCTATTTCATCGTTGTGACCGACGCGTGGATGCAACACCCCACTGCTTATTGTCTTGGCGCCAACGGCGAGATCGAACTCTCGAGCGTCTGGGGCCTGCTGCTGAATAAATGGGCGCTGTGGCAGTACGCGCACACGATGTTGGGCGCGGTGCAAACCGGCTGCTTCGTCATGGCAGGGGTCGGCGCTTTTTATTTGCTGACGAAGCGCGATGGAACTTACGGCCGCACTTTTGTGCGGGCGGGCGTAATAGTAGGAACGATCGCTGCTGTCTTGCAACTCTCCCCCACCGGCGACATGCAAGGAAAGTTGGTTGCCTATAATCAGCAGCCGACGCTTGCGGCGATGGAAGGGCTTTTTGAATCGCAGGAAGGAGCGCCGCTGGCAATCCTCGGACAGCCCGATGTGGAAAAAAGAAAACTCGACAATCCCCTGGAAGTGCCCAAGATGCTGAGCTTTCTGACTTACAAGGAATGGCGGGCGAACGTCAAGGGCTTGTCCGATTTTCCGCAAGCAGAATGGCCGGACCAAATTCCTCTGCTTTATTACAGTTATCACGTGATGGTGGGTCTCGGGACCATCTTCATCGCCGTGATGGTTCTGGCTTCGTTGCTACTGTGGCGCGGAAAACTGTATGACTCCCGTTGGATGCTGTGGACGCTGATGGTGTCTGTGCCGCTGCCGTACATCGCCAACACCGCTGGCTGGATGACTGCCGAACTGGGGCGGCAGCCATGGCTGATCTACGGATTGATGCGCACCGCCAGCGGTGTCTCTCCGCGCGTGGCCGCGGGCAACGCCTGGTTCACGCTGATTGGCTTCATGGGGATGTACACAGTGCTGGCGATTCTGTGGCTGTTCCTGATTTATCGCGAGGTCGAACTCGGACCGGACCCAGGCAATCGTCCGACCGGCGAAGATGCGATCGTGCTGGCGGCGGACTGAGGAGAGTGCGATGGGAACGATCTGGTTCTGCCTCGTAGCATTTATGCTGGCGGTGTACGTGTTCCTGGATGGATTTGACCTGGGCGCAGGAGCAATTCACCTTTTTGTGGCAAAAACAGATGAAGAGCGGCGGACAGTTCTGGCGAGCATTGGCCCGGTCTGGGACGGAAACGAAGTGTGGTTGATTGCGGCAGGCGGAACTCTGTACTTCGCCTTCCCCACTCTCTACGCCAGCGCATTCAGCGGATTTTATCTTCCGCTGATGATCGTTTTGTGGCTTCTGATTCTCCGTGGAGCGTCCATTGAATTCCGCAATCACATCAAGAGCGCCATTTGGGATCCGCTGTGGGATTTTCTTTTCTGCGGGTCGAGCTTATTGCTCGCCGTGTTTTTCGGAGCGGCGCTCGGCAACGTAGTGCGCGGTGTGCCGCTGGATGCGAGCGGTTATTTCTTTGAGCCGCTGTGGACCAATTTCCGCCTCGGAGACGAAACTGGCATCCTCGACTGGTACACGATTCTGGTCGGAGTCTTAGCCCTGCTCGCGCTCATGATGCACGGTGGACTGTGGGTGCAGATGAAGACCAACGGCGAAGTCCATGCGCGCGCGGGAAAACTGGCTGGCCGGACGTGGTGGGGCGTCGTGGCCCTCACCGCACTGGTGACTGCCGTCACGTTCCGCATCCAGCCGCAACTAAAAGAAAATTTCACGGCCTGGCCGTGGGGATTCCTTTTCCCCCTGCTTGCGGTGGCGGGGCTAGCAGGCGTCATCTTTAAATTGCGAAAACGCGATGAGCGCAAAGCGTTCTTCGCGTCCTGTGCGTACCTGACGGGCATGCTCACCAGCGTCGTCTTTGGGGTGTATCCGATGGTCTTGCCCGCGCGAAATCCGGTTTATTCCTTGACGGTGACGACGGCTAAAGCAGGCGCTTATGGACTAAAGGTCGGGCTGGTCTGGTGGGTCCTCGGAATGATCCTGGCCGCCGGATACTTTACGTTTGTCTACCGCTCTTTCGCCGGCAAAGTGGTGGTCGATAAAGACTCGCACGGCTACGGCGATTGATGCGGGGACTCTTCTGAACGCCGGGCGACGATCCGGGGACCATTCTTGAACAACAACTATCTCAGGTGTATCTTTGAACTTGATGCGACTTAAGCTGCTCATTGCGGTTCTGATGCTGACGCTGTCGGGGGCCAATGCCGGTGTCGCTTCGATGTGCGCAGCTTATTGCATGTCATCTGAGTTTGTAGGAAGTGGCGCGGTCCATCATCACCAGATGGCATCGCAGCCAAGCCCCACAAGCGTCAGCCATCATTTTCATTCTCATCATCACGCTTCCAATTGCGCCGAGTGTCCGGCCGACTCAGCGAACAGTTTGAACGAGAAGTCCGATTGCTCCAGCTTGGTTCAAATCCAGGCGCTCAAGGAAGGTTCCTTCTCTTTTGATGCGCCGGGCGGAGTCGCTCATGTCGCTGTTGCCGACACGCCAGCCGAGGCCCTCGGATTAGCCGGTAGCGGCGAGCGCTCTTTGCTCTTTGACGCTTCCCAAACGATCAGAAGTTTCAACACTCCTCCGGTTCCCCTCCGTATCTAGAAAAATCCTCTAACTAGTCAGTGCGCTTGTTCGAAGACGGAGCGTTTGTGTACGTCCGTCTGCATTCGCTGCTCGTCATATCCGATCCATTTTTGGAAATTCAGTCATTCGGCCTTGAAAGGAAAAAACATGAGTAGCAGGCGAGGGTTTTTGCAGAATGTTCTTGCGGGGACAGGATTTTTCGCTTCCGCGAAAGTGCTTTCCGCCAAAGAGATGCAAATGTCCGGGGACATGCCAGGAATGAATAGGAAAGGCAAGAAAGGGTCTATCCAGGACCACGGCTCTCCCGTTCTAGTCGAGACGCCCGATGTGCCCAACCTTCCGTTTCGCATGGATGGCAACGTCAAGGAATTTCATCTCATCGCCGAGCCGGTGAAGCAGGAAATCATTCCTGGCCGAGTCGTTGATCTCTGGGGCTACAACGGCAGCGCGCCCGGCCCGACGATTCAAGTTACCAGGGGTGATCGCGTTCGCATCATCGTGGACAACCACCTTCCTGAAGCGACCTCCATGCACTGGCACGGCTTCGAGGTTCCTGTCGAGATGGATGGCGCACCGGGTTCAAGCCAAGAACCGATCCCACCCGGTGGAAGATTCGTCTACGAGTTCACGCTCAACCAGGAAGGAACCTACTTCTACCACTCCCACATGGCGATGCAGGAAATGATAGGGATGATCGGCGCGTTCGTCATGCACCCAAAGGAAACCTACAAACCCCGCGTCGACAAAGACTTCGTGATCATTCTCCAGGAGTACGCCATCTTGCCCAATATCACCGTTCCCAACTCCATGAATATGGAGTTCAACTGGCTCGCGTTCAATGGCAAAGCGGGACCAGCGACGACTCCCCTGATCGTGCGGCACGGTGAACGCGTACGGATTCGCCTGATCAACCTCGGCATGGACCACCACCCGATCCATCTTCATGGTCACCAATTCGTGGTCACGGGAACGGAGGGAGGCCGCCAGCCCGAATCGACATGGGGACCGGGAAACACCGTGCTCGTGGGAGTTGCCCAGGCGCGCGACGTGGAGTTCGTGGCCAATAATCCTGGCGACTGGATGCTGCACTGCCATCTTCCTCACCACATGATGAACCAGATGTCGTCGATGGTCGGCCCGATGTCACGCCGGAATGGAATGCCTGCGGGTCTCGACATGGAGCGAGGCATGGGAATGCTGCGGCAAGGAAGCGCGACGTCCGAGGAAAACGGTCCGAGCCTTGGTCGCGGACTGGGCGTCGGTTCGACAGCGGAGCAAACCATGTCCAATTCTCCGCTGAAAGCCGGGAATCCGATGCAGCGCCAAGACATGCCCGACATGCAACAGCAAGGGATGCAGATGGGCAAGCCCGAGGTCAGCAAGGATGCGAATTCCGTGCCGGGCTTTCCCCAGGATGCCTTCATGGAAGGTCCCATGATGGCGATGGACAAGATGGTTGACAAACCTGAAAACTTCGGCCTCCGTCCCGGCTGGAGCGGCTTCATGGCGGGAATGATGACGTTCGTCCGGGTCCTGCCCCAAGACAAGTACGACCACATCATGGAGCTTCGAAAAAAACAGGAAGGCAATAAGCCAATGAAGATGGACATGCCCGGAATGGGGAACAAACATGAATAACCTGACTACGCCGGTGAAGTTTATGGAAGTGATGGTCGAAACAGCGTCACCACTCCGTTGTGTAACCCGATTCGTACTCTGCCTTTCCTCGACTCTGTTCCTGCTCGCCTTGCCTGGCCGAGCGCAGACTCCAGCTTCCGAGCAGAAGACGATTACACTCGAAGAACTGCAACAGATGGCCTTGCAGAACAACCCCACGTTCGCGCAAGCGGCCGCCAACATCCGAGCGGCGGAAGGCAGGAAGAAACAGTCCGGGCTCTACCCGAACCCCACCGTCGGCTACCAGGGCGAACAGATCCGAGGCGGGTCGTTTCACGGTGGCGAGCAAGGCTTTTTCCTTCAGCAGGACGTCGTGCTGGGTGGAAAGCTCGGCCTGAATCGAAAGATTTTTGACCAGGAGCTCAAACAGGCGGAAACAGAGGCGGAGGAGCAAAAACTGCGCGTAGTCACGAACGTACGGATGTTCTACATCCAAGCGCTGGCTGTCCAGCAGACGCTGGAGTTGCGGCAAGACCTCAGCAAGCTTGCCGACGACGCTGTCCAAACCTCCCATCAGCTCGCGAATGTCGGCCAAGCGGACGCTCCCGACGTGCTCGAATCGGAAGTGGAAGCGCAGCAGGCGCAACTCGCGGTCACCATGGCCGAACAGAACCAGCAGCGGCTCTGGAAAGCACTGGCCGCTGTCGTGGGGAATCCGCGGCTTCCCTTGATGAAGCTCGAAGGAAAACTCGAGGACACCCCGCCGGTCAATGCCGACGAATTGGTGGAGAAAATCGTCAACGAGAGTCCAGCCGTAAGAATCGCCGAGCTCGGTGTCAAACGAGCCGAAGCAGCCTTGGCTCGCGCGAAGCGCGAACCGATTCCCGACCTGCAACTCCGCGGTGGCATGCAGCAGAATGGCGAGTTGTTGTCCGGGCCTAACGGGAGGTCTGTCGGACTACAGGGCTTTGCCAACGTGGGGGTAAGAATCCCCATTTTTGACCGCAACCAGGGAAACATTGCAACCGCGAAGGCCGATGTAGAGCGGTGCAAACGCGAGGTGGAACGCGTGAAATTGGTTTTGCGGGAGCGGGCAGCAAGCGTCGTCCAGACTTACACGTTCTCGCTGACCGCGGTCGACCGCTACAAAAACCAGATGATACCGAGGGCGCAAAAGGCCTACGAGATGTATACAAAAAAATACCAGGATATGGCTGCAGCCTACCCTCAGGTCCTCATCTCCCAGAGAACCTTGGCGCAGCTAGAAGTCTCCTACATCACTGCGCTGGAGAACTTCGCCACGAGTTCACTTTCGCTGCAGTCCTATCTTCTTACGGACGGCCTCGAAGCTCCTTCGCAGCCGGGTGGAATCGACCGGCCGGTGCGTGAGGTCAACATCCCGTTCCAGATGAGCGCAAGCCCCCAGTAAAGGTAGGCGTATGAGAAAACGCACTCTTCTTCTATCGATCACCGCTGCGGGAATCGACGCGAAATCCCTGACTTGCGCCTGGATCGCCAGAACCCGGCGACTGCGGCGGAATGTAAAAGATGGGGCTCCGGAGAACACCGCGCTCCGACCGTATCGAGTGCGCAACACTGGTACCCCAGTAGCGTTGACCAACCGAAAATTTGGTATGTACCGTGGACGATAGGGTGCCGGGGTGTCGGCGGAGGCATTTCCACTGATGTAGACCGTGAAATTGACAGTGGCAGGTGTGGGAGTGTTGTCAGGTTTCTTTCCTCGAAGAGCCGCAACCCGACTCGCTCGAATAAGGTTTGTATTGTTAGTGCTGCCCTCGCTGGGCGACTGATCGATTGAACGATGCCAACAGTAACAAAAGCCGGAAGATACGAAATCGTCGGTGAACTGGGCCGCGGCGCGATGGGTGTCGTTTACAAGGCCATGGATCCAGTGATCGGTCGCACCGTCGCGGTCAAGACCATCCGGCTGAGCGAGCAAGGCACAGGGCTCTCGCGCCCCGAGCTTCTGTCGCGATTCCAAACGGAAGCGCGCGCCGCAGGTTTGTTGACGCATCCAAACATCGTTGTCGTATTCGACGCCGGCGAAGAAGACGGCCTCTACTACATCACCATGGAGCTGGTTGAGGGAAAGAGCCTGCAGGCGCTGCTCGATGGCGGCCATGCGTTTCCCCTGCCGCGCACGCTGCGCATCATGGAGCAGACTTGCAGCGCGCTGCAATTCGCGCATGAACGCAACGTCATCCATCGAGACATTAAGCCGGCGAACCTCATGCTCACCGCCGACGATACCGTTAAGGTTACGGACTTCGGCACCGCGAAGATTCTGCAGTTCGGCACCGTCCAGCAGACCGCGCACGTCATGGGCACCCCCAGCTACATGTCGCCGGAACAGGTGAAGGGGCGCGCCGTCGACGGCCGCAGCGACATCTTTTCGCTGGGCGTCATGCTCTATGAAATGGTGACGGGCGAAAAACCTTTCCCCGGCCAGAACATCACCACGGTGATCTATAAGATCGTCAATGAAGCTCCCGTCCCGCCGCGACAGATTAATCCTTCGATTCATCCCGGGATCAGCGCGGTAATCATGAGGGCGCTGGAGAAAGAACCCGACCAGAGATACCAGAATTGCCGCGAAATGCTTGAAGATTTGCGGAATTACCGGTCAATCGCCCCAGGCGGCGGAAACCCGCAATCGACGATGGTCATGGGCGGAGGTTCGCCCGCGGCGACCATGGTTTCCGGAAACGCGGCCGGCCGTGGTCTCACCGGCGAAGATCAAACCGTCATGGCGACGGCGCGCTCCCTGAACGCGCGGGCATCGGCTCCAGGCCAAACTCCCCTCGTGCGGCGAACAGGAGCCATCGCACCCGTCCCGGAACCGCCGAAAAAGAAAAATGTCCTCGGAACGATCTTGGCGGCGTCGCTGCTTCTAAGTGTCATTGTTTATGGAGCGAACAAGATAAAGCCGGTCTTTGAGGCCGCGCGCGAACTTCATGATGCGCAAAAGAAGGGCAGCAGCTTGCCCGCCGCGGCGCCGGCGGCGTCAGAAACCACTCCGGACAGCTCGGCGGCAAATCCCGCCGGGACTGAAGCATCTACGCAACCGAAGGATGCTGCGGCTGGAGCAGGTGCGGAGCCGAAACCTGCCGAGTCCAAGCCCGCGGAAATCGTCCCTGAAAAAGTCACACCCAGGAAAACAGAAAATGCGCTGGGCCCCAAAGCCGCGGAATACAAAGGCAGGATCGAAGAGGCCATTTCCGAAAGAGGATTAAGCAGCCATGTAAGAGTTCAGGCCGCCGGCAACACGCTGACGCTCGCGGGAAAGCTCCGGCCGGCGGAACATGGCGCACTCTTGAAATTATTGCGGAACGCCCCTTCGGACGTCCGCGTGATCGATCATCTGGAGTACGACGACACTCCGGTTGCCACAGGCAATCCTGACGAGGGCTCGCACCCGGTTCCTACCGCCGGGCACGGAGCGATTCATGTCGTGACCGACGTGATCGGTGCTACTGCCGTGTTGCACGGACCTGCGGGCCATGTGCTGAACAGGTGCGAAACGCCCTGCAGCTTTAACAATTTGTCTCCTTCGCGCTACAGCCTCGAAGTTCAAAAGGACGGCTATCAATCCGTTCAGACCGCGCTGCAAGTAAAGAGTGGCGACGCCCAGGACCAGAAAATCAAACTCGAATCGCTGGCCAAAGGCATTTTTATCAGTAGTCAGCCGCCGGGTGCCGATGTCTTCATCAACGGAGCGAAGCAGTCAGGTCAGACGCCTGTAACGCTGCCGCTCGCGCCCGGCCAGTACAACCTCGTCTTGCGGCTGCAGGGTTACGAGCCTTATGCAGGAGGCATTCAGGTCAAGGACAATATCCAGACGCAGCTCAACGTGCCGCTCAACGAAAAATCCACAAGCCGCGTCGCCTGGGCACAGGTGAACACCATTCCCAAAGGCGCAGAAATCATCGTGGACGGAACCTCTACCGGACAGTTCACACCGGCTCGCGTGCAGGTGCCTTCCGGGTTGCACACGGTGACGTTGCGGTTGAATGGATTTCAGCTGGCAAAGCGAACGGTCCAAGTGAGCGAAGGTGGCACCGTCACCATTAATGAATCGCTCCACGAGAAATAAGCGGCTCAACTGCTTGGAATTCAGTCCGTATGGTTCCCTAAACGAACTCCTGAAGGGTCTACCCAAAACGTAACATTTTGTTACAGTGGCTCAACTCGAGTCCTAGGACCTTATGTGGACTTCGTTCAATACAAATGACTTAGCTCAATCAGATTCAGGCCGGAGGCGTGCTTGCCTTATAGGTAGGAGCTACCTGCCCTGACGCGAGATCGCCAGACTGCAGGCGGGTTCCATCGCCGCTCGAAGCGGCGCGAACGAACCGTAAGAAGCAATTGGAGAGTCCTTTGGTCCTCAGGGCCACACTACCTGTCCATGAAGCAAAGCGCGAGACTTCGTCGCCGCAATTAAATCCGGATGCCACGCCTCGTACCTCGCTGCGTCTGCTGGCAAATGCGGTCTCCCGGATTCCAGCAGGCCACACGGACCACAAAGCCATCGAAGTTCAGCGTGCACTCCGAAACCTGCACTTGCTCATGCGGTCGGAACGCCTTTACGAGAAGGATCATCCGCGCAGGCTCGACAGTCTGGACAGTGCTTACGATTCCATCCGCAACACCACCGAAATTCTGGGCGGGCTGGAGATTCGCGTGGAGCGCGGCGGGCTGGTGGCGCCGAGAATCGGTGACGGCCATCTGCCGGACGTGCGGGGAGAAATGCAGGCGCTGGCGACCGACCTGCACCGCGCCGGAATTTATGCGCTGGACTTCTCGAAAAAATTCCATGTAGGCGAACTGGACACGCTCGCGCGACTCGTGAAGGCTTCGTTGCTAAGATCAGAAGAGCCGGCGAACGGTGGGGGCAATGCCTGGTGGCCGGCGCGACTTCTGGAGAACCGCGTGGAAGGCATTTCCGTTAATACGCAAACGGAGCGCAGGGTGGACACGGTGTTGGCAAGTCTCATTGCCGCGCTCGTAGCTTATGGTGGGCATTCCCCGCGAGAGACGGCCGATACCCCCATCCAGGCGCCAGACTTTGACGACCTCGTGGCGAGCCTGCGGCTCTTGGCACGGCTGACTCCGCCGCTTGAAAGCGCGCGCGGTCTTTCCCCGGAAGAAGCAGCGCGCGCGATTCACGGCGCGATGGAAGAAGCCAGCCGCGACAGCGTGTGCATGCTGCTCAGCTCGGTCTCCCAGTATGGCCCCCGCGAAGGCGAACGGCCGCAACCCTATCTATTGCGCCTCTCCGAAAACATCGTTTTTGAGTTCCTCACCGCGGAGTTTTCCAGCGGCTCGCTTACAGCCTTGTCCGTAAGGCCGACGATCTTTCGCTTGACCGATGTCATCGTCGAGGCCGGCGGCTATTCTGGTCCGCACTCTTCACAGCATCTCTCGTCGCTCGCGGTAACCTGGGCAACGGACACGCACCGTGAACAGCTGATCGATCGATTCTGGCTGGAACTTTCGCCACGCGAAAAATCGGCTGTTTTGCGCAGCCCGGATGTCTGGTGCGTTCCGGTTGCAGCGTTGCGCCATACGCTCGGACAACTTGCCGATGCCGGCGCCGACGCTCCTCGCCGCGAAGCGCGCAACATCGTCTTGAATTATGCGCGCCGCCTCGAACATGCCGACCCTTCGGCAAGGCGCTTTGTTGCCGCCGGACTCAATGAACTGTCTTCGATTATCGAATCCCTCTGGCCCAATCAGCTGCCGGAAGACCTGAGCCGTGGGGCCATGAAAGCTCTCGACATGGAAAAGGCCCCCGAAACCGCCGCCCTGCTCGCCGCCTTCGTCGAATCCCTCGGGCGTGTTGCCGTGAGTCGCGCCGACTATTCCAGTTTCGAAACCATCCTGACCGGTCTGGAGCGCGTTCCTCAGGATATTGAGCACGATCACATGGCAGCTCTGGCAAACCGCCTTGTCGCACAGGATCGCTGGCTCTTGCTGGTGGATGCTGCCCTGGCCAACCGCGCACTGGATCCAATCCTGCCCCGGCTTTTGCAGCGTGATCCCGAGCGGCTACTCGACCGCATGACTTTGCTGCTCACGGAACCACGCGGCGCCGAAATGGTGCCGGCGATGGCGCGGCTCCTGCGGACGATCGGCGTGCCCGTTCTGAATCTTCTCGAAACGCGGCTCTACGAAGCCCGCCGCCAGCGCGTGACCGCGGCCATCAAGCTTCTCGCTGCGGCGGACCCCGAGCGGCTGTTGCGGGGCCTCGCACGCGCCATGGCAAGTTGGGAATGGAACCTTCAGGATTTGGCGGTCAGCGAACTCATGCGCCCAAACAATTCCGCATCGGCGATAAGCACCGCTTTCGTATTCTCCGCCATCCTCGCCGACGCTCATCCCATGGTCGTTCCCATGATGATTGACCAGCTCGGCCTGGCGCAGGAAACCACCGCCGTGCCACAGCTGATGGAAATCGCTGCCGGTGAACATGAATCTTTGCGTGACCAGTTTGTGCGCATTAAAGCCATCGAAGCGCTCGGCCGCATGCACGCCTCCGAAGCCGCCGAGCTTCTTCGCAA
>WNFP01000552.1_pt1 | contig 50499 bp, 42 predicted proteins | sample 5400201 | NCBI WGS metagenome assembly WNFP01 (sample SAMN13153355, study PRJNA577476) | soil metagenome | isolation source: 115 cm saprolite under Madrone tree | place: USA:California | collected 2016-06-14 | reverse complement strand
TACGGACGCCCGGCGATCGCAGGCGTGCGGCTGCAAATCGATCCGAATCAGGCGCCGACGATCCGGAGAATTTTCGAGCGATACGCCGGCGGGCATTCCATGAAGCGGATCGCGATCGATCTCAACCGCGACGGAATTCTCTCGCCGCAACCGCGCGACGGACGGTCGCAGAGCTGGGCGCAGTCTTCCGTGCGTCACATTTTGCTGAACGAGCGCTACCGCGGCATAGTCCTTTGGGGAAAAACGAAAAAGATCCGCTCACCCGAAACGGGGAAGCGGCTCTATCGGCGACAGCCCGAAAGCGAGTGGCGCCGTCGCGAGATTCCCGAGCAACGGATCGTCTCCGAGGAATTGTGGAAGCGCACGCATGACCGGCTGGAACTTGTCCAGTCTTTCTATGGCGTCCGGCAAGGTCTGCGGCGCGGGCGCGCGGTTGCGAGTCCGTATCTCTTCACAGGACTGCTCGAATGTTCTGAGTGCGGCGGGTCGATCACAATCGTTTCCGGCCACTGCAAAAAGCGCGCTGACTCGCGTTACGGATGCTCAAAACACGCGCAGCGCGGAAACGCCGTCTGCACGAATAATCTTTTGATTCGCCGGCAGGATCTCGAGCGGCAACTTCTGGCCGGCCTCGAGGCGCGGGTTTTGCATCCCGACGTCGTCGCCTACACGCTGAAGCAGTTCGAAGAAGAGCTCGAGAAAGCACTCGCGACGAGAAGTCAGGGCGATGCGGATCTGCGCCGGCAAACCGGTGAGATCGAGCGCGGCATTGCGAACCAGCTCCGCGCACTTCGCGACGGATATTCGCCGGCAATCACCGCGGACCTGGCGAAACTCGAACACCAGCTGGCCGGCGTTCAGGCGCGCCTGAAGACTTCGGATCCTCGAACCGTCAAGTTGCAAATTCGCGACACGCGACGTTTTGTCGAATCGCGGCTCGAAGATTTGAGTGCATTATGGGACGGTGAGCCGCGGATCGCGCGAGAAGAGATCGCGAAACACGTCGGCAAAATCACGCTGAAACCGATGTTTCGCATGTACATCGCTACCGGAGTTTGGGATTGGCTCGGAGTACTGGGAACCGCGGCTGCTATGGTGGTGCCGGGGGCCAGAATCGAACTGGCTACGCCCGCCTTTTCAGGGCGGCGCTCTACCAATGAGCTACCCCGGCACAAGTGATTTAGAAATTGTAGGGGTGATGTGGAGTTGTGTCAATTCGGTGAAAAACTCTCTGCAAATCAATGTGCGGAATCGTCGAACTCCTTCATCCAGGCCCGATTTTTTAGAACCTCGCGGGGCTTGGTACCGTCCGGCGGGCCGACGATGCCGTCCTTCTCCATAAGGTCGATCAGGCGCGCGGCCCGCCCGTAACCGATTCGCAGGCGGCGCTGCAACGTGGAAGTGGAAGCGCGGCCGGCATCGCAAACTACGCGGATCGCGTCTTGGTAAAGATTGTCGTCGACATCCTCGCCGCCCTCGGCATCACCTTCGGTCGCTCCCTCGGCCTTGCCGTTCTCATCCTTCGGCGCCACGAGGAGCTCTTCCTGGTACTTCGCCTGGGCTTGCTCACGCCAGAAGTCGCATACGGCGGTGATCTCATCTTCCGTCACCAGTGGGCCGTGAATACGATGGAGCCGCGCCGAACCGGCCGGCAGATACAGCATGTCGCCTCTTCCAAGCAGTGACTCCGAGCCGTTCGAATCGAGAATGGTGCGCGAGTCCACTTTGCTGGCCACGCGGAACGAAATGCGGGCCGGAAAGTTGGCTTTGATCAAACCGGTGATTACATCCACGGAAGGCCGCTGCGTCGCGAGGATCAAGTGGATGCCCACCGCACGTGCCATCTGCGCGAGCCGCGTGATGGACTCTTCCACATTGTTGGTGTCCACCATCATCAGGTCGGCCAGCTCATCGATTACGATGATCAGATAGGGCAGCGGCTTGTGCTCGGTCTCTTCGAGATTATCGAAGAGCGAGAGCGTCTGCTCTTTCTTGAATGTACGGTTGTACTGGTCGATGTTTCGAACGCCGCGCTGCGCCAGCAGCTTCAAGCGGTTCTCCATTTCGCGCGTCGCATTCCGCAACACGTTTGAGGCAATCTTCGGATCGGTCACCACCGGCGCAATCAAGTGGGGGATGTTTTCATAAAGATTGAGTTCCAGCCGCTTCGGGTCTACCAGTACCATCTTCACTTCGTCGGGGCTTGCTTTGTACAAAATTGACATCATCAGCGAGTTGATGAACACGCTCTTGCCGGTGCCGGTGGAGCCGGCGATCAGCAAGTGCGGCATGGCTGCGAGGTCCGTCACGCGAATCCGGCCGTGCAAATCGCGACCCATTGCCAGTGTCAGCTTGCTCGGGGAGTTGATGAACTCCGGTGTCTCGATGATTTCCCGCAGCGCAATCGTCTGCCGCTTGTCGTTCGGGACTTCGATGCCAATGGTTGATTTGCCTGGAATGCGCTCGATCAAGATCGATTCCGCCTGCAGCGCCAAACACAGGTCCTCGGTTAGGCTGGTAATCCGGCTGTACTTAATGCCCGCTTCCGGTTTGAATTCGAATGTCGTAACGACCGGTCCAGGATTGATTTGCGTCACGTGGCCTTGCACATCAAATTCAAGGCATTTGGCTTCAATCGCGCGTGCGCGAAGCTTCAGCTCGTCTTCATCAAGCTTGTGACCGCGTTCGCCCTCGCGCAGAAGCGAAGGGGAAGGCAGTCTGTAATTCGGGGTGCCCTTTGCAATCTTGAGATCTCCAGCTTTTCTAGCCGCGGCCTTTTCTGTGTCGCGATTAAGAACAAATATCGGCGTCTTGTGGGACGCGCCTTTTGTCTCCTCCTCGTCTTCGATTTCGGTCCTGCCCTTGAAAATATTGCTATCGTCGGCAAGACGAATCGTCTTGGGAGGCTCATTCAAAACCTCGGCTTTCCCAATCGATTGCGGCGGAACTGGCCTCCTGCCCGATAGCCGAGACTCTTCCACGCGACGGCGCATGCGCTGTTGTTCGCGTTCTTCGCGCCTAGCATGCCAGCGCGCTTGGGCCTTCTGCAGAATGCCCAGCCTTTCCACTTTACCGATCGGTCCATTCGGACCGCTGGCCCACGCATGCGCGCCGGAGAAAGAGAAACGCGTGGTCATGAACAGGGCTGTTACAAGCAGCGCCACGGCCACAAGATTCGCGCCCCAAAGGTTGAAACCTGTGCGCAGGCCGCCGGAGATGAGCGCACCTAGGAATCCGCCGGGGGGAATCGACCCACGCACATCCCAAACGTGCCACAAGGAAAGCAGCGTGGGCAGAGAAAGCAACAGCAACCCAAAGCCGGCAACCGTCGCAACTTGCGAATCGATCGCCCGGCTGCGGAACCACCTCCAGCCCAAAACCAAAATCGCGGCCGGCAGTAGAAACGCCGCAAAGCCGAAGATTTGGAAGAGTAGATCCGCGCCATAGGCCCCGGCGGGGCCGATCCAATTTCGCGCCGGACTGGCGTCAGACGACGCAGCGCTTACGTCAAACGCCGCGTCCTTCGGGGAATACGAAAGCAACGCCAGCGCGATCAGCACCGCCAGCGTAATACACAAAAAACCTACCAGCTCATTGAGCCGCTTATTCCCAGTTGGAGTCAGAAAGCGCACAAAGTCTCCTCAGCTTTTTGGGGAAGGCTGAGTGTCACGGCGGGGCTGGCGCTAACGCAATCCCGCCCGGAGGAACTAGAACGATGATACCAAACACCAGTCGCTCAACAACAAATACTTTCAGAATTCGTGTCTGCAATTAGCACAAAGCGGCGCGCACGAATTCCGAAGTTCGCTATCCCCCCAGTCGCGACGCCCAATACAAAACCACCGCGCCCACGATAATCCGGTACACCGCGAAAGGAGCAAATCCACGCCCCCTCACCCAAGCCATAAACCAGGCAACCGTACCATACGCCACGATAAACGAAACCACGAATCCAATTGCTAGCACAATCCATCCGTGTGCGCTCATCTGCGCTACCCCAATGGGATTCTCCGTCTTTCCCATGAGCGACTTCAGCAGGTCGTAGCAAGTGGCCACAACCATCGTAGGTAGGGATAGAAAGAAAGAAAATTCCAGCGCCGAGGCCCGGGACATTCCTGCCAACTGCCCCGCCGCGATCGTGGACATCGACCGCGAAGTCCCTGGGAACACCGCCGAAAGAATCTGGCACGCGCCGATCCATACCGCTTGCCACGCACTCATATCCTCCATATGCCACGTATGAATCCGCGTTCCGGTAGCCCCCAGTCCCGCCGCTTCCGAACTGCCATTCATCTCGTCCACAATCCACATGACGATTCCGCCGATCAGAAGGGAACTGCCTATAATGTACAAACTCTCCAGATGCTTGCCGATCACCTTGGTGAGCAAGAAGGCGGGGATCGCGGTCACCACAAAGGCCACCATGACGAGACTCAGAGGATGAGTCAAGAACGTGCGGTCGCCCCGATCGCCTTTCGGAAAGGTAGCTAAGAGCTTCCTGATGCGTTCACGAAAGTAAACCGGCAAGCAAAGAATAGCGCCCAATTGAATCACGATCGTATACATCTTCCAGTAGCTGGCTGTCAGGCTCACGTGGAAGAGGGCTTCGGAAATCCGCAGATGCGCCGTCGAGCTGACGGGCAAGAACTCCGTCAGTCCTTCAACAATCCCCAAGAGCAGAGACAGAAGGTATTCGTTCAATACTTTTCTCCCGGACGCTCATCCGTTCTAGACACTGGCTGCTGCAAGCGCTTACGCATCTCGTAAGCGTCCAGGCGGCCCAGATAGTAGCGCTTCAATGTCGCTTCGATACGATAGCCGTGGCGCTGCCAGAAGGCAACCGCCGCCTCATTGTCGATTGCGGCTTCGAGCAAGACCGACCGCACCCCTCGCGCCGAAAGATTCGACTCCAACTGTTGTAGCAGAGCAGTCCCGATCCCGTTCCGCCTCATTTTCTCGGCTACATCCAGTGTAATGATGTGCGCCAACGGCGGGTTCTCTTCCGATAGGACAAACCCAGCAATGTGATTTCCGTCCACCGCCACGACGCAGTCTGCTGCAGCAAGCGTCAAAAAGTAGCGCAAGGTCGTCCGGGAGTAGGAAATTCCTGCCACGAAGCAGGCCTGGTCCAGCTTGTGGAGGGCGGCGAAATCGTGCGGCTCGTAGGAGCGGAGCGTGAACGCCATGCCCGGATTGTAGAACAGAACGCTCACCTCAGGTCTGCTGCGGGTTTCTAGTGGGCGTTCTCGAAACCGTGCCGCGCTGCAGGTTAGTGGCTCGCCGGTGGCAGAGTTCGCCCGAGTGCTTTCACAGTGACGTCATCGGGAACGGGCTGACCATTGTGTTTGGTCACCACGCCGAAGCCGCCGCTGTAATCACACATTGTCCACCCGATTCCATACTTCTCCAGCGTTGTCCTAACGTCAGAAATCCACGCCGCGCGATCTTGCGGATTCGCGGCTTTGCGATAGACGCCAAACTCGTTGCAAGTCACCGACACGTTCCAGCGTTTTGCCCACGCGGCCACCTGGCCGATTTCGCCCTCGATGCGCAAAGCGTTCCACTGGTCCAGCCCGTAATGAATCGCTTGCAAGCGATTCACCGCGTCGGGAAGCAGCACAGCGACTGGCTGAACGTTATCGGGAGTCGAAGGATACGGCAGTTCTTTCAGATAATGCACGTAGTTTGTGCTCCAGGTCGCGCCTTGGTGCGTGAAGATGTGTGGTTCGTAGAAATGAAAGTTGTAGATGATGTTCGAATCGCGCAGCGGATCGAAAAATAGCAACTCATTCTCCGAAGACCAGAACGCGCCCGCGACGATAATCGTATGTAGCGGCGCCCCTTCGCGAATCGCCACCGCGAGTTTTGCCTGTACTCCCTGCCAGCGATAGCGATCGTGAAATTCTGGCTCGTTCAGAATCTCGAAGGAAACGAGGTCGGGGTTTGTCGTGGAGTAATGGCGTGCGAGCTGACGCCAGTAATCTTCGAACTGTTCGACAAAGCTATCATCCGTAGCGAGCTTTTGCTTGAAATCGCTTTCGGGGTGGACATCAAGAATTATAGCCAGGCCGTGATCGAGGATCATCTGCACGGCGCTGTCGAGATACCCCAGGTAATCCGCAGGAATGCGGTCGGCCTGGCCGTGCCTGAACATCGGCTGCGGATTAACACTCAACCGCACGTGATCGAATCCCATGGCCTTAATCAGGGCGATATCATGCGCGGTGTTCCACGTTTCAAAATGTTCTTTTGTGTAGCCGCTCTGATCGTAAACTTGCGCAAACCACTCGCTCAAATTAATTCCGTGGCGCAGATGCTGGGCGTGACGTTGTGCGATGCCCGATTCTGAATTGGGTTGTCCATAACCGGCTTGAGCCACGAAAAAGAATGACGCGGCCAGCGCCGCGGCCACGGTAAGAAAACGCAGAGGCCCTATAAATCGAGCCCCTGCGGGTGCTTCGAGTCCTGTTGCATCGTTCATAGTTTGATGGTGACGGTCTTTACCTCGGTGTAATTCGCCAATCCATATTCGCCGAGCTCGCGCCCGATTCCCGACTGCTTGAACCCTCCGAATGGTGCACCCGCGTCAAATACGTCGTAGCAATTCACCCACACCGTCCCCGCGCGCACGCTGTCAGCGATGGCATGCGCCTTAGTGATGTCTTTCGTCCAGACCGCCGCAGCGAGCCCGTACAAGGACTTATTCGCGCGCTCGACCACTTCGTTCAGGTCCTTGAACTTCAGAATGGACATCACTGGCCCGAAGATCTCTTCCCTCGCGATCTTCATGTGGTCTTGCACGTCCGCAAACACGGTGGGCTCGATGAAGTAGCCCTTGTCGCCCACGCGGTTGCCGCCCGCCACGAGCTTGGCCTTCTCCTGCCTACCGGAGTCGATGTAGCTCATCACCTTGTTGAATTGGTCTTGATCCACCTGCGGCCCCTGTTCGGTGTTCTTATCGAAGGGATTGCCGACGGTGCGCTTCTTCGCGCGCGCGACGCTCTTGTCTACAAACTCGTCGTAGCACTTCTCCTCGACGTACAGCCGCGAACCAGCGCAGCAGCACTGCCCTTGGTTGAAGAACAACGCAAAGTGAGCACCTTCGATGGCTTCATCCATGTCCGCGTCGGCGAACACGATGTTGGGGCTCTTTCCGCCCAGCTCCAGCGTAACGCGCTTCAGGTTGGTTTCCGCGGCCGCCTTCATGATCAAGTGGCCCACTTCAGTTGATCCCGTGAACGCCACTTTGTCCACGTCCATATGCCGCGCAATCGCCGCACCGGCCGTCGGCCCGTATCCGGGCAGCAAGTTCACCACGCCCTCGGGAAACCCGGCTTCCAGCATCAGTTCCCCCACGCGCAGCGCTGTCAGCGGCGTCTGCTCCGCCGGCTTCATCACCACGGTACAACCCGTCGCCAGCGCCGGCCCGAGTTTCCACGCCTGCATCAGCAGCGGGAAATTCCACGGAATAATCTGGCCCACGACGCCCACGGGCTCGTGTTTGGTATAAGTGAAGTAATTGCCACTCACGGGAATCGTCTTACCGTGATTCTTGTCTGCCCAGCCCGCGTAGTAGCGGTAGCAGGCGATGGTTAGCGGAAGATCAGCCGCGCGCGCCACGTGATACGGCTTGCCGTTGTCCAGCGCTTCCAGTTGTGCCAGCTCATCAGCGTGCTTTTCGACGAGGTCCGCCAGCTTGTTCATCAAAACGCCGCGCTGCGAAGCACTCATCTTGCGCCATGGGCCCTTATCGAATGCCGCCCGCGCCGCCGCTACGGCCTTATCCACATCCGCGGCGTCGGACTCTGCGACCTGGGTGATGACTGCACTCGTCGACGGATTTATTGTGGGGAAAGTTTTCCCAGATACGCTGTCGACCCATTTTCCGTTGATCAACAGTTTTGTCGGACCAATCTTGACGTTCGATTCCATCACCGCCGTTGCCGTAGCCATTTTGAATACCTCCTCCTTGCGCACCGCCCCGACTGGGTTGGGGTCGTTCTGGCGCGTTTGCGTGATGACCAAGTGCGTGCGGGGCAGGACCCGTCGAGCCCCGCGGGACACAAACGTTTCGCCGGAACAGAAGGGTATACCCCTGCGCGCGCCGAGGCAAGTTGGCCTGGAGGGTACGGCTCGTGATCCCCGTCCTTTCCAGCAGCCCGGGTGGCGACGCCCGTTGGCTACGGCCAGCAGTTGGAGTATGGAGGGAAGCTTGCCATAAACGACAGCCAAAAAAAATCGCTGGCTAGCAGTACGAATGGGCGGGACGGGAGGCCCTCTTGGCTTCTCACCCTGCCCACCCTGCCCACCCTGCCCAGCACATCTTGCGGAAGTGATATTCTCTGGGCTATATGAAACCGACCAACAAGATTGTGGCCGGAGCGATTGCCCTGGCAATGGCGGTGGTGGTGACGGTGATGGTGAAGGGACCGAGCTGGCAGAAAAGGGCGCAGGAGCGCCACCAGAAAAATATTCTGGCCAATCTGACACCGCAGCAAGCTGTCGCACTGTGCGGGAGACCCATCCTGGACGAGATCCAGGCCAGCCAGTCAACGGTCACCAGGCGTTTGGTCATCAGGAACGACTACGCCTTGGCCGTCGAGCTAGATTTCGCAGCCGCTGCCTCCGAGCCCCAAAAGTGGCGGCTTACTGAAGTGCAAGATCCCTCGGGCGATATCAAGTATCAATCTCCTGCTAGCCAAATTGGGGTTCTGCCGTGCCTTGACGGCAAGCAAGAGAAGAAACCAGATCCCAAGCCATAGCAATTGGGCGCGCACGTCCAGCGGTTGGGCTTCGTTGCCAGGCCAACTTAGGCCTCCGGCGGCGGGTATTAGGGGAAACACCTGACCCCAAATCAGGGTGAACACTTGATTGCGGCGACCGGAACCTTAGTGAACGATGGATGCACATGCGGGAGAGCGGCCGCCACCATGTCCAGGGCCCCCACCCCACATACCCCACATCGATTCGTCCTGGCGTGGGGGCGGCCGATCATTAACGTTTTACAGCGAGCGGGGGGCTCCTGAAAGGAAAACCGTCACTCTGAGGGCATGCGACGAGGATGCCCGAGGAATCTCAACTTCAGTCAATTCCTGTTTGGACGATTTCGCTGGCCATCGCAGAAACCATCCCCACTAACTAACTTGTGTAGAATCAACATTTATGAAAATTTACAATGGGCGTGTCCTGAACCAAAAAATCGGCACTCTTTACTCGGAGGGATTAAGACTGGAGGCGGCTTGAGCAGAGGACTGGGTGGTTTCACTTGGCCGCGTCACATAGATCGCCAGCAGGAGGCTGGAAAGGAGCAGGAGCCCCGCAAGGAAATATGGTGCGCCGGGAAGATGGCGGCTGAAGCGAGCAGAAACCGCGAAAGCAAAAACCTGAGTGAAGAGGATGGGGCCCGCCATTCCGGTAATGGCGCGAAGCGAGTTGATGGCTCCTTGCAGCTTGCCCTGAGAGGACGGGTCGACGTGGCGGGACATCAGCGATTGCATGGCGGGAGCGGCTATGCCCCACAGGGCTATGAAAGGAATGACGGCCAAGAGAATCCAGCCGCGCGTGGCGAGAGCAAAACCGGCGAACCCGAGAGTGCCGAAAAACAAGCCACAGAGCAGGCTGCGCCGTTCGCCAAAATGCTTCACGAACGGGCCGACGAGGACGCCGGAGACAATGGCGGCGCTGACCCCGACGACAGCAAGGGAGAAGCCGATGTCGCGCTGGTTCCAGGCGTAGCGATATTCCGTGTAGAGGACATAGACGGTCTGGAGTGCCTGGTGAGCGAGATAGTACAGAGTCGTAACGACAGCCAGGCCCGCGAGTTCCGATTGCGAGCGGAAAAGGTTTAGAGACCCCAGAGGATTGGCCATTTGCCAGGCGGATTTGGCGCGGCGCTCCGGTGGAAGCGATTCGGGCAGGATGAAATAGCCATAAAGCGCGTTGGCGAGACTGAGTGCGGCGGCGGCCCAGAAGGGAAAACGAAGATTGATGTTGCCAAGGTAGCCGCCGACCGCAGGTCCGACAATGAAACCGAGGCCGAACGCGGCGGAGATCAAGCCAAACTGCTTAGGTCGTTTTTCAGGTGGCGTGACGTCGGTGATGTAGGCGAATGCGGTGGAGACGTTGGAGGCGCTAACGCCGGAAATCAGGCGGCCGACGAAAAGCCAGGTAAGCGACGGGGCAAGAGCCATGAAAATGTAATCAATGCTCAGTCCAAAGCAGGAAATGAGGATGACCGGGCGGCGCCCGAAGCGATCCGACCAGGCGCCCAGAAGAGGTGAGAAAATAAATTGCATAGCGTTCCACGCAAATCCGAAATAGCCGGTGATAGCTGAGGCGCGGGCGAAGTCACCGCCTTCAAAGCTGCGAATCAGGTCGGGGAGCACCGGCACGATGATGCCGAATGCCAGAAAGTCAAAAGCCACCATAATCAGGATGAAAGTAAATGCAGCTCGGCCAACGTGCGGCGCAGGGGAGGTCGTGATATCAGCCATTTGCAGCTCAGCTTGTTAGACCTCGAGAATGACGGGAAGAATCAAGGGCCGTTTGGAGGTCTGTTTGCTGATGTAGCGCTTGAGATCGACGCGAATCTTTTCCTTGATCACGCCCCAGTCAGATTTTTCCTCGGCGTTCGACTCTTCCACGGTCTTCATGATGACCAGTCGCGCGCCCACAATCAATTCCTGGCCGTTGTCGCTCATGAGGCCACGCGTCACGATCTCCGGATGCGATTCCATTTTCCCCGTGTGCTTATCGATCGCGATGATGGGGACGACGATGCCGTCTTCGGAAAGATGTTTGCGGTCACGAATCACAACGTCTTCAATCTCTTCGAGCGAACCAGAATCCACGCAAACGCGGCCGGCCGTCACCGGGTCGCGCCGGTGTGCGCCGTCCTCCGTGAATTCGATCGGCCGCCCATCTTCGACGAGGAGAATCTCGTGTGAAACGGCTCCCAGTTGATGCGCCAGCGCTGCGTGCCGGAACAGATGACGGTACTCCCCGTGTACGGGGATGAAATACTTCGGTTTCACGAGTTGCAGCAAGAGTTTTTGTTCTTCCTGGCTGGCGTGGCCCGAGACGTGAATGGTGCCCGCGGAATTGTCGTAATAGACCAACGCGCGCCGCCGGAACATATGGTCGAGCATCCGGAAAATGGATTTTTCATTTCCCGGGATGATGCGCGCGGAGAGAATCACGCTGTCGTTTTCATCCACGGAGACGAAGCGGTGATTGTCCACCGCGATCCGCGAGAGCGAGGACATCGGTTCCGCCTGGCTTCCGCTGGCCAAAATAATGATGCGCTTCGGATCGAAGCCGCGAATGTCCTGCGGTCGCACCACCATCCCGTCGGGGATGCGTAGAAGCTCGAGCGAGTGCGCAATCTCCACGTTGTCGACCATGCTGCGACCGACGAACGCCACTTTGCGGTTCACGCGCGAGGCAATGTCGATGACCTGTTGAATGCGATGAATCGACGATGCGAAGCAAGACAAAATCACCCGCCGCGGCGCGGAGCGGCAGAGCTCTTCAATTCGTGGAACGATGGCCCGCTCCGACGGCGTAAAGCCGGGGCGTTCCACGTTCGTGGAGTCGCTGAACAGCGCCAGCACGCCCTCGTTTCCATACTTTGCGAACGAGTGCAAATCGAACGGCGCGCCGCCTACGGGAGTCTGATCGATTTTGAAATCGCCGGTGTGGATGACCACGCCTAGCGGTGTGCGAATCGCCAGCGCCACGCAATCCACCGTGCTGTGGGTCACGGAAATAAACTCAATTTCAAACCGACCGACCTCCACCAAGCGGCCCGGAATTACTTCGCGAAGCGTGGTCGACTCCAGGAGACCCGCTTCGTCGAGGCGCTTTTTCACCAGCGCCAGCGTGAAGCGCGTCCCGTACACGGGAACATTCAAATCCCGCAGAATATAGGGCAGCGCCCCGATATGATCTTCATGGCCGTGCGTGAGCACGATTGCGCGGACCTGTGCACGGTTCTGCTTCAGGTAGGTGATGTCGGGTATGACCAGATCAACGCCTAGGAGTTCCGACTCCGGGAACATCATGCCCGCGTCGACGACGATGATTTCGTCACCGAGCCGTAGTGCCATCATGTTCATGCCGAATTCCCCGAGGCCGCCGAGAGGAATGGCGGTGAGGGACTGCGCAGTCTTGCTCAATGAGGCGTCAGCTCCGGGACGCAAGTGAGAATCGTATCATAGGACTCCAGCGGCCACGTCCGTAGAACGCTGTTGCGAGAGACCGCAGAATGCGGAGGCTCAGCGGTTCGAGCTGCCGAAAAGGTGTGCGATGGAGACGAGAATGACGGCACCTAGGGTGGCGGCCGCCAGCGAGTACAAGAAGCCGCCGCCAAAAATTCCCAATTTGATAAAAATCCAGCCGCCAAGGAAAGATCCGATCAGCCCCAGCACGATGTCCGTGATACAGCCGAAGCCGCGGCCGCGCGCAATCTTGCCTGCAAGCCATCCCGCAATCAGGCCGATCAGAAGCCAGCCGATCAGTCCCCGGTGATAGTGAACAATAAAAAATTCTGAATCGAGGAACACAGCGTTCCACGCTACAAGCATTTCGCCTCCTCAGAAGTCTGGATTTTAACCAAAGCAGCCCTTTGAACCAACGACCAAGTTCTTTCTCCGGTGCGCCAGAACTGCAAATCTATCCGGGGCATGGTTGCTGCTGGGTCATGCAATGTAGCGTGCCAAGTCCCAGGACGAGATCGCGGCAGGCAATTCCTACCACCTCACGATCTGGGAACAGGCCGGAGAGAATGTTCAGGGCCGCGCGGTCATTTGAATCGTTGAAAGTCGGCATGATCACAATCTTGTTGGCGATGTAGAAATTCGCATAACTTGCGGGAAGGCGCTGGCCGTCGAAATAGACGGGTGCCGGCATGGGAAGCGTTTCCACACGAAGCGGCCGGCCATCCTGATCCTTCATCGTTTGCAACAACGCAAGATTCTCTTGCAGCGGGGCATAGTTCGCATCCTTCGGATCGTTCTCCACGATGGTCACGACCGTTGAGGGATTCACGAAGCGCGCCAGGTCGTCCACATGGCCGTGAGTGTCGTCACCGGCGATCCCCTTCGTCAGCCAGAGAACGTTGGTCACGCCGAAGTACTCACGGAAGACCTGGGCGTAGTCCTCCTTTGTGAATCCCGGATTTCTTTCCTGGACTTTGCTGAGCAGACATTCTTCCGTGGTGAGCAGTGTTCCGCGGCCGTTGACATCGATGCTGCCACCCTCCAGCACCACACGCCGGCCTTTGTGTTCCGGCTGCCATAAGCGGAGCCGCAACTTCTGATTTACTTTCGTGACAGCAACGGCATCTTTTTTGTGATTGGCGTATTTCGCCCAGCCATTAAAGACGAAATGATTGTACGCAACTTCTGCGGCTTCGTTGCGAACGCAGATGGGACCGGAGTCGCGCATCCATCCGCGGTCGGTTGGTACGCGGAAGAAATCCACAGCGCTGAGATTTGCGCCGGACTTCTTCAAGATGGTTCGCACGCGCGATTCGGATTTGCGGTTCTCCACGAGGAGATAAACGCGCTCGACTTTCGACAAGTGACGGACAATTTCCGCGAAGGCCCACGGAATGGGCGCGAACTTATCGGGCCAGTCCGTCAGTTCATGCGGCCAGCCGAGCCAGGTGGCTTCGTGGCGTTCCCATTCGGCGGGCATGCGCAAGCCGCGGTCACGGAGCGTTTTGGTTTGTGGCGGTGTCTTCACGGAGAGAAAGAATCTAACATAGAGGTCGCAGCGGACGTAGAGCGCAGCGAGAAGAACACGCTATTTGTCGTCGACCCAGCGGTTCAGGATGGGCTGATAGGCGTCGATGCGGCGGTCTCGCAGAAACGGCCAGTTTCTGCGTGTGTCTTCGCTCTTGGCGGGGTCGCATTCGACGACGAGGATTTCCTCTTTGTCATTGGGAGCTTCGGAAACGACTTGACCGAAGGGATCGGCCACAAAGGAATTCCCCCAGAATTCCAGCCCCGGATCGCCCTGTTCGGGTTGGCCTTCGAATCCGACGCGATTCACAACAGCTGCGTAAACTCCATTCGCAATGGCATGCCCGCGCTGCACCGTCCGCCACGCATCGAGTTGCGCGGCGCCCAATTGCGCCTTCTCGCGCGGATGCCAGCCGATACTGGTTGGATAAAAAATCACTTGAGCGCCGCTGAGCGCGGTGACGCGCGATCCTTCGGGATACCACTGGTCCCAGCAGATCTGCACGCCGACGCGGGCGTACCGGGTGTCGAAATTGGGGAAGCCGAGATCGCCGGGAGTGAAGTAAAACTTTTCGTAGTACAAAGGATCTTCGGGGATGTGCATCTTGCGGTATTTACCAAGAAAACTTCCGTCGGCATCTAGCACCGCGCAGCTGTTGTGATAGACGCCGGGGGCACGCCGCTCGAAAAGGGAAACGATCAGCGCTACCTTCTTTTCTTTCGCGACCGGCGCCAGTCTTTCGGTCGTCGGACCCGGCACCGGTTCCGCCAAATTGAACAACTCCGCATCTTCGGTGCGGCAGAAGTATTCGCCTAGAAACAGTTCATGGAGCGAGATGATTTGCGCACCGCGCGCGGCCGCTTCACGGATTTTCCCGATCGCGCGCGACAGATTCTCTTCCGCGTTCGCTGTGCATTTCATCTGCACCAGACCAATGGTAAATTTGTCTGCCATAATTTTTAGTCTAGCATGGGCGAGAAAAAATTATTCTTGTGTGTTTTATGCTTTCTTTTGCGCCGAGTTTGTACTATCAATCTGCGGGAAGTTCGAGCATCATCACACGTCATTCGCGAGGGAGAAATTCATCCGTAACAGTTGATTCGTTTCTGGTCGAGGAGACACGATGGCGAAGCAGCAAAGCAAAACTGTGACCGGGAGAGTGCTCCATGATCCGGTGAAGGATAAGCTCCGGCCGATGTTTCCGTTGGATCTATCCAAATGCCGGACCGTCGACGAATTGGTTCGCGCCATGGGAGACACGGCATTCACCGGCCGGCAGATCGGCGATGCCGCCGATGTCTTCGAAGCGATGGCCCGCGATAAGGATTGCTTTGTGGTGATGACGCTATCCGGCGCTTTGACGGTCGGCAAGATGGGACTCGTTTTCTGCGACCTCATTGAGTCGGGTGTAGTCAAGGCCATCGTTTCGACGGGCGCGCTCATGGCCCACGGGCTTGTCGAAGCCACGGGCTACTCTCATTTTCGCTATAACCCCGAGATGGATGACAAAGAGCTGTTCCACGCCGGGTACAACCGCGTGTACGACTCGCTCGAGCCCGAAGTGAATCTTGATCACGTCGAGGAAGTGATGGACGACATCCTCAATGAGTGGAGCGCGGAAGACATCGCCTGCAGTTGGAAAATCCATCACCGCATCGGCGAGTATCTGCAAAAGAATGCACCGGGAAGGGGCATACTGAAATCCGCTTACGAGCGCGACGTCCCTATCTTTGTCCCCGCATTCAGCGATTCCGAGTTGGGAATCGACTTCGCGCTGCACAAGATTGCCCGGCAGAAGGATAAGCGCCCGTTGCTGCGTTTCGATCCCTTCGAGGATTTCGAGAGGTTTGCCGACACCATGCTGGCCACGAAGCGCATGGGGATATTGACGGTGGGTGGGGGCGTCCCTCGTAATTGGTCGCAACAATTCGGCGTTTACGCTGAACTGCTTGCGCGGCGCGGCTACAAGAAACTTCCGCTGAAGCGCTACAACTATGGCGTGCGGATTTGCCCGGAGCCGGTCCATTGGGGCGGCCTCAGCGGAAGCACGTACACCGAAGCGGTGTCCTGGGGGAAATTTGTTCCTCCCGAGGAAGGCGGGCGATTCGCGGAAGTCTTCGATGACGCGACGGTAGCGCTGCCGTTGATCGTCAGGGCAGTTCTGCAGCGCATCGGGTATTTCAAATAGTCGCAGGGCTAGGACAGAGGGATACGCCGATTGAGCATCGGTGGGCAGAGGCTGCTATGACGAGTGCAAGAGCAACAAGAACCTCTTCGTTGTATGACGTCCATCCAGGCGTGGCGATGGTGCAGAAATGGGTCGCCGAGCTACACAGTAAAACGGGGTGTGCGCTGGAGGAATGGATCGCCTTGGTGAAGAACGAAGGGCCGAAAGACGAAAAGTCGCGGCGCGCGTGGCTCAAGAACAAACACAAGTTCGGCACGAACGGCGCCTGGTGGATTGCGGAACGAGCGGGCGGCAAGGGCGGGGAGGAAGATACGCCGGAGGCCTACCTAAAAGCCGCGGCCCGATACGTTGAGGAACAGTATGCGGGACCGAAAGAGAAGCTTCGGCCGGTTTGTGATCAGCTGTTAGGGCTTGGCAAATCGCTTGGCGGTGACGTAAAGGCCTGCCCGTGCAAGACGATCGTGCCCCTGTATCGCCAACATGTATTCGCGCAAATCAAGCCGACGACCAACTCGCGCGTTGACCTGGGACTGGCCTTGACGCACTACAAGGGCAAACTACCAAAACGCATCATCGCAACGGGTGGCTTGGCGAAAAAAGACCGCATCACGCATCGCATGGAAATTACGACTGTGGAAGAGGTTGATGGAGAAGTGAAGAAGTGGCTAAAGACGGCTTACGATCTGGACGTCTAAGAATTCTCGTGCGCCCCTGAAAAAAAGAAAAGTGTGCAGTGCCCGCGAAGAGCGGTCCTCCAGGGAAGGCGTGCCCTACCGGGGACTTGCAGTTAGTCGTCTTCCCCGATGAGGATGGCGGCACCTAGGACGGTGGTCCAGAGGCCGCGCTTGTCGCCGACGGCGGATTGCGTCACGTTCATGGTGCGGACGATCTTGTTGGAGATGCGGTAGACTTCTTTCTTCTCGTCGAAACTCAGGTCCGGATCGAATTCCACGTTCAGCGTGGTCGCGAGCATTTCCGCGGCGAGCTCTTCGGCGTATTCGCCGGCGACTTCTTCCGTTTCCCCGAAGGAGTGATGCTCGGACAAATAGCCATACATGGACTTGTCGCTGGGCAGCGCCAACCCAATGCTAGCTGCGATGAGCCGGTGAGCTTCCTTCGTGGAATTTTCGCTGATGACCGTGAACGCGACTTGCCCCGGCTTGATGTGTTTCAATCCTTCGCTGCGAGAAATCAATTTGCAATTGGGGGGAAAGATCGAAGAGACGCGGACAATGTTGCATGCCGCAATCCCTGCGTTCCGCAGGGCGAGCTCGAAGCTCGAAAGCCTTTCGCGATGTTTACCGACGCCTTTGGTGAGGAAGATTTTCTTAGCAACGAACGACATTGTGCCGGCTTGCCGTGCCTCCGTGAGTGGTGTGAGTGCGAGAAATCTTCCGCTGTGGAAAAGTAACAAGAAGGTATTGCAGTGTCAACGCATTTCCGACGCCAGAACGCGGCAAGAGCAGCAAAATTGTGAATGGCAGATGACAATTTCGTCGGACGCGGAAGAATCATTCTCGCGCGATGTGGTGGAGCAACTTGCCGAGAGGCTTGCAGAGCGCCAGAATTTTTCCGAGGTCCTCAGCGGTGAAGTCGGGGCCTGAGCTGGCAGGATTTGCGCCCTTCCGGCTGACCTGAATGACGCCAATTACCTTGCCATCCAGGAGAATCGGCGCACTGATCATTTTCTGAATCGCTTCAGACACTTTCCCGGTGATCTTCACACCTTCAAAAACGGTGGCGTGCGTTGCGGCGGCAAAATTATTCTCGATCTCAGGCCGGCTATCGCGAGCGGTGCGTGCCGCCAAGGCTGAATTGCTGGAGAGCGGAACAAAACCGACCTTTTTTAATGCTTCCGGCACCAGAAAGTACAGGTGCCGCCAGCGGGTAGAAATCGCCAGGATGGCTACTTCCTCAGTTCTGACGCCCAGATGCTTGGCGATTTTCTCGGCCACCGAGGAAAGAGAAACCTGCGATGCATCCCCTCGCTCCGTGCCGAGGGCGTTGGCGATGCGCTCCATCTCCGAGACCAGACGCAGTGTTGTGCTCATGGCAAGTGGATGAAATGTTGAGGCTAAGGCCGGGCGAGGTTTGGGCCAAGCGAATCCCGTCCGTCAGATGCTATTTTCCGGCACTCCTGCTGCTGCTGCAAGAAGATTTCGAATTGTTTGTGCCTGCAGAAAGAACAGCCCAACTTGCATCCCCTGAGTCATCTGCCTATACTGATTTTGCCGCGGATCCTCAGCGCTCCTCCCGAATCATTCAGTATGATTCGGACGGGACTTGCGCGGCGGAGAGGGCATGTCTGCGACGGCAACCCAGCCTGACTCAAGTTATCTCCTTAGAAAGCTACATTCTTTTACCGGTTTACTTCCCGTTGGCGCATTTTTGGCGGAGCATTTCTGGTCCAACAGCGCCGCGCTTGTAAGTGCGGAGAAATACAACGCGACTTCGCAAGAACTTCAAACCATTCCGTTCCGCCTGATCGTGGAATGGGGAGGCATTTTTCTTCCCCTGCTTTTCCATGGCGGCTACGGCATTTACATTTGGTTGCGCGGCAAGTCGAACGTGTCGGCGTATCCGTGGGTGGGGAATTGGCTCTACCTGACCCAGCGATACACGGGCGTCATCGCGTTTGGCTATATTGGCTGGCATCTTTATACCGAGCGCTGGCTCACGCATGGCAGGTCAACGTATGCAAACGTGGCCGAAGACATGCAGAATCCGTGGTACCTGGTGTTTTTCATCGTCGGCGTGCTCGCCTCTTCGTTTCATCTCGGTGTGGGGACCTGGAATTTCCTTTGCAAGTGGGGGCTAGCGGCGACCGTCAAGGCCCAACAAGCGGCGGGACGATTTGGCGCATTTGTAGGAGTGGCCTTCAGCGTCGTCGGGATCTTGATCATTCTTAGTTTCCGATTCGATTGGCATCCGTTCTCGGCCTACCTACCGACCAAATGAGGCAGCCAAAGATCATCGTCGTAGGTGGTGGTTTGGCCGGCCTCATGGCCACCATCCGCGTTGCGGAGGCTGGAATACCCGTCGATCTGTTTTCGATCGTGCCGGTGAAGCGCTCACACTCGGTCTGCGCGCAAGGCGGTATCAACGCGGCAAAAAATCAAAAAGGCGAAGGCGACACTGTCGACAAGCACTTCGACGACACTATCTATGGCGGGGATTTTCTGGCGAATCAGCCGCTGGTCAAACGGATGTGCGAAGCGGCGCCGGGCATCATCGATCTTCTCGACCGCATGGGCGTGATGTTCAACCGCACGCCTGAAGGACTGCTCGACTACCGGCGGTTTGGCGGCACGCTTTATCACCGCACGGCTTTCGCGGGCGCAACCACGGGGCAGCAACTGCTCTACGCTCTTGATGAGCAGGTGCGCCGCCACGAATTTGAAGGTAAGGTCAAGAAGTTCGAAGGTGTGACATTTCTCTCCGCGGTGATCGATGAAGGCGGCGTGTGTCGCGGCATCTGCGCGATGGACCTGCGCTCCTCGGAAGTGAAGACCTATGCTGCGGACGCGGTCATTTTTGCGACGGGTGGGAACGGCGCGATCTTTGGCCGGTCGACGAACTCGGTGGTGTGCACCGGGTCGGCTCAGGCCGCGCTCTTTCAGCAAGGCGTGGATTACGCAAACGGCGAATTCATCCAGGTGCATCCCACGGCGATCCCTGGCGAGGACAAGCTTCGCCTGATGAGCGAATCGGCCCGCGGCGAAGGCGGCCGAGTGTGGGTGCCGCGCAACCCCGCGGAGAAGCGCGCGCCGAGAAGCATTCCTGATGCCGAGCGTTTTTACTTCCTGGAAGAGTGGTATCCGAAGTACGGGAATCTGGTCCCGCGTGATATCGCCACGCGCGCGATCCACCGCATCGTGTATCAAGAAAAACTGGGCATCGACGGACAGCCGGCTGTGTACCTCGATGTAACGCACATCCCGCGCGAAACGCTGGATCGCAAGCTCGAAGGGATTCTGGAGATTTACGAGAAATTCCTCGGTGTCGATCCGCGCGTTGAGCCGATGAGAGTATTTCCGGCCATGCACTACACCATGGGCGGGATCTGGGTGAATGGCGAAGATCAGGCCAGCAACGTTCCCGGCGTCTATGCGGCGGGCGAATGCGAATACCAGTATCACGGGGCCAACCGGCTCGGCGCAAACTCGCTCGTCTCCTGCATTTTTGGCGGAGGCATTGCCGGTCCGGCCGCGGTGAAATACGCGAAGAATCTCCATAAGGGAGCGGAGTCCACGGCCTCCGCGGTCTTTGAATCGGAAAAGAAGCGACAGGAAGAAAAGAATCAAAAGCTCATCAGCCAGGACGGTTCGGAGAATCCTATCATCATCTGGCGCGAACTGGGCGAGGTGATGACGGAGCACGTGACCGTCACGCGCATCAATAGGAACCTGCAGATGGCCGACGGGAAGATCCGCGCGTTGCAGGAGCGCTACAAAAAAATCAATCTCAGTGACCGCACGAAGTGGTCGAACCAGACGCTGAACTTCGCACGCGAATTGGAGAATATGATTATCCTGGCGCGGGTTGTCACGCTCGGCGCGCTGGCCCGCAATGAGTCTCGCGGGGCGCATTACAAACCGGATTTTCCGGAGCGCGACGACGTCAATTGGCTGAAGACCACGCGCGCGAAGTGGGTCAACAACGACATCCAGCTTGCGTACGAGCCGGTGGACACTTCTTTGATCAAGCCGCGTCCGCGCCGGTACGACGCGGTGAAGTAGAAGCGCTAGCTTGGCGGGTGTTGGTCGAGGGTGTATGTCTGAAACAAAACAGGTCATTGTCAAAGTGAAACGGCAAGCCGGGCCGAAAGAGGCCGCGCGCTGGGAAGAATTTTCCCTCAAGTGGCGGCCTTCGATGAACGTCATCATTTGTCTGCGCGACATCGCCGAGAAACCCGTCACACGCGACGGAAAAAAGACCACACCCATTTCCTACGATTCGAATTGTCTTGAAGAGATCTGTGGCTCCTGCGCCATGCTCATCAACGGCAGGGCGCGCATGGCTTGTTCTGCGCTGGTCGATCAGCTGGAGCAGCCCATTCGAATCGAGCCAATGTCAAAGTTTCCGTTGGTGCGCGATCTCATTGTCGATCGCCAATTCATGTTTGAAAGCCTCAAGCGCGTGAAGGCTTGGATTCCCATCGACGGAACCTACAATCTCGGCGAAGGCCCGCGCGTGTCACCCGAAATTCAGGAAAAGGGCTATCCGCTTTCGAATTGCATCACATGTGGGAACTGCCTCGAGGTTTGCCCGCAAGTGAACGAACACAATCAGTTCGTGGGCGCGGCGATCATTAGTCAGGTGCGCCTTTTCAACATGCACCCCACGGGAGCGATGAATAAAAGTGAGCGGCTTAGCGCGCTCATGGGTCCCGGCGGCATTCAGGAATGCGCCAATGCGCAAAACTGCGTGCATGCTTGCCCCAAGGGCATTCCGCTGACCGAGTCCATCGCCGAAGTAAACCGCGACGCGTGGAAACAAGCCCTTCTCGGCTGGCTTGTAGGGTAAACTTTCACCGCGTTCCACAACCTGGGGGGAAATCAATGCGCCGCATGGTTGCCTTTTTGTGTCTCATCTCTTGCTCCTGTGCGGGACTCTTCCTCGCTCGCTGCACTGCTGCTGATGACATCGCCGAGAGAGCGCACCAGCTTCACTTTTCCTCAATCGTTCTCGATACTCATGCCGATACCCCGCAGCGTCTGCTTACCGGCACATTCGATCTTGGTAAACGGGATGCGGAGGGCCACGTCGACATTCCCCGAATGCGAGAAGGCGGTCTCAATGCCCAGTTTTTCTCCATTTTCATTACCGGCAAGACTCTTGGGCCCCCCGCAATTCAGCAGGCACTCGACCAGATCGATCTGGTGCGTCAAAACGTCCAGCAGCACGGCAAAGACCTGGCGCTAGCGACTACCGCCGAGGAAATCCGCCGCGCACACGCGCTGGGCCAGATTGCCATCCTCATGGGCATAGAGGGTGGCCACATGATTGGCAATGACATTCGAATGGTACGCGTCTACAGCGCGCTCGGAGTGCGCTATATGACGCTCGCGCATTTTTACAATGACGAGTGGGCGGACTCTTCCACCGACAAGCCGGCGCACAACGGACTTACCCATTTCGGCAAGGAGGTGGTCCGCGAAATGAACCGCCAAGGCATGCTGGTGGACATCTCCCACGTTTCCGACAAGACTTTTTACGACGCCCTGGAAGTCAGCAGGGTGCCACTGATTGCTTCGCACTCTTCGGTTCGCGCCATTTCGAATCATCCGCGGAATATGAGCGACGACATGATCAAGGTGCTGGCGGCAAAAGGCGGAGTGATCCAGATCAACTACGAGCGAAATTATTTGAGCGAGGAATACCGAACTGCCTTCGCGGCTGTTGCGGGGGACGTGAGCCGCATGGAGGAGAAATTCAAGAAGGAGTGCGGCGATGACAATGTTTGCATCGGCAAGGCGGAGATCAGGCTGGAAAAGGAATTGACCGAAGCCGGAAAGCTTCCGCACGTGAGCTGGGAGAAAATCATCGAGCACATCGACCACGTGGTAAGACTGGTGGGCCCCGACCACGTCGGCCTGGGGTCGGACTTCGACGGCGCGGACATGCCGGATGGCCTGGAAGATTGCTCGAAGCTTCCCAAGATCACAGAAGCGATGCTGCGCAAGGGATATTCGGAAGAGGACATCCGCAAGATACTGGGCGGCAACATTCTTCGCGTAATGGAGCAGTCGGAGAAGATCAGCAAAGAGATGCAGGCGGCTCAATAGGAGAACAAGGAGACGTGAGATGGTGCGAGCCATTCTGTGCACGGGCGCGTGCGTTGCCGCTAGCGTGCTTCTGGCGGGTGCAATGAAAGCGGATGGCCTCTCGGAACGGGCGCGCAAACTGCACTTCTCATGCATCGTCGTGGACACCCATGACGACACGACGCAGCGCCTTCTCGACGGCAAGTTTGATCTTGGAACGCGCACCTCCGCCGGCAGCATCGACATTCCCCGCATGCGCGAAGGCAACGTGGGAGCCATTTTCTTTTCCATTTGGATGCCCAGCAAGGTCACCGGCCCGGATGCGGTCAACCGCGCCATTGTTCAAATCGACGCCGTTCGCGAGCAGGTTCGCAAGCATCCGAACGATCTCGTTCTTGCCACCACAGCGGCCGAAATCCGCGAGGCCCACAAACAGGGGAAGATTGCAGCACTCCTTGGCGTCGAAGGCGGCCACATGATCAACAGCGACCTCGGCGTGCTGCGGGCGTACGCTGCGCTCGGCGTACGCTACATGACTCTCACGCACAGCGGCAATGACGAATGGGCTGATTCTTCCACGGACCAGGCGGTGCACAATGGCCTCACAGATTTCGGAAGGGAAGTCGTTCGCGAAATGAACCGTCTCGGCGTGATGGTGGATATTTCCCACGTCAGCGACAAGACGTTTTACGATGCCCTGGAAACGAGCAAAGCGCCGCTCATCGCTTCGCACTCCTCCTGCCGAGCCATTTGCGACGCGCCCCGCAACATGACCGACCAGATGATGAAGGATCTCGCCGCGAAAGGCGGCGTCGTGCAGATCAACTATCACGTGGGATTTCTCAGCCAGGCATTTCGCGATGCAGAAAAAGCCAATCCGGAACTGAACAAGGCCATCAGCGCCGAGGTGACGAAGCGATGCGCTGACAACGAAGGCTGCCAGCTTATCGAGGGCGACCGCATCACCCGCGAATACGTCGAACAGGGAAAGCTCCCGCGGGTGGAGTTCAGTAAAATCATCGAGCATATCGACCATGCGGTGAAGGTTGCCGGCATCGATCACGTGGGCCTCGGTTCGGACTTCGATGGCGCCAACATGCCCTATGGCATGGAAGACGCCGCGAAACTCCCAAAGATCACCGAAGCCCTGTTGCAAAAAGGCTACGCTGAGGGTGACGTAAAGAAAATTCTCGGCGAAAATACTCTTCGAGTTATGACCGACGTCCAGCTAATCAGCCGTGAGCTAAATGGCGGGAAGTAAAAGCAAGAGAGCAGATTACAATAAGGATGGATAAGGGGGTAGGTTAGAAAATGAAACGTGTAAAGCGGTTTGTCGCCGCAGCAGCAGTGGCAACGCTGTTTTTCGGTTGTAAGGCCAAAGAGCAGAGTGCGGAAACCCTGCCGCCGGAGAAGCCCAAAGCCGAGGCACCAGCCGAGGCAAAGCCCGAATCGCCAGCGCCTGGGCAACCCGAAGTTAAGGCGAGCGCACCAGCGGAAGCGCCTCGGCAGGGGTATGACCGCGCACTTCTTCGGGCTGCGCTTCTCAAGGACAAAGCGCCAGACACTTTTCAGGTGAAAGTCGCGACCACACGCGGCGATTTTATGGTGACCGTGAATCGGGCCTGGGCTCCTATCGGTGCCGACCGCTTCTACAATCTGGTGAAACACCGCTTCTATGACAACGCCAGCTTCTTCCGCGTGGTGCCCGGCTTCGTCGTGCAGTTCGGTATCAACGCCTATCCACCGGTTTCGGCGGCGTGGGAAAAGGCCAATATTCAGGATGAGCCGGTCACCCAGACCAACAAGCGCGGCTACTTGACGTACGCGAAAACGAGCATGCCAAATACCCGCTCGACGCAAATCTTCATCAATTTGAAGGACAACGCGGGTCTCGACGGGCAAGGCTTCTCACCTTTCGGCTACGTCGACGCCCAGGGAATGAAGGTGGTGGACATGCTCTACGACCAATATGGGGACAGCGCTGGCCCCGACCAGGATCAAATCTCCAAGCAGGGTAAGCCGTATCTCGACAAGGGCTGGCCCAAGCTTGATTCGATAAAGACCGCCACTCTCGTTGGGCCGGCCCCCAAGCCCCAGTAATTCTGAGACTGCAATGATTACTTTTTTGAATGCGATGTATCTAATTTTTGTAGGGCCGACCGTTTGACAAGCGCTCGGCAGGGGAAGTATCCTTATAGTTTGATGATGACCTGTAGCCAGACGATGTGTTGTCCCTGCGCGCAAAACGCTGCGTGTCGCATGACACGCATTTCTGGCCAGAGGAGTTTCCGGACTTAGTTGTAGCGTAATCAAGAAGTTCCGAAGCCCACGCGCCAGAGACCTGGTTGCGTGGGCTTTTTGTTTTGGATCGAGGATTTTTGAGGACCAAAGATTATGAGTGTAGCAGCCTTAACCGAACTCGACGAACGACACAGTCGCGAAGCCATCGAAGCTGAGATCGTCCGTTTTGAACAGCGCGTCCGAGAGCTTCAGAGCGGCGCCATCACAGCGGAACAATTTCGCCCCTTTCGCTTGAAGCACGGTACCTACGGCCAACGACAGCCGGGCTTCCAGATGCTGCGTGTCAAGATTGCGGCGGGGGTGCTCGTACCCGCGCAGCTTCGCATTTTGGCGGTTATTGCCGACGAATACTCGACCGGGCGTGGCCACTTGACCACGCGCGAAAACATTCAATTCCATTTCGTGAAACTCGAAAACGTGGGCGCCGCCATGCGCTTGCTCGCCGACGCGGGCCTCACTACCCGCGAAGCTTGCGGTAACACGGTGCGCAACGTGACGGCCTGCCCGATGGCCGGCATTTGCCCCGGCGAAGCGTTTGACGTCACCCCTTACGCTTTGGGGGTCTCACGATACCTCTTGCGCCATCCCGATTTTCACGACTTGCCACGCAAGTTCAAGATCGCTTTCTCGGGTTGCGAAAACGATGGCGATTGCGCCGTTGCCGGAATCCATGACGTGGGCCTCATTGCGCAACTGCGGGGCAGCAACGGCACGTCGCGTCGCGGCTTCAAGGTTCTCGTCGGCGGCGGACTGGGTAGCTTGCCCACGGAGGCCGCTGTCCTCACCGATTTCGTGCCGGAAGAAGAGCTGCTCCCCACCATCGAGGCCGTCCTACGGGTTTTCACGGAAACAGGGAACCGCAAGAACAAACTCATGGCGCGATTGAAATTCGTCCTGCGCGCAAAAGGGATAGAAGAATTCCGCCGTCTGGTGGCGGAGAAGCGCAAAGTCTCGCAGGCTCCGGCAGAAGCGTTTAGGGTGCCTTCCCCTATCAAGCAGTCGCTGGTCGCCATCGCGCCGACGCCTTTATCTTTCTCGGAGGCTGAACCGCAAAGCGATCCGGAATACGATCGCTGGGCCGAGCACAATCTGATGTCCCAACGCCAGGCCGGATTCGGAGCCGTGTGGGTCAAACTTCCCGCGGGTACGCTGCACAGCAATCAAATGCGCGGCCTGGCCGATGTTCTGGAAAAGAACGACCTTACCGGCGTGCGAATTGCCGTCAACCAGGATCTCCTCATTCCGTGGGTTCCGTTTGACCGTGTGCGCGCGACCTACGAGGGGCTTCTCGCATTGGACCTAGTCACGCCCGGAGCGCGCACCATCTCCGACGTGACAGGCTGCCCGGGGGCGACCACGTGCAATTTGGGAATCACGCGATCTCTTACATTGGCCGACGTGCTTTCGCGCGAGTTGGAGGGTTACACCGATCCCGAAATCCAAAAGCTACGCATCAAGATCAGTGGCTGCCCCAATTCCTGCGGGCATCATCACATTGCCGACATCGGTTTCTACGGCAACGCCAGGAAAATTGGTGAACAGCAGGCTCCTTACTATCAGCTGCTGCTTGGCGGCAAAGTGAATACCGATGGTGTGCGCTTTGGCCGTCAAATCATGGCCGTGCCTGTGCGGCCCATCCCGCGGATCATTCGCGAACTCCTGGCTTTCTATCAGGCGGACCGCCAACTGGCTGAATCGTTTACCGCCTGGGTGTCGCGCACGCCTGATAAGACCATCAAGGACCGGCTCAGGCCTTTGGCAGAGGTGACCCCGGCGACCGCGGATCTCTTCCTGGACTGGGGCGACACGGAAACGTATTCCCTGAAGTTGGGCCGCGGCGAGTGCATGGCATGAGGGGCAAGGTTTATCTTATTGGGGCTGGACCGGGCGATCCCGAGTTGCTCACCTTGAAGGCGGCGCGACTGCTGGCCGTCGCCAACGTTGTCCTGCACGATGCGCTCGTCAGCGATGCTGTTTTGGCAATGATTTCTCCGGCCGCCGAGCTCATCAACGTGGGCAAGCGCGCCGGCCAGAAACTACTACGCAGGATGAAATCAACGCCCTCCTGGTTTCCTATGGCCGGACACGCTCAGGTGTTGTCCGCCTGAAAGGCGGAGACCCCTCGATTTTTGGCCGCGCCGGGGAAGAAATCGAAGCCCTTCGTAAGGTTGGGATTGATTACGAAATCGTCCCGGGCATCAGCGCCGCATTGGGGGCTACGGCGGCGGCGGGAATTTCGCTCACGGATCGCCGGGTGGCCTCGCAGATTCTCATAACTACGTTCTCGCGCGGAACCGATGGCAGCGCGATGGATTGGGGCTGCGTGAGCAGCACAACCACGCTGGTTCTATACATGCCCGGTGCGGATTATGCCGAGGTTTCAGAACGTTTGCTCGGGGGTGGACTTCCGGCGGACCTTCCGTGCGTGATCGTCTCCCATGCAACGGGTTCTCAACAGCAAGTGCGCTGGTCGAGTGTGGTCCGCCTCGCCAGCGAAGAAAGACTTCCGGCTCCGGCTCTGTTGATTGTCGGCCGCGTGGCGTCACACGAAGTTGCCGAACGCAGCGCGCATTTCTGGGACACGAATCGGAGAGATTCAGCGGTACAACAAACATCGATGATTTAGATCAAACACACGTATGAGTGCAGGAGTAGAAGCCCACTGACGGCGTGGACGCGTGTGTCCCTTATTCGTTTTTCCGCTGCTGCACACCTTTCACTGCTCCGAGAATCAAATTGTAGGCCGCTTGCCGCGAGAGGCCGGCTTTATCTCGGTCATCGAATGGTGTTGAGGCCACACCGAGGGCGGCCACCTTTTCGTACTTGAACATTTCCGTCAAAGCAGCAGCCAACTCGATACTCGTCGGCCCTCCGGGAACAGCGAGCGGATGGCCAGGCACTTCGCGCGGATCGAGTGCGTCCATGTCGATGTGGATGTAAATCACATCCGTTGTTTCCGAGAGGCGCTTCATCTCGCGGTGCAAGTTCGCCGAGCGCGTGCGCACGTCCTCCAGTGTGAGTTGCTGAATGTCGGAGCGGTCGAGAAGCTCCTGCTCGAGCGGGTCGGTGTCGCGCACGCACATCTCGACGATGTGGCGCGTCGGCACGGCGGGCTCCAGACCGGCCTTGAGCCGCATCCGCGTGAGGCATTGCCCGGCGGCGATGGCGACGGGCATGCCTCCCAGCATCCCGCTCAGCGTAGTCTCGGGAGTGTTGAAATCGCCGTGGGCATCGATGAAGACCATCGCCACGCGCAGAGGTCGTGCGGTGGGCCCGGAATGTTGCCACCTTCGCAAGATCGCCGCTGGCCAGCGCGAGGTGGTTCCAAGAGCCGTAGGCCTTTTCCTCGTCGGCGGTCAACGCCACCGTGGAGATTTGTTTTGTCTGGACACCGTGGTCTTCAAGCAGGTTCAGAATTCCGCCTTGTTCCAGGTAGTCAGGTCCACGAGAAACATCTGGTACATTGCGTTCACCCACATAAGGCATCTTGACGATCGCCACCCGAATGGGAGTTGCATTGCCATCTTTGCTTTGCGCGAAAGAAGGGACCACCAGAAGTGGCATAAGACTCGCCAGCAGCCTCATACAGCGTTTCATCATGGTCTTCCCCGCGATCACTGTGCTCCGAAACTCAGTGCCCTCGCTGTTAGATCTCTTCTCCGAAATTACAGCCCCAGCACCGTCACCAACTCTCGCACCGACATCGACGACTTCTGCAACGCCGTGTTTTCTTCCGCCGTCAGCTTGATTTGAATGATCTCCTCAATGCCCTTGGCGCCCAGCTTCACTGGCACGCCGACGAACAGTCCTTTGATCCCGTACTCTCCGTCAAGATAAGCGGCGCAGGGTAGAATCTTCTTCTTGTCCTTCAGAATCGCTTCCACCATCTCGACCGCCGCAGCCGATGGCGCGTAGTACGCCGAGCCGGTCTTCAGCAAATTCACGATCTCAGCGCCGCCTTTGCGTGTGCGATCCACGATGGCGTCGATGCGCTCCTGCGGCAAAAGATCGGGGAGGGGAATTCCCGCCACCGTCGAGTACCGCGGCAGCGGCACCATGTCGTCCCCATGACCCCCCAGCACGAACGAGTGCACGTTTTCCACGCTGACCTTGCATTCCATCGCCACGAAAGTGCTCATGCGCGCTGAGTCCAACACGCCCGCCATTCCGAGCACGCGGTTTTTCGGGAAACCGCTGACCTTGAGCGCCGCCTGCGCCATGGCATCCAGCGGATTCGTCACCACAATGATGATGCAGTTCGGCGAGTGTTTCACGATCTGCTCGACGACGGCCTTCACCACTTCGTAGTTGGCCTTCAGCAAATCGTCCCGGCTCATTCCCGGCTTGCGGGGAAATCCTGCGGTGATCACCACCACGTCACTCCCAGCCGTCGCGGAATAGTCACCGCTCGCCGTGGAAACGCCGCTGGCACGAGAATCCGCCCGCGTGATCGGCCCGGATTCCATCATATCCAGAGCTTTGCCCGTGGGCGGCCCGTCCAAAATGTCGGTCAGCACCACATCGGCCAGCTCCCGATCCACGATCCGCTGCGCGGTGGTCGATCCCACAAAACCGCCCCCCACTACGGTCACCTTTTTCCTGCTCATGCCTCTCCTTGTCTCCAACAGAATTCTACTCGGTGAATCCTCTGCGCCTCCGCGTTAGGATATTTTTTCTAACTGGCGGGGCACACCAGCCCCCTGCATATTTTCAATGATGGACGACGCAAAAGCCGACGTGCCGACCTTGGTCGCACCGGGCATCAGCCGCTCAAGGTCGTACGTGACGCGCTTCTGCTGAATCGTGCGCGCGATGCCATCCTCGATCAGTGTGGCCACTTCCTTCCACCCCAAGAACTCAAACATCATCGCGCCCGAAAGCATCACCGAGCTGGGATTGATCACATCCTTGTCCGCATACTTTGGCGCGGTGCCGTGCGTGGCTTCAAAAACGCCAAATCCATCGCCGATGTTTGAGCCCGGTGCCATGCCCAGTCCGCCCACCTGCGCCGCGCATGCATCCGACAGATAGTCCCCATTCAAATTGGAAGTCGCCAACACGCTGTATTCATCCGCACGCATCAACACTTGCTGAAACACGGAATCGGCGATGCGGTCATTGATCATCAGTTTTTGCTTCCACTTTCCTTTGCCATGCGTCGCGTAAATCGAGTCGAGCGTCCCCTGCACTTCGGCGTAGACTGTTTTCTGGAACGCATCCGTGGCCTGTTCCAGTCCCGGCTCGATCATCGCCGCGTTCTGCTCCACGGTAAGCGCAGAATTCTTGTCGAGATTGTCGACGATCCAGCTTTCGCGCTCGGTGACCGTCTGCGCGCGGAACTCCTCGCGCGCCAGCTCATAGCCCCAATCTCGGAATGCGCCTTCGGTAAATTTCTGGATGTTCCCCTTGTGTACCAGCGTCACGCTCTTCCGCTTGTTTGCGAGTGCGTACTTGATGGCGCGCCGAACCAGCCTTTTCGTCCCGGTGGGAGAAATGGGCTTGATGCCCACCCCGGAATCCCAGCGTATCTGCTTCTTCCCATCCTTCAGCATCTCGTTGTTCAGAAATTCCAGCAGCTTCTTGACTTCTGGCGAACCGGATTTCCACTCGATCCCGATGTACACGTCCTCGGTATTCTCCCGGAAGATGAATACGTTCATTTTTTCCGGCTCGCGCACCGGAGAAGGCACGCCCGTAAAATAACGAACCGGCCGCTCGCAGGAATACAGATCCAGAATCTGCCGAAGCGCCACGTTCAACGAACGAATGCCCCCGCCCACGGGAGTCGTCAGCGGCCCCTTGATGGCCACGCGAAAATCCCGAATGGCATCAACGGTATCGCCCGGAAGCCACTCATGGAAGGCTTTGAAGGCCTTCTCGCCAGCGAAAACTTCGAACCACGCCACGCGCCGCTTCCCGCCGTAGGCGTGCTCCACCGCCGCGTCGAACACCCGCCGTGACGCCTTCCAGATGTCCCGTCCCGTCCCATCCCCCTCGATGAACGGAATAACTGGCGTGTCGGGCACTTGCAGCTCGCCGCCGCTGTAACCTATCGGCTTGCCATCGGAGGGAACAGCCTTCCCGTTATAAGAACTCTTCATGAACACGGCTCCTTGGAATAAGCTCGACTGCTCTACTGGCGTACGAGGTAAGGGGTGCACCGCGCCGCTACAACCACGTCAAAACCCAGCAGCCTCGGGTGAACTGGAGAAGATATCACACTCACTCAGGTGGAGAGTATAATCGCACGCGATGGTAGTGGCTTATCGGTCTCCGGAGAGGGCGCTCTAGAGAAAGCCTTCTGTCATGGGGCGGGCAGTCGATATTTTCCGGGATGACCCACTCGCCGGTGCCGCCGGTGCGGCTTCCGTTGTTTTGCATGGGCACGGGTTGTATACTCGTGGCCGTCCAACGGGAGCAAATTCGGTAAGCCGTTTGTCGCACAGGCCAGGAAACTTGATCTGAGTTCGTCCAGCGCGGTTGAGAGCATTTTGGAACGCGCCGATGGGCCCAGAATGTTAGAGCCGATCACGGGCCGCCGGCAGTTCTGAGTTTTCAGAATTCTCTGCTGCGCCGGTCCCTGCTGGGGGAGGGTGTGATGCAGCAGACCTTCGCTGTCGGTATCGGAGGCGCGGCCGGTCAAGGTGTAGCTACGCCGGGAGACATTTTCGCCAAGATCTTCAGCCGGCGGGGCCTTCACCTGAATGCCTACAACGCCTATCAATCCATCATTCGCGGCGGCCATACGTTTCTGACCATTCGTACGGGCCCGGGAAAGGTCACCAACATGGGTGACGGGACCGACCTGCTCATTCCTCTCAACCAAGACAGCATGGCCCGCCACTTGAAGCTGCTCACTGCCGGCGCTGCCTGTATCTACAATGCCGACACGGTCAAGCCGGGCTCCCCTGCTGACGGCGTGCAGCTCTGCCCTCTTCCCGTTTCCGAGTTGGCCGACATCACACGAAACAAAGTCGCGCAGAACACGCTCGCAATCGGTGCCGGCCTGCACATGATGGGCGTCGGTTTCTCCGCGTTAGAGGAAGTCCTCCGGGAACAGTTCAAGAAAAAAGGCGATGCCGTGGTGGCTGAAAACATCGGGGTCGCGCGTGCCGGCTACGATTATGCGGCCGCGCACTTCACCGCTTTCCCGAATGCGCTCCCCAAAACTGAACACCGCTACGCGATCCTGAGCGGCAATGTTGCCATGGCCATGGGCGGCGCCGCAGCGGGAGTAAAATTCTATTGCGCCTACCCGATGAGTCCTTCGACTGGCGTTCTACACTGGATGGCGGCGCATGCGCGCAAAGCCGGCATCATGGTCCGGCAGGTGGAGGACGAGATCGGCGTTATCAATATGGCCATCGGCGCAGCCCATGCCGGCGTCCGCGCGATGTGCGCTACCTCAGGTGGCGGCTTCGCTTTGATGAGCGAGGGTCTTGGCATGTCCGCCATGATCGAAACGCCGGTGGTGGTCATCAATTGCCAGCGCGCCGGCCCGTCCACCGGCGTTCCTACCAAGACCGAGCAGGGCGACCTGTGGCAAATGCTGGGTGCCGCTTTTGGCGACTATCCCAGGGTGATCGCCGCTCCTCTGGACATCGGCGACTGCTTCAAGCTCATCCCCGAGATATTTAACATTGCCGACCGCTTCCAGTGCCCGGGCCTGGTGCTTTGCGATCTGCTGCTTTCAGAAGGCAGGCTGAGCGTAGAACCCAAGGAACTGGATTTCAGCCCGCCCATCGATCGCGGCGAGCTCATCACAACCAATGGAGCGGCGTCCGACGTCAGCACGAACGGGGATTACAAACGCTACAAGATCACCGCGAGTGGCATTTCACCACGTGCGATTCCGGGCCTGCCTGGCCACATTCACACGGTCGCTACTGACGAACACATGGAAGACGGCGTGTTGATCAGCGACGAGTTCACCAATCCGGTCCAGCGTCGCGCCATGATGGAAAAACGCATGCGCAAGGTGACTGGCATCGAGGCTGCCGTTCCGCCTCCTGCGCTGATGGGTCCCCGTAATGCCGATGTGACCTTGATCGGCTGGGGGTCGACGAGAGGGGTGATTGAGGAAGCTTGTGAGATCCTCAATAACCAAGGAATTTCTGCCAATCAGCTCCAGATCCGCTGGCTCGTGCCACTGCACGGCGAGGCAATTCTCGAGATTCTAAGAGACTCGCGGCACAGCATCGTAGTGGAGAACAATTACAGCGGGCAATTTGCGCGCTACTTGCGCAGCGAAACCAGCTTCGTCCCGGACGGTCATATTCGCAAATACGATGGCGAACCCTTCATGCCGCACCACATCGTGGAAGCCGTGAAGGAGCAACTCGTCGGCACGACGCACCTTTCCGTTCCCATGCACGAGATTATGGTCTGAGGAGGAGATGCACATGGCCACAAGCACCCAGCGTGCGAATCAACTTACCATGGCCGATATGAAAGGCCGAGTCGACCCCGACTGGTGCCCCGGTTGCGGCGACTTCGGAGTGCTCGCTGCCGTTCAAAAGGCCCTGATCGAGTTGCAGATACCGAACCACAACGTGGTCACGATTAGCGGCATCGGCTGCTCTTCCAACTTCCCCGGCTATATGAATACCTATGGCATGCACACTCTGCACGGCCGGGCTCTGGCGGTGGCTACCGGTCTAAAGCTCGCCAATCACGGACTCACTGTACCGTTGGCATGAAGACGAAAAGCATGCCCTTCGGCAACATCGAAGCACCGATTAATCCCATTTCCCTGGCTCTCGCCGCAGGCGCCACGTTCGTTGCCCGCGGTTACAGCGCCGAGCAGAAGCACCTCACGGAACTAATCAAGCAAGGTATCGAGCATCCTGGCTTCTCGTTCCTGGACGTCTTCAGTCCCTGCGTCACGTATAATCACGACAATACCTATCAATGGTTTCGTCCGCGCGTGAAGAAGCTCGAAGACGACTCCGCTCATGACCCTACCAACTGGTTGACCGCCATGGAGAAATCACTCCTCTGGGGGGACGAGATCCCCATCGGGAAATTCTTCGAGCGCACCGACGTGCCTACCTTGCACGGCGCCGAGCCGGTCCTGGACGATGGCCCGCTGATCCATCGCGGCCTGCGTGTCCCTACCGACGCGGCTCGCTCGTTCGTCGAAGAGTTAATGTAGCCATACGGCCGACGGTTGCCGCCAGGGCTCTAACACTTCAAACGGTGTTCCTGCGCGTGATTGGTTTTGATGAATGGCATTCCCGGGACCCGACCCGCCACGGGCCGATTCCGATTTCATAATAGAGGAGAGAAAACCATGATGATGGACTGGAACCAGTACCACAAGGAAATCGGTGCCCGAATCGGCGACCTGATGAAGCTCTCGCCGGACACTGTTCGGGGCTACCAGATGCTGTCTGCAGCCGGGTCGAAGACGAATCATCTCGATGAAAAGACGCGCCAGTTGATCTCCCTCGCTGTGGCCGTTACCACTCGCTGCGACGGTTGCATTGTGGTGCACACCGACGCGGCGCTGAAAGCGGGCGCCAAGAAAGAAGAGATCGCCGAAGCGCTTGGAGTTGCCGTGGGCATGAACGCCGGCGCAGCGCTGGTTTATTCCACCCGCGTGCTCGACGCCGTGGACGCAAAGTCGGCGCAAGTCCACGGCGCCTAACGCGGACTAATCGTAATACTCCTGCCCGAGGTGTGTAATGAGGTCCTCGCCCTTCATCCAGCGAAGCGTGTTCTTCAACTTCATGGACTGAATGAAGAGATCGTGCTCCGGGTACAGTCCCGGCGCGGTCATCGGCGACTTGAAATAAAAGCTGAGCCACTCTTGAATACCGCGCATTCCCGCGCGCTGCGCCAGGTCGAGGAACAGCACGAGATCAAGCACGATCGGGGCGGCCAGAATGGAATCGCGGCAGAGGAAGTCCACCTTGATTTGCATCGGATAGCCGAGCCATCCAAAGATGTCGATGTTATCCCAGCCCTCTTTGTTGTCACCGCGCGGCGGGTAGTAATTGATGCGCACCTTGTGGCACATCTTGCCGTAGAGCTGGGGGTACAACTGCGGCTGGAGGATATATTCCAGCACACTGAGCTTGGACTCTTCCTTGGTCTTGAAGGAGCCTGGGTCCTCCAGAACTTCTCCGTCACGGTTGCCGAGAATGTTGGTGGAGAACCAGCCTTCAAGCCCCAGCATGCGTGCCTTGAAGCCCGGCGCGAGAATGGTTTTCATCAATGTCTGACCGGTCTTGAAATCCTTTCCGCAGATGGCCACGTTATTGTCGTGCGCGAGCTTCTGAATCGCGGGGATGTCCACGGTCAGGTTGGGCGCGCCGTTAGCGAAAGGCACGCCGCTGGTCACGGAGGCCCAGGCGTACAGCATCGATGGCGCGATCGTTGGGTGATTGGACTTCATCGCCTCGATGAATTTTTCCGGCGTAGAGTGCACGTCTTCGGGCTTGACGAAGGATTCCGTCGAACCGCACCAGCAAGTCACCAGCCGCGAAGCGCGCGAAGTCTTGCGGAAGTTGGCGATGTCTTCCTTGATCTGCAGCGCCAGCTCGTACTTGTTCTTGCCTTTCTTGATGTTGGGCCCGTCGATCAGCTTCACGAAATCGTGGTCGAACGCCGCCTTCATCGGCTTGATGGTGGAAAGAAAAGACTTCACCTTTTCCAAGTCCTGCGGATTCAGGACACCGGCATTCGCCGCAGACTGGTAAGCGTTGTCCTTGAAAATATCCCAGCCGCCAAAGGTTAGATCCTTGAGTTCCGCAAGAGGGACGAATTTCTTGATAAGCGGCGAACGTGCGTCCGTGCGCTTACCCAGTCGAAGGGTGCCCATCTGCGTGAGCGATCCCACGGGCTGCGACTTGCCTTTGCGGACGAGCTCGACTCCGGCCATGAAGGTCGTGCTGACAGCGCCCATGCCCGGAAGCAGGACTCCCAGTTTTCCCTTGGCGGGCGCGATTTTGGAAGGCTTTTCCATGGCGCTCCTTATTATTGAACGTTCACCATGCCATCGTCGGAAAAAATGAACTTAGAACACGCATTGCCGCACGAAACCGTGCCGCGTCCGCAAACAAACCAGTAATGATGAGGGAAGACCACCGGATTTGCAAATCGGCGCGGAAAAAATCGCAGCGTTACCATCATTGGACCGGAGTCCGCTCCGCAAATAAGCCATGGAGCTGGTGTAGACATTCAGGACAATCGCGTCTCGATTGGGGATTACCAGGAGCCGCCACCAGAGTTAAAGTGAGAGAAGTGATGAAAGAGGGCTTACGCCCTGAAGGAGTCTCGAATGAAGTTCACAAATCGATATGGGGTACTCGTCTTCGCGATGATGGCCATCGCCATTGGCGCTACCCTTTTCAGCGCCGGGGTGGGTGCCCAGGACGAAGGCTGGCAGATCACGCGCGCTGACTATGGCTTCAAGAATCAGCGCAATGAAGTCACCGATATTCTCAAAGACCTCATTGGACGCGGCGGCGTAAATGGCAGAGTCGCGGTGAGCAACCAAACCATGGGCGGGGATCCAGCCATTGGAAAAGAAAAGTCACTCCACATCCTCGCAAGAAATCGCAGGAATGAGGAACGCGAATTCAACTACACCGAGGGCGGCTTCGTGGAAGTCCGCGTGTTCAATGTTCGCCGCGATGATCGGGACGAGCGCCCCGCGAATTACGGCGGCCGCGATCATGATGATAGGGACGACCACGCCGCGAATTACGGCAGCCGCGATCATGATGAATGGAATGGCCTCAGGATCATCCGCGGTTATTACGGCATACAGGGAAGGACCTTCAACGTGACGGATGTTCTTCAGAACAGAATTCGCGACGGGGTGCTGAGTTTCGTGGTGACCAATAGCGCTTTGGGCGGAGATCCAGCTATAGGCGCGGGCAAAACTCTAATCGTTGTTTATCGCCATCAAGGCAAGGAAAGCGCCACTGCGGTGCGCGAAGGGAACACCCTGACAATTCCATAGCGTGGCCGCCGAGCCAAAGCACTCGTCCGGGGACTTGGGCGGCGGGTAGCTGAACGGCGATCAATACTGCTCCGGGGTAGATCCGTGCTTTGATATCTTGGAGCTGGGCGCTCAAATAATCGAGCTGTACGTTGAAAGCAAACGGAAGGTGGAGCCGTCAGGGCCGCTTTGGATAGCGGCGCAGTTCCAAGATCAGATAGGCAACCACGGCAAGATTGATCACCAGGGCGACGCCTTTGCCAATGCCGACATGTTTGACGAGTTCATAGACTTCGAGCGGGAGCAGAGAGGCAGTCGTAACGATGGTGAGATATTCGGCCCAGCGCTTGCCCAGTGCCAGGCCAACGCCTTCGGCAAGAAAAATGGCTGAATAAATAAACGTTCCTACACTGAGTTCTTTCAATCGGCGGTCGTCCACAATCGACAACTTGGCGAGAAACAGCTGAATGTAGTGACTGTGGGGATCAACCTGGAATATGTTGACCCAGTGCTCGACCACCGCCGCGACGTCCTTGTGAAGAAGTTTAAGCGCGCCGATTCCCAGCGCAAGCAGCGCCAGGCCTTTTAAGAGTTTGAAGGCGGCGATGAGACGCAAGCCACGGCCGTGGGATCGTCTTTTAGCCATTTTTTCCGGTCACGATTGTATATCAAGAAGCAGGCACACCCCTCCTGCGGGCGGCGGACGCGGTACTTCGTTTTGGGCTAGGTGAACAGGCGACCTCCCGACCCGTTCGTCAGGCGAGATGGCTAGCGCCATTTCTTCAACCGCGGCCAAATATCGGCCAACGTCCCGAATTTTGCGCCACGGCAAATGAAGACCGGGATCTCGCGCTCCATTGCGTAGGGGTTGTCGGTAGACTTGCCCACGTATTCGACGTGTTCGAAATAGCCCGCCAGTGTTTCTCTGGAATCGTCGAGCACGATCAGACAATTCCCCGAATAGCCGCGCGGTCCCCACAGAAAATAGGTTTGATGACCGCTGAGGGCTGGAGGCAACCCGTAGCGGCGTCCCAGGAAGTCGATGGCGCCCGCCTGCCCGTAGTTTTGCGCCAAGATGCCGCAGCCCGGCCGTTCTTCGGGAGATAGCCGACGGTAGGCTTTATTCACGGTAGCGACCATCTCGTCCCATCCGAATTCATCGGCAAAATGCTGCGGGAGGATGGCGCGCATGTGGCTGTGCTCGCTGCGAGGCACTTTGAAAGGTAGGTGATCCATGTAGGAAATGAATTGATCAACCGGGAGCACGGGCATGACCACGGGGGCAAGCCACGCTCCTCCGGCGAGAACTAGCACTACGAGCGTGGGCTTCAGCCAGACTTGACGCGACCGTGCGGTGTAGCTCTCGATCACCACCGATCCGGCCGCCAGGTAGGCCGGATAGATTGGCCCAAGATAGTAGTTCTTTCCCTTGAGAACGACGAACACGGTGAAGGAGGCTAGATAACACCAGCCGAGAAACCGGTAAGGCTTCATCCGGGCGGAGAAGAGAAAGGCCAGCAGGCCGGTGATCCACAGGGGTGCTAAGAGCGGGTGAATGATTAGAATCTGCTGGGTGAAGTACGCCGTGGGCGAGAGTACCACGTCGCGGCCGTCGGCCTTGATATTGTGCATTAGTTGCAAAAAGGGCCAGTGATTCTGGACATTCCATAGAAAGTTTGGAAGAAAAACCAGAAAGGCAATGGCTCCACCGAGCCAGATCCACTTCCCGGTAAGAGCGCGGCGGTGCTCTGTCAGCAGCAGTCCAACCACGATGCCGAAGCCGAGCACGGCAACCGAGTATTTTTCTTCGAGAGCAACACCGGCGACGACGCCAAACCACAGCCAGTAGCGCGGGTCGTCGCGCTTGATGGCCAGGATTGCGAAATAAACGCAGCCCATCCACAACAGCGGCTCGAGGCAATTGGTGGTCATGACGCTGCCGTCGTTGAGATAGACGGGTACAGCGATGAACGCCAAAGCGGAGAGCACAATCGCGAACCGCCGGCCACCGATTTCTCGCGTGATCATGGCCGTCAAAATGACCGCAGCCGAGGTTGCCAGCGCCGGAACAATCCGAATACTGCGAAGCGAGTCACCCAGCAAGAGCCGGGAGATCTTGATGAGGAACGGTACCACCGGAGGTTGATCCACATAGCCCCAGGCCAGATGGTCCCCACAAGCCAGGTAGTCGAATTCGTCGCGGAAGTAACCATACTGATTGTTGAAATAGAGGTGCAACAAGAAGTTCAGGAAGGCGAGAAACAGGACGATGGGCATGCCATCCGCAAGAAGGGATTGTCTTTCATGGTTGAGCACGGCTGCTTGATCAGCGGTGATTTTCATTTGGGTATCTCTAGATACGCAGGAGCGCTCACCACGTTGTGCTTTTCCCATTCCTTCAAGGCAGGGTGAAGGCAATTACGTAGTCGCCTTGCTTCGTGCCGAGTTTGCCGTGGCCGCCTGCAGCGATAACCAGGTATTGCTTGCCGTTGACCGTGTAGGTCATGGGAGTGGCCTGGCCGCCAGCCGGAAGCTCGTACTCCCAGAGCTGTTTGCCAGTTTCGGAGTCGAAAGCGCGCAGATAGTTGTCCATGGCAGCGGCACTGAAAACGAGACCGCCCGCACTCGCGATGGGCCCGCCGAGAGTGATGGTTCCCGTGTGCATACCCGGAATCCAGCTTCCCAGCGGGACATCCCAGGCTTTTGCTCCCGAAAACAGATCGACTGCGGCGATTGTGCCCCAGGGCGGTGCGTTGCACGGAAGTCCGCTCGGCGAAAGAAGCGGCGAGCGAAACACGCCGTAAGGTGCGCCGACCTGCCGCGCAAATTCTCCGTGGAGCCTGTCGGAATCACTTGCGTTCTTGCGGGCGTCGTCGTACTCAGCGCGGGGAATGAGTTTCACGAAAATGGGAAGGCGGTTGGTGTCCATGAAGAGTAGATGGTGCTGAGGATCGTACGCCGCGCTTCCCCAGTTCACACCACCGACATTGCTGGGGAAAACGAGCGTGCCTTGAAGACTCGGAGGGGTGAAGATTCCTTCGGAACGAGCCGCCTTGATCTTGTCGGCGCACCACTGGCGCTCTTCCGGTTTTATGCCCCAGGCGTCTTCCGGCCTCAGTTTTTCCGGAACCACGGAAATGGCGGACTCCGGTTGCGTCGGCCAGGATTCTTCACCGGGGATATCGCTCTTGAGTACCGGGCGCTCCTCTACGGGGAGGAGCGGAGCACCAGTAAGGCGATTGAGGACGAATACCCGGCCCATTTTTGTAGTGATGGCGATGGCGGGCGTACCGTCCTTCCACGTGAAAAGCGTGGGTTGCGACGCAACGTCGTAATCCCACAGATCGTGATGAACCACCTGGAAGCCCCAGACAAATTCGCCCCTGCTGGCACGGAGAGCCACAACGGAGTTGGCCCATTGGTTGTCACCCTTGCGGATGCCGCCGTAATAATCGGGGCTGGCGCTGCCGGTCGGGATGAAAACCAAGTCCCGCTCGGCATCCACCGAGATAGTGGACCAAGCGTTTCCCGCGCCAGTGCGTGGCGTGGTTTGGTAGGCCCAGGACGCAATGGGATCCCAGGTCCAGCGGAGAGTGCCCGTGCGAACGTCGAAGGCGCGAACCATACCGCGCTCCACCGTGACCGCGCGATTGTCGCCCATCGAGGAACCGGTGATGACCAGGTCTTTGAAGATGGCGGGAGCGGAGGTGACTTGATAGTCGCCTGGGTCGCGCAGTCTAACGCCGCTCGTGAGGTCCACCTCTCCATCCGATCCGAAGTCGGAACAAGGCTTTCCGGTGGCTCCGTCCAAAGCGATCAGTCGTGCGTCGAGGGTGCCGATGAAGATCCGCAGCGTGCACGGCTGGCCGGCTTTGCCGCGCGGAGCTCGCCAGGCGGATACACCGCGCGACGTCACCTCTGAAGCGCCATAGGGGAGCTCAAGCTGGGGGTCAAATTCCCAAAGCTTCGCGCCAGTCTCCGGATTCAATGCGATCACGTGATCGTACGGAGTGCTCAGGAAGAGCTTTCCACCAACAAGGATGGGGGTAGCCTCAAACGCAGCTTTCTTGTCGAGTTCCGGGTCATGGGGTAGCGCACCGCTGCGATAGGTCCATGCGGGCTTGAGCTGTCCCACGTTCCTGCGGTCAATTTGCGAAGCTGGGGAGTAGCGCGTGCCCCCTCCCTCGTTGCCATAGTTAGGCCAACCGCCATCTGGCTTGCCCTGAGCGCCTGCGCGTGAGATGAAGCCCAGGACTAGTAGTGTGAAGCAGAGACCGCCAGCGGTGTGGTAGTAGAATCGGTTTGTCATAGAATGAGGGATACCTCATGAAGCCGGAAGGAAGCAATGGAGTTGGGATGAGCGGGCCTGGCTGCAGGACGAGCGGGATGTGCCAACATGTCAGTTTTGACCACAGGATTGACCGACAGGCACAAATAAATATGGCCTTGTCAGGCCACTGTGAATTTTCCACCAGGGAGGCCGCACTAAGACTAGCGATTATTGGATCCCCGACTCCGACATAATCAACGGGCATTCTCTGTTACCGAGGGATCCGGATTTCGAGCAGCTCCTGGGGTTATTATCCCTAGTAGGTTCCGGTCATCGTGGCGTCGCACTGTTCAGGCACGACGCGCGGCTAAGACCCGGGGCGTCAGGGAAGCTTGAGGATCTCGGGCCGCTGCGAAACGTAACGGCGCGACCATCGGAGCTCGGTGTTGTCGTGCAGCACGACTTTGTATTCTCCGTGGAACCACGGAAGTAGTTCTCGCACCGCCTCCAGCCGCACTAGCGTTCCCCGGTTGATGCGCACGAACAGCTTCGGATCCAGGGTGTTTTGCAACGCGTCAAGGGTACTGCGCAGCGTGTGCGTTTTCTTGCCACAGTGCAGCAACACGTAATTTCGATCGGCTTCGATCCAGGAGATGTCCATAACCGGGACGAAGATCGCCCGTAAATCTTCCTGGATGAGCAGGCGATCGGGCAGGGATCTTTCGCGCTGCAACTGCTCCAGCATGGCCCCCAGGCGAGAAGCGAACCCGTCCGCCGATTGCTCGAATTGGGCTCTGGCCCGGCAGAGAGCTTCGCGAAAGCGCTCTTCGCTGACGGGCTTGAGCAGATAATCGAAAGCGTGAACCTCGAAGGCGCGAAGCGCAAACCGATCGTGCGCCGTGACGAAGATGACCTGCGGCAAAGGAATCTTGGCGGCGTTGAGTGATCGGATCACGCCAAAGCCGTCTAACCCCGGCATCTGCACATCGAGGAACACCAGATCGGGACGATGCTGCTTGATTGCGACAATGGCCGCCTCGCCATTATCGGCCTCGCCGGCAATCTCTACGGCGGGCTCTTCGCGGAGCAGGCGAAGAATCTTGCGTCGCGCCGGCGCTTCGTCGTCAACGACCAAGACGCGGAGTTGCGACGGCGAACTCATTCGGAGTCTTGGGGAATGCGCGCTGAGGTGTGCAGGGGAACGTTCAGCGTCACCTGTGCGCCTCCGCTGCGCCGGTTGGAGATCGAGAATCGCTGACGGTCGCCATAGAGATGCGCCAGGCGGTCGCGAATATTCGAAAGCCCTAGCCCTCGGCCGAACAGCCCCGAAGGATCGATTTCCCTGAAACCGGAGCCGCTGTCAGAGACCTGCAGGATCAGGCTGCCGTTTTCGCGATGAGCTGCGATGAACAGATCCATCGCGCCGCTGCCGGATTTCATTCCATGCCGAAGCGAATTCTCCAGCAGCGGCTGCAGGATGAGTTGCGGCACAAGCGAACTATTCAAGGACGGATCGATGGAATAGGTGACGCACAACTTGTTTTCGAATCGCTTTTGCATCAGGTCGAGATAAAGCCGTGTGATTTCCAGTTCTTCGCCAAGGGGTATCTCATGCGCGCGCGAAGCCTGCAACGTGAGTCGCAGCAAGTCGCTGAGCTGCGCGATCATAGCATCCGCCAGCCGTACGTCCTCGTACATCACCGAAGAAATTGTGTTCAGCGTGTTGAAAAGAAAGTGCGGCTGTAGCTGCAGGCGCAGATTTTCCAATTGTGCCTGCACCAGCTTGGTCTGAAGTTCAGCGGCGGCAAGTTGCTGCGCCTGAGCGATCCGCAAGCGTTGGTAGAAAGAATACAGACCCACGATGACGGTGAAGCCGATAAGGTCGTTCGAAAACTCCATAGGATAGCGGTAAGTCATGATGCCGTAGTCGTATGGACCGAGACCCATGAGAGGCGCGAGGAAGTGCCGGCTGATGGCCATCATCGTGGTGTGCGCCGAGGAAAAAAGAACCGCTGCGGCGAGATGGAAGAGACCCAGCCGGAGCCAGCCTTTGCGCTCATAGAGGTAGATTCTGGCGAAGCGGAAGATGAGAGGGAGAAGGAGAAAAACGGAGTACACACCCGTGCCTTCCTCCAAAACCCGCATGTAGAAAGTGCCGGAGTGCTGCCGGGTAAGATCATCGAGATATCGGTAGCCCGTCAGAAGCACGGCGATGAGCGTGTACAGGAGAAAGAGAATCATCCAAGCAGGTGCGCGCCGCGGGGATGTTGGACGCACTGAGTTTTCGTGGCTGTCCGCGCCGTGCATATCCATGAAGTGATTATGCGTTACGAAGGCCACCCGCGGGAAGGGTTCCCGCAGGGAGATATCCTAATTCCCCGGCCTGGACGCCGGTTCTTTACCTCTAGTACGGGTCACTGGATAAGAATTAGTGGCGACGGCCGTTAGAGAAATCGATGGAACTGATAAACGTGACCGCTACCAGAACGATAAGGGCGGTCAGAAGAACGAAAACGATCACGGGAGGCTCCTGAGGACTTAGAGGAGGGAATTGCAAGCGGGACGCCAAAAGTACGTCAGTTGTTTTCAACGAGTTACAATGGCAGGTGTGAAGAGAAGTAGCCAAAAACGGAACGCTTGTGGGTGTCAGTTCACAGGAATCGGTACTGCAACTTGTTAGAGACCAACCGATCCTCGGAAAGCTTAGCTCTTGCTCAGCCGGATCGAACCGTCACCGGTGTGGATGGTCAGAGGCTGGCCGCCGCCGTTCATCTTGCCGTGAATCTGAGAGTTGCTGAAAGTCCCTTCCACGGTGACGGGAATGCCCAGGCTAATGTGGCCGTCCCCGGTGCTCGCGTCAATATTGGTCTGGAAATCGGACGGGAGCACGAGGTCAACGCTGCCATCACCGGTGCGAATCGTCCAGCTCGAAGCCATCTTGGAACCTGGCAGAACGCGCGTGTCCACGCTGCCGTCGCCCGTCTTGACGTTGAGCGCATCGAAACGGCCGGCAATGCGGATATGCCCATCGCCCGAGTCGGCTTCGACCTTGCCATCCAAGTCGCGGGCTTCGATCGAGCCATCTCCCGTGCGGAGGCGCATGTCGCCTTTGAGGTTCTCCACGGTAATGCTGCCGTCGTTGGTGTGGAGATCAATCGTCCCATTCAGCGAGTTGGCTTTCACCGACCCATCGCCGGTATGCACGTTTACGGTTCCATCGATGGATTCGGCCTGTACGGACCCGTCGCCGGTTTCCACCTGGAGATCACCCGCGCGAGGCATACGGACTTCAATGTGAAGGTGCCTCGAATTATGGCCGAAGGAAAGGCCCCAGTGGGCGGTGACGCGGGCCGTCAACTCGACCTTGTCGCCGTCTTGGCGAGAGTCGACGCGGAGATTTTTTCCCAATTCGTAGCCTTGGTATTCGACGCGAAATTCCACCTGCTTCGAGTCCCCGGAGGTGACCCGTACGCTGCCGTCATTGGTTTCCACACGTACATTCGCGCGTCCAGACACAGCAAAAGACTTGGTGACGTCTTCGGCGCGAGCCGCGACCGCCGAAGCAGCCAATAAGGCCGCGCAGGCAATTCCCAGCCGGACAGCGACTGAGCGGTGGGGAAGCGTGTTCATGTCAAGTCCCTCCGTAAAGATGACCTTCAGTACAGAGATACGATGCCAAGGGACAAAAGGTTCCCCGACGGGAAAGCCTCCCCCAAGCTGGCACGTCAAGTCCCCTTCGCCGCCCGCCTGTTTTGGCCTGTCGGCCGGGCCGTCCCGGGCTTTGGTCGAAGGGCGTCCAAGAACTCGGCCGTGGGTAGCGTATTAATGACATCCTTCTTCTCGAGCCAGCCTCGGCGGGCCATGGTGACGCCATGGCGGATAAAGGAAAGGTTGGCGGTGGTATGGGAGTCGGTTGAGATCACCACTTTGACGCCACGCTCCTTGCACATGCGGAGATAAACGTCCTTCAGATCGAGGCGGTCGGGATAGGAGTTGCACTCCATGGCGACGCCGTGTTTGGCGCAGGCCTCCAGAACCTTTTCCATGTCGTAATCGAAGGGATCGCGGCGGAGCAGCAGGCGTCCGGTGGGGTGAGCGATGATCTGCGTGTAGGGGTTTTCGATGGCCGCGAGCATGCGCTCGGTCATGGCAGCGCGGTCGAGATTGAAATAAGAGTGGACCGAGCAGACCACTACGTCGAGCTGTGCAAGGATTTCATCGGAGTAATCGAGCGATCCGTTCTTGAGGATGTCCACTTCTGACCCCGCGAGAACACGAATACCGAGACCGGTAGAGTTGGCGGAGTGAATTTTCTTGATGTGTGCGGCTAGGCGCTTTTCGTCCAGGCCATTGGCGACCGTGACGGCTTTCGAATGGTCGGTGATGGCGATGTAGTGGTGGCCGAGTTCGCGCGCGGCTTCAGCCATTTCTTCAATGGAGTGCTTCCCGTCGCTTGCCGTGGTGTGCATCTGCAGGTCGCCCTTCATATCCTTCAGGGTGAGCAGATTTGGCAGCTTGTGGTTTTCGGCGGCGGCAATTTCGCCGGTATTTTCGCGCAACTCGGGCGGGATGAAGTCCAGCTTCAGTTTCGTATAGATCTCCTCTTCGGTGCGCCCGGCAACGCGTTTTTCACCCTTCAGGGTGGCCAAAGCATATTCATTGAGGGTGAGTCCCATGTCGTTGGCACGGCCACGAAGGGCCACGTTGTGCTCTTTCGAGCCGGTAAAATAAAGCAGGGCAGCGCCGAAGTTCTCTACTTCGAGCAGCCGGACGTCCACTTGCAAACCGTTCTTCAGCGTGAAGCTGACCTTGTTTTCTCCGTGAGCCAGTGTTTGATCGACGCCGGGAAATGCAAGGATGTGCTTGGCAAGCGCGTCCACGTGCTTTTGCGACGTGTGGCCCTCCGCAAGGGTGACCAGTAGATCAAGATCGCCTACCGTCTCTTTGCCCCGGCGCAACGAGCCCGCCGACGTGACGGATTGGACGGCTTTTCCGGCCTTCTTGATATGTGAAACGACTGCGGCCGCCGCGTCTTCCGCGGTATGAATATGAAATCGTCCGCTGGATTTCTTGAAGACTTCCACGGCTTTGAGAATATTTTGTTCACTTTTTTCGCCGAATCCGGGGAGGTCCCGGAGCTTCCCCTCTTTTGCGATTCTCTCGACGTCGGCGACGGTGCCGGCTTTAAAGTTGGACCACAGGAAGGCAACCTTCTTGGGCCCAAGAGACTGGAGCTGCAGCAGATCCAGAATCGACGCCGGATATTTCTTGAGCAGCTTCCTGCGCAGCGCGTAGTCGCCGGTCTTAACGATTTCCTGCAGATGCTCGACCATGCGGTCGCCGATTCCTGGAAGTTCCTTGAGCTTTTCCGGTTCCTTCACGAGTTGTTCGATGGATTCGGGCAGGCCGTCGATCAGTTCGGCGGCCTTCTCATAACTGCGGTATCGGCCGATGATGGCGCCGTCGATTTCCAGAAGCTGCGCGGTTTCACGGAGGATGCGGGCGATCTGTTTGTTGTCCATGGCGAAGCGATTATAAACCCGGGAAGAGGAAATTAATGAAGGCCAGGAAGGCACCGAGCCCGCGGCTCGGAAATCATCCGCATCGCTTCTTGTTGGGCCGGGCCCTGGCGGGCTATTCCTTTACCTCCTTGCTTGTTCTACCACTCTGGCATCCCCAATAAAAAAAGGCCGGCAGATGGGCGCGTCTGCCAGCCAAATGAGTGCTAATTGATTCAGCCACCGGCCTTTGAGACGTTGGCCGCTTGGGGACCTTTCGGTCCCTGAACAATCTCGAATTCGACCGGGTCTCCTTCTTGCAAGGTGCGATAACCATCACCGACGATGGCGGAGTAATGGACGAATACGTCTGGGCCGTCATCGCGCCCGATGAAGCCGTATCCCTTGGAATTATTAAACCACTTCACGGTTCCTTGCACTTCGCTTGCCCTCCTGACAGGGACTTGGGAATTTGGCACCCGGCAGCAGGCCAATAAGCCTAACGCCGTTAAAGATACGAATGGCGCGGAGTGTAGCAGAATCGAATGAGCAGTCAATAGAGGAATCGACTTTCTCTACTAAAAAAAAGTAGGCTTATGCCAGTCGCAGAAAAAGATAAAAGAAAATTTATTTTCTAAATCGCTTTTCCGGAGAGAGGAACCGGAAATAGAAGAGAATGCCGGCAATGGACTTGGCGTCACGAAGTTTCCCGCCGCGGATCATCTCCTCCAGTTGCTTGCGATCATGGGAACGGGAAATTATTTTCTCATCCTCTTCAGGTTCTGCTTCGCCCGCGGTCAGGCCTTCGGCAAGGAGGATGAACATGCGTTCTTCGAGGAAACCGGGAGTCGGAAAAATGTCCAGGAAGATGCGAAAACGCTTCGCGCGATAACCCGTCTCCTCGATAAGTTCGCGGGCCGCGGCTGCTTTTGGAGTTTCGCCGGGGTCCATGCGGCCTGCGACTAACTCCCATAAATACTGCCGTGTGGCATGCCGGTATTGCTGAATGAGCAGGATTCGTCCGTCGGCCAGAACTGGGAGGACCACGACGGAGCCTGGATGGGTGATGACTTCGCGCGTCGCTCGGACGCCGCTCGGCTCGATGACCTTGTCGCGGCGGATCCCAAAGATTGGGCCTTCATAAACTGTGATGCTGCTGAGGACTCTGGCCTTCGCTAAGGGTGGCGTACCTGAAGGTTTTTTCATTTTTGTCGTCCTGGCTCAAATTCGCACGGCCCATGATACCCAGAAAAGGGCGATTCGCCACGTCCAGCCGAGCGCCAGTCTTGTTTGCTTGCGGAGATGGGGTACGCCTATACTCGGCGTTGGGGAGGGGGCCGGGCTGCAGCCTACCCCAGTTGATGTCCATAAACACCATCATTGTGGATGACGAGAAGCCGGCACGAGATGAGCTGGCGTTCCTGCTGAAGGGGTTCCCTGAGATCAATGTGATCGGGCAGGGCAAGAACGGCGTGGAGGCGGTGTCGCTGATCAAGGAGCACTCGCCGGACCTAGTGTTTCTGGACGTGAAGATGCCCGGGCTGGATGGGTTTGGCGTGTTGAAAAAGATCGTGGAACGGAAGATGAAAATGCCGCACGTGGTGTTTGCCACGGCGTTTGACCAGTATGCGGTGCAGGCTTTCGATGTGAACGCCGTGGACTACATTCTGAAGCCGTTCGACAAAGCGCGCATCGCCAAGGCCATTGCACGGGCGCGAAAGATGCTGGAGACGCAGACTTCCGCCACCGAGCGGCTGGAGCAGCTCGTCAGCCAGCTTGGCGCCGCGAAACAGAGTTCCTCGCCCCCGGTAAGGCTGCTGGTGAAATCGCAGCAGCGCTTGTTGCTGGTAGACGGGGAAGACCTGGTGTTTGCCGCGATTCAGGATGGGATCATCTCGGTGATGGCGCGGGATGCCGAGGGAACATCGAATTACCGCACGCTCGAAGATCTGAATGGAGCGCTGGATTCGGAATCCTTTTGGAGGCCGCACCGCTCGTACCTCGTGAATATTCACCACATCAAGGAAGTCGTGCCATGGTTCAACTCCACCTACATGCTGAAAATGAACGACAGAAGGCAAACCGAAATTCCCGTGAGCCGCTCGCAGATTAAACGCATGCGCGAATTGTTCAAGCTGTAGATATGTTTGGCGCGGCCATGTAGCGAGAGGAGCTGGCCGGCACGATACTTTCTGGTGCCGGTTTCCTCGCATTGTTCAGGGGGGGAAGGTGCCGGTGATTTTACGAGTTGGCGTTGAGAACTTCGCCGACTTTGCGGGCAAGGGAGTTCAGTTCGAATGGTTTCTCGAGGTAGTGGTCGCGATGTTCGGAAACGCCGCGCCGAGCGGCGGCATCGTCCATATAACCGGACATAAATAGAATCGGAGTAGCCGGATGAGTGAGCTTCAGTTGATCGGCCATCTCTCGCCCCCCCATAACCGGCATAATGACATCGCTAATCACGAGATGAATGGGGCCCTTATGCGATTTGGCTTTGGCTAGCCCGTCTGCGCCATTCGCGGCCGTGATCATGGTAAATCCGGCCATGCCGAGGTAATCGGTGATAAGTTCCCTCAGGCTGGGCTCGTCTTCGACCAACAGAATGGTGCCATGCGCCGGTATTCGCGGCAGAACCCGGTTTTCTATCGGGCCGGGAGACATGAGTTCATCTGTCGCCGGAAAGTAAATCTTGAACGTCGTGCCTTTGCCCGGCGCCGAATCGACCTCGATTTGTCCGCCGCTCTGTGAAACCGTTCCGTAAACCATCGCCAGTCCAAGCCCGGTTCCTTTGCCACGTTCCTTGGTTGTGAAGAACGGCTCGAAAATCCGTGCAAGGAGTTCCGGGGGGATGCCGCTTCCGGTATCGCTAACCGTCAACAGAACACCTTCGGTGATTTTTTCAAATTTCGAGGCGACCGGCAGGGCTGCATTTTCCGTTTGGAAGCATAGTGTTCCTCCTGCGGGCATCGCGTCGCGCGCATTCACCGCCAGATTCAGCAAGACTTGTTGCAGCTGATTGGCGTCGGCCATGATCCTGCGGAGTTGTTGACCGGACCGAACGTCAATGTGAATGTCCTCCCCAATGAGGCGGGGAAGCAGATTAGATATTTCTATAACCACATGGTTAAGGTCGAGGACCGAAGGCTTGAGGATCTGCTTACGGCTGAAGGCTAGCAATTGGCTTACCAGGGCTTGCGCGCGGTCCGAGCCTTTCATGATTTCCGTTAGTTTGCGGCGGAGACCGTCGTTGCCCGGTTTGGTTGGAAGGGCCAACTCGGCATAACCGCGGATGACGGTCAAGAGATTGTTGAAATCGTGCGCGACACCGCCGGCAAGCCGGCCGAGCGACTCCATTTTTTGCGCCTGCCGGAGCTGCTCTTCAAGCGAGTAGACTTCCGCCTCGGAGCGTTCGTGTTCGGAACGGATGCGCAGGGTCGCAATGCCGTAGGCAAGATTGGTGGCGAGTTCCCGGAGTAGAGTCACTTCTTCAGCGTCAAAGACATCTTCTTCTTCTGAATAAATCGCCAAGCAGCCGATCACCCCCAGGTCATCCGAAAGAGGAAGGGCAATTACGGATAAAAACTTCTCCGCCGCGGCTCGTCCAGCCCAGGATGCGAAGCGCGAGTCCTTCAAGGTGTTGTGAATGATGCAAATCTCGCCGGTCCTGATCGCGGCTCCGACGGGACCGCGATCTTCCGGTCTGTCGGCCCAAAACAAATGCGCGGAAGTAAGATAGCCACCAGTATCGCCGAACTGCGCGGCAACACGAACAGAATTGG
>WNFP01000144.1_pt1 | contig 51094 bp, 68 predicted proteins | sample 5400201 | NCBI WGS metagenome assembly WNFP01 (sample SAMN13153355, study PRJNA577476) | soil metagenome | isolation source: 115 cm saprolite under Madrone tree | place: USA:California | collected 2016-06-14 | reverse complement strand
GGAAAATTTGGCATTGTCCTGCATTTGCCGCAGGTTCATAATCGGGCTATTGCCGTGAAGCCTCTCGCTGATAACGCGCCCTTGAAGCAACTCGACGAGTGGGACGATTTTGTCGCCACGCGCTATCGGCAAGGCAAATCGGAAGAGGAATTCCGGAACTACAAAGCTGAAGCTAACCCCACGGTCACGGAGTTCTATCGTCAAAACCACGCGCGGCAGACGTTCGATTTCGTACTGCAAAAAAAGACCGAATACTGCAGTTTGAACCGAGGCAAGAAGAGTATCTGGGAAATGGCTGAGTATCTGAACACGCTGGTGGACGATAGCGACCCGGATACCGATTTGACCCAGATTGAGCACCTGCTTCAGACCGCTGAAGCGATCCGCAAGGACGGTTATCCGCGCTGGTTTGTTCTGACGGGCTTTTTGCACGATCTTGGAAAAGTGCTCTGCCTCTATGGCGAGCCGCAGTGGGCGGTAGTGGGCGACACTTTTCCGGTCGGCTGCGCATACTCGGACCAGGTCGTATTCCCGGAATTCTTTGCCTCCAATCCTGATAGCAAAATTCCGAAATACCAGACCGAGTATGGGATTTACGAACTACGCTGCGGGCTTGAGAAGGTTCACCTTTCTTTTGGACACGACGAATACATCTATCAGGCAACGCGCAGGTATATGCCGGAAGAGGGGCAGTATATGCTGCGGTATCACTCCTTCTACGCTGCGCACCGGCATGGTGCTTACCGTCATCTCATGAATGAGCACGACGAACGCATGTTTGAGTGGGTTCGGAAGTTCAACGCATACGACCTGTATTCGAAGGGCCGCGAGCGCCCAAAGACACAAGAGATTCTTCCCTACTACAAAGAGCTTGTCTCAGAGTTCTTCCCGGACAAAATTGATTGGTGATCGCCGCCCCGGACTTCGCTACTTTCCGATTGGCCTTGCCGGACGCTTGACGCCACACTCGGGCTTGCGAGGCTGGATGGATTCCCGGCAAGCATGGTAAAACAGGCGGGAGTATCTACGGACATGACTACGCAACCACACGACTCGAGAGGAATGCGAATTGAGAATGAACGAAGGAGAAGCGATCGCTATCAGCTGGTCATTCCGATTCACATGAAATGGCCGGGGCTAGGCGGCGAGGAGTGCTCTGCGCATGCACAAGCGAGAGAAGCAAATCTGCATGGCGGGTTTCTGGAGCTTATGGATGCGGAGAGGTATCCGCCTGAAGGGACTGAACTCGAATTGAAGAATCTGGTATCCGATCACAAGACAAAAGCGCGGGTATCTGCCATTCGACGATCTTCGCAGGATGCCCCCTTGGGAGTAGCTGTTGAGCTCCTCCCGCCCAAGGAAGACTTTTGGGGACTGACCTTTCAGTTGAGGCGGTCAACCGGGGAACTGTTCAAGCTGGAGCACGGTATGAAATCAGGCGAGATTGATCCCTATGTGCTCCGCGAATTCCGAGACGCAGTGGATCATATCCGCAAGACAGCGTGGGCCGTTCAGGAATGGCAAGAGAGACAGGTTCTGAAGCGGGACACGGCAACGGTAATTCCGCTGCTGGTTACCGAGCGAATCCGCCGCGGGACGCAGCTCTACGAGGCGCTTACCGACGACCTGAAGAGCCGCACTATCCGGCCTGAAGCCGCAGAGATCGAAGATTTATTGCGTGCCATCGAGCGTCTCCGCGAGGAATTGAAGCAATTGCATTAAGCCTACTGCTTCATCGAAGAGACAAACCCCTGAAGCACAGAACTTTGAAGGGCGAACTGTCGAGGGAGTTTCTCTGCGTTTCGGCGACCAGTTTGTCCGAGCAAGTCTCGTCCGGCCAAGATGGAGCCCGGGTTGACGCATCGCGCGATTCGCGAGACGATCCAAGTTTTGAATGGGAGCGTCAGATGGATCTAGGGCTCACCGGGCGCGTTGCCATTGTGGCGGCGGCCAGCAAAGGACTGGGGCGGGCCGTCGCGGAAGAGCTTGCGCGCGAAGGGGCGCAGGTTGCCATATGTGCGCGAACGGCGGGCACGCTCGAAGAAACAGCCGCGTACATTCAGAAAACAACGGGGCTCGAGGTTCTGCACCGGGCTCTGGATGTGACTGATTCGCAGGCAGTTGCAGCGTTTGTGCAGGCTGCGGAAGCCCGTTTCGGGCGCGTCGACATCTGCGTTACCAATTCCGGCGGCCCCCCGTCTAATTTGTTTAAGAACACCCCGCCGGAAGCGTGGCGCGCTGCCCTCGACCAGCTTCTGATGAGCACTATTTATTTTGCCAGGGAAACTTTGCCGCGAATGCAGAAAAACAGGTGGGGACGGCTGATTACCATTACTTCGTCGGCGGTCAAGCAGCCGGTGGATGGGCTGCTGCTTTCGAATTCGATTCGCGCGGCAGTTACCGGGCTCGCGCGTACATTAGCCAATGAGTATGCGGCCGACGGAATCACCGTGAACAATGTCTGCCCGGGGTACACGCGGACGGCGCGCACTGATGCTCTTGCTTCGACGATTTGCGCGCGCACCGGTGCGGAACCAGAAGATGTCATCGCTGATTGGGAGCGCGAAATTCCTGCCGGCCGGCTAGGTACACCGCGGGAGTTTGCCGCGGTCGTTGCGTTCCTCGCTTCGGAGCGCGCCAGCTACGTGAACGGCACATCAATTCTGGTGGATGGCGGCCTGGTCAGGAGTCTGCTCTAGCGCTCCATGGCCGCTGCGATCCGTCATCTCGAACTCACGTTGCTGCCCGAACGCTTTGCCATTTCACGGCTCGCCGCCGATTCGGTCGTTCCCAGGTGGGCCATGCAGGGTCCCTTTTTTTCCGTGACGCGCACCGGCGAAGAGCTTTCGATGGTTACGGAATTTTCGCGCGTTCCCGAAGGCGTACAGTCCCAGTCCGGCTGGCGCATCCTGAAAGTGCATGGGCCATTTGTTTTGTCGGAAATCGGCGTGCTGGCTGCACTTGCTACGCCGCTCGCCGAGGGAAGAGTCAGCTTGTTTGCCATTTCTACGTTCGACACGGATTACCTGCTCGTCGCTTCTGAAGCGCTTCCGGCAGCAATCGCCGCGCTGGAGGGGGCAGGACACACCATTCACAGGAGCAAAGCCGAATGATCGGGGAACAGCTTCCGAATATCCAAAAGCAGCGTAGTCGCCCGGCGATTGTCGTGCTCGCTGCGCTGCTGGTAAGTTTTATCAGTGCGCAACAACTCTGCGCCGATGAACCTTACGCGCGCAGCCGCGATTATGATTTGCAACATTCGAAGATTGCCCTGCGCTTCGATCTCGAGCAGAAAAAAGTTCTTGGCGAGGTCACGCACTCGCTCTCCATTCTTCGCGACGGCACGACGAAAATCGTTTTCGATTCAGCTGGACTCACGATTCAGAAGGTGACCATCAACAAGACGGCAGCCAAATTTGAAACAGCGGCGGAGAAACTGAGCATTCCTCTCGCGGCGGAGGCCAAGGCCGGAGACAAATTCGAAATCACCATCCGGTATGAAGGCAAACCGACAAAAGGGATGTATTTCATCCTGCCGGACAAGGACTATCCGGACCGTCCAAGCCAGATCTGGACGCAGGGCGAATCGGAAGACACGCGCTACTATTTACCGACCTACGACTATCCGAACGACCGATTGACTACGGAAACGCTTCTGACGGTGCCGGCATCGTGGATCACGGTTTCGAACGGCAAGCTCATCAGCGTGAGCGACGCGGGGCATGGACTGAAGACGTGGTATTGGAAAGAATCGGTTCCGAGCTCGACCTACTTGATCACTGTTGTCGCGGGTGAGTTTGACGAAGTGAAGGACACGTGGCGTGGCATTCCCGTGACCTATTACGCGCCGAAGGGTCGCGGAGACCGGCTGCCAATCAACTACGGACGGACTCCGGCGATGATGGAATTGTTCAGCAAGAAATTCGGCGTGGACTATCCCTGGGAAAAATACGCACAGGTGATGGTGGATGATTTCGTGGCGGGCGGCATGGAGAATTCCAGCGCCACCACGAATAACAGCAGTTCCCTCGTGCATCCCAAGCTTGCTCCGGAATATTTCACCGGCGAGGACGACTTGATCTCGCACGAACTTGGCCACCAGTGGTTCGGCGACCTGGTCACCTGCAAAGATTGGGGTAACGTGTGGTTAAACGAGGGATTCGCCACCTTTTTGGAAACGATATGGACAGAAGCGCATTTCGGCAAGGATCAAGCCGACTACGAGCGCTGGAACAACGCGAAGGAATGGATCGAAAGCAACAATCTGTGGAACAAGCCAATCGTGCGGCATGACTTCGACGATTCCAGCGAATTCGACGAGAACGCCTACAACAAAGGCGGATGGGTGCTGTACATGCTCCGCCACCAGATGGGCGAAGAGACCTTTTACCGCGGGATCAAGCACTATCTGGAAGTGAATCGCGGGAAAAACGTGGTTACCGCCGATCTCGGCAAGGCCATCGAAGAAGCTTCACACACCAATGTTGACCAATTTTTCAGTCAGTGGCTGTATGGAGCAGGCGCGCCGAAATTCGACTTGAGCTACAGCTACGACGGAGAAAAACATCAGGTGGTACTGAACGTCAAACAGACGCAAAAGGTCGAAGGCCGCGTGGGCCTCTTCCGCGTCCCTGTTGAGGTGGAAATCACTACTGCGTCGGGACCGAAGCTCTACAACGTCACCGTTGCGAAGGAGAAGCAGACGTTCTCCTTGCCAGCGGAGTCTGCTCCGCTGATGGTGCTCTTCGACAAAGGCGGCCACATCCTAAAGTCGGCCGATTTTCACAAAGAGAAAAAAGAGTGGCTCTATCAAATAAAGAACGCTGCGGAAGTTGCCGATCGCGCCGATGCGGCGACGGCTCTGGGCAAGTTGAAAAATGATGAAGAGGTCGTTGCCGCGCTCGGAGAGACGCTGCGAAATGACAAGGCGTGGGGAGTTCGCGCCACGGCCGCGGACACGCTCGGCAAATTGGACGGCGCTTCCGCTACCAAGCTGCTTCTTGCGGCGGTGGATTCGAATGACAAGCCATGGGTGCGCAGCCGCGTGGTTAGCGCGCTGGGCAACTTCAAGGATGACGCGGCCGTCGCGGCGAAGCTCAATGCCATCGCGCAGCAAGACGATTCTTATCGCGCTCGAGCCGCTGCGTTGCAAGCACTGGGGCGCCTCAAAGGGCCGAATGCTCTTGTGACGCTCGATGCGGCAGTCGGCGGTGACTCGCCGGACGGGTTCCTGCGTAACGCCGCCCTTCGCTCGCTCGGTTCGCTGGGGGAGGAGAAGGCCGTGCCGCTTCTCTTGCAATGGTCCGCCCCGGGCAAGCCCATCAATTCGCGCACCGCAGCAATCAACAGCCTGGGGCGCCTACAGAAAGACAACCAGGACATTACCAAGCAAATCGCGGCGTATCTCAGCGAAGCGCACTTTCCCGTACGAATGGCAGCGATCTACGCGCTCGGCGGACGTGGCGATGCCACCGCCATTCCGGCACTGGAAGCGCTGCTGAAGAGCGACGACCTGAGCATCGAAATGGTGCCCATGATCAAGGGGCAGATCGCGCGTTTGAAGAAACCCGCAGGTGGAAAAGCTTCTGGCAGTTACGGCGATGGAGACGCTGGAGAAGAGTCCAGTGAGAGAAGCGATGGCGAGAGAGTCACGACGGAACAACGACTCGAAAAGCTCGAACGCCTGCTTCAGGAAATGAGCGAGCGGCTTAAGTCCATAGAGAAGCGCCTCCCGCCTCCGAAACAATAGGCGCACAGGCTTTCGCGCCCGTCGCGGCAGGCGGTCTCCCTTCTCTTTTGTTCTCCGTGCCCCTGCGTGAAGTCATTCTTTACGAATTGGACTTGCTAAGGTTCGGCGATCAAGATCCGCAAGTCCCGCAGGTTGTTCCCTGTCGGTCCGGTCACGATCGCATCATCCAGGGCCGAAAAAAAGGAGAACGCATCGCTCTTTCGAAACGCATCAGCGGAGTCTAGTCCGGCGGCCCGCGCCCGTTGCAGCGTGTCGCCATCAGCCACCGCCCCTGCTGCGGGACTATTCCCGTCAATTCCATCGGTGCCGGCGCTAAGCACGGCAATTTTTCTTCCCGCGATCTTCTCCACGCACGCCAGCACGAAAGCGGAATTCCTGCCGCCCATACCATTTCCTGTGACGGGTGAGCTGACTTCTCCATCCGCGATCAGCGCCACCCAGCGCCCCGAGTGCGTTTTCTGCAGTTCTTCCAACTGTTCCACCAGGTATTCCGCCGCGTTTTCCACTGGCCAATCATCGGTCGAGTTGTCACAGCAAGCGATAAATCCGCTCGACTCCGCCGCACGATGCGCCGGATGAAACAAATCGTCCATGCCCAGGAGCAGGAAAAAGTGCGCATTGCGAAAGGCGGCGGCATCGGCTTTTGGTGTTTCCGGCAAGGCTGATTTGTCGAGCCACTCCCGAAGTGGCAGCGGAACTTTTTCGCGAAGGGAGTATCCCGTGACAATGCGCTTCACTTCGGCAAGAGTGGTGGGATCGGGCAATGTCGGCCCGGATGCCAGCGCCGACTCTTTCCCAACCGGGACGTCGCTTACAGCCAGGGTGATCTTGGTGGCCTTGTGCGCTGCCACAGCGAGTCGTCCGCCTTTCACGGCGGAGATGTGTTTACGAACCGTGTTGATGGCGTCGATCGGCGCGCCACAGGCCACCAGCGCACGATGGGTCTGCTGTACGTCTTCGAGTGTTTGCGCCGGGTCCAGCGGCAATTCCACGAGAGCCGACCCGCCTCCGGACAGAAGAAAGAAAACCAGCGTCTTTTCATCGCACTTCTTCAGCAGCACGAGAATCGCTTCCGCCGCCTTCCAACTCTCGACATTCGGAACAGGATGCCCGCCTACGAAGTACTTCATTCCCGTCAACGGCTTCCGCGGCGCCGTGGGTGCTGATACCACGCCCTCGAGCCGCACAAACGGCGAGAGCACAAGCGCCAGCCCCTCCACCATGGCGTGCGCGGCTTTCCCGATTGCCACCACGCGCAGTTTGTCGAAATCGCGCAAATCGATTTTTGTGCCGCTGCAAAACAGTACTGTTCCCTTGCGCTGCAGTTTTCGCTGCATGGCCGCGGGAATATCAATGGCCGCCAGTGTGTCGTGGAAAATCCGCCGGGCGAATTGCTTCAAATACGGCATGAGAGGTTTGCCTGGATGATTCGCTTTTACGCTTTCAGGACTTCCGGATTCAAAATGTTCGGGGGCCGGAGTCCCGCGAACAGCGCAACGACGTTCTCCGCCGCAATGCAGGCCATTTTCGTGCGTGTTTCCAGCGAGGCTGACGCAACGTGCGGCGCGAGCACGACATTGGCGCGTTTCAGCCCCGGATGAATGAACGGTTCGTTCTCGTACACGTCCAGTCCCGCGCCCGCAATCTTCTTTGCCTCGAGCGTTGCCACCAGCGCCGCCTCATCCACCACCGGACCGCGCGATGTGTTGATCAAGAATGCCGTCGGTTTCATGCGGTAAAATTTCGCCGCATCGAACAAGCCGCGCGTCTCCGGCAGCAGCGGCACATGCACGCTGACGAAGTCAGACTCGGCGAGCAACGGATTCATCTCTCGAAATTCTGCCTTCAACTCTTTCTCCACCCCTTCCGGCGCACGCACCGCGTCCGAGTAAATCACTTTCATCTGAAAACCGCTCGCGCGCCGCGCCATCGCCCGTCCAATGCGTCCGAATCCGACGATGCCAAGAGTCTTGCCCCACACGTCGGTTCCGACAAGCTGATCCAGGTCCCAATTTTTCCAATTGCCCGAACGCGCCAGAGCTTCAGCCTCGCCCAGTCGGCGCGCCACCGCCATCAGCAGGGTCCACGCAAAATCCGCCGTCGTCTCATCAAGCACACCTGGTGTATTCGTGGCTGCCACGCCCCGCCTTGTGCACGCCGCCACGTCGATGTTGTCGAAACCCACGGCCACGTTCGCTGCAATGCGCAGCTTGGGTGACGCTCTCAGCAGGTCCTCGTTAATTTTCTCGGTCAGCAGACAAATCAATCCTTCTTTGTCCTTCAATCGCCGCAAGACTTCTTCGCGCGAGGGGCGTTCCGGTTTCGCCCAATATTCCACTTCGCAGCTTTCTTGCAGAATGCTCCGGGCGGCATCGAATAAACTGTGGGTTGCAAACACTTTCGGTTTCGCCATTGGATCCTCTGTAAAATTTTGGGAAATTTACACTAACACACAGCTGTGCTCGCGGCATAACTTAGCGTTGCGCGCGTCCTGGAATTCTCACTATAGTGCGAGGTGCGCCTAGTCTGGCACGTTATGAACTCCGGCCTCATTCGCGAATTCGAAGATTCCCTCGGCACGGCTTCTGTTCTTTACCGGCCTGAAGACCTTCTGCTGTATGAATATGACGGCTCGGTCGAAAAAGGCCGTCCAGACCTCGTCGTTTTTCCGACGACAACAGAACAAGTCTCCCACATCGTCAAGCTCGCCGCGAAACACCACCTCCCCATCGTCGGGCGGGGCGCCGGTACAGGACTTTCCGGCGGCGCGCTTGCCCGGACCGGCGGCGTGATGCTGGTCTTCGCGCGCATGAATTGCATTCTCGAACTCGACATAGCAAATCAGCGCGCCGTAGTTCAGCCGGGCGTGGTCAATTACGAACTCACTTGCGCCGCGGAGCCTCACGGACTTTACTTCGCTCCCGATCCTTCCAGTTGGAAATCCTGCACCATCGGCGGCAACGTCGCCGAAAACGCCGGCGGCCCCCACACGCTCGCTTACGGCGTTACCACCAATCACGTCACTGCCCTTGAACTTGTCCTTCCCGATGGCGAAATCGTTCGCGTCGGCAGCAAACAAGGCGATGCGCCCGGCTACGACCTCACCGGTCTCTTTGTCGGCTCGGAAGGCACGCTTGCCCTGGTTACAGAAATCACCGTAAAGCTTGCGCGCAAGCCCGAAGCGGTAAAAACACTTCTCGCCGTCTTCGATACCGTCGACGACGGCGCCGAAACCGTTGTTGACATCACCGCCCGCGCCATCACTCCTTCCGCGTGCGAGATGCTCGATGGCTGGACGCTGCGCGCTGTCGAAGACTATATCCATGCCGGTTTTCCCATGGACAGCGCCGCCGTTCTCCTCATCGAGGTCGAAGGCCTCACAGAAACCGTCGGCGCCCAAGCCGCCGCGATCATTCTAGCCTGCAACGCGCATCACGCTCGCGAAGTCCGCGTCGCCCGCGACAACGCCGAACGCGAGCTTCTATGGAAAGGCCGCAAGAATGCGTTCGGAGCGCTCGGCCGCCTGGCCCCCAGCAATTACGTCCTCGACGGGGTCATCCCGCGTTCGAAACTTCCCCAAGCTCTCCGCCGCATCCAGAAAGTCGGCGAGCGATACGGCTTTCAAATTGGCAACATCTTCCACGCCGGCGACGGAAACCTGCATCCCATCGTCCTTTTCGATCCACGCGACAAAAAGCAATTCGAACGCGCCCTCCAAGCCGCCACCGAGATTATCCGCTACTGCGTGGAAGTTGGCGGCGCGCTCACAGGCGAACACGGCATCGGCATGGAAAAATCCGAGCTTATGCCGCTGCTCTTCTCCGATGCCGACTTTGATCTCATGCGCCGCGTCCACGACGCCTTCAACCCCGATTCTTCTCTCAACCCCGGCAAAATCTTTCCGTTAAGCAGGGGCTGCGGCGAAATCCGCGTCCACGGTCAGTCAAGCACGGCGCCTCTTCGCTCATGATGAATAGTTCCAGCAGCGTCGCCGCTCGGCTTGAGTCCGCCCTCGGGCCGACTCAAATGGTTTCCGACGCGGCCACTTGCGCGAACTACGCTGTTGACGAAATGATTCCTAGTGCTGTGGCAAAACCCTCTTCTCCCGAAGAGATTGCCGAACTTGTCCGCTTCGCGGCCCGCGAAAAACTCGCTCTCATTCCCTCCGGCGCGCGCACCAAGCTTCGCATTGGCATGACTCCTGCCCGCTACGATATCGCGCTCGACATGTCCGCTCTCAACAAAGTCGCCCACTACGATCCCGGAGACCTCACTCTCGGCGTCGATGCCGGTACGCCCATCGCGAAGCTGAACGCCACTCTCTTCGAACACCAACAGTTCCTTCCGCTGCTCGTTCCATGGTATTCGCTGGCCACCATCGGCGGTACGATTGCTTCCGGGATCGACTCGCCACTGCGCCAGTTCTACGGCACCGCGCGCGACTTCCTCATCGGTGCCGAATTCATCGATGGCACCGGCAAGCTCTGTAAAAGCGGCGGCCGCGTCGTCAAGAACGTCACCGGCTACGACCTCCACAAGCTCCTCATCGGCTCGCTCGGTACCCTCGCTGTCATTGCACGGCTCAACTTCCGCACTTTTCCCGCCCCGCTCGCAGGCAGCCGTGGCTTCGTCGCCTCTTTCCCCAACGCGGAAGGCGCGATCGCCCTTCGCCGAGCCGTTGCCCAATCGTCGCTCACCCCGCTCACATGCGATATCGTTGGTCCCGACCTCGCACAGATCTTTGCCAGTCGAACTCCGGCCACACCGGAAACGGCGGTGTTCGCCGATGAGAATCGCAACACCAACCCAAGCTCCCTCCAACCGGTCGGCGACTGGTTCCGCCCCCACGAATGGCAACTATGCGCCGCCTTTGCGGGCACTCCCGAGGTCCTCGATCGCTACGCCCGAGACTTGCGGCGCTTGGCCACTGAATCATGCGCCGCATCCCTTGCCTTGCTGGACGAGGCCACCCGCCCCGCCGTTTGGGGTCGTCTCCGCGAGACACTTTCTTTGCTTCTTGAGTTCTCGCCCGATGCCACGGTCTTCAAGATTAGCGTTTTGCCATCTCACTACGGCGCGCTGTTCGCAAGCCTCAGGCAAATCGCTGATCAAGCCGGACTCCCCCACGCGCTGGTAGCTCGCGGAGGAGGCACTATTTATTTCACTCTTCTTCCCGCGTCCGCAAACGATGAAACCACGCGGCGTGTTGCTCAAGCCGCCACACAAATCTTCCAATTAATCTCTGCCGCCGATGGCGATGCCACTGTTCTCTTCGCCCCGCCGGCACTCAAAGCAAGCGCCGACATTCGGGGCTCCTCGCGATCAGACATCGCCCTCATGCGCAAGCTCAAATCCGCTTTTGATCCACAAGACGTCCTCGTGCCAGGTCGCTTCGCCTGACTCTCCACGTGACATGAGCCAGGCCAGAATATTCAGAGACTGGCCTTGAGGTCAGGTGCATTTTCCGAAACCAGTACCAACTCATCTCCTTCACGCTCTGGAGCTGAATGAAAAGACGTACGGCGAAAACAGTCCCGGCGTGACTACTAGCCTCCGCATGTTGGCGACTCCCTACTTTATTGAAAACGATTTTGCTAAAGCGGAACCTCTCATGCTCCGCGCTGTCAAAATTGATCAAACGCTCTATGGCGCTGATGGCGCCGAAGCGCTGGGCTAACCTGACGGTGCTGTGCAGCATTTATGATAAGTTGAGTAAGCCAGACAAAGTCGCGCCCTGCCAGGGTCATCTCCTGGCCATCCTGGAAAAGCAGTACGGCCCGGACAATCCGATCATCGTCCCCACATTAACCAGCGAGGCGGAGGCGCTGCGCAGACTGGGCCGCAATGACGAAGCCGCCAAGATCGAGCAGCGCATAAAGACGATCCAGGCGACCGCCATGAACCAAAACTAATTTCGCCAGTCCGCAACCATATCTGAGCGGGAACCAATTTCTCCTCCGCCAGTCAACTCCACTTCCGAAGCGGCCTCGGCGGCCTTATCATTATCACGTCACGCCGAACCCAGCCATGGCTGCGTCCCTCATTCCTGGTCTCAATCCCGTCTACGAGGACTACGCCCGCTGCGTGCGCTGCGGCCTGTGCCTCAACGCTTGCCCCACCTACCGTCTCTGGAACCTTGAGGCCGATTCGCCGCGCGGGCGGATCCACCAGATGATTCAAGTCGAGTTGAACGAGCAACCCATCACTGATTCCTTTGTCGAACACATCGACAAATGTCTCGACTGCCGCGCCTGCGAAACCGCCTGCCCCTCCGGCGTCGAATACGGAAAGCTCGTCGAGCACGCCCGCGCGCACATCGAACGAGACTATCCTCGCTCCTGGCTCACCAACGTTACTCGCAATTTCGTTTTCCGCCATTTGCTTCCTGCTCCTCATCGCATCATTGATTTCGCGCGCATACTACGCCTCTACCAGCGCTCCGGCTTGCAAGCTGTCGCGCGCAGCATCGGTATTCTGAAACTTCTCGGGCTTTCCGAGCGCGAACGTCTTCTCCCGCCCATTGACGACGAGTTTTTCTACCGCTGCTTCGGCTGGACCTTTCCCTCTGCGGGCCCGCGCCGCGCCCGCGTCGCCTTCTTTGCCGGATGCATCGCCAATGTCACCTTTTCGCAGCTCAATGAGGCCACCATTCGCGTTCTCACTGCCAACGGTTGCGAAGTGGTTGTTCCGGATGGTCAGCTTTGTTGTGGCGCGCTCGCCGCGCACGCAGGCGTTCGCGATGCCGCTCGTGAACTCGCTCGCAAAAATTTCAGCGTATTTCTCCGCGACGAGTTCGATGCCATCATTACCAACGCCGCTGGCTGCGGCTCCACGCTCAAGGAATACGATCATCTTTTTTCACCGCACGAGCCCGAGCACATGCAAGCCCGCGCGTTTTCGGCCAAAACTCGCGACGTTACCGAATTCCTGGCTGCTCTTGGCCTTACTGCAAAAATGAAGCCGCTTCCCGTTCGCGTCACTTATCAGGATTCCTGCCATCTCCTTCACGGCCAGAAAATTCGCGAAGCTCCGCGCAAGCTTCTGCGCGAGATTCCCAACCTCGATTTTGTGGAATTGCCCTACTCGGAAATCTGCTGCGGCTCCGCGGGATTCTACAACATCACGCAAACCGAGACTTCGCTGGAACTTCTTGCCGAGAAAATGCGCCACGCCCAATCCACTCGCGCCCAAACCGTTGTCACCGCCAATCCCGGGTGCCTGCTGCAACTGCGCGGCGGCGCCGCCATCCACGGCACCGGCCAGGAAGTCCTCCACGTCATCGAACTCCTCGACCGCAGCATGCAAGCTTGAAAACGGCTACGCCCTTCCCGCAGCGATGGGGGCTGCTGCGAAAAGGGCGCGCCGTCTTCAGGAGAGAAGATCGTCTGTCGTGATTCAGTTGCCCGCGGGAGGAGGCGAGGTCGCTCCCTGCCTGAATTTGCCCATCCCGCCGCGCCGTCCCGGGCCGCCTTCCTTCACTGCGAAGTCGGCGGGTACGGCAAAGAGTCCCGCCGCCGGCTCCGTGCGCTGAATGTCCGTCAACGTGTAAGTCGTTTCGCCAATCCACGGATTGCTCCGCTTGCTCATGATCACCAGTTGCAGATCGTTGGAGAACCAAGTCTCATGCACGATAAGAATCGGCTTCTCATTGCCCACCTGTCCGGCGGGAATCGTGTGGGTCACCCGCGTGCCTTGCGCGCTCAGTCCGGCGATCGTTTGTGTGCCCAGATCTTCCCTCTTGAGGTTGCCGGAAGCGATTTCCTGTTCTTCGCGGGCCTTCCATTTGTCCTTCATCGCGCCATTCCCAAGTTCCTTCACTCCGCGAAATCGGCGGCCCATCTTTTCCGCCACTTTGGTGTCGGGATGCAACACAAAGTTTGCATTTGCGACCGGGTCGCTGATTACCACGAACGCCTTTGGCGCTCTGGAAGCCGCCGGGGCAAATCCTGAGATCGTCACTTCTTTGCGAACGCGTCCCTGGCTATCGCGGAAGAGGTTCGACTGGGTCTTGCGGGTGATGTGGTTTCCGTCGGCGAGCGTCTGCGTCGACTCGCTAATGGCAACCCCGCTGAACGGCGCGCCGGTTACAACCCTTCCGCCGCGCATGCCCTCGAAGCCCAGCAATTCGATTTCAGGACTCATCGGCGGAGCCATCAGGTCGCCACCGGGCCCACCGTGCTTCATTTCTCCGGAGGGTGGAGGAGGCGGTGCATCCTGCGCAAGCACCAATCCGGCGCTCACTGCGAGGGTCCCGCCGAGAATCAAACTCATGGTTAATCTGCGATTCATTATTCCTTCTCCTCTTCTCTCCCGAACTGTTGCGAACTTTTTGTCACGGCGATTTCAGCGATTCTGGATTTCAGCGGCCCCAGCAGAATCGTCCAAAAATCGGCTCCGGCATTGACATCGTCGCCAAACGTTGTTTTCACTCTTTCCCAAAACTCCATCGTGCCCCTTATTCAGTACATCTTCAGAGGGCCCACCCGGCTTTGCCACAATTACTCTCGTGGCAGCCTCACTGCTTGCGGCAAGCCGTCATTTCCCACAAGAAGGTCCACCTGGATCCATTCGCCGGCGCGCTCTTCATTTACAGGCAAACCAAGCGAGCTCAGCGAGCCACGCTGCAAGCGCACCCGCAGGATGGCGGCGTCGGCGGTGTCCGCCATCAAGGCGCCCGGGAGCAACGTGAAGTCGCTCAATTCGCTGTCTGCCAGCAGTATTTCCGAATCAGCACTATCCGGTCGCAGTGCCGCCGCAGATTGCGCCGGAGTTTCACGGTATGCATTGGCACTCTTCGCAGAGCCATTTGCTACGCTTGCAGAAGAATTCGATCGGCTCGCCGAGCCTGCCCGCCCGCCGTTGCGCCAGTTTCTCCAGCCCACCGCTCCAACCAGTACGGCGGCGGCTGCCAGCGCCCACGCCGCAACGACAGCAGCGCGCCGCCCTTTCAACGTTACACGGCGCGTGTGAAACTCTTGCCGCAAGCGCATTTCGACGCGCGCGGGAGCCTGCGCCAGAGCCGTTTCATCAGCAAACGCGCGAAGCTCAATTCCAGCCGCGCGCCAGGAATCCTGCAAAGCCGCGCACCGCGAACATGTGCCGGCATGTTCACGAGCGGACACGCGTTCCACTTCACTCAGCGAAGCGTCGCGCTCCGCGTCCAATCCTATCGCTTCAAATTCTTCACACTTCATTTCCTGTTTCCTTTACTCAAAAACAAATTCTTCAGCGCGCCGCAGTCGCACGTCGGGGCACACCGCGAAACATTTCCAGCTTGGCCATCAACAAGGCCCTTCCACGATGCAGCCGGGAGCGAATCGTTCCAATCGGGCATCCCGCCATTTGAGCGGCTTCTCCATAACTCAATTCTTCCAGCTCGCACAGCACCACTGCTTCGCGAAACTCCACAGGCAATTCCATCACCGCCGCCCGCACTTGCTGCATACGTTCCCGTTTTTCTGCCCACACCGCCGGAGTGGACGCATCCTGCAAGACAATTCCTGAGCCGGTGCCGTCTTCGTTTTTTTCTTCGAGGGCAATCTCCCGCGGCATTCGCTCCAGGTGTTTCATCACGCGGTTGCGCGCCACTCCATAAAGAAAGGCGCCGAGCGCTCCGCGCGTGGCGTCATACTTCTTTGGATCTCGCATCAACGTCATGAACACGTCCTGCACGATCTCTTCCGCGGCCCAGGTGTTTCCGGTCATGCGCAGGGCAAACCGGTACATGGCCGCCTGGTGCCGCCGGTAGAGGAGTGTGAAAGCCTCCTCATCGCCCTTAGCGGCCCGCCGCAACAGAACGTCGTCTCTCTCTTGCTCCGCGATCCTCATCTCCCCTGATAGGACGTTCTGCCCGCTCGCATCTATCATTTCCCGTCCAGGGTTGGAAAGGTTCCCACGCTTTGGCGCATGGATAGAACGGTATGAAAGCCTTGTTTTCACAACAAGTTAGACGTAAAAGCAGGCTCCTGGGTGTCGAGACAGTTTTTGGGGTAGCGACGCACCGCAATCTGGATTTGGGATCGTCGTTGGCCGGTGAGAGGAGTCTTTTTACTTCTTCGCAGGCTTGAACATGCCTGCCGCAATTCTGGTGACTAGGCGCCGCGGGACGAGGCGTTCGCCGTGCGCGCCGAGATAATTTCCGAGGCCGGAAATGATGTAGCTTTTGCCGGCGGCCAGGGCTTTCAGCCCGGTGCGGACGACTTTTTCGGCGGTCTCGGCCTTCCTCTGGAATTTCTCTTGGCCGGCGACGGCGTGGAATTCCGATTCTGTTGACCCTGGGCAAAGCCCGCAGACACGAATTCCGTAAGGTTTCATTTCTTCGGCAAGGCCTTCCGCGAAAAGCAGGTCGAACGCTTTCGTTGCCGCGTAAGTCGAGATGTAGGGAACGGCCTGGAAGGAAGCTGTGGAGGCGAGAATGAGGACGTCACCCCGGCGGCGCGCGACCATTTCCGGCAAATACAGGCGAGTTAAGTGCACCACAGCGTGACAATTCACTTGCACCATGTCGAGCAAGCGCTGCTTTTCAATCGAAGGGAACTCGCCGTATTGGCCGAAACCGGCGTTGTTGATCAGCAGGTCGACTTCGATGCCTTTTTCTTTGGTGAAGGCAAAGATCTTATCCGGAGCATTCGAATCAGCGAGGTCGGCTGGGAATACCTCGACGCTAACTTTGTAGGCCTCGGTCAGTCTGGCTGCTAATTCCTCGAGGCGATCCTTCCGCCGCGCCGTCAGCACGAGCTTTGTTCCGCCGGCCGCCAATTCTTCCGCGAAAGCCACGCCGATTCCGGCGCTGGCCCCGGTGATGAGCGCCCATTTCCCAGCCCAATTCGCCGTGATCGGCGACCGCCTATGTGACAAAGTGTTCTCCACAAAAGATGCGTTGTGTTATTTTCCCGTGCCGAGGACAGCGTCTTTCAAACGTCCGCCTTCGTGCTTGATGCGCTCCATCAGACGGCGCGCCCACACAAATTCCGCAGCCAGCAAACCGAGCCCCAGAAAAATCACCACCATTCCCGGCCCAGGAGTGACCAGCATAACGCCACCTGCCAGCAGCAAGGTGAATCCAGCGATGATGAGGAAGACACGGCGAACCTGCTCGACGGTGCGTAGGATCATGGATCTCTAGGGAAGCGGCTTTCTGGCGGAGAGGGTGGGATTTGAACCCACGGTACGGTTTCCCGCACGCTCGCTTTCGAGGCGAGTGCTTTCAACCGCTCAGCCACCTCTCCGCGGTCGTTGCAAGATCAATCGTAGCAGAGCGTTACGTTTTTCGGCAATCAATGGGTACGAATGCTAGCGCCGTTCGGCGAAGAAAGACTGTAGGATCGCTGCGCAATCGGCGGCCAGGACGCCGGAAACAATTTCCACCTGATGGTTGAGCCGCGGATTGGAGAGGATTTCGAAGCAGGAGCGCACGGCGCCGCCTTTGGGGTCCTCAGCGCCGTAGACGAGTCGGGGGACGCGGGCCTGGACTATGGCGCCCGCACACATGCTGCAGGGTTCGATGGTCACGTAGAGGGTGGTGTCAGCAAGCCGGTGGTTGCCGAGACGGTGGGCGGCTTCACGAAGAGCGACAATTTCCGCGTGCGCCGTTGGGTCATTGTCGCGAATCGTGCGGTTGTTCGAACGGACCAGGATCTTGCCGTTGTGGACTAGTACGGCGCCGATGGGAATTTCGCCGGCTTCAGCTGCCGCACGCGCCTCGGCAAGCGCTTCCTGCACGAATTGGGTGTCCGTCTCCACCACGGCCGAGAGAATATCATGCAGGAGGAAGAGAAACGGAATTAACGCAGAGACCACATGGAGCGCAGAAGGCACGGAGAAAAAAAGAGAAAACCCGTTGCTTGACAATTAGGGAGGGGGGAAACAAACTAGGCGCATGCGGGAACTCCTGGAACGCTTGTTTCAAGTGGATTTTTTGAAGGGCCTCGCGGTCACCTTCCGCGCGCAGAATCCCAAGAATATTGTGACGGAGCAGTATCCCCTGGAGCGACCGATGGTGGCGGAGCGCTATCGAGGGGCGCCCCGGCTGAATAACAATCCCGAGACGGGCGAGACGCTGTGTATTGGCTGCAATTTGTGCGCTTTGGCCTGTCCGGAGAACCTGATTGTAGTGGGCTGGCAACGCGATGACGCCACGCGCAGGAAAGTGCTGACAAACTTCACTTACGATACATCGCGGTGCATGTTTTGCGGGCTCTGCGAAGATGCGTGCCCGGTTGATGCTCTGGAACTGACGCAGGACTTCGAGATGGCCTACTTCACGCGCGAAGGCGCGATCTGGGATCGTCACCGCCTCGAACAGGGGCCAACCCCCGCTCGCTACACCCGCTAAAGATTCGAATGGAACTTCGCAAAGATCCCATTACACAAAGCTGGGTAATCCTGGGACAGAGAGAAGCTCGCGGCGAGCCGCCGGAGGAGTGTCCGCTTGAACCCGCCAAGATCGAGAAGTTGCGTTCGATTCTGACTTGGCCTGCGGAAGGGGCCTGGCAGGTGCGCGTGCTCCCGCACCCGGATCCGCTTTATCGCATTGAAGGAGAGCCCGCGCGCCTGGCCGAAGGGATGTACGACAAAATGGGAGCGCTCGGCGCGCATGAAGTGGTGGTGGAGACGCCGTTGCACGACAAGCGCATGTCGCAATTCAGCGACGAAGAAATCGAGCGAGTGCTTTGGGTGTGGGCGTCGCGCATTGCCGATTTGAAAAAAGATGCGCGTTTCAAGTACATCAGCGTGTTTAAAAACCAGGGCGTGATGGCCGGAGAAGAATGGCCGCATGCACATTCCCAGGTGACGGCGACGATTTTCGTGCCGCGGCGCATCAAATATGAACTTAGCTCTGCGCATGAATGGTTTAAGGATAAGGAACGCTGCATTTTCTGCGACACGGTGCGGCAGGAAGAGAAGCAGGGGAAGCGCATCGTGGACGTGCAGGGAGACTACTACGCGCTGTGCCCCTATGCTTCGCGCGTGCCGTACGAAGTCTGGCTGATGCACCGGCGGCACAATCACTTGTTCGAACAGCCGCGGCCGGGTTCGAATCGCCGGCAATTGGCAGCGTTGCTCGGACGCGTCTTGCGCCGGTTGGAAAAGGTAGCTCCGGCATATCACCTGGTGGTGCATACATCGCCCAATACGAAGAACAAAAAAGGCGAATTAGCGGGCTACTGGAAGACTCTGCCCGATGACTACCACTGGCACATCGAGATCCTGCCCATTGTCGAACGAACCAGCAAGTCGTACAGCATAAAAGAGGTCTATTTCAACGCAGAACTGCCGGAGCAAGCGGCCGCAAACTTGCGGGCGTTGGACTCCAATTCATGAAGCAGGGCCATTCGAATCAAGGCGAACTTGGCGGAATCCTCGTTAATCTGATTGTGTTGCTGAGCACCGTGATTTTTTGCGCCGTCTTGTACCTGGTAAGGCGTCCTATCCTTCGCTTTGCCGCAGAGGAATGGATTGTCGAGGATGCGCTCGACAAAGCGGACGCGCTCATCGTTCTAGGAGACGATAATTTTTACGCCGACCGCGCAACGCGTGGCGCGCAATTGTTCCGGGAAGGGAAGTCGCCAGTAGTCGTGGCGAGCGGCAGACGTTTGCGGCCGAATGCGGGGGTCGCGGAATTGATGGAACATGACCTGTTCGAGCGCGGAGTGCCGAAAGACAAGATCGTACGGTTTGTGCACGACGCGGATAGCACGCTGGAAGAAGCGCAAGCCCTGGTAAAGCTCGCAAAAGAAAAAAAATGGCGCAGCGTTATCGTGGTGACATCGAATTTTCAGACGCGACGTGCGCGCTATATTTTTCGCCACGTTTTTCCGCCGGGCATGGAGGTGCGCGTCGCCAGCGCGCGCGACGGAGACTTTGATCCCGAGCATTGGTGGGAAAAGCGTAAGTCGCTCAAAGAGTTAACGGGGGAGTTCGCCGGAATGGCAGTGACGATATGGGAGCTGCGGGGGAAGACGGAGACGGGCCAGACTACGCAATCGGTAGTGGAATTGGGAGCACCGATTCCCCAATTAGTGGTGTAGACCTTCAGGAAACACCCTAGATTTGCTACCATCCATTCTTGTTTACAGCCAGTAAGTCGTGTACTATGTTGACTCTTCCGAGTCGCAGTTCCAACCAGCCCTGCGATAAGCGGCTTCGAAAATCCAATTTTCGATGTCGAGGTGTGTGATGTGGAAAAAAGAAGATTCGAAGCCCGAAGCAGTGCCCGGGAACTCCGCAACTCCTGCGATTTCTGTAAGTTCATCAAGCCCTGCTACTGCCAGTACGCCGACTGTGTCCAGCGCCCTTCCGATTTCGTCGCGAGCGGCCGCGTGTATCAGCCAGGGAATCAAAATCAAAGGTGAAGTGACCGGCAGCGAAGATCTTTTTGTTGACGGCGTGGTGGAAGGAAAACTCAGCCTAACGACAAACAGTTGCCTGACCATTGGGCCAAACGGACATGTAAAGGCGGACGTGCTCGCGAGGGAAGTAATCGTGCGTGGAAAAATCGAGGGAAAAGTGACGGGGCGGGATAAGGTGCAACTGTGGAGCACTGGCCAAGTCACGGGAGAAGTGCAAACGGATCGCCTGGCAATTGAGGACGGAGCACTTTTGCGCGGCAAGGTCGAGGCGGGAAGGCAGACGAACAAGCCTGCGGAGCTCAAGGCAGTTGCGGCGACGGCGACAGGAAAAGCAGGGGACTCGACATCGGTCAACTCCGGAACGGCGGCTAATTGACGATGAGCTTTCTCCATAAACTGGGACTGGGAACGGGAGGCGGCGGGGCGAACCGGAGCGTTTCGCTGCCCGCACACTCAAATTCGCGGGCACGCACGCCTGGAGTGCCGCCCTCCGCAGGCGGCACCGCCCGCGGACCGGAATCAACCGAATCGACGCGTGTTTCGAACGGCTTGAAAGAATTCTTGTGGAATCTCGACGGGCTTGGAAGAGGCACGCTGCTGGATCTGGGGCCTGCTTGGCAGACCACATTAAGCTTTTTTATTGAGCGCGGATTCCGGGTTTCCTCAGAAGACATCCTTCGCGGGTGGAAATCGTTTCTGACCGAGGAAGAGATGCGTTTGCGCAACGATGCCAATGCATCCGAGACGCTGGACATGACTGCGAGCGGCAGAGCGACGCGTTTCCTGACCGAAAATCTTCAGTACCCGCGCACCTCTTTCGATGCCGTGCTGCTGTGGGACTTGCTCGACTATCTTGAGCCGGCGCTGGTGAAACAGATGATCGCAAACCTGACGGAACTGCTGCGGCCCGGTGGCGTGATTCTGGCGATGTTCCACAGCAAGAAGCCGGAAGGGTTCCAGCGCTATCGAGTTTCGGATTCGAATACACTGCAAGTGATTTCGACCGCGATCATCTGCCCGGCGCAAAAGGTCTACCAAAACCGCGAGATTCAGGACCTCTTTGGCCGTTATCGGACGATGAAATCGTTTGTCGGCCGCGACCAGCTACGCGAGACTCTCTTCATCAAGTAACCACGGAAAATTTCCCATCCAGGGTAGTGCTGTGGAAATTGTGCGTTCACCCTCTCTTCGCTTGCATTCAACGAATCGGAGGAGTACAAGCAAACCGTGAGCTCAACGAGCTCCGGAGGGACCATGACTCCACCGGGCTTAGAGCTGCAACAAAACTGAACACACCGCTTTTGCGGTGCGCGTCGCTCGCGAAACATACGTGCTGCTAGCGCGCTTCCGAGACGACACAGCAAAAAAAAAGGAAAAAGGGAGCCGCCAGGCTCCCTTTTTCCTTTCCAGCTTGATAAATTCAAATCAGGGCTGCGTCGGGTTCTTGTGATGATGGTGATGACGCCTGCTAGTGCTGTGCCTTCGATGATGGCGATCATGCGCGGAAGCCTGGTTGGCTGCCTGTGCCTGGGTCGAAGTCGCACTATTTTGTGGAGCCGATTGCAGCGCGGAGGCCTGAAAGGGCGCAGGCAGAGTCAGCGAGCAAGCCACCAAAAGGAATGCAGAGTAACGTTTCACGGCAATTCTCCCGAGAGAAATCCCCTGTAAAGATATTTAATCACAGGTCGCAGAGAAAGTCTGCGGGAATTGCATTCCTTACGGTAGGCATAACCAATCGGTCCATCGCGTGGTTAACCTAATCGTGTTCTCAAGACATGGAAACGGAGAGGAGGGAGTTTGAAGGTATGAGCGAACGGAAGGGTTTAGCCGCCGAATTTAAGACGTTCAAGCCACTGGATCGCTTCTCGTTGATTGGCAATTATCTGAGCTTGCCATACAAGGGCGATGGACATGAAGCTCATGGAGATCACGCAAAAGATTAAAACGAGGCCAACATTGGACTCACGAGCGGGAAGACGGAAAACGCGACGAAGCCACGCCATGGTAAGGGATCTCCTAGTACTCGGATCACCTGTCTTCCGCTGATGTAGCGAAACCGAGTAGGCAGCGCCGGGGATTAGCGTTTGCCTGAAAGGTTCAGCGCAATTCGGGGGCCAGATTTGGCGAATGTGTTGAAACTCCTATCCCACGGAAAATAGGTGGCTTGTAAAAAGAGTGGTGTCGAAAAGACTTCGACTTGGATTGGCGGCAGGCAAACGGACCCGCATTTGTGCAACAGTTTTCACACGGTGGTCTAGTTCTTGACAGTGACGGCTGCAAGCAAGCGCTCCCAAATATCCGGAGGGTGGAGAGGCAGTCGCCGCGCGTGAGGCCCAACCTGTTCACCCTGGGGTGCCTTTTCGGAGTCGCGCTCAGTGAGAAGGATCGTGCGCTCGCAGAAAGGGAAGAGTCCTGCAGCCAGGTTGGGAGTGGCGACGCCGAGAGTGTGGGCATGATAGCGGAGCGCCCGGTCGTAGAGCCTGGCAAGCTCGCGAATACACCGGTGGACGCTTGCGCCGATGGCGGCTGACCATAGGACGCCGTGTTGGCGGAATTGCAGGTTATGGATGCCGCCCTCTGCCAGGAACCGCTCGACTTCTTTATCTGAAGCTCCAGCAAAGAAAAAGATCTCGTCGAAGTCGCGTTGGCGCGCAAGTTCCGCCTCCCTTTGCGGCAGACCAGTGTTCTGTGCGAGCTCACGGGGGGAGAGTGACCGCAGAGTCACAACCGGCACTCCGCTGCCCTGCGAGAGCCATTGGAGCGTGTCTGCAGCAGCGGGCAGGGCCTCGGCCACGGGGATACAGGTAAAGCGGCCCAAGCGCACAGTTGGGGTGCTCCTGGTACGCGCGGGATCGGAAGAGGGCCGCAAGTGGAAATAATCTTCGGGGAGATAAACCGCGCAGCCGTCTTCGGCGATAAAGGGGTGGGTGTGAGCGTGTTTGCGGCGGGCATCGTCGAACTGGAGACGGGAGCGGCTCGTCAGCCAGACGGCAGGGATGGCCTCGTGGTCGAGTGTCGCGGTGAACTCATCGAGACCAGGAAGGCTACCTCCGCGAGGGGGAATCAATTCATCAACGGCGATGTAAAGAACGCTGGAAGTCTGGCGCAAACAGGGCTCCGAAGTGGCAAAGCCATTCTAGCGGATTATCGGAAGGCGCCGAACCCCAGAAACGGAAAAAGGCGGGCAGAGTTGATCTGCCCGCCTTTTGCGGTGGCGGCAAACGCCACCGGGCTTCTGTCGTTAGAAAACTTAGTTGCCCGACTTTGCGGCCGAAGCAGCCGTTTGCGAATTCGCCTTCGGGATGCTGAGATAGCCGCTGATGGTGTTCTTCCCGACCTTGTTGACGACGATTTCTTCGGGAATGTGCGTGCCTGAGAGGTAGAAGAAGATAGGCTCGTTCATGGCGCGGTTCTTCTTTTCGAAGCGCTTGTCTTCGATGGTCACGGCAGCGCTGAACTGATTGTGCTTTTCATTGATGCCCTTCAGTTCGACGGTCACGTTGCCTACCTTCTGGGGCTTATTGCGGCCGACGATGGTGAATTCGACGTAGTCGCGCTCGCCGAGACGGCGGAGCTGGTCGATTTCGTCATGGTTGCGCGCGATGAGCGTGCCCATCTCGCTGCGAGCCATCTTCAGATCTTCGCGAGTAGCATCCAGATCGGTCTTGACGCCGACTACCTTCGTGTCTACCGTCTTGACATCATCGCTGGTGGCCTTGGTAGCGAGTTCCGAGTGCACCGAAGTGTCCAGTGCGGTCAGCTTTTCCGAGGTCGCGTCGTTGAGCTTGGCTGCTTCCTCGCGCGCCTTCTTGAGCTGGCCCTGAGTAATCTTGAGCTTGCCGGTGACTACCTTAAGGTCGCCCTGGAGATCAGTGCTGGACTTTTCATCCTGAGCAAGGCGGTCCTTCAGCGAGGACATGTCCTGCTGCATGGTCTGTTCAGCAGTCTTCAACTGGGCTGCCACCGTCTGCTGTGTCGAATCGAGTTTCGAAGAAGCACTCCAGCCAAATGCCAAACCGCCAATGGCGATCAAACCCAAAACGATAACTGCCGGCAAAGTCCAAGCTGGTGATTCCGTCCGCGTTTCCATAATTCTATCGTCTGACATATTTAATCTTTCTCCTCACCCCGGTTAGGGGATACGCCGTCTTGCGAGTCGGCCTGTACCGAAAAGGTTGCATGCGCGAAGCCAAAAGAGATAGTGGAAGGGTAGCGGTAAGTGATAGAGGAATGGGCGGTTGTTGGGATGCGGAAACAAAGGGGCAGTACTAGTCCTAGCAAAGTTTACGCGAAGAGAGAGCGCACAGCGGATTTTTTGCTTGCCGAGCAATCAGTCAGATTGGATCCCGAGGCTTCTAAGGCCCGATCGGAGCTGCTCGGGCGACTGGAATACGATGCTGGTCATGCCCAGACGTCGAGCAGCGTCAGCATAGGCGGCGACATCGTCAATATAAACCGCCTCCTCAGCTCGAACCTTGCAGGCTTTGAGGGCTTCGCGGTAGATGAGCGGGTTCGGCTTGCTGGCACCGACACGATAAGAGTAGATACGGATGGGGAAGAAACGGAAGAAGGAGAAGCGGGCTTCCTCGTTCGACATGTGGATGGGATCGGTGTTCGAAAGTAGTGCGAGGCGGTAGTTCCTGGAAAGCTGCTCGAAGAATGAATCCGAATGGATGGGGTTTGGATCGAGCGCGCGATTCCAGACTTCGGCGAACTGCTCAAAAGTAAGCGAGGCGCCCAGGCGTTTGGTTAGATGAAGGTGCCAGTCGCCCGGAGAAATTCGGCCTTCCTGCCAGTCGAGCCAGCGAGGATCCTTTTCGATCGCGGACCATACGTCTTGAGGCGTCAACGAAAGGCCGGAAGCGAGACCGCTCATAGCGCGTGAAACGTCCACGCGGATCAGGACGCGACCGATATCGAAAATGATGGCGCGGAAGCTCGCGGAAGGCACGGTCTACTTTCTCTCAGTCGTCGGTGCCGCCGCAGCGCCTCTGGCGCGTAGCAGACTGACTATCACAGGAAGAATGGAAAGCAGAATCACCACCGCAATCACGTAGTGGATGCGCTGGGCGATGTTGGGGATTAAATGCCCGAGAGAATAGCTGCCTAGGATCATGGTGCCTACCCAGAAGATGCCGCCGAAGATATCGAAAGCCAGGTAACGGGTATAGGGCATTCCAGCAGCCCCGGCGACTGGAGGGCAGAAGGTTCGAACGATTGGGACGAAACGCGCGAGAATGACGGCACGACCGCCGTACTTTTCATAGAAATCATGGGCGCGCCGGAGATGGCTTCTCCGGAAGAAGAGCGAGTCTTCGCGGCGATATAATGTCGCGCCCGCGGACCGGCCGATCCAGTAACCGATCTGGTCGCCAGCGATAGCGCAGAGCATCACGGGGATAAGTAGCCATCTCAGGGGGATGACGCCCCCGGCGGAAAGAATGCCCGCCGTGACGAGGAGGGAATCTCCGGGAAGAAAAAAGCCGACGAAGAAACCGGTCTCGATAAAAACGATGGTACAGATCAGCGGGGCACCGCCCGTGCGGATTAGTTCGCGGAGTCCGTCGGGGTCAAAAAGCGCGTGGAAGAAGCGAACGATGGCGTCGAGCACTCGGCGTTGTTCCTCGCGGCGGATGAGTGAAGCGAATCTCTTACGGGCACGGGAACGAGTACGCGTGAGCGCAGGCTCGTAAAAGCACCCAGACCTATACGGTAGCAGAAAACGCCGACGTCCTCTCCACATTCATGCCACAGAAGGATAGGTACTGTAAGAGCTGCCAGCCAGGTGCCGGTTCGAATCATCGAAGCGCCTCCGCGAGCCACAGATAACCTTTGTCTTCCGCTTCGAGCCGGGATTGCAGGCCTTGGGCGGCTTCTTCCTTCTGTCCGAGCAATTTCTCAATACGGGGGAGGGCGCGGCGCGCGGCAGCAGCACCGGCGGCGATCGCCTCTTCGGCCCTGTGAAAATCATCCCAAGCCAAAGATTGCACATCAGGCCGAAGAACCAGGTCTGCGTGGCGTTCCCAGATTTCGAGCTGATGCTTTTGCGCTGCGCTCACGGCGCGGCTTACGACTTGAAAGATGTTCGTCGGGGCGCCGCGGTGGCCGTCCTGCATGCCGACGGAGACGCCGAGGACCGTAGCCGCGCCGAGGTCGCGGGCGGCGCGCGTTGGAACAGGTGCTACGAGGCCACCGTCCGCAAGGCACCGCGTGCCTATCTCAACCGGCTCGAACAAGCCGGGGAAAGCGCAGCTCGCGCGAATGGCATCCACGAGATTGCCTTGCGTGAACACCACGGGTTCGCCGGAGGTAAGGTCCGTGGCTACCACTGCAAGAGGAATGCGTAGATCCTCAAATTGACGAGACTCGAAAACCCGCTCGATTAGATGCGCGAGACGCTGATTGCTCGCCAGGCCAAGCCGGGAAACACGCCAACGGGCGATGTCGCGAAGGCGAAGCGTGCGGCAAGTCTCAACGATGCGCTCAAGCGGCGCGCCACTGGCGTAAGCAGCTCCCAGGATGCTGCCCACGCTGGTTCCCGCAATGTGTGAAATGGGGATGTGGTTCTGCTCAAGCACTTGCAGAACACCTAGATGCGCGAAGCCTCGCGCGAATCCTCCGCCAAGGGCGAGCCCTACACCTGCTCTGCCAGGCATAGCTGATGGACACTCGTTCAAGGGCTTGCGCGAAGCGTGCGGATGCCTCGTCATGCCGACAGAATCGCAGGAACCGCATCCTTGAACTATGGCTCAAGCGTCCCGGCGGAGTGGTACTTCTGTACTTCGATGGAACCGCACGTAAAGCTAATGTTCCGCTCTGCGACAGTACCTTCTTACTAGTCCGGTACCCTCTCTGTACCATTGTGAGCCGCGTTGCGCTGCGCGATTCTGATTCCCGTCAGGCTGAATCACTGAGGAGACAAATGACGGACAGTGCGTTCAAGGCTTGGGTCGGGCAACCGGTGGTTCTGCAAGTGGCGCTAGGAGACATCAAGGTGCCGCTGCGCGGGAAACTGCTGAAGGATGGCGGGGAAACCATACGGATGCGGATAGGCGATGGCTGGGACGTGGATATCTACAAAGCCATGATCCTGGCGGTTGAAGAAGACTCCATGGTTCTGCTACCGGCGTAAGCGAGGCCACCATGAAATCGCAAGAGCTCAAATACGTAACCCGGCGCCGCGCATCAGTGCTGCTGGGATTGTCGGAGATGGAATTGAGCCGCATCTCGAGTGAATCGGGATTCGGACATAAAGAAGTCGCAGGCGAACAGGAAGAGACCTACTTCACGTACGAAGAACTGCGAAAGATCTGCATGCTGGCCGTACACCAGGTGCACTAGAACAAAACGAGTTTCCTCCGGCCCCCCTCAGCAATACCCCCACCCCGGATCGCTCCCCCCAGCGATCCGGGGTTTTTCTTTGTAGCTGAAGATCTCAACGGAACGATTCGCGGGCATCGAAACAGCCTAGAAAACCTTTGACAGACAGAGTCTGCGCGAAGAGACTTAGCGCCGCACGGAGGGGTGCGAGTCCGATGGCAGGCTCTCGAGACCGAGGATGGTGGAAGTGGCTGGCTGCCGTGGTCCTGCTCGGTTCCGTGGTCGGTGCGTTCGAGGGAACCGCCGCGCCCAACGGAGCGGAAACCTACGATGTGGTCATCGCCAACGGACGTGTGATGGATCCGGAGTCGGGGCTCGATGCCGTGCGCAACGTGGGAATTCGCGGGGGCAAAATCGCGACGATCTCAGCCGAGCTATTGCAAGGGAAACAGACAATTGACGCCAAGGGGCTCGTCGTTGCGCCGGGATTCATTGATTTGCACGAACACGGGCAGGAACCGCGAAATTATGAGTTCCAGGCACACGATGGCGTGACTACTTCGTTGGAGCTGGAAGCCGGCACAGCGGATGTGGATCAGTGGTATGCCCGGCGGGAAGGAAAATCTCTGATCAATTTCGGCGTGTCGGTCGGTCACATCCCCGTGCGGATGAGAGTCATGAAAGACGCCGGCACATTTCTGCCCGTTGGCGACGCGGCTCACCGCCAGGCTACGCCAGCGGAATTGCAGCAAATCGATGATGACATCGACAAGGGCCTGCGGCGCGGAGCGCTGGCCGTCGGCATGGGCATCAACTACACGGCTGCCGCCACGCACGACGAGATCGTCGACGTATTTCGGTTGGCGGCAAAACACGGCGCGTCGGTGCATGTCCATTTGCGGCATGCAGGATTGCAAGAGCCCACGACCGGTCTCGTGGGCATCGAAGAGGTCATCGCTGCCGCAGCGGCGACGGGAGCGCCGCTCCATGTTGTGCACATCACCAGCATGGGCCTGAAAAATACGCCGCGACTGATTGCGATGGTGAAGGGCGCACGCGAGCGCGGGCTCGACGTCACGACCGAGTGCTATCCCTATACGGCCGGGAGCACGCAGTTGGAGTCGGCAATTTTTGATCCCGGATGGCAAGACCGGCAAGGCATTACATACAAAGATATCCAATGGACAAAAACCGGCGAACGCTTGACAGCGGAGAGTTTTGAAAAATATCGCAAGGAAGGGGGCACGGTTGTTATTTTTTCGATTCCGGAGGAGGCCGCGCGCACGGCGGTTGCGGACCCAACTATCATTATCGCCAGCGACGGCATGCCCCTTACGGGAGCCAAAATTCATCCACGAGGTCAAGCGACGTTTTCGCGGGTGCTGGGACATTACGTGCGAGAAGAAAAGGCGCTGGATTTGATGACCGCGCTTCGCAAGATGACTCTGATGCCGGCGCAGAGGCTCGATAAGCGCGCGCCAATCTTCAAAAACAAAGGACGAATTCGCTTGGGGGCGGACGCGGACATCACCGTATTCGATGCCAATCGCGTCATTGACCGAGCAACGTATGAAGAACCGCTGCGCTATTCGGAAGGGATTCAGTTTGTGTTTGTCGGTGGACTCGCCGTCGTCAAGAATGGACAGCTCGTTGACGGAGTATTTCCGGGTCAAGCCGCGCGGGCGCCGGTTTCGCAGTGACCTGTACTCTGCCAACACCTCCCTGACGCCGCGCCGGAGGCGGAAAAGACCATGATGCCAACCGCCGGGAAGTGCTATATAGTACTGCGCGCTACCCCTTGTTGAGAAAGGACTCACTTTGACTCTCGCCGCCTCCGATTGGGCCGCCATCGTCGGTTATCTGCTGATCACCCTGTTTCTCGGCTTGTATTTCCGCGGACGCTCCGGCAAGAGCACCGAAGATTATTTTGTGTCGGGTCGCAACGTTTCCTGGTGGCTTGCAGGAACTTCCATGGTGGCGACGACTTTCGCCGCGGACACCCCCCTTGCCGTGACCGGTCTTGTTTACGCCAACGGAGTCGCAGGGAACTGGCTGTGGTGGAGCTTTCTGCCGTCGGGAATGATGACAGTGTTTTTGTTCGCCCGCTTGTGGCGCCGCTCGGGACTGATCACCGACGTGCAATTCGCGGAGATGCGCTACGCCGGAAAACCTGCCGCGTTCTTGCGCGGTTTCCGCGCCGTCTACCTCGGGTTGCTGATGAACTGTCTGATTCTCGGCTGGGTGACGAAGGCCATGGTGAACATCATCAGCACGTCGCTGGGAGTGAGTGACGCCAAGGCGCTGGGGATTTGCGTTTTCTTCCTGATGCCGTTCACGGGGATCTACGTCTCCCTTGGCGGATTGTGGGGCGTGCTCTGGACCGATCTGTTTCAATTCGTTCTGAAAATGGCCATCGTGATTGGCGTGGCCTGGTACGGCGTTCACGCCGCGGGGGGCATGCAACAGATGCTCGCCACGCTCGCCGCGAAGCGCGCCGCCGCTGGACCTGGAGCGAGCGATATCACGGCGCTTCTTCCTGATTTTTCACGCGGCTTCGCGAGCGAAGCTCTATGGACTCTGCCGGTGATTACTTTCGTCGTGCATCTTGCGGTGCAGTGGTGGGCCTTCTGGTATCCCGGCGCGGAACCGGGCGGCGGCGGATACATCGCGCAACGCATCTTTAGCGCAAAAGATGAGAGAAACGGATTGTTGTCCGTCCTATGGTTCAATCTCGCGCATTACGCGTTACGCCCCTGGCCGTGGATTTTGACGGCGCTTGCGGCAGTCGTTCTCTATCCAGGGCTCGCTCAGCCTGAGCGCGGCTACATGCTGGTAGCGACGCGCCAGACGCCGCACGCGGTCCTGGGAATCCTGCTTGCCGGATTCATGGCGGCCTTTATGTCCACGGTGGCCACGCAACTGAATTGGGGCAGTTCTTACTTGATTGAAGACTTCTACCGGCGCTTCCTGAAGAAGGAAGGAACCGAAGCGCATTTCGTAAATGCTTCGCGGCTGGCGACGGCGTTTCTGGTGTTGGCGGCAGCCGCGGTCGCCTGGCAGTTGACCTCCGTCTCCGCCGGCTGGAAGATTGTGCTCGAGCTGGGAGCAGGAACCGGCGGCGTCTATTTGCTGCGCTGGTACTGGTGGCGCGTGAATGCGTGGAGCGAAATTTCCGCCATGGTCGCCGCGCTGGTGACCACGCTCGCTTTGCACTCCGAAACATTGTGGAACGCAATTGCCGGACGGCCTCAACCGTTCAGCGGCTCCGATCCTGTCATCTTCGCAAAAACCACGCTTTGCACTACCGGCATTACGACGCTGGTATGGATCGCCGTCACTCTGCTCACTGCCGCAGAGCCCAACGACACGCTCATCAAGTTTTACGCCAAGGTTCGTCCGCAAATCACTGGTTGGCAACCAGTCGCCAAACTGGCCGGCGATGTGCCCGTTACTCGCGATCTCGGCAGGAACCTTGTGAATTGGCTGCTGGGCTGCGTGCTTATTTATTCCGCGCTCTTCTCCATTGGTGAGTTGTGCTTTGGCCGCTACCAGGCAGGTTTCCTCCTCGCGGGCGTGGCCATCGTCTGTGGGCTGGCCATCTCGCGGCTAATGCCCAAGCCGGCGGAGTGGCAAGCAAACTGAAATGGCGGATTCCGCGCAGCCGGCTCGCTCAGGCACGCACCACGCCGTACTTGCCGGATTCCTCGGCTGGACGCTCGATGCGTTCGATTTCTTCATCGTCGTTTTTCTCTTCGATACGCTAGCGCATCAATTTGGCGTCACTAAAAAAGAAATCGTTCTAACCACCACCGCGACGCTCGCCATGCGGCCTATCGGCGCGCTGATTTTCGGACTGCTTGCAGACCGCTACGGCCGGCGTATCCCGCTCATGGCCAATGTCCTCTATTTTTCGGTCATCGAGCTCTTGTGCGGCTTTTCACCCAACTTCACCGTCTTCATCATTTTGAGAGCTCTCTTTGGCATCGGCATGGGCGGCGAATGGGGCGTCGGCGCTTCGCTCGCAATGGAAGCGGCTCCGGTGCGCTGGCGGGGGGTGCTCAGCGGAATCCTTCAGAGCGGCTATTCCATTGGATACTTACTGGCCGCAATCGCCGCCAGATTCCTTCTGCCGGTGTGGGGATGGCGCCCCATGTTCTGGATCGGCGCGTTTCCGGCGCTGCTGGCGCTATATATCCGCACAAAAGTTCCGGAATCAGAGGCCTGGAAGCAGCATCGCGCCGCGAGCACGGGTCAGGTTCTTCGCATCGTCGCCGGCGAATGGAAGCGCTTTGCATATCTCGTGGTTCTCATGACCTTCATGATGTTTCTCTCGCACGGAACGCAGGATCTCTATCCCGACTTCCTGAAAGAAGTGCACAAGATTTCTGCCGTGATGGTCGCCAACATCGCGATGATTTATAACGTGGGAGCTGTCGTAGGGGCGATTATTTTTGGCCACATCTCGCAGGTAGCCGGGCGCCGCAAAGGCATGGTCGCTGCTCTAGGATTGTCGCTCCTGATGATCCCTCTATGGGCGTTCGGTGGGGGAATCGTGGCCGTCATGGCTGCCTCGTTTCTGATGCAGGCGGGCGTGCAAGGAGCCTGGGGCGTCATCCCGGTGCACTTGAACGAGCTTTCCGCGGACTCCGCACGCGGCTTGATGCCCGGGCTAGCTTATCAGTTGGGAATCTTGCTGGCCTCGCCTACAAATTCCATTCAGTTCGCTCTTCATATTCGTTTTGGCTATCAGTGGGCCCTTGCCGGTTTCGAATTGGCTAGCATCTTGACGCTGGCGGTCCTGCTCTGGCGTGGCTCGGAAGCGCATAGCCGAAGTTTCGTCCACGGCGCAGGGGAGCATTCCGGAGATCATTCGCATTGATTCAATCCGTTGTTTGTTTCCAATAATTCAATCAAGCACGACCTGCCGCAACGCGTGGCAAAAAAGTGATTTTCCGTCGTTGCTGGATGCCCAGCTCAAGCCTGTGATAATATTTATCTACCGCGCGCCCGTAGCTCAGTTGGATAGAGCGTCTGGCTACGAACCAGAAGGTCGGGAGTTCGAGTCCCCCCGGGCGCGCCACTTTTTTCCTCTTTACGTTCAACGACTTCCAGAGATAGCCTTGTCGTGGTTAGAACTTTCCCGCTGATGAATTAAACAATTGCTGCGCCGGAATTCTGAACAACCGGTGAGGTGTAAGTGAAGCGCACTTTCAGTCTCGTGGCTGGTCTCACGGGAATGGTAATTCTTTCGGTAGCATTTCCGATCGTCTACACGACGGCTCGGGGATACACTGCCTGGTATATTCAAGTAGCAGATGCAACATTCGCCGCAAACGGAAAGACGACAAGGGGTCAGCTACACAGGAATCTGACTGGGAAAACAATCCTTTACACCACCGAGGTCAGCGAGACTGGTAAATTTCGAACCTATCTATTAGGTTTATCCGGCAACAAGCTTTTTATCAAGAGCTGTGGAGACTGGGCTGCGGAGCGATCAGCCCTGATTATAAATAGAACCATTCCTCCCCCATGCTCCTTTCCAGGGGGATCCGCCAATAGCCCGCAAATTAGCAAGAATTACGCCTCGTTTGTCGACGACTTTGGACAAAAAATGGAGGCCCGTTGGTGAAAGGCGCAGCGACTTTCCTGCGCAAAGATTGATGAAGAGCGTGGCTTGGGAGAAGGAACTGTCAGACGGTCGGCTCAGGCGTCCGCTGGAAACCCCTCTAAAACTGCTCTCGTAAACCTCTAAGAATCAGCGGTCCTCACCTGCGATTCGCATGCCGCCAGAAACAGATGATACTGAGCAGAACCGGCGATGGTTGCCTTCTGCCGAGCCATGGTAGAAAACTAGGCTGTTGTCTGGATAAGCTGGCACTCGCCCTCACCATGCTTACTGCGAATCTGTTGGCCGAGGGCCGCCCTCCGTCAAGCTGCCGTCCGGCCTAGTTCAGAGGACGTGGGTCCTAGATTCACGGCAATATTTCTGCCGAAAATGTGGAAGGCATTGTTCAATTTCGGGCGGTCACACTGCTGTTACGTCCTTTGTTATCAGTGTAATGGGACTGGCAAAGAAATTGCTTATTCCTCGTTGGCGAAAATCAGCTCACGCTAGATGACGCTAGAGCAGCTACCGCTGTGGGTGCGTTTCGTCTCACAAAGGGACTCGACTTATGGGCATTAGATTTGGGGCGACAGTAATTGGAATGGGCGTTTTGCTGGCGCTTGGGGTGGGGCCTGCGAAGGCAGACAGTTTCATGGCCACAGGCCAGACGAACTTTGCTGACTGTGCCTCCGTCGGTCAGGCATGCTCTAACATTTCATACAACCTGAACATAGCCACGGGCCCCCTTACGCCGGACAACTCACACCCTGGCCTTGATAACATGTTTCTTTTCATTACGGCAATCTCAGGCGAAATCAACGGCGTGTCGGTATCCGCAGGCCCTGGCGGAGACTTGCTCGCCTCCAGAATAAACTACGCCGGTCCTCCAATTATCGATGGCAGTATTCTCCTCTTTGGCGATGGAGGTATTCTCGCTGGGTTCAATGGCGGGCCAGATTCTGGCGGAGGATCACTATTTGGCTTTGATACCATATTCATCGGTACCAACGTCAGCGACCCACAAGCGCCCAATTCGTTCACGTGGGCCACTTGGAACATCGTCAGCACGCCGGAGCCATCTACGTTGCAGTTCCTTAGCATCGGTCTGCTGGGTCTAATGGGATTGACGCTGCTCAAGAATAGATTCAGGTAAACTCGCCTTCGAGCAACTCGCCGATTCTTGTTTCATAGTTCTCCGAGAGTCACTGTTGACCGGCATCTCGGAGAATACCGAGGCACCGGAATCATCCGAGACGCGAATATGGCTCAGGTGAAGTGAGAATTGCTGGCAAGGAGGTAAATGCCTAAGTTTCCAGATATTACGTGCAGCAACGGTCCCAGCGGGGATATGTTCCGGATCGATTTTAGGACGACGAGAATTTTGAGGATGTGATTCAGAAGATCATTTCACTCGAAGAGTCAGCACGCTTTGAACTGGATGGCGCAGCGCTTCCGTCTTCTTGAGCCACCAGAACAGGGGCAGCAAGATCAGTATGCCTATCGTGAAAAAGACGAATCCACCTTGGTGATGCAAAACGTTCGCACCCATGCTCTGATGACGTTTTCATTTCGCGCTCTCGGTTACTGCCTACGAACGCCTATCGCTGAAGAAAATCAGTGGACCGACTAGTTGAGCGATTATTTATGGACCTAGGAAAAGCGATCTCAGTTCATCCACCAGCAAACGCCTTAAGCGCAGCGAGAATCCTGTCGCCAGAAAGCCCACAGAGAAACCCAATCAACAGGGCTCCTCTCCAACCCACGCTCATCTTGAACTTGTCACCGAGCGCAGTAAACTCATAAATATTGAAGAAAACAAGCGCAGTTATTGCCGCGGTCAATGCTGGCCACCCGATCAAAGCTGGGCGTATCTGACCAAATGTGACCATACCAGCACTCATACTTCCGCCATATGTCGCCAACCTGAGAGTTGCCCCCAGCAGACTTGAGATGACCGCTATCATTGTGAGGATTTCTGGCCTTGCACTGATTATTAAAGTAGTTGTTGTACCACCAATATGCCTCTCATTTTTCCCTGTTTCGCCGTAGGCGGTCTCGATTGAAATGTTGTACTTTTTGGGATCTGCCACGCTGCGTGGGAATTTCAAAATATATGTCATAGCAAAGAACGAGTCGGGTTCAACGACTGCGAGAGGTTCGGACACGCCATCTGCGCCCAAGGTGCCCTCTAGTCTGACCAGTTGTTCGACCTTAGCAACAAAAACCGTCTTCCTTATGTCGCCATCTGGCAAATGTTGAAGAAATTGATTGAATCCGGTTTCTGCATCACGCCTACTATCCACTTTCAGGAAAAGTACTTCGGAGAGAAGGCGTTTTTGCTTAATATTTTTCGCTAATGTTCCGGTAAACATTTGTCCATAGAGGCCAAGGAGTCCCCCTAATGATCCCAATGTCTGCTTAAGAATGTCGACTTCGACCTGAACCTGCTTCTGTACAGCCTCAACGGAGTTGGCCTTGACATGATCTTTCAGCAGCTCTGTTAACTGTTCACAAAGCTCTCGGTGTTTTTCCTTTGCCGCAGAAAGAGAAGGGCTCTTGACTTCAATAAGCTCTACCTTGTCAGGAATTCTGGGTATGATGGAAAGTAAATTGATTGGCCCCGCGCCTTGGTTTTCAATCTTGAACTCGTACGCTATTTCGTTCGATCGCAAATCCGAGAATTGCTGCTGCAGGCTGAAGAGTACTTTGGGCATCGGCGTCTCAGCCAACCTTTCTGAGCTTCAATATGCTGATCAATGCGACGGACCGTATCGGACTCTTCCCCAGTGTCAATCTGCGGAGTTAATCACAGTTAGTATTAGCTGTCCAGAGCACTTTCTGTAAGCGCCTTCTGAACATCCGAACCAGCGACCACGATGAAGCCTAGCCGATAACCCCAAGTCCTGATAAGTTACATCAAGTGGAAGTTGCAAGTGGAAGTTGCACTCGGAAGCACAATTTCATTGTTTCTTGTTCCACAAATCCATAAACAGTTTCGCTGTTGCGGGACCGTGCCCGGCATAGTGATTGTTGCTAAAGGCGAAGATTTTCAAGACTTTCGTGTTGCTCACCAGCGATTTGAAAACCTCGACCCAATTCTTCAAATCGCTACTACGGTCGATGACGACCTTGTCCCACGTCGTGGTCTGCTTCTCTATCCCCTTGCGGTCTCCAAGCCAGCGAACATAAGCGAAGTCCGCTGTAACCATGTCGAACTCTTGTCTTAACTCCCAAGGTCTCGGCATGAACGATGTGTCGGTCAATGCCAAAGCAACTTTGTGCTGTCGGAGCACGTCCGCGAGTTTGGCATCGAGCCAGGTCTTGTTTCGAATCTCGATTACAAATTTGTGGTCGGCGGGAAGCTTCTTCAAGAAGGGCGCGAGCGCGGCGAGAAAACTTTCTTGCTTCGAGAATTTCCAACGGTCGAACAAGGGAAACTGAAACACCATCGGGCCAAGTTTTGGACCGAGAATGTCCATCGTTTTCACGAACTCTTCGAATTCAGGATCGCAGTCTACCAGCGCTTTTTCATGTGTGATGACCTGCGGAACTTTGACGGAGAAGATGAAATCCTCGGGAGTGCGAGTGGCCCAATTGCTGACCGTCCTCGCAGAAGGGCAACCGTAGAACGTTGAGTCCACTTCAACAGTCCCAAACTGCTTGGCGTAGTAGGAAAGATAATCGCGTGAGTTCATGCCCGGAGGATAGAAACTGCCTTGCCAGCCGTTTGCGGTGAAAGCTGAAGTGCCGAGAAGAATTCCGGGCAGAGAGCACGGGCGGTCACCTGGGACGGTGTTCGCAGGTTTGCCTGCCTCCTCCAACTTCTCCATCGGGAAGAGGGTCGGGGTGTGAATCGGATCGACTTTTCGACGGTTAGGGTTCACGGCCCGGAGATTCTAACTCAAGTTGTTTCGTGAGAATCACCGTGCTCTGCCGTACCGAGTCACCTTTCCATCCACCACGTTCGCCACGTAGTGTCCTTCGCTCAGGAATTGCATAACCTCTTTGCCAGATCATGCCAATTGCGCCCAACGAGATTTGGTCTCAGGATTCTGCTCAAGTCCTCGAATTTCGTGGCTGTCGAACGTGAAATCCACCTGTCGCAATCCCCGCTTGGGTGTGCAGCGAACGGGGTAACTCTCTCCGCCCACATTGACGACCTTGGCGTTTTCCACGAGGGCTTGCCGCCAGACTTCAATCAGGGTTTCGTCCAATGAGAGCTTCGTCATGGCCTAGTTGCGATTCCGAGAAGGAAGATCGCCGCTGTGTGCGGAGTATAATAGCGGACGCCAGCAGAGGTGAACTATGAATGCGGTGCCGCCAAGAATCATTCAAATACAGCGCGACGAGGAATATGCTCCGCAGTTCATCGAAGATGCGCGACAGGCTGAGCGGTGTGATTGGTGCGGGCGAGATGCCAGAAGAAACCGCAAGCGATTCTGCCGTCACTGCAACGAAATCCGAAGGAGGATTGAAGAACTTGAAAAGTTGGCGCAAACCAGCGGTAAGCAGAACTTCATGCTGGATTGGGAGCTAAGAGTCGCCCGAGCGGAGAAGGAGGACTGCATCGCTTGGGGAGGTATGGTACGGCGTATTTTCGGCCAAGTTGCCCCACTTGACCTAGAACATTGGTTTTGCATGCTGGCAAAGCGGATAGCGCGGGACCGCAATATGCACTACGGCACGGCCACCATGCTCGGCTGGACATTCACTCCTGCGCAGCGCCAGGTTCTTGCATATATGTTTTGGGAGATTTTCGGCGCGGAGGCGAGTCACAATCGAAAAGCCCGTGTTGTATACAGCGTTGCGAGAGACACAGCGGATTAACACCGCACAGGATTCGAATAGGCGTACAATCGGGCTAGAGGTAAAAATAAATGGGATCGGCGACGAAGCAATTTACAATTACTGTAAAAGAGCGGGAGGACGAGCACGATGCATCCAACCGCAAAGAAGCCGATGGCGAATCAAAGTTGCAGGATGAAACACCCAGGCCCGCCCCGCTTCCAAAATAGGGATAGGTCGGCGGCGGAAAATCCGCGAGCGCGGCGCTGGTGAGCAACAGGCAGTTGGAGTTGCATAGGCGCTGCAGAATGTGCCCGAACATCCCTAAGCGGGCCGACGAATGGAAGGCTAGCTCTCCGTTGTTTTCGCTTCTCTGGATTACGGACAATCTACGGACAACTGAGGAAGGTTCAAAAGGTGTTCTCGGTTCGTAAGCGACACCAAAGAAACGATTTGGGATTTTGGACCCCAAAACTACGAACCAGAAGGTCGGGAGTTCGAGTCCCCCCGGGCGCGCCACTTTTTCAAATTACTTACAGCCGATCAATCGATTCCCGTGTTCAGACTGTAGCGGGAACTGTAGCGGGTGGATTTCCTGGATGGCCTAGATTTTTCGTGGAATACAGCCTGCGCTCAACGAGTGTCAACTACTCTTCAGTGTCGATTCGCATTTGTTTCGGACGCGACGATCCCCGACAGGCCTGCATAAGCAGTAATTTCCCTTGTCACAAGTCAGTCTGAGGCGTCCCGAACTTGCTCCAGTTGCGGCCCCAGATCACGATTGTGAAGATTTGATTTGGGTCCGGCTTGTCGAGGTTCAGAAATGTCGGTTGTCCGCAAGTAGAATCAGCATATCGCGTGGTGACGTCGTTATCGTGGGCAACAACGGCAAGCCCCTTACCGCGACCGTTGGCAGTGTGCGGTTTCAAAACCCCGCCTAATTTAGAAAATAAAAATGGCAACCGCGCCTATGACTAAGGAAAACAAAAATGATGCGAGCAGTCTACAAAGACGGACGAGGGGCAACATACAGTTGCTCCGTCGAAATCCACGACAATAAATGGATGATGCTCACTTCGGAAGGATTCCAACCAATCACCAACGAATTTCAAGATGATATTGCGGGCACGCTGAGTTTCGTTGAGCACAGGGAAGAAAAGGATTCGCGGATTCATGTTGAGCAGGGTGCTAATTCTTTTCGCGTGCCGCAAGAAGCAGGCGCAAGAGCCACAGCGGAATATGAAACGCAGAGGGCAAAGCAGCGGCGTGAAATGTTGAATGAACTAAATCAGCCAGACCCGCAACGAATGCGGCAGGCCCGTGAGTACGCCGCCGAAGTTCTACGCGCCCGCAAGCCACGCGGGAAGGGCGTTTTCATCGTCGGCTGAGGACTACACGTTTGTGAAGCGGCCCTTAAACCATGCGCCAGAGTCACGTCTAAACCAGAAAAATAGCGCTGCACTCTGGAGTAGACCCGGCACAATCTGCAAAAACCCTATGGGATTGCGCTTGAATGCTTCGACGAGCAACCCTGGATACAGCACTGGATACAGCCCAAGGAACCCGATGCAGACCAAGAACATTAGTAGAAGAACAATCCGCGCCCAATTGCGACCACTTGAAACCTTCCGTATCAGAAAGAGGAGTAGACCATACGTGAAGACAAAGGTAGTCAGATTATCCAAGGAAAAGAAATGACGGAAGTCTACAACGTCGGCGACGATTCCGAATAAGAGAGAGGCGTACGCGAGCTTAACACCTCTATCGATATCCTGAGGTCTGGAAGGTATTACATTTTCTTCAGAAGTACGTTCCATTGGAGTACGCCACTAGGGTATTCAACTGAGAATCATCTGTCCATATAAGGACTCAGCACCAGCCAGATTGACCCAAGCCACGCAAACTGGAAACTGACACCACATGTCCGGTTAGGGCTTACCGGGACCTAGCCATCGGTGGCGGGGGGCAGCGGGTGCTAAGGGGATTCCTCGACGGTCGTCGAGAGGTGACCGCTCATGTTAATCTTGCGAACCGAGATGCTTTTCTTCCGCGCCTTTGTAATCTTTACCCTTACAACGTTGACGCTCAGTCACGGTACATCACAGTACGACTCAGAATTGAACACACTTGCCGACCGCCTGGCGCACGAAGTTCAGTTGGCTCGCAAACATAATTTTTTCCCTAAGGTCTTGGTGACCGATTTTCTAAATCAAGAAGACCGAGTGAATGCCCTTGGTGAACATCTGGCCGACCTGCTCTCCGACGCCTTGTTGGAGAGGCTTGGACCGGCAGATGTTGTTACTCGCAAACAGCTTCGAGACCATTTGCTCTCCACCGGAATCTCTCCGTTCGACCTACAAGACACTGACGTTGCCCTGTGGACGGCAGGAAAAGCTGGCGCAAATCTTATCGTTCTCGGCCACCTACGGTCATCAGAGCAGAAGACGACCATGACGGTCGCGTTAACTAAAGTTTCAGACGCAAAGGAAATTTCAACTGCGAGTACAGACCTGTCTCTTCCCGAGGCGACGAGAGGCCTTTTCGATAAACCGTTGGATTGGCCTGCCAGTCCAAACGTGGTGGTGCCTTGTCTCGGCACCCAACGCAGCATAGTTGTCGCCGCATTCAGAGCCGCAGGCGTAAGGGAACCTAAGTGCAAACACTGCCCATCCGCGTCCTACTCGGATGAAGCCCGTAAGGCCAAATATCAAGGAACCGTGAAGCTCAATATTGTTATCGATGAAATCGGCCACGTGAGGTCCGGAATAATTATCAAAGGCGATTCGTACGGGCTTGACGCACAAGCAGTAAGCGCCACCAAGAAATGGCTGTTTGAGCCTGCAACCAAAGATGGAATCCCCGTTGTCGTCTGTGCCCCAGTCGAGATGACCTTCAGTCTTTTTTAGAGTGTCCTTCAATTGGATTGACTTCTCCGGTTACGCGACTCTAATCAGGACTTAAGCTCGGTCTCGGCGTGTTTGCGTTTTGATTCGTAGAACTTCCACATATAAAAACCCCAATAGCAACCGCCGGGTAGCGAAAGCGCCAAACTAAACACCAACAAACCGGACGCGTGAATTCGTGGGTCGGCGTAGAATCTCCAGTTTAAGCGGCGCTCCAGCAGACTAGTGACGATAAACAACACGATTCCCCAGAAGACCGTCATAAGAACAAAGAACGGAATTCCCCAGGCGAGGGTCCCGTACCAGAGCCACCATTTTCTCGTGCGCGGTTTCTGCAAGTTAATAGTCTACGGGGTCATGTCTGTAATGGCCCTCAGACCAGTAATACACGTCGACCTCGTATTCTTTCTCGGCTGAATCAAAAAGCAGAATGACATCTGAAGTATGCGCGTTGAATCTCTTCTTCGACGCTCGGTCGAAGAACTCGCCTATTGGCGTCCCTCGAACAAAATAGTTAGCTCCCCCGGCCTCGTCCAACTTGTCAAGAAGTTTGGCTTCGTAGTCGGATTGCCCTGGCCTCTGGCTGAATACGACGAACCTGTATCCCGCATCGGCGTTCACCGTTGGGACGAGCAAAAGCGCATAAGATGGCGTTTGCGCACCCTCAAAATACCCGACAGCGATTCCCGGGCATCTTAAGGGTTTCTCCGATTCCCACCTTCCGTGGGCTCGCTGGCTGAGATTGGCAACTTCCTGAACCCTCCAAGAACCATACTCTTGCTTGAGACGATGCTGTATCGCCGTTGGAAGTGAATCAAGCCCACAGAGATTCGACTCTTGTTTGCTTGCAGGCTGTTGGCCGAAAGCAAGACTAGCCGGAAGAAGGAACATCCACAGAGTTATCCACAATGGCTTCATGCCTTTTTCCTATCTGTTAGAGCCCACTGGCATGAGTTTAGTATGGCCCCTCGCATCCGCAATTCTGTTGGCGCATTCGTGTACATGCCTGGTAAACGCTAATCGGACATCGTCCCAAAACCATATGTCTGGCAATCCGACTCATCGGGAGTTGCCTGGACGCTGGCCATTCCTGCCCGACGATTGATAGATTTTCAGAAATCCAAGAAACATGAAAAGGTTAACGGCTGTTCCCAGCGCCACGGCCCAGCTAGGAAGCGTGTGAATAAAACGAAGGCCGTTCAAGAGCGTAATTCCATAAATCACGGCTCCCAGAAGAAGCCATTTTCGCTCGACTTTTTTCTGCTTCACAGGATTCTCCATGGGTGTTTGTACGCTCGACCCCCATGGTGCACGACTAGCCTCTAGCAGCGGAACTGGCATGAAGTACAGGCGTAACCCGTGAGTCACGCTCGCCAGTGCCTGATTAACGCTATAAACGCGGGGGCAGATAGACCAGCCCGGATAGCGCGTCTTGAGCGGCCCACCCGCCCGTGATGACGGACTGTCAGTAAATTTTATGTTGGTCATTTTTTCTCAAAGACAAGAACAATAGTTACGCCTTGCATGGTGCCACCCGTGCCATTCGACATGGGATGACCAAAACTGGACATGGAAGCCAGTTTCCAGCCTTCGCGGGCTTCCTGGTTCAAGATGGTTTGCACCTGATCTTGCCGGAATTGGTCTGAGATAATCGGGACACACTTGTACTGATAAGCTTCCGGGGCGCTCGCTCTTGCTGCTCGGTCAGCAACGAGAATCCCGAAAAGAAGAATTAGGGACGCGCAGAGAGCAGCTAGGACGAATTGAACCCTCCGATTTTTCATGGTTCCTCCCTCAGCGTAATCTCAAGATGGCAATGTGGCGTCATCAACTCGACCCTCTTCTCCTGCTCCTCGACGTATTGGGTTAGGCGCTCGCGCTCGGTCGTGCCCTTTTGTGGCCGTTGGATATATTGCAAGGTCGAATGGTCCATTGGGAAGAATGTATGATCGGCTTTATCCATCGCCTCGACGCGCCGCTTGTTCAATTCCGTCAACACTCCGGCAACCGGGTGATCGTTTGTGGGGTCCGCGAGTGCGTTCCGTATCAACTCGTCAGCCTCTTTCATTTCCTTCAAGGCCCCCTGCCGGTTAGCGAGCGCCCGCTTGAAAGCATCCTTGTCCCGTTCGTCGTAGGTGCCGTCAGTGTAGAAGACCGCACCAGCAATCGCGTCCACGTCCGAGGCGCTGTCGATTCCCGTCAGAGTTTTGTCGCGTGTTTCGCCTGCGAGGAAGATGCCGTAACCTTTGGGTAAGATTGCGCTGGCACTATTTTGCTGCCGTATGCTTTCTGATGCGCCGGGGTCTTTTGCCATTTGGCTAGCGATTAGCAGGCCCAACATATCCTCCATCGATTCCGACCGGCCATTTTCATCAAGCGTCCCGTCCGCTTTCTTATGCCGGATGATGATGGTGTAGCCTGTGATGTCCTTCCCTGAGTTATTGAGGGCATGTAGGACAAGCACTTTGGGCTGCGCGTAGTAATCCGAAGTAATCACTAGGGCGGGCAACGTGTTCGGAATTTCGCTGTGGACCGTGGGGATCGGCGGAATGCCGCCTCCAATGTCAGTCTCGTAAGTCGTAGTTGTTTGGCCGGAAGTCCGTATTGCGAACGCGATGCACAGTGCTGCCACAATTGCTGATTTCATGTTCCTGCTCCGATCTGCTTCACACCCCGCGCCTCCACGTCGTCCAAACCGAAACCAAAAAGAAAACCGCAATCGAAAGGTTTGTAAATCCCCCGGTCAACACAGCCCCGAGCGGTGCGGGAACTCTGTCCGCAAGCGGAGAAAGCAGCATCAGCACAGCAGGATTCGCCAGCACTGTCCACCTTGGATACCACGTCTTCCCCAGCAGCACGAGTCCGATCAGCACGATTGCCCCCATGAATCCCGGCACAGCCCCGATGTTGTACGCCAAGGCCCAATACGAATTCACCGCAGGCACCAGCCCCCGGCAACCCACATCGTCGCTCCCGTAGCAAAACTTCATCGCCAGTCCCCGAGCCGTCCACAAAGTGTGTATCGCGCTCCCGCAGACCATTAGCACCGCGAACAGCACCAGCATCACTTGCCCAACAAACTCCTGCGATGGCCGCACATTCAAGTAAACGTGCCAAAACCCTACGATGCACAAGCACGCCGCAAACGGCCCCACCAACCCTCCCGCAAACAGCCGCCCCAGCGAAGCATTTCGCACCGTCTCGATCATCCCCTCATGAAATCCCGCTCCCGCTCCCCAATGCCCATAAAACAGCATGTCACCAACAAAAAACAGCAATGCCCCGCACAGCCCCGCCACCCCAGCCCATCTCCGCTTCCACTCCGCCCTTCCAGAGTCCATCTTCCCTCACAGTCGTGTGACCCAACTCTGCTCTTCGGTTTGGCCGAACCGGAACTCATCCACGATCCGGTCCTCCGTCTCCCTTAGTTGTCGGGCCGTGTCCCCTTCTACCGCGAACACGTACCATCCCGCGCCATGTGGCATTGCGCACTTGGCCGCTTCTATGAGTGTTTGGTGTCTATGAAAACAGCGGCGGTGACTCCAACTTTCGGTCCATGCTGCCTCGTAATGGAGATTAAGAAACCTGTACCGCAGGCGCAACACGACCATTATTTGGGCGAGCCGGAGTGTGGGGTCGGGCGACATCCGTTTGCCGGGCTTTCACATAGATGATAACAGTCAAGAGCAAAGGGCGACGTGGGTTATCCAGCGCCGCCCTATTTAAAGTCGCGCAAGACGGGCTTCTTCCGCGATTCCACAAAAGCGTCGAGGTCGTCCCGTTTCAATACATACCGATGCCCCAGCTCGGCATACGGTATGCTGCGCAATTGACAAAGCCGCTTCACAAACTTATGCGTACATCCCATATACTGCGCCGCCTGCTGCAAGCTGAACCACGTGTCCGGCACGATGCGCTCTTCCGGTGGTTTTTTATTTCTGTCTCGATTCATTGGCCCCCAATCTCACACGCTCAAACATTGTCCATCCTTAATAGCGGCGATTGTCGGCAATACGGGCAACCCTTCTCTTCGCACGGTGGTTCACTATGTCTTCCTCTGTCAAGCGATCCGCCAGATGTTCTGTTGAGACCATGGCCGTTAGAGTGATCGTGAAGTCATCGCACTTGCACGGTTGTCCCGTAGCAGTTTGTTGGAACATGCAAGGGAGCCGTCCCCGCAAGCTCCGCGAGTGCATTTTCCGGGGGTGACCGCAATCACACAGCCTGTTATCTGGATTGAAGTGCGTAGGCATAAGCGTCTCGGGGAAGTGACGGAACGTAAACGCCATTCCAGCCGAGTGTCAAATGTCAAGGAGAAAGTAGTTTCGCCTGAACCTATCGTCTCCTGAACCTATCGTCTCTGTCCTAAGGTGTGAAAGATGAAAACGTGCGCCAAATGCGCCCAAATATCCACGGTCAATTTGGGGACTCTGTTCGTCGCCTGCGTCTCCAACGCAAGCTGTCTCAGGAAAAACTAGCTGAGCTGGCGGGACTTCACGCGACCTATGTCGGACGAATTGAACGCGGTCGCCAGAATATCAGCCTTACAAATATCGGCAAGATCGCTCGGGGATTGAAAGTAAAGCCGCGTGAACTGTTCAAAGGCGTTCACTAAAATTCCCACCTGACTGCGGATCGGGCAGGCAGAAAGAGTAGGGTCGCTAGGCGCTGTCCCATTTAACCGTGCGATCCGGGAACTCCACGCCCACACCAAAGCGGTCTCCCGCAGGCGTACAATAAATCACTCTCCCGACTTGCGGAAATTCCCCCGTCAAAATGGTAATAAGCGATTCTTCACCAGACCGCCAGGACCGCTGGCTGAATACACGCGCACCGTGGGGACTGACGTTTTCCGTGAGTGTTCGCTCCCCAGCGAGCGGTTCATCTAGGCTTGCGAGATAGACGGGAACTGAAGTAGGAAGGCGTTTCTCAATCCTGCCATCGAAAAGCCTATTGGGGCTTCTATGGACACCATTCATCGCTGACTCCCTCGCGGGGAAGAGGGGTCCCCACAGCTCGTCCTTTACGCTATGAAAGCTACAACTGCGTGGCGAGGTTTGTCTGTTCAAAAGTGGACACCAGTGGAGCCGGGCCTTCCGGGTCTGGCGCTCATACTCACTTCTCTTCAATCCGCAATTTCAGAGCTTCAAGCTCCTGCTTGGTCATGCCTTGCAGGGCCATCGCCGTGGCCAGATACATGGCGGGAACGTGTTTCATTTTGCTGCCGTGTGCTATCTGGCGACGGAGCTTTTGTACTTCCGGGTCAGCGCCCACTTTCATAAACATTTCATACGCATCCGGGATGGGTAGAGACTTTTCGATCAGGCCATGCTTTACCAGAATGCGATGATAAGAAGGTACTGCCAACGTAGATGGATGGGTCGGCGGAGGGCGCTTGTCTTGCTTTCGGTGTTTCATTGCACCCATGCTGACACGTTTTCTCACTCCGGTCATTTCTTGATGCGGTCGTTGGCGAATCACTGGATGAAATGAAGCAGAGGTTCGAAGCCCATCGTGACCCATTTCGTTTTTGGATAAGGTGCGGCGCGGCAACCAACAACGTGGAAACGTAAGTTCTCTCGTCCTAAAAGCCCGCTTGTGAATCACCGTGATCCACTGTAGCGAGTTACTTTTCCGTCCACCACGTTCGCAACGTAGCGGCCTTCGCTACCCGCGAGGAGCAGGATTGCGGAGTCGTCTACCTAGGTGAGAAGCAGGGCGGCAGAACCGAAGTTGGCCTTCGCTTCAAAACCGCCGCCCCACCGTTCTGGGGCCTTGAGCACTCACCCCGAGACTGGAAGGCAGTCTTGAGCTAAATATTTCCTCTGCGGACAGGCAACAGTGACTCTGCTCGCGAGTGCTGTAGTTCAGCAGGTGCAATGAAACACCCAAAACAAAACAGGCGCGCTCCGCAGGTCCATCCATCTGCGTTGGCAGTACCTTCGTATCATCGCATTCTGGTAAAGCACGGTCTGATTGAAAAGACTCTGCCCATCTCCGATGCGTATGAAGTGTTTCTAAAAGTGAGCGCTGACCCAGAAGTACAGAAACTACGTCGCGAGGTAGCACATGGCAGCAAAATGAAACACGTTCCCGCTTTGTATCTGGTCACAGCGATGGCTCTGCAAGGCATGACCAAGCAAGACCTTGAAGCTCTGAAATTGCGGATTAAAAGCCGAAGGAAGTTGCCTTGACGTCTTCTCCAGAGCCGACGAAGAAAGCGCTTTGATTTCAACTCCCACCAAACACGTTCAAGTCAATCCACGGCCCCGCCTGAATCATCGTTTTCCCATTTACTGTGACTGCCCGGACCTTCTTTGTGCACGTCCTCATGATAAACATCGTGTCTGGACGGGGAGCCATCGGAACCTTCGTAAGGAGGGCGTCCTTGTATTCTGCTGAAGGGTTGGAGTATTCGAGTTTCTGCCCACTCAGAAACGGACAGGTCTGCGAGGCGAACTCAGCACATTGCTTGTGCATCGCCGGGTCCACAAACAACCGGCTCTTTTTTGAAAGCGGCCCGCCGATGAAATAGCAATACTCGCCTAGACGCCGACCGCAAATAGCACAGAGTTTGTCCCTCAGACATCTTGCGCAATGTTCAGAGTCCACAGCGCGGAAATCGGGCGTGCCAACGTGCCACAATTGGGCGAAGGGGACCGGATATCCGCCGTAGGTCTTCAGGTGAGCTAAGAACTGCGGGATTTTGAGTACGCGCTCCATGTTCAGTATCCGGACCATACTATTCCTTTTTCAAAGAGAAAGGGGGAGCCGCCAAACCGCCCGCAGAAGATATGTCTTGACGAGTTCCGAGGAAGAGGGTAGTGCTTGTAGCCAGACCAGCCTCCCGCATCACTGGTAGGCCCTTCAGACAAGGCTGGCCGTTCCCACCTACCTCTTTCAACTCAGGCAAGGCGGAAAATCCTAGGCATCAGACAAGCAACCATTTTGGGGGTTGCTGCCGCTCGATTTCTAGCGTCAACGGAAGTCCGGGAAGGAGAGCGCCTCGTGGCCTATCGATTTGTCACCCGGTGTGCCAATTGCGCCAAGCAATTCGGGGTTCTCTGGGTGATGGACTCGACTCGACGAGCTGGCCCTAAGACCGTCGCCAAGATAACTTGTCCTCTCTGCAGAAACAGATTCGACCAAGATGCCAAAGACCTTCTTCAGGCCGGGTGTCAGAACCTCGTCTTTGGTCGTCCCGTGCGGAGCGTGGAACTAGACTATGATTGCCCTCATTGTAGTGCCCGTGGAATCTTGGTATCGCTCCTGCACACAGATTTGTCGTGGAATGAATTGTTCTCGTCTGAGGAACATGTGCAGACCGCTGTCTGTGAGAATTACCTTTGTCCACGGAGGGGATTACTTCAGAAACTAAAGCCAAGCCACGTCGTGGGGTCATTGAATCCAGCCTAGACATCGGTTTCTTTTCGTTGAGATTAGAAGGCAGCCTCGCTCGTTACGAAATGTCACGCGGAAATTGACCTCTGAGAAACACTTATGCGGTAACTTAACTACCTCGGGGACTCGCGCATTTTCGACGAAGCTAGTGCCCAGCCGTCTTCTGTGCCATGTGCATCACGAGCTTGCGGTTGTCCTCGCGGCAGTTTGTCAATTCGAGAATGGAAGACAGCGAACAGCATTGGGAGCGGGGGGAGCTAAGCAGTCGAGTAATCGCTCTCGCGAGTCGAAGATGGGTGTCCTTATCTGCCGGGTTTTGTCCAGTCGCCTGTCGGATAATACATTTCGATTCCGATTACAAAGGAATTATCCGCGTAGGGTTGACAGTATACGACGCGGGCATGCGAGTAGAGATGGCCACGGATTGACCTAACCGAAAGCGGTTGATTTGGCTGCCACATCTTCTTCGTCACAACTCGGGCACCGTGGCAACTTATGTCGATTGTGGGTGCGAGTTCGAAGGTTGGATTATCTGGGTTATACAGATTCACAAACATCTTCGCAGGGATGCGAGCTTCCTTTCGGCACAAGGGAGGCATCTCTGCCAACGCTGCTCCTTCGGGCCGGGAGGTCCCACACTTGGAAGCCTACCTCTGCGTTCCTTGGAGGCAATGGTACTGAAGGACAACGGCCCGTCGGGCTAGTCTGCGTACATTCTCAGCCCCGAGAATCCGGCCGAGGTAGAGTCGCCCACGAACTGTTCAGGGGTGTTCACTGATTCACGGAGTTACGCTGGAACTCTAAAAGAGTACGCCACGCTTCCAAAGTGGTGTGGCGTTAGGGGTCGGTTTTGTTGGAGGTATTTTTAAGGGCAATCCTCTCATGCGTGAATTCCTTACTGCTCGGCACGAAGCGAAACGAGCAACACGCGCCCGTATCCAACACACCGGATTGATGCGATACTCTCCCTGGAACAAATTAGGGCAGCCTGGGAAGGCGTTTCTCAGTGCGTCCACGCGCCCGCCGTTATCTATTCGTTGCCACTGTCCAACTGACTGACACCGTGTCAGAAGCCAAGGTTCAAGAGCGAACCATTGATCTGAGCTTGTTTGGCTGTCGTGTGGAGACACATAAACCTTTCCCGACAGGATCAAAGGTAAGAATTAGGATTGCCCACAGGAGCGCCAACTTCGTGGCTCTTGGCAGGGTCTCGTACACCACGTCGGATGGTGGAATGGGGATCGCGTTTACGCAGATTGAGCCGACGAATCAGCTAATTTTGGAGAAGTGGGTCGAGGTCTTGCGGGAACCGATAAAGCAGCAGGGCGTGAAATGATTGACACGTGGAGGATGGAATCCCCCGGCGAACAAAAACGTGACCTTTAAGATTGCTGGAGACAGGAAGTCAGGGTTTTGTATGCTCGGCGAAGATAGACGGGCGGGACATCAAGGAAATCACAGGCTGTCGGGAGGTGCTTACGCGCAAAGAGGTGGAGGCCCTGTTCGCTGATTACGTCGGCGAGGAGGCCCTGAACTATCACCATGAATTCATGCGCTGACAAAATGACTGAGCGATCTATTTGTGGCATGATCCGCTCACTCACTACTTTTTATCCAGATACTCGCCGGGAACATCATCCTGCGGCACCTCATGGGTGCGAATCTCCCTCTCGTCAGTGTCTCCAGCGTCTTCCACGCCCTTCACCACGTCGGCCTCGAACGCGTTTCCTTCTTCGAGCAACTCGTCCACACTCTCCGAATCCGCACGTTGGACGTTGGACAATCCCTGCAAATCCCCCGATTGCTCACCAGACCGCCCTACCAGTCCCTCCGGTGCGAATGCCACCGTATCCACGCTTCGACTTTTCCCCCGAACCTGTTTTTTGAATGCGCCCGCCGTGTTCCCACCGGTTGTCTTCTTGCCGCCGACCTTCGTTTTTAGCTTCTTCTTGGGAGTAACCGTTTTCTTAGCTAGCTTCCTCTTGGCCGTCTTCTTCATCGGCGCGACTGTCTTGCCCGCAGTTCTCTTCGACTTCGTCTGCTTCTTCTTGGTTTTCTTCTTGGTAGCCATACGCGCAGTCTACCACCGGTTGGTCATTCCTAGTGTTTAGGAATGACCGCTCTGAGCGACAGATGTGCGGTTACGCGACTTGGCCCGACGACGCTAGGCCGATAGATGGAAATCAGAGCTTCCCAAGAATCATGATTATGATACGCTTGTTATCAAGCGCTGATTTTATGCAGGGAATCGCGAGTTCACGCAACAAAAAATCCAAAAGAAAACTCAAGGAAGAGCCTGCCTTCGATGCCCAAGCATTTCTCCATTCCACCGGCCTAGCGAGGAAAGTCGAAACGTATCGAAAGTCACAGAAGATTTACTCTCAAGGTGATCCCGCCACGAGTGTGATGTACATTCAAGAAGGCGGCGTAAAACTGTCCGTCGTCAATGAGGTCGGCAAGGAAGCAGTCGTAGCGATACTCGGCCCCAACGACTTTTTTGGGGAGGGGTGTCTGGCAGGTCAGGGAATTCGAATGGGGACGGCCAGCGCTATTGTTCACACAGCCATCCTGATCATCGAGGAAAAAGAGATGATGCGTGTGCTCCATGCCGAGCACGCGCTTTCCGACCGCTTCATGGCTTACATCCTTTCGCGAAACATCCGAATCGAGGAGGATTTGATCGATCAGCTTTTTAACTCCAGCGAAAAGCGGCTGGCTCGGACTCTTTTACTGCTGGCGCGTTATGGCGCGGAATCCGAAATTCAAAAAGTGCGCCCCAAGGTTTCACAGGAGATGTTGGCCGAAATGATTGGCACAACGCGCTCACGGGTCAATTTCTTTATGAATAAGTTCAGGAAACTGGGCTTCATTCATTACAATGGCGGGCTTCAGGTCCACAATTCGCTCCTAAGCGTTGTCCTGCACGATTAGGCACCAACTTTCGCGCTTATCGCAAAGTGGCATAACTTCCACATCGCTG
>WNFP01000353.1_pt1 | contig 51166 bp, 57 predicted proteins | sample 5400201 | NCBI WGS metagenome assembly WNFP01 (sample SAMN13153355, study PRJNA577476) | soil metagenome | isolation source: 115 cm saprolite under Madrone tree | place: USA:California | collected 2016-06-14 | reverse complement strand
ATCCTGGGGCAGAGCACAACGATGGAATTATCGCAACTGAGAATTCAATGCTGCCGGAAGGCGATCGCCCTCAAGCAGCCAAGAACTTAGCTTTCCGGCCGAATCGTTCTCCAGAGGTCCAGTACTGGTCTGCCACCAACGCGACCGGTGACGAGGCGATGTAACTTTTTCCCACTTCCTAGAATCCGATGTGGTGCGGTGAGGGCATTTTCTGGAAGGTAGGGTGAACATTGTGAGTACGAGCATAGATCGTGTGTTGCTGGCACCTGTTTCTTCGGCACGTACCCAATCGACGTTGGAAGCCGCAGGGATTTCGGTTTCGCGATATGGGTTGGTTGTGGTGTTGCTGCTGATTGGAGTGCTCAAGTTCACTCCAGAAGAAGCGGCGGGCATCCAGCCGCTGGTCGCGCACAGCCCACTGATGTCGTGGATGTATCGCCTGCTGAGCGTTCAAGGGGCTTCCAACCTGATCGGGGCCATTGAGATCGCAATCGCCGCTCTGATCGCGATTCGCCCGTTGTCCGCGAAGACATCGTTTGTGGGTAGTTTGGGAGCGGTTATAACTTTCCTACTCACCGTCAGCTTTCTCTTGTCAACGCCAGGCGCGGCGCAGTTGAAGTACGGTTTTCCACTCCTGGGAGACTCCGGGCAATTTCTAATCAAGGATCTGGTATTGCTAGGTGCCTCGTTTTGGACGGCTGCGGAGGCATATGGGGCAGCCCGGAAATAACGGCCTGGCCGGTAATTTCGTGACCAACGCTATCGCTTGAAGCATTGCTGAAACACTAAGCGGAGCCACTGCGAAGTTTTCCGTCTCTAACAGAATGAAAGTGAACGCGCGATGCATAACATCATGTGCAAGACGGCGATTGCCCCCTCCCCACGTTTGCTGTGCGCGTTGCTAGCAATAGGAATGGCCGCGTGTTCGCTCATTCCCAAAGTGTGCGCACAGACTCTTCCCGATGATGTACACGTGAGCCCCCTTCCCAGGCGGCAGCCGGAGGAACGCCGATCTTCGGAACATCCGTCGCTACAAAGCCAAGGCAAGCCCATCAGAATAGACGTGAATCTGGTGCTCCTACCGGTAACGATTACAGATCTCATGAACCGCCCAGTCACCGGCTTGGAGAAACACAACTTCAAGGTGTTCGAAGGCAAGGAACTACAGGATATCCGGCACTTCTCGGGCGAGGATGTACCGGTTTCACTGGGAGTGATCTTCGATATGAGTGGCAGCATGAGTAGCAAATTCGACCGGGCGCGCGAGGCCATCACGGAGTTCTTCAGGACCGCGAACCCACAAGATGAGTTCTTTATGATCGCTTTCTCTGATAAGCCAGAAGAGCTGTCGGATTTCACGAGCTCAGTGGAAGACATTCAAGGCAAGCTGCTGTACACGACGCCCAAGGGCCGCACTGCATTGCTGGATGCCATTTACTTAGGCATCAGCAAAATGAGACAAGCCAAGTACCAAAAGAAAGCTCTGCTGATCATTTCCGATGGCGGAGACAATCGCAGTCGTTACACGGAAAGCGAGATCAAGAGCCTGGTAAAAGAACAGGATGTGTTGATCTATGCAATCGGTATATATGACCACTATTTCCCGACTGACGAGGAGCGTCTCGGCCCGCAATTGCTAAGCGACATTACAGAAGTGACAGGGGGTCGCGCATTCACAGTCGACAACCCCAACGACCTGGGGGACATCGCCACGAAAATTGGCATTGAACTCCGCAACCAATACGTTCTCGGATACCGCCCCAAGAATCTTGTATCCGACGGCAAATGGCATAAGGTGAAAGTGAAACTTGTGCCCCCTAAGGGCCTGCCGCCGCTGCAAGTTCATGCCAAGGCAGGATATTACGCTCCTTCGGGTTAGTCGTTTGATTCCCGCGCTTCCTGGAACCGCATGCGAGATTGGTCCGCTTGGAAACAGGCCTTCTGGTTACTCCCGAGACCATGGTCCGTTGGCATCGTGCCGACTTCCGCAGGATCGCCGCGCAGCAGAAATCGTAAGCTCGAAGACAGGAAACGGCAACGCCCCCCAAAGGTGCAAAATCCGCCTTGTGCAGTTCTTGGGCCCGTCACTAGCCTCTTTGAAAAACTTCCATCACCGGCTCTTGCCACAGATACCATGCCACGACGACCCGCATGATCACGCCCACCCCGCCCCAGGCCAGTGCACTGGCGTGAAAATCGATCACGGTGCTTGAAACACTCGGGATCAGCATAACCACGCCCAGGAAGGCGATGATCACCGCCGCCCGACCCGTCCAATTGTTAAGTTTAAGCAATCTCCAGCCGGTCAGCCCACCAACGCCGGCGGCGATCAGGAACACATAAGGTCCCGCCAGCTCCAGCCCGCTCCGCAGTGGAGCGCCAGCCCTCATCCCGATCAACCCCGGGGAGACCAGCATCAGGCAACCACTCACAAGGAGATAGGCCGCGGCCAGGGAAAAAAGATCGCAATCGCCGTAACTCCCGTGTGGGACGCGGCATGGAGATTGGATGTGCGAGAGCGGGAAATAGAGGCACCATCTTCGTGTCATTCCCATCGGCTCCCTCGCCGATTACATCCGGAGTGTACCTACGCAATTGGCCGTTCTCCACTAGCCTTTCTTATTATTCTATTGCAGCCCAGGCCTAGCACGAGCGTAAATCCGCGCCCGTGCCGGCACTTTTGCACCTGCTGCTGGCAGTTGGTGCTCATTCGGGCACAGCGACGTCTGTTCGACCTCAGTCTGGTGGCCACTCCTGTTCCTCTCATCTGGTGCAACTCCTCATTGACCTCAAGGAAGTCAGGCTGCATTTCGACATTGAGTTGTGGTGATAGCGGACGAGATAGAACCGCCGTTCCGGTGTCCGAACATGGAGTGCGGAACAGTGTTCCACCAGTCGAGAAGTTGGTTCCACAACACATCGCATGTCCGTGTTAAAACATGAACGTTTCTTCTTCCGCAACGATGAAGATCGGCGGGCCACCCGTCGAAATGGAAACAGCGCTCGCTAGCGTCTCCTTCGCTCCTTCCGTCGCAGCGCACGCCTGTAGGGCTGACATTGAAGGGAAATGAATCTCTGCAACGCGATGAAAGGGCGCCGGGCCGCCCTGCGTCGAACTTAGTACCTTTGTCGCGACGATCTTGGTCTTCCCCACCAACTTCTTGACTGCCATTGGCACGTGGTGATCGTGATATAGACGCTCGAACGTCTCGCGATCCGTCGGGACAGGGTAGATTACTACGAGCTTTGCTGACGGCATGCTGCCTCCTCTTCGATGTATGCTGTGATTCGTGGACGACCCGCTCGGATCCCCCGCTTCGTCGTTGCCAGTTAAAAATTAGCGACTCTTGACCCGTTTAAGGTTGGTTTTGCGGCGACCTCGCGGGGTCGACGGTCCACCAATCGACACTGCTTCTATTCGACCGTGTGCTTCGCGGTGTAACCTTCCCGAGCGATGATCTGGTACTTCACTTCCCTGCCCTTCTGGTCGCGTACTCTTAGCGGACCCCCATCCGGTGCTACCACGTCAACTCTCAGCTTGCGGTAACTGCCATCGAGCTGGGGGTTGGTGGAGTGAAATGAAAGTTCGTACTGATTCCGGATTTCGCCGATGATATCGTGGAAGACCTCCGGGTATTCTGCTTCAAAGCGTGGCTGGTAAAACCGACCACCGGTCAAGCGGGCAAAGGTTTGCATTTGGTTGTCTGCCTGCAAGTAGTCGAGTCGTGAAATCGGGATCCCTAGTCCATGTGGTGCCGTTCGACCCGCCGTCTCGTACCTTTCCCGTGCAATCCACCCCACACTGATCGGAAAGATGGTCACGTCGTGCGTGGACTTGATCTTCCTCGTGATCTTATCCAGGTTAATCTTGCTGAAGCTGTCGAAGCCGGTACTGACCAGGACGACGTACTTGTGCCCTTCGATCTGATCGATACGGTCGAGCGTGTCATAGAGAGCGTCGAACAAATTGGTCTCAGCAAAACCGGGTATGCGCAATTGGTTCAGCCCGCGATAAATTGCTTCCTTCTGTTGGGTGAAATCCACCAGCGTTTGCGGCTTAATATCATAGGAAACGACTGCGACCCAGTCGTCCTTCCTGAGCGTGTTGGCGAAGCTGTAAGAGGCGCTCAGGGCGTCCTGCACGAAGCCGTAATTGGTCGAGGCAAACTCCACGAGGAGCACGGCGGTGATTGGCGCTTGCGATACGGTGAAGTTGCTGATTGTCTGTGGCACACCGTCTTCGTATACCCGGAAGTTCTCTTTTTGCAGAGTGGAGATAAACTGCCCGTCCTTCGTGGTGACAGTGACCGGGACTTCCACCAGAGGCACGTCCACGCGGATAGAGTAGTCAGGGAGGCCCTCGATCTTCTTGGGCCTTTCCAGTGGGGCAGGGGTCGTCGGCTCGTCCTTCTTTCTCGGAATTGCGTAGTGCCCAACATCGGATTGCGGCCCTCCCGCAGCCGGGTACGGCTCCTGCTGGAGGCCATTGGACGAGGCTGGTCGGGGCTGCTCCTGAGTCACAAGCTCACCACGTCCAGGGAGCGGCATGGCCACAACTAAGAAAAGTAGCGCCACATGGACCAAGTCTCGGCGTGCTGACCGAAAACTGCGCGCTAAACCGATGGGCAACATGGAACTCTGAATCTCTTTCCTTCGACCGGCAACCAACTACAACAGGGCAGCCTCGAAATAGAAACTGCATCAACGGAAGGGCGTGCGGGGTTTGGCACGAAGCGGCGATCAAGTGAATCGACCGAACGGAGACCGGCGAGTCTTCAGTTCCCTTATCGGCAACCCACTTTTTTCTTGCTACCACTCCCGCATTCTTCGCCCTGCTCCACTGCGATAACGCGATCTCAGAATCGACACCCGACTCAAGCCTCCGCAACCTCGCAAAACCAGCTCGAATTCGTGAGCTTTCTGACAAGCTCGGCAAAGTCTCCCGGGTCTTCCATCGGTAGCGTGAGTCCGCTCTCGTGATGCTCAAATGTGGAGGTTTCGCTGTCTGACTCCCGGCACTCTTCGGTAGGGACTCTATCCATCGGGGACATTTGGCGGATCTCCTCGGCAACGCCTCTGCGACCTCTGCTAGCACCAGGCGCAAGAACGGCCATCGCCATTTGCGCCCGGTGTAGTTGAACCGTGAAGTGGTTGCCTGGCCAAGGGTTGTTACTGGCTTCCGGTCTCCGACGTTGATTCAGGCACGGCCGACTCATCTCCGAAGGACAGCGCATACTTCTTGCCGGCGAAATCGATCTGGGTCAGAGACTGGCTGCCATCCTCGTTCTTGCGCGACTCGGTCGCGTTGTCACGGCTGGCTTGACCCAGTTCAATCAAGCGAGCGGGCACAGTTGCGACCAGCTTCCCTTGCGACAGAATCATTAGCGCAACGCCTGAACCTGTTCCGTCCCAGGTGAGCTTGTATTGCCCGGGTGTCAGCTGATGTCCGTTGACGGTTACGGGCTCAAATACCTTAAATGAACCTACGTTTCCTTTGTTTGCCGCGAATGCGCTGGTAGCCAATACCAGGGCCAGCCCAGGCAGCAGAATCTTGAAGATCATGGATAACTTCATATATTTATTCCTTTTTCTTTCCCGAAAAACGTCGGGAACCGGTTTTGGGCGGCGGACCTAGTCTCGCCATATCGGCAAACCTCGCTTTGGTGCTGCGAAACTTGTCTGGGGCGCCGTGTACCCACTTACCGCCAAAGTGTGGACACCACGTTCTCCGTGACTCTGGAACTATTCCTCGATGGCGACAGAAAGTGCTTTTCCATCCCTCGTGGCCATCTAGGAGCGTCACCTCAACACAAGTTGATAAAGACGAAGGATGAAGCTTGGTTCTTCCAATCAGACGCGAAGTGATGGACAAAAGTTACACAGATCTCCCGTGGCGCCTGCTGCTTGGTTGTCGGCTGACCCTAACCGAATGGCTTCGATCGAACGCCACCCGAAGAGCCCTGGGTTCAGACGCAACGGTGAAACACAACCGGAGAATTTGAAGATTGTCAGCATCACTTGGTGCGGTTGTAACTTTCTTTCTGAAGATGTCATCAAGAAGGTCGTCCGGACAAAAATCCCGGAGAGCAGATCGCGGGAGCTGAGAGATGGATAGGTTCATAAAGACTTTGGAACACCCAGTTGCCGCTGAACTTGTCCGGTTCCCCCATGCTGCTGAGTGCGTGGTTTGTAATTCGCGGGTTGCCGCTTGATTCACAACGAGATTCAGACGGCCGCGAAGGACCCGCAGTGGCTCGCGGAAGCGGAGATCATTTCTCGTATCATCTCAGGTGAGCGGGAGCTGTTCTATGCATTGATAAAGCCATGCGAGCGCGCAGCCTTCCTGACCGCTTACTCAGTCGTCAAGAGCGAAGCAGATGCTGAAGAGATTGTGCAGGAAGCGGTGCTGAAGGCGTATAAGGCTCTTGACCGCTTCCGTGGAGACTCGAAGTTCAGTACTTGGCTGGTTAAGATCACGTTGAACGAAGCGCGCATGAGACTTCGCCGCTCACATTCGGAGTCCGAGGTTTCGCTTGAAGTCTTCATGGACGATGGGGATGGCGATTACACCCCGGCAGTTCTCACCGACTGGCGCGAGATTCCCTCCGAAGCTCTTCACCGGAAGGAACTAAGGGAGACTCTACAACGTGCAGTCGACCAACTGCCGGAAAAGTACCGCGAGGTATTGATCCTGCGTGACGTGCGGGAGATGAATATCACGGAAACCGCTCAATTGCTTGGCATCAGCGAAGGGATGGTGAAAACCAGGTTGTTTCGGGCGCGTTTGTTGATGCAGAAGATTGTCGCGCCTGAACTGGTCGCGCAAGGCAAGAAAGGCTGATATGGTTCTCGACTGCAAACACGTGTGGCGCGAAATCTCCAATTACATCGACGGAGATCTCGATCCCTCCGTGCGTGCGAGCGTGGAGGAACATCTCGCCCACTGTCGCCACTGCGCGGCAATTTTGGATTCGACTCACAATATCCTTTATCTGATCGCGGACGAGCGCACGTTTTCTTTGCCGATCGGCTTCGGTGAGCGGTTGCGCGCGAGGCTTGAAAGCGAACTTGAGAAGTCGGAGCCGGCCAGCCGATAGGGCCGTCTACAGTTCGTGGTGAAAGAGGGGGTGCGCGAGAAGTTCCCCGGCGATCAGAATTAGGGTAAGGACGGATGCGCCGAGCTGGATCCCCTTCTCCCAGCGTTCTTTTCGAGTAAGCGGACGCATTCGCCAACGAGCAGATGGGTTTCTGCGCATCCGTTCTGCATTCCATAGAAGCATAAGATTGACCACGGCACCGAGCCCGGCGATGGCCAGCATCGGAATCCGGAACCTGTTAGCGTGCAAACCGGTCGCTGGCCCGGCTGCAGTTGCTGCAATAAGGGACGAGAACCCGATGGCAGTACCTATGCCGCTGAGGAATACCGCCGTAGCACAGACTCCCTGGATGATCGCCAGACCGAGCGACCCCACGGTAATAAATCGCCGCGCCTCCCAGAACCGGAACGACGATTTCTTGGTGATCGGACGCTGTTCAAGTTCTCGAGTTTCGGTCTCTTGCACCGTTGGGCCTCCAGGAGCAAAGGAAAAACGTTACCTGTGAGATGCGCGGTTTCGACGGGAAGTTTCGTGAGAACGGGATACCTTAGCAGTTGAACATGCTGGGAACTTGATCCTATTTGGGTCCCAAATTGGATGGCCTGTCGAACATTCTGGAACTCCGATCCGTTGATTCCATCCCTTCCATCCCGCCTGCCGTCAAACCCATCCCGATCGAAGCCGAACCCATGAGCCCGCCCTCCAGCAGAAATCCGTTGAGAGCGATGCTGCTTGTCCAGGCATGTTCGAGAGCATCGATGTAGCCGGTCTCATTCTCGTAAAGCATGTGCTGCAGGTTGAGGACGCGGACGAATGAAGCGGTCATTTCACCGTATTGCGCGGTCATAAGCCTATAAGCGCGCTCCAGCCGAGGAAGGATTTCGACCCGATACCGTTCAGCAGTCAGACGTGCGCTGCGATAGTCCTCGGTGTACATTGCAGAGCGCCTGCGAAGCGCGAGATCGACGCGGGTTACTTCGCCTTGTGCCACTTCGAGATCAGCACGGGCTGCGGCGATGCCGCCCTGATTGCGGTCCCACATACGAAGATGTAAGCCAATTTCAGCGAAGCCTTGAAGACCGACCTCGCGGCCTGCAGCCGCGTTGAGTGGTTCGTAATTCTGTTGCAATCCGCCTTTGAATGTAAGGTCAGGGATAGGCTCATGCCGGGCCCGGCGCAGTGCAGCTTCTGCGCGCTCCACACCGGCCTTTGCAGACTGCACTTCGGGACTGGCTACGAGCAGCGAAGTGAGCAACTGACGCTCGTCTAGCGAAGCCAGCTCGGCATCGATCTGACCCGCCACGCTCCCCTCTGGGAGGGATGGAACACCGACAACCGAAACGAGCATTGTCCATTGACGCCGCAGCCTGTGTTCCGCGACGCCCGCGGCGATCTCCATGCGCTGCTCTTCTGCTTCGGCTTCCAGGATCTCAGTTTCGTCTGCTTGACCGACATTGCCGAGCTGATGAACGATGCGCACCGTACTCTCGGCGATGGCAACCAAATCACGCTCAATCGCGAGCTTCTCTTGGGCTGCAAGCGTATGGTAGTACGCCACGCGCACATCATTCTCCACGCGATGCCGCTGCGCTTCGGCCTCAGCCTGACGCTGCTTCACTTCGCCAGCACCCACCTTGCGATTAAGCCCGAGTTTTCCGCCAAGAATGATCGGCTGCTGCACAAAAAATCCTTGCTCACCGCCACCGTACACTCCTCCTCGGATCTCTTCCCCCTCGTAGCCGACAGTCGGGTTTGGATATAGCCCGCTTTGCCGCTCGCGGCCACGTGCCGCTTCCAGTGCGCGTTGTGCCTGATCCAGGGTCGGGTTGTGCGACGTCGCCATGCGCTCCAAGTCCTCGAGCTGGTACACAGGGCCAGGAACGAGGCGCTGTGAATCTCCCAGATGCGGAAACTGCGGCATCACTTCGGGAATCTGGCCGTGATGGTGCATCTCTATTTCCGATTGGTGGGCCATGGGAAAGAACACCTGCGGTGCCGGTTGCGTTACTTGTTGCTCGGATTTCTGCTGTGTCATTCCTGTCAAAGCGCGCTTATGGTGCGGGTCGCGCCCCGACTCCTGTGGGAAGGCGTTTGTTGCCCCAAGCAACACGACCAGAGATGACGCCAGCAGGAAGACAAACCTCGCAAGTCGCCACCTCATTCCGCACCTCCTTCGTGCTGGTGCTGGCCCGGGGCCGGCGGAAGGGGCGCAATATAGCCGCTGCGTACATCGTTCATGACACGCTCAAACAAATGGGGCGGCAGGACTCGCACCAGGGCCATCATGCCCATCATCATCGCGCTCCAGTTCCGCGGGAGCCCGTTGTTTTCCGGCTTGGCGACGGCTTCATCCATGCCCATGTCCATGAACGCATCCTGGGGAAAACCGGGCACCTGGTTCGCATTCTGCGCGATGGGTGCATGATGGATGTGCTCGAAGCCCGTCCGGTCAGCGAGGGTCTGCATTTGCCGAAGTGTCCGCTCGTCTTCCGTGTCGGCGGTCATCATCATGCGATCTCCGAGCAAGTCGCTCATGGCGTTCATGTTGTGGTGCGGCATATGACAGTGCAGCATCCACTCTCCAGGGTTGTTCGCCACGAATTCGATGTCGCGCGCTTGCGCAACACCTACCAGCACCGTGTTGGCCGGTCCCCACAGAGTTTCGGGCTGTCGCCCGGCTTCTGTGCCCGTCACCACGAAGGTGTGGCCATGCAGATGGATCGGATGGTGGTCCATGCCGATGTTGACGAATCGTATGCGTACGCGACTGCCGAGTTGGACGACCAAGGGTGTAGTCATCGGGCTCACGGCGCCATTGAACGTCAGCCAGTTCCACTCCATATTGGCGGTGTTCGGGACGGTGTTGTTCGGCAGCACGGCCCACTCTTGCAGCACGATCCCGAAGTCGTGATCAACGGCAGGAGAGTGCGCTCGCGGCGGATGCAGAATGAACAAGCCGACCATGCCCATCATCTGCTGCATAGGTGAGTGCGAGTGATAGAAGAACGTGCCGTTCTGATGAACCGTGAACTCGTATACGAGCCGTGATCCGGGCGCAATGGGCTTCTGTGAAAGGTAGGGCATCCCGTCCATCGCATAGGGGATTTCCAGGCCGTGCCAGTGGATTGCAGTCGATTCCGGCAGATGATTTTCCAGCATGATTCGGACACGATCTCCCTGGTTCACCTGGATCGTGGGGCCGGGGCACGAGCCGTTGAAACTCCAGCATTCGATCGTCTTCCAGGGTGCAATTTTTCTCTTCACCGGTTCGGCGGTGAGGTGGAATACCTTCACGCCATTGTCGATTGTGAACTGCAGGTCCCTAACGTCAGGCGTGATCACTGGTACCGGAATCGTATTTTTGGAACGATCGGATGGGCGCGGTTGATTCATGCCGAACAGCCGCGAGGCGCCCCCAAGACCAGCCGCTGTAGCAATCGCACTCTGTATAAACGTACGGCGTGAACTCATAGTCCCTCTTTGGGTTGGGCTTCTATGATCGCAGGTCGCAGGTTCAACACAAGCATTCCCTCATCGAAGTGGCACAACTACGAACTGGATCTCCAACTCGTTCTTGACCTTAACAACGCCTCCCGCGACACTGACCGGATTAATGCCAAAATCAGTTTGTTTGATTGTTGCACGGCCCGTATAGGCTCCCTCTCCATAACGCACGTCCGCCTGGATCGGTCTGCTCCGACCGTGCAGCGTCAGCTCGCCGGAGACAATCCATCGGTTGACTCCGGTCCTTCCGATCTTCGTAGAATGAAAGCTGATGAGCGGATAGCTTTCACTCTGCAAGACCTTCGTATGCATGGTGTGCTCGACTTCCGCTTGCTGCTCCGCGCTCAATTTGTTGTCCTCGACAAGGGTGAGCTTACGGGCATCAACGGTAAAGGCTACCTGCGGAGAATCGCCGTCATTGATGCTGCCTCCCGCAAATGGTGCCGTCACCCGATGATCGTGACCCGCTGCGGAGAACAGGCCGGCCTTCCCTACGTGAATCTTCAACGTGCTATGTTCGACATCGATCGACCGATCGGCGGCAGCTAACCACGGCGATGTGGCAAAAAGAAATCCTGCCACCTTTAGCGCAAAGGTCGCGTTCACTCTTTCTCTCTTTATCATCATCAGCTTGACAGGCTCACCGGAACATAGCGTGTTCAGTCTATTGCAGGTCTGAGTAAAACGCGTCATGGTATCGCCTGGCCTCCTAAGACTGCACGCAACGTTTCCGTGCCCACGGACTTGGAAATCTGACCCGACCGTACACTTGTGGGTTGAAGAAGGCCGGACTGTGCCCCGATTAGGGGCGCGTGGTGAATCGCCGGCTCTCGGACGCGTCGGAGTCAACCGGAAAAGTCCACACTTCAACTTTGGGTTGTTCCACTTCCGTTTTCAGCTCCTCCGCTCGCTGCTGGGCGGGAGCGCGACAGGTCAGCTCCAGCCGCAACTCACTACTCAAAGCTGAGCGAAGTATCGGCGCCCCTTTTTGCATGTACATCACCTTGGTCCTTTCTGCTGATCCCCGAAGTCGCGTTTTACTGCGTACCTGCGCTCGCCAGACAATCGACCTCGCTTCCTTAGAACCTGATCAACAGGCCGCCGGTGACCGCCACGTTGTTTTGCCAGTTGGCGTCAAGCTTTCGATTGTAGTTTGGCAAACCAGAATAAAAATCCCGCACCTCAAATCTAAATCCGATCGGTATCCTCAACACGCGGACGACACTCCGCGTATCGATTCCAGCGCCAAACTCCAGCGTGCCAGTGTTAGTTCCAGGTCTGAACGATATGCTCGTGCTGGGCGCCTTTTCGAGGAAGCGAGCGTATCCCCCACCGAAGGATAACCAAGGAGCAATCAGCCCGGCGGGATTGAACTTCACACGCACATGCGGGGTAAGAAACACATAGGCATATTGGGGACTCACGCCCTGGGGCGGCTGACTCAGCTTCACATCAAGCGGAGAGGCCAGAAAGTCAACACCACCGTATATCGCTACTGGCCTAACAGTTGCGAAACGGCGATCGTATTCAGCTCCCAACGCCAAGCTTGCGTTAAACGTCAAGCCGCCCGTCGGTCCACTTCCGCCGCTGGAGAGGGTTTGGCTCGGCGCCGTTGTTGCGCCGATCACTAATCCAACCTCATTCTTTGTCTGCGAGTGCGCATAGGGAACCAGGCCTGACAACAATAAAACCATTCCGCACGCAGTAAGTATTTCTTTTGGATGCATGGTCGCTTTCACTTCTTGATTTTGTCTTCTGCAGTTGAGTCGGCGCTCACTTTATGAAAGATATAGCCGCTTCGCAGGTGTCGCCCATCGCGGGAACCTGCAACCAGCCGCGAGACGCCAAGATAAATACAGGATTCTTGAACGATACTTTGTTGAACTCGACGATTGGATGCTGGGAGGTCAGCGGAAGTTACGTACGGTGGCGCCGGTGGCGCTCACCAGAGACCCCGCAGCCGCTCAGGAATGTACGTTCATGGTCGTCGAAGCTCGCACTTCTTTCATCTTGCCTAGACAAGGAATGCACGCCTCACTTAACAGGCGGTGAATTCCTTTGCGCCTGATGCTCACATCGAAGGTCAAGCGGAGCCAAGCGCGCTGTATTGTCGTTCTCACTTTTGCTCGCTCCGCTAGTAACTTTCTTGCTCGAATGCACATCGTATCGCCAGCAAGCGACATTCAGGATGACGCGGAGCAACCATCGAGAGTTCCCCCAACCTGAGGGGAAGGCTCGTAGCGTGACGGTTCACTTAATCCTCCTCAACCAGAGAGGGTGTGGGCTGCTCCTGAAAACTAGTGTTGCTGCACACGGCTTCACAACTCAGCACGTAAAAGGAGCGATTAAGATGACTAATTCAATGAAGGCTTTGTTAGCAGGCGCTGCGCTGGCAGGCTTGATGACAGGCACAAGTGCAAAGCTTAACGCACAAACCTTAGCCCCGAACCAGGGCAATGCCGGAATCAAAGCGGTAAGCATGAGTGATGACGGCGGCAAGGACAAGAAGGACAAAGACAAAACTGAAAAACACGCTTGTAAGGGCCAAAATTCTTGCAAAGGCAAGGGTGGCTGTAAGGCCGGTGACAACGGCTGCAAAGGCAAGAACTCCTGCAAGGGCAAGGGCGGGTGTGCAACCGATGGATCCAAACCGCCAGCTGAACCCCAGTCGGAGCAGAACTAAGGACGACCTCAACCCCAGTGGGTCGGGGTTGAATGTCCCGACCCTCTTTTCTCTAGGAAAGCTCATAACGTGCCTGCAAATGCTTTCAATGGGTTCACAGACTTTGGCGTCGGAATAGGCCTTCGCGTGCCGCATTACCAGCACATTCTCTCGGAAAAACCGGTTGTGAGTTGGTTCGAGATTATCTCAGAAAATTACATGATCGATGGTGGGAGACCGCTGCATGTGCTCGAGCAGATTCTTGAGCGGTATCGCGTCGTCCAGCATGGTGTGTCGATGTACTTCGGCTCTCCAGAGCCTGTCAACCGTGAGCATCTGAAGAAACTGAAGGCTCTGGTTAGGCGCACTCAGACCCCTTGGCTCACCGACCACCTATGCTGGGGCAGCGTCGATGGTACATACAGCCACGACCTGCTGCCCATGCCATATACATTTGAGGCTGCCCGTCATACCGCGCAAAAGATTCGGGAAGTCCGGGATTTTCTAGAGATCCCGATTGCGGTTGAGAACGTCAGCAGCTATGCAGAATTCCACGTTTCAGAGATGACAGAGTGGGAGTTCCTAACGGAGGTGGTGGAGTCAGCCGACTGCGGAATTCTTCTGGACGTAAACAACATCTACGTATCCTCGAGAAACCACAACTTCGATCCGGATGATTACGTGGATGGTGTTCCTGCAGAGCGGGTGGCACAGATCCATATCGCGGGCCATTCCAAGTTCGAAAAGTACATTCTGGATACACATGATCATCCAGTAATCGATCCGGTCTGGAAGCTCTACGCGCGCGCCGTCGAACTGGTTGGCCGCACGGCGACACTCCTCGAGTGGGACGACAACATTCCGTCCTTTGCAGAGGTTCACAACGAGGCGCTAAAGGCGAATCGGTTCATCCCAGAAATGGCGGTTGCATCATGAACTTGCTTGAAATCCAACACCGTATGCTCGACGCTGTTATGCAACCGCTCACCCCAGGGGAGCAGATGCAGCCACGCGCTCGAGACGGTAAGTCCATGCGCGAAGTGGCGGCAGAGTTCATCAAGCCAAATGATCGCTTGAGCTCGTTCGAGCGCCTGGAGATCTACAATCGCCAATACTGGTTTCGCGTACTCGCATCCTTGGACGAGGATTTTCCCGGTCTTCGGGCAATCATCGGTCAGAGACGATTTGACGCATTGTGCAAAGCCTACCTCGTCGATTGTCCTTCTCAGTCATTCACCCTGCGAAACTTGGGCTCTCGCCTGGAATCGTGGTTGCGGAGCCATCCCGAGTGGATCCAACCGCGAGCAAGTCTAGCGCTGGATATGGTTCGTCTGGAATGGGCTGAGATCGAGGCCTTCGACGGTGCAGCGGAGCGGGTCTTAACCCCTGGAGATGCGCTAGCTTCGGAGCCGGACCCCCAATTCAGCCTGCAGCCCTACCTGCAGCTGATTAAGTTGCGCTACCCCGTGGACGATTTGCTCGTTGCGATCAGAAAAGATAGCTCCGAAGCTGGGATGGCAAGTAATGCGGTTTCGGAACGTCGGAAACAAACGCGAGTGCGCAAAGTCGCGCGGCAAAAGCCGCAGGCTGTCTACTTAGTGGTTCATCGCGTTGAATACAGTGTTTATTTCAAACGCCTCGAGCCGGAAGCATTCACTTTTCTCAAGGCTCTTCGAGAAGGAAAGACATTGTCCGATGCAGTAGTCCTCGCCTTTCAGCGAAGTGACGTGCACGAGAGCAATCTCCTCGGAATTGTACAGAACTGGTTTGAGAATTGGTCGACGTTAGGCTGGTTCTGCCGGCCTAAATCAGCAAATCAGGAATCTATCTCCTCATCAGAAAGACAACCATGAAAAAGATCATCGAAACCGCTACCCAGGTATATTCCTCTTGTGAGAGAACGCTCTCCTATTTGCAATCCCCGCTCCTCCTCGTTGTGCGCCTCTACTGGGGCTGGCAGTTCTTCCAGACTGGACTTGGGAAGCTAATGCACATCCCCAAAATCGTCGACTTCTTCACGAGTTTGGGCATACCGTTCCCTACGTTTAACGCGTACTTGGTCGGCTCCCTCGAATGTGTGGGTGGGGCATTACTGTTCCTCGGCCTCGGGTCGAGGATCATCGCGCTACCGCTCACGTTTAACATGCTGGTGGCGTACATCACGGCAGACCGGGAGGCACTCTTCTCAATCTTTTCGGATCCCGGCAAGTTTTACGCTGCCGACCCGTACACATTCTTGTTCGCTGCTCTTCTCGTTCTCATCTTTGGCCCTGGAAAAATTTCGGTTGATTCTGCGATCGGCCATCTCCGTAGGAGGAGAGTTGCGGAGTTACAGGGCCTGGGCGGAACGTCGGCCCTCTCCGCTACCTGAATCCGACGCATTGTGCGTTTAGCGTAAACCGTGTCATTCGGGATCACCGAGGGGAGAGGCACAATGAAACCGAGCACCCAAGCGCTCGTATTTGACGCTTACGGCACGTTGGTCGACGTACATTCCGTGATCGCATGTTGCAACCGCAAGTTCCCTGGCCGGGGCGCTGAACTGAGCAAGCTGTGGCGCGCCAAGCAACTGGAATACACCTGGCTCCGTAGCCTCACCGAACGGTACGAAGACTTTTGGATGGTGACGGAAGCGGCACTAGCATTTGCGTGCCGTAGTCTAAGCCTCCCTTGCCCTCCTGAGACCTGCGAAGAGTTGATGGACTCTTACCTGCGCCTCGAGACCTTTCCCGATGTGAAGCCGACGTTGAGCAAATTGTCACAACATAAGTTGGCCATCTTGTCGAACGGCTCGCCGAAGATGCTCGCTGCCGCAGTGGAGAACGCCGGCCTGAAAGGCCTATTCACGGACGTCATTAGCACTGACGAAGCGAAGATCTATAAGTCGAGCCCGCGCGTGTACGGCCTGGTTTCACAGCACCTGGGCGTGCCCGACAGTGCAGTTGCCTTTGTATCGTCGAATTTCTGGGACATCGCGGGTGCCAAGAGCTTCGGGTTCTGGACGTGCTGCGTAAACCGGTGCAATCTTCCTGAAGATGAATTGGGTGTCAGGCCAGATGCCACAGTGGACACTTTGGATGGACTTATTCGTGTTCTACGCGGATGACATGATGCCGGCTTCTTGTGTGGGTGAGACTTGATGTCGCTCCGAATGGCAATGCCCTTATGTCAAGGGGAACATGGGTGCAAAGCGAATGAGCACAGGCGAGGCAAAGGCAGGGAGACTCAGTTGCAAAGAGGTCTGGCGCGAGATCTCGAATTACCTCGACGAAGAGATCACCGGCGACTTGGCGGCCCGGATGAAAGAGCATTTCAAAGGCTGCAAACGTTGTACGGCGATACTGGATGGGACTCGGAACGTAATGCGTTTGGTCGGCGAGGATGCGGTCCTCGACTTGCCTAGGGGGTTCAGCGATCGGCTGGAACAGAAATTTGATCGTGGACAGTCCAAAGGCTACCAGTGGCGGGAAGGAAGAATGGACCCACCCAAAAACGACTCCTACGACACAAATGCCCCAACGGCCGAGCTCAAGAAGACCTACAACGTCGAAAACACTGACCATCCGCAATTTCCTAACTCTCCGGACCTGAACGATCCGACTGACAAGTCAGGGAATCGAAGATCCTCCCCCATCGAGAGAGATCGGAAGACGAGGAATCAGCAGACAGTCTTCTATGTGGACGATAACCCAAAGGCCCTAAGAATGCTCACGTTTGCTCTGAAAGGGAGTGGGTACAAGGTAGAGACCGCTTGCAACGCCAGTGAGGCGTTAGAACGGATGGAACAAAGCACGTTTGACCTAGTCCTGCTGGCCCCATCATCCTGGTGCTTTTCCATCCTCTTCTCGCAACAGAAGAATTGACGTATGTGGACGCCTACGTAGACAAGTGCGCGACTCTGGACAGCTTGCTGACCAAAATACGAGCGCTCAGCGGTAGAACATGAAAATATCCGCCGCTTCAGAAGGGCTGATTCGAAAGGCCGAATGAGATCTCTCAGCGAGTGCCGGTTAAGCTTTCGAGTTCTCTTTAACCTCCGAGACCGCATGTTGCCGCACGTTCATGTGGACAAAGAAACCTGGAGCTGGAATGCGGAAGAGTATCAGACCATCTGTTCTATTGATCATCACCAGTCTTTCGAAACTGGCGCTACTGACCGCTATGCTTGCGTTTGCTGGCGATAGCGAAGGTAGCAAAGCCACGACGATCGGGGCTCCTGGCGGTCGCATCGATGTGTTTGCCCCCCGCGAGGAAGGTGGTGTCGCTCACGAAGATTTGATCGGCTGGGTCAGGGATGCCTCCAAGTCGGTCACTACCTATTTTGGTCGCTATCCTGTGCCCCAGGTAACAGTACGAATTATTACAATCGAGGGCAGAGGCGTTCACAATGGTAGGACCTTTGGTTCGCCCGTTGCTCTTATCGCCATTTCGGTTGGCCGCCAGACAACCGAGGAGGATCTGAAGGGGGACTGGACTCTGACACACGAAATGGTGCACTTGGCGTTCCCATCAGTCGCTGAGAAACATCACTGGATTGAGGAAGGAATTGCCACATACGTGGAACCGATAGCTCGGGTCCAGGCCGGGATCCTTGACCCTTTCAAAATGTGGGGCGACTTGATTCGTGATCTCCCTCAAGGACTCCCTAAACCAGGAGATCAAGGGCTCGACGTCACACACACCTGGGGACGGACGTACTGGGGAGGAGCCCTGTTTTGCCTTCTCGCAGACGTGGAAATTCGCCAGCGAACTCACAATCAAAAGGGTCTTGAGGATGCCTTGCGTGGAATTCTCGCCGCAGGCGGCAACATTACCGAGGACTGGCCACTCGAGCGCGCGCTCCGAGTCGGGGACGAAGCCACCGGAACGCGCGTTCTGGAGGATCTCTATGAGGGGATGAAAGACAAACCCGTGACGGTCAATCTAGCAAGTTTGTGGAGAAAGTTGGGCATTCAACGATTTGAGAACGGCGACGTTTCTTTCACCGATGATGCCCCATTGGCCTCGGTGCGCAAAGCTATTACCGCGGCTGTAGATCTACCCTGAGTGCCCGGGACAGTACGAAGACTCTTGGTTGTTGACGGTGCGCAGCCAGGTGTACTCCAGGTGCTTGGCACGCCACAGCTTGCTCAGTGCGGCACCTTGGCCGGGAAACATCTCCTCGCATAATGCGGTTACCGTTTGCAAGTCGAATAATGTACCGGTTAGCGTCGAGCGCGATTGCCTGGATGCGTGGTTTCATCGAGATCTTCCGCAGTCTACTTTAGCCCTAATCAGTGTTAGCCCTAAAACCAGTGATTCGGACTAAAGTGAACCATCTCACAGGAGCTTTCCTGGGGTTGGGAAAAGTATCCGCGCTCGCTCCGCGTCAGCCTGAGCGTCATCCTTTTGGGCGGACGCTATCATCTTCGGCACGCCCACCCGCTACGTCCTGCCCACCGCGCAACTAAACTAGTTCTTCGACATGACGGACACGCACTGGGTACAAGGGGCGCTCGTGAACAAGGTCTGCTCTTCGTTCACCAGCGCCGGCACTCCACACGGGGCCAGGAAACGACGATCGTCAATCTGAGCACGACTTCTATCACTGGGGGAGCAATCATTGTGGGGCCGGAATACGCTGACCCTATTCAGTTCCAGGCCGGCAACCCCTATGGCGCATCATTTACGAGCAACAACGGGGCTCTTTAGCCAGACGAGGTGGCGCTCGCCGCGGCGCATTTTCAAAGCACGTGCGTCACGAATGTGGCTGCGTAGTTCGTCGCTGGGCACAAGTGAGCGGTTTGTTCCGATGCTCGGTGGAGAGTGCTGAATGGTCTCCAATATTCCTCCGGAACCGACGTTTACAATCCAGCGGGGACGAGGGCCGACGGTCACTGAACTCATCACGCCCCCGTCTTTCGATTGAGCCTTAGAGCGGTGATACGCGAAGCCAGTGTCGTTGGCTTCATGCCTAGCAATTCCGCGGCCCCGCCTGGGCCGAAGATCTTGCCGCCGGTTTGCTTCAGCGCGGAGGCAATGCCGTCGCGTTCCTGGCGCTTCATTTCTTTGCGCGTTAGCAGGACAGGTTGTGAAGCTGTGTGAGTAGTGTGCGCGATAGGGTCTCTGGTTGCATCCGGCCCCGGCTCTGTCAGATCGAAACGCAGCGGGCCTCCTCGTGAGAGGATGACAGCGCGTTCAACCGTATTTTGAAGTTCGCGCACGTTACCGGGCCAGTCGTAGGCTGTAAGCTGACTCAGCGCGATCTCCGAGATTCGTGGTGCGGGACGATTCATTCGCCTCGCGCTTTGCCCCAGGAAGTGCTCCACGAGCGGCGGGATGTCGCCCCGGCGTTTGCGCAGTGGCGGGACCTCGATCGGAAAAACGCTCAGGCGATAGAAAAGGTCCTCGCGGAAGCGGCCGGCATCGACTTCCTTCTTCAAGTCGCGATTGGTCGCAGCGATGATACGGACATTGATCTTCCGCGTGCGTGTGTCGCCGACACGCTCCAGTTCTTTCTCCTGCAAAACCCGCAACAGCTTCGCCTGCATCGCGGGCGGCACGTCGCCGATTTCGTCAAGGAACAGTGTGCCACCGTCGGCCAGTTCGAAGCGGCCCGGCTTGTCTTTGAGCGCACCGGTAAAAGCACCCCGGACATGACCGAAGAATTCGCTCTCGAACAGGCCCTCGGGCACTGCGCTGCAATTCAGCTTGATGAGAGGGCGGCTCTTTCGCTCGCTGTGGTCGTGAACCGCACGGGCCACGAGTTCCTTGCCCGTGCCGCTCTCTCCGGTGATAAGCACCGCTGCATCCGTCGGTGCCACAAGCTGAATCTGTTCCTTCACCTTCCGCAAGCCGGGACTATCGCCGATAATGTCGCCGAAGTTGTGTCCGCTGCGGATTTCCTCCCAAAGGTAGGCGTTCTGTTCCTGGAGTCGCCTCTGCTCCCGCTCCATCAATACCCGATCCGTAATGTCGACGAACATCGTGCGTGTGTAATCGCCGCCAGCGGCAGGCCTGGACCACCACTGGACCCACACTGGCTTGCCATTATCCTTACGGCGCAATTCAAGCACGATCCCGCTCGTGTCGGTCCCACGTCCGACGGGGTCAAGCGCTTCGCGCAGGCGGCGTTGGGCGTCGGGGGTATCGGGCACGAGAGACTTCCCGAATGTCCCGGCGATCTCTTCGGGCTTGAGGCCGAGGATCCTCATCGCGGTGCGGTTAGCTTGGATTAAACGAGAATCCAGGCCTTCATGCACGTAGGCGATCGGGGCCTCGTCGAAAAGATCGCGGAACTGCTCCTCGCTCTGCACCACGGCTTCGTTCGCCTGACGCAGTTGCTCGCTGATGGTGCGCTCCGCCTGTTCGAGTTCGGCGACCTTGCTTGCCGCCAATCGCAGTTCCATCCGGTCCATGACCAGTGCCGCCAACTTCTTGAGCATCTCCGCTTCGGCCAGGGCCAGTTCGCGGGGGGCCCGGTCGGCGACACAGAGCGCGCCCAGATTGAATCCGTCATGGGTGCGCAACGGAGCGGCCGCATAGAAACGAACGCCGAAAGGTCCAGCTACAAGCGGGTTGGCTTGTGCACCTGCATCATGAATCGCGTCGCGAATGTGATATACCGCGGGCACAAGAATCGCCGATGCGCACAACCCGGCCTCGCGCCCAACCTGCTGCGCTTCGATACCATGATGCGACTTAAACCAAATACGGTCGTGGTCAACCAGGCTGACCATCGCAATCGGCACTCGGAACAAAGCTGCGGCCACCTCTGCGACGTGATCGAACGCACTATCCGGCGGCGTATCGAGGATGTGATACCGCCGCAGCGCCTCCAACCGTTCCTGTTCGTCTTTTGGCAACAAGGCTTTCATGGGATTGATAAGCGGAATCTACTACGATTCTTCGTAGAAAGCCAACGACAATTCGTAGTCAACGATATTTCGTAGTACGACAATCCATGGCGGAGTTCCGTAAAGGGCTTGTTTCTAATGCTGTAGGGAATACCCCTAGTGGCACGCAGAGTGACTATATGCATGGCACGGCTGAACAAATTGTGGCCGAAGACACGAACGCATCGACGAAGTGGGGGAATGTGAAGCGCATCGCTCAACTTGACCCCACCCAAGGAGCACACGAGATGCTTGAAGTGGGAGCCCCATCTAGGCCCTCGGCCACGACCAGCGCCGTTCTCACCAAACGACAAGGGGACGCGTCCGAGGCGGAGCTGATCCAACGCGTACTGAGTGGGCAGGAAGAGGCATTCCGTCAACTCGTGCGTCCTTACGAATATGCGGTGTTCATGGCTGCCCAAGCTATCCTGAAGAATGACGCCGATGCAGAAGATGCAGCCCAGGATGCCGTTCTCAAGACTTTTACGAATCTTGCCAAGTTCCGCGGTGACTCGAAATTCAGCACCTGGCTAATCCGAATCGCCACCAACGAAGCTCTCATGAAGTTGAGAAAGGAACGCCACCAGAGGCTTCACGATTCCTTGGACGAACCGCGCAAAGACGACGACGGCGACTACATTCCCCGGGACTTCGCCGACTGGCGCGAGATTCCTTCCGAGGCGTTGCAGAAGAAGGAGCTACGGCAAGCGCTGTCACGAGCGCTGGCCGCATTGACGCCCAAGCACAGGGAAGTATTTGTTCTGAGAGATGTGCAGCACTTCACCATCGAGGAAACGGCCCAGCTGCTCGGTATCAGGAAGAGTGCGGTCAAAACACGCCTGCTGCGTGCCCGCCTTCAGATGCGGGATGCCCTTGCACCGGGTATGGATGGGAGTTGGAGCACAGGCCGCCGTGAATACAAACCGGTGAGACCGTGGTAGTGGAAATCAGTTGCGAAGAGGTCTGGCGCGAGATCTCGAACTACCTTGAGGACGAGATCAGTGCGGAACTGCACATCCGAATGGAGGAGCACTTTAAGGGCTGCAAGCACTGTTCGGCAGTACTGGACGGGAGCCGCAACGTGGTGCGCTTAGTGAGCAACGCGGGGGCCTTCGAATTACCTGCCGGTCTCAGCGATCGTTTATATCAAAAACTCGACCGTAAACTTTCGGAACGCCGCGAGTCGCAAAAGAAAGAATGAGTGTCCCCATGAACGACGTCTACGAGATAAATGTCGCTAAGGCGGAGTGTAGGGAGGCCTACAACACAGGGAATGTCGATCGCCTGCTGGCCGTATTCGCCGACGAGTTTACAGACATGAGCGCCGGAGTGCCGAGCTTCTTTGGCACCGACGCCAAGTCTGTGTTCCGGTCACGCATGACGAACCTTCTTCAACAATATGAGGCAACTCTTACCCTCACCATCATAGGCATTCGAGTCTTGGACAATAGCGCTTTTGACTATGGCTGGCACACGCTCACGCTGATGCCGAGGGGTGGCAGCAAGCCCATTACCACCCGGCAGCGCTACTTTGAAATCTGGCGGAAGAATTCCCTCGGACAGTGGAAGATCGACCTCTACATTGACAACATGGACGTGCCTCCCATGATGCCGGACGCAGAGCTCCCGATCCCTCTGGCTTTTTGCCCACCACCTGACACGCCGAGACAGCGGGATCAGAACGCCGCCAGCACAGTGTAACTTCTTCTCCCACGAATTCATCAGATGCACGTCCCTTGCCTCTGAGAATCTCAAGTCTCGTTTGAGTGAGGCACTGAACTGAGTCGGATAGTCTGTGACAGCCATGGCGACCACCGTGATCGTGTCTTCCACTGAGATCGATCCATTGTGCGTCTTTGCCAAGAATCCTGCCCACCGCGTACTGCGGATCGCAGCCAATACGTCGTGTCGATAGACGAATGAACCAACCCATACGGCAAAGCTTTTTGGGGATGCTGGCTGGAGCGATGGCTAGCGTGTCACTGGTGCCCACTCTTGGTCATCCACGCTGGAGCATTATGTTGGGCGCCGCGGTGGGTGCAGCCTATGCCGGCATTTCGCGCCCCACCCGCGGCGCCTATGTGGACGACCTCATGGCAGCGGGTGCGCTCGGCGTGCCGCTCTGGGGCTTGGTCAGCGTGATCACTTTCCCGTTGGTTTCCGGCCAGATGCCGGAGTGGAGCGCGGGGCAGATGCGAGCGCATTTTCCAGCTTTGGTCGGCTGGGTGCTGTACGGCGCCTCGCTCGGTCTCCTCGCGCAAGGTTTGAGTGACATCGTCGATCGCGTGCTCGGCGCAGAACCGGCGCGCCGAGCGTCGGCGCCATCGGTGACAAAGCGGATCGTCATCCTCGGCGGCGGATTCGCCGGGATGAGGACTGCAGAGCGTCTGGAAGTACAACTCCGTGCTAACCCTTCGGTCTCCATCACCCTGGTGAGCGACACGAACGCTCTTCTTTTTACTCCTATGCTGGCCGAAGTCGCAGGTAGCAGCCTCGAACCCAGCCACATCAGCACACCGTTGCGCAGCAGTTTGCATCGGACGGAGTTCATTCGCGGCCACGCCGCGGAGATTGACCTCGAGCAGCGCCGAGTCATTCTGGGCAATGGATCGGCTGACGAAGGCACCGGAGCGCCACGAGAAATCCCGTACGACCATCTGGTCCTCGCGCTCGGCTCGGTTTCGAATTACTTGGGAATGGCGAATATCGAGAAGCTCGCTTTCAACTTCAAGAGTCTGCTCGACGCCATCCGGATCCGCAACCACGTTATTGAAATGTTCGAACGGGCCGACCGCGAGTCCAATCCCTCCCGGCGCCAGGCGCTTCTCACGTTTGTGATCGCGGGCGGTGGGTTCGCCGGGGTCGAGCTAGCCGGAGCTCTCAACGACTTCGCGCACGGGATTCTTGCTGACTATCCGAACCTGCATTCCGAAGAGCTGCGCGTCGTCCTGGTGCATTCGCGCAACCGTATCCTGCCTGAGTTGAGCGAATCCCTGGGCCAGTATGCTCAGGAAAAACTGGAAGCACGTGGCGTCCGTTTCCGCTTGGGTGCTCGTCTCACAGATGCGCAGCCTGGCGTAGTCGTTCTGAGCGACGGCGAGATTCGCGCGACGACTCTGGTGTGGACCGCGGGTACCGCGCCAAATCCATTGCTGAACTCGCTGCCCGTCGATAAGGACAAGCGCGGCGCGGTCATCGTGGATGGCACACTTGCCGTGAGGGGTCACAGCGGTCTCTGGGCGCTTGGCGACTGCGCAGCGGTGAGCGACGCGAAGACCGGTAAAATGTGCCCACCCACCGCCCAGTTCGCGCTTCGCCAGGCGGAGGTGCTGGCGAGGAATATCCACGCCCAATTGGAAGGCCGCCGCACACGTACCTTCCATTTCGATTCTCTGGGAGCGTTGTGCGTTGTCGGCCACCAGACGGCCTGCGCCGAATTGACCGTTCCCTTTTTCCGTACCCGATCCATGCGTTTTTCAGGGTTGCTCGCCTGGGTCATGTGGCGCGGCATCTACTTGTCGAAACTTCCAGGCATAGAGCGGAAAACACGCGTGCTGATGGACTGGACCGCCGAGCTTTTCTTCCCGCGAGACATTGTCCAGACCATTGATCTGCGGTAGGAGTCCTTATCATGGCGGCACTAGAGTCTTCGATTAGAGCGGCAGTCGGACCGGGCGCCGCCGGTTCAGTTTGGATTGAGCCTCTGCTAGGACTGGGTGTGGGTGCGGTGGGCGGTGCTCTGGGGAGCGCGCTACTGACAACCTCGCTGGCGCATGGCGTGTTGCTTGGTGGTCTTTTCGGGCTTGCTTTTGGCCTGTTTTTCGCCCACCGCGCAACCAGCCCCGGTGCGGGATTGATGTGGGGTGTGGGCTCTGCCTTGATGCTGTGGGTGGTGATCCCCGCCGGGATTTTGCCCATGTTGGCGGGTCCCAGCCGTTCCATGGGCATGTTGAGCGATGCCCGAGCGCAGTTTCCAGAGCTTGTGGCCTATCTGCTCTGCCTGGGGATGCCGGTGGGCGTAACGCTCGGCATTCGCGGCGGCCTTCGCACAAGCGCGGGGCAGCCGCAGTTCCGCTGGGGTCGCGCCATCGTTGCCGGTGGGCTTGCCGGAACCCTCGGCGGCCTGATTTTCGGCCGTTGGATGTCCGAGGGGGATTTCTTCCCCCTGGTCGCCGGATTTGGGGAGCTTCACTCCCGCACCGCAAACATGACCTTGCACTTCGGCATCGCGCTGGTCATCGGCGCCACCTTCGGGATGCTCTTCCAGCGTGACATCCGCGGTTACGGCTCCTCGATGGGTTGGGGACTTGGGTACGGGATCTTTTGGTGGTTTCTCGGTCAGCTAACTCTGCTACCTGTCGCCGCCAGAATACCGCTCGACTGGTCCGCGGAACACGGCAGTGAACTCTTCGGCGCACTCGTAGGGCATATCCTCTATGGATTGATCCTGGGCGTCACCTACGCCACCTTGGACCGCGTGTGGATTCGGCTGTTCATTCAGAGCGACCCGCTCAATCGGGAAGCGGAAGGGCCCGGCATTCGCTTCCTGCGTTCGCTCGCTTGGGGAGCGCTGGCTGGCCTTGTGGGCGGCCTGATCTCCAGTCCGGTGATGCTTGCCACCGGAATACTGCCGAAAATCGCCGGATTGGGAAGCGGCCTTTCCAGTTTCGCTGGTCTGCTGATCCATTTGTTCATCAGCGCCTTGATTGGCATGAGTTACGGACTGCTGTTTAGAAATGAGGCTTCGAGTCTCGGACTCGGTGTGGCGTGGGGATGGCTGTTTGGTTTGATTTGGTGGTATCTCGGACCCATGACCTTCTTGCCGCTTATGCTTACGGGTGTCTGCGACTGGAGTACCGATGCAGCTTCCGCGCTGCTTCCGTCCCTCATGGGACACCTGATTTACGGCGCTGTGACTGCATTGACCTTTCTTTTGCTGGAGCGCCGCTACACCCGCTGGCTCATCCTCGATCCGCGACTTGCCGCCCGCGAGCTGCGCCGGATCCGCCCAGTAGGAACGCCGGCGCCCCCGTTGTGGTTTTTCGCGCTGGGTCTGGGAGTACTCCTACCCATCCTGCTGGGGTAGCTGCTTCCCATTCTCTCCCATGTGATTGCCTTATCAGGACTAGCCATGCACCAAGAGTAAACGGAAACATGAGTTGCTGATGTTTGCCGTGCCCTTGTGAAAGCTACGAGCCTCAGTTCTCTCGAGAAACAGACTCCGTCAGATCGATTGCGGCCACGTAACTTTGAGTCAGCGGAAAGCATCGTTATGCATGAACACGGCCTCGGACCATGGTCACTCCCGATGCAATCCGCGAACACTACGATTCATTTGCATGGATCTATCGCACATTCTGGGGTGATCACATACACCACGGTCTGTTCCTGCGCGGAAACGAACTACCGGACGAGGCCCAGCTCAATCTTCTCGATCATTGTGCTCGTCTGAGCGATGTTCGGAAAGGCCTCGGGGTGCTGGATGTCGGTTGCGGCCACGGCGGAACCTCAGTCTATCTTGCATGCCGCTACGGTTGCTATGCCGAAGGACTAACGTTGAGCCCGAAGCAGGCACTCTTAGCGAAACAGAATGCGAGGCGCGCAGGCGTCGAGGCGTTGACTCGGTTTCTGGTCGCGGATGTGGAGAGTCATGTCTTGCCCACAGGCGCTGTTGACCTGGTGTGGACCATGGAATCGTCGGAGCATTTTCGTGACAAGGCCGACTACTTTCGTCGCGCCGCTCGATCTTTACGAGGGGGAGGCCGGCTCTTGCTCGCAGCCTGGACAGGTTCGATGCACAACCGCAAAGTGAGTGCGGTAGCAGATACGTTCCTCTGCCCGTCGATACAAACCGCGGAAGACTACCAGCAGCAAATCGAGCACGCCGGTTTAAGAATTCGATGCCGTGAGGAGATTACGGCAAAAGTGATGCGCACCTGGGAGATTTGCCTTGAGCGTAGCCGCAAGCTGCGAGCTCTCGTCCACATTGCTCCTCGCGGCGTACGGGACTTCGTTCGCGGTATCGGCACTATCCTCGAGGCATATCGCTCGGGAGACTTAACCTATTCGGTTATCGTAGCGGAGAAGTGAACAAGCATTTCGGAAGACACCCGCTCGCTGTTCCGACCTGAGCTACCGAGATCGGTCAGACCTGGCACCGATACTTGTACGGTTCCAGCCGGAGATAGAAGAGCCGCGAGATTAAGTGAAACTTAGTTATTGATGTGAGACGTTTCTATGTCGATTGTTAGTGCCACGGGTCCAGTGCACGACACCACGGAGGGAGTTTCTGTGGAACGTACGATAGCGAGAGGGTCGTGGTTCTTGGTCGTGATTCTGATCCTGGCGACGGTGTGCTTAGCGCAGGAAGGATTGACAATTCATAGCAAGGGTAAGCAGAGGTGGCCGGCCACAGAGCCCCAAAAGATCTACCTCTCGGCGTGCTCAGTAGTTCAGCGGGAATTCGGCCGCAATGATTTGGTCGCGCCCCGAGTCACGCTAGTTCTGGGCGCCGCCAAGAACGAGGTTGGGTTCGATGAACGGGAAATTAGGCTTACCAAATGGGATCGTTACCTCTTCGCTCAGGGAGTCGTGATGTTGGCCTCTGAGGATGTCGTTCGAGACCGCAGGACGGCGATGGCACAACGGGCCGTGACCTGGGTTGACGCGACCGTCGACATTAAAGGACTTGCGAAATAGCGCGACGCCCCTGGCGGTGACTCGGGGAATGCCGTGTTGGAATTGTGAACGCCGGGCGAGGCAGATCAGAGCGTAGGTGATCGTGCAAGACGGCCAGGTTTTGTGGCCGCCAAGAAATGCTGAGCAGGAGGAGGAGAGCAACCGTTGAGAGCTTTTCCCGAAATACTTCGGCTCGAAGCGCCAGCATCGGCCCACGTCCACAGTGCACCCATTCGCATTTTGGTTGCAGAACCCGACGCTGTCAGTCGGAGGCTCATTTGTTCAGTGGTCGAGTGCGAACCAGAAATGACGGCAGAATGCGTCAATGACTCTCTTTTGCTGTCCTCAATTCAGGAGAGTGCTCCAGATCTCGTGATATTAGACGCCAACACGCCTGTAATTAAACGGGGTGGAAGCTGGGGCGCTTTGGGAGTCAAATCTCCGCCTGCAACCATCCTCACTGCCTATGATCCCGCGGTATTGGCGGCGTTTGCTTCCATCGCAGTCGACTTACTGGTCAAGCCATTTGATGTCGAGCGCTTCGAGACTGCGCTGGATCTGGCCAAATCGAGGATTGTTCGTGCTCGGACAGAACTGCAGTGCGCCCATCGGTCGAGCGCACCGGAGCCCAGCATGTCCTGCCGCCAATTCTTGCAGCGATTGGCCGTGGAAGCAGGCGAGAAGATTGTCCTTGTGCGGGTCGAGGACATCCAATGGATGCAGTCATCGGGGAAGCATATTCGGCTCCATGTGGGCAAAACGTCTCATTTGCTCCGCCAAAGCATGAAGAGACTTGAGGCAATGCTTGACCCAAACCGTTTCCTCCGCGTTCATCGAAATGCGATTGTCAATCTTGATCACGTTGATGAGTTCTATCTGCCTTCGAGAGGCAACATGTTCGTAAAGTTGGACAATGGAGCGTCTGTGCCCCTTCGGAAGGGCAATCGAGCCGTGCTGCGAAAACTCCTTAAAGACACATGGTAGCGTTTTCGCCGGATTGATCGCGCCGAGGAGCACGCCGTGAAAGTATGGTCCGTGTGGGTCGTCTGCATCCTTCTCTTGCAGAGAGAAGCGCGCAAGAGAAGTCCGCCGATGCGTCTATGCCCATCCGCGCTCCCACCGCGGCCACACTCGCACCGGATATATTCGACTTCGCACCCCAGGCCCTCGCTACCGCCAGTCAGCCCAATACCGCCACTCTCACCAATACTAGCAATTCCACCGTGCGCATACGGGACATCCTCGCCTCAGGCATCGACTTTACAGAGACAGACACTTGCAAGGGCACTCCGCCGCGGGAGCGAACTGTACTATCGGGCTTACATTCGCGCCTGCGGTCACCGGTCCCAGGTTGGGGACCATCATCATCGATTCCGATCCTGCCAGTCCTCACTTTCTAGGTGCTTGCCGGCAACGGGAGTGATTCCCGTCACTTTTAACTTTTCTCGCAATGATGTTGTGGTCTCAGTGTAGGTAATGATTCTCGGGCCGCCTACTCGGTCTTCCTGGAAACCATAGGTTGAATCCCCACATGCTTCCAAAGTTGGTAGCCCTCGATTTTCGCGACCGTTGCCGCGACGTTCATGCCTTTCCCAGGGCCGCTCATTCCCAGCGTTGTTGGCTATTTCCGTGCTCTTAGCAATGGCGAATTTTCCCGGTACGAGCGGTGTGCCTGGAGCGGAAAGAAATGAAGAAGTTTCGCGCTTTGGTGTTTCAAAGGATGCATCTGACGCCAGCGTCAGCCGTCGCGCAGACACACCCACGTTCCACCGGCGCTGCCACATTCGTGGGTAGCGTTTGGTATTAGAGCGAGTGTTCCTAAATCTAACCTCATGAGGTGCACGAAACATGAAGAACAAATCGGAAGTCCAGTTTGCAGAGCCCGGGAATCGACAAGGAGAGACTCCGGCGTCGAAGCCGGTCGATCGCCATCGGTTCCCGAAGCAGGCGGCCGGTGCCTTGGCCATTTTCCTTTTGTGCAGCGGATTCGGTCCCGCTCAGGACGACAGCCGCCGCGATTCCGACAATCGCCCCGCCCAGTTGCGCCAGTTCATCGACGAGCAGGTGGGCGGAATTCAAAAATTGATGGTGCCGGACGATGCCCACCTTCCCCAAGCGCGGCTCCCTGATGGAACTCTGACGTCCGACCCGCGTTTCCAGACCACCGAAGCCAAGCGCTATCTCGGGAAATTGACCTTCTTCGATCCCGTTGTAACGGCCCGCATTATCCCGTCGTTCGGCGGCGTCCTCGCCACCAGACAGACCGGCTCCTGCGGGAGCTGTCACCTGGGCGAGGTGGCGGGGAAATCCGGCACGCTCCTCAACCTCAACGTGGGCGGTGAAGGGCGGGGCTACACGGACGCCGCGGGGAACTTCGTTCCACGCCGGCGGCCCCGGGTCGACATCCTCCCGCGCCTGCGGGACACACCTCTTTTCCCCGGTGACGCGCTGGTGGACGCACTCCCCACGCTCACGGACGTCTACCAGTTCGCGATAGGCGATCCAGGCCGCTTTGAAAAGCTACCGCCCCCTGGTCCTCTGGTGGCAACCGGTCGACTCGACGCCTTGGACAGCGTAGGACGAGCTACACCAAATATGGTCGGAGTCGCCTTTAACAATCGCCTCCTGTTGGGGGGGTTCGCAGGCGAGGTCGACGCGTTGCCCGGCGCCCTCAACCCGTTCAATTTTCCAGCGCAGGAAAGCGTGGCGCAATTGTTACTCGACGCTCACCGGATGAAGGATTTTGAGTCCGCCGAACTGCAGAGGGTCCCGGCCTTTGTCAAGCTCTTCCGGGACGCGTTTCCTGAAGAGGCGGCCCAGGCCGATGCCGCGGGCGACATGAATCTGCTGATCAACGACATCACTGTCTTGCTAGCGAGGGCGACCTTCATGCGAACCCTTGTCACTCGGAACACGCCCTTTGACAAGTTCCTGGCCGGGGATAACCACGCTCTCACAGCACAACAGCGGCGGGGGGCCAAGCTCTTCTTCACTGCCACGAAGGATGGAGGCGCTGGTTGCTTCACCTGCCATAGCGGCCCAATGCTCAACAAGCAGCCGAACGACCCTGACGTGACCGGGACCGGTCAATTCGTGGAAGAGAACTTCTTCAACATCGGGCTGTCAGACCACCCCGTCCAGGCCTTGAATCGGGTGGCGAGAAATGATCCCAACTTTATCGATAATGGACGCATGGAGATTACGGGCCTTGACAGCGACATCTACGCGTTCAAAACCCCGACGATGCGGCAGCTCAAGGGCAGCAGGTTCTTCTTCCATAACGGTGCGTTTACAAATGTGAGAGACGTGGTGGAATACTTCAACGCCGGTGTGCCACAGAACCCAGTGACCGGCGCCGCGAGTACGCTGACGCCTCGCTTTACCAACCCGCGCGGACCAGGGTTCCCTCGCGGTTTGGGGCTCTCCGAGGATCAGGTGGACGATATCACCAATTTCCTGGAGAACGGCCTTTATGATCCCGCTTTCGTCAAGTTCGATCCGAACTCAACCACAATAACGATGCAGCCGAACGCGCGAGACCTGACCTACTCGGTCTACCGGCCGGACCTCGCGGCGTTAGGCGCAAAGGATGGGTTCATGCCGAGCGGACGCCCCATATCAAACAACGATCCTCTTTCACGGCGCGATGCAGGTCTTGAGTTCCTGGACGTGACCTCCCAGGCGAATACTGCGCTGACTAGCTCTAGCAGAACTGGCAACCGGCAGCAGGACGTCTATACGATCACCAACACCAACGCGTCAACCGTTATCGACACTCAGCTCCTGATAATAGTCCAAGGTCTCTCCAGTCAGTTCAAGCTGGAGAACGCCAGCGGGACCACGAGCACCGGCGATCCCTATATCCGCGTGTTTCTTCCCAATGGTGTCCTCCTTGCCGGCCGGAGCATCACCCAGACGCTGACCTTCACCCGGCGGGCAGTGGAGGGCGAAGGAGGAGAGGGCCGGCCGGTACCGGTAACTCTCAGTCTCCTGTCGGGACAGGGCAACCCATAAGTCGTCCTACACTTAACAGAAAGCGTGTGGCACAAAGGCGGGCCTGGTCCGGGCCCGCCCTTAAATCAACGCACCGTACTATTTCGCTCTGTCTAGCGAATGTAGAGATCGTGTGAAGTACTTTCCGATCGAAGGCGGGAGAATTCTCGAGTAGACCCAGCATTTAGTGATCAAAAACCAGTAACGAGTGTCTTAATTCTTTGTCCCAGCCGACGGGCTCACCACGTGGCGTAGAGTGCATCGATCCAAGCAGAGGAGCGATTCTGGCTCAGACGTCAGGTGCATCCTTGGCGTGGACCAAATTGTCCAAACCAAACCTAACCTCTTGAGGTATACGAAACATGAAGAACAAATCGGAAGTCCAGTTTGCAGAGCCTGGGAACCGACAAGGAGACACTTCGGTGTCAAAGCAAGTCGATCGCCATCGATTCCTGAACCAGGTGACCAGCTTGAGAATAATTGCGACTGTACTCGCCCTTACGCTTGGTGCGCAAGTAGTACCTCACATTTACGCCCAGGAGGCTGACGAACACGCCGTCTTTGTGATGACGAATTCCGTGGAGGGCAATGAAATAATTGCCTACTCTCGTGCCGGTGAAGGTTCGCTAGTCGAACGCCACCACTATGCCACAGGCGGACGCGGCAGTGGCGGGACCACGGATCCTCTCGGTTCGCAAGGTTCACTGCCTCTCAGTGAGGACCGCTCTCTGCTTTTCGCAGTGAACGCGGGCATCGGCAATCTCTCCGTTTTCCGCGTCAGAGCGGCAAGCCTGAATCTTGTTCAGGTCGTCTCTTCCGGCGGCAGCGCACCCGTGGCTATCGCTCAGCATCGAAATCTGGTATAAGCGATCAACTTTGCCGGTAACAGTAATGTCGTCGGGTTTCATTTGGATGAAGTCGGCCGTTTGATCATGATTCGGGACTCCATTCGCTATTTGAGCGCCACCAACAGCGGTCTCTCGTCCCAGGCCTTCAGCCCCGACGGCCGCTTCTTATTGGTGACCGAGAAGATCACCAACAATGTCGATGCGTTTTCAGTCCAAAGCGATGGATCTCTTTCGCAACCGAAAGTTACTTCGGACCCGGTTCCTGGTCTCTTCGATGTGGTTTTTTCTCCCGGCAACTTCCAAGGCGCTACACTGGTCACATTCGATCTAGCACCTGGCACCATTCCGGCCACGGATGCTTGCACGGTTCCAACGGGAGATCTAAGAGGCCCGAGATTAAGCAAACCTAAGTTAGTGGTGTGAGACGTTTCTATGGTGGATAATTAGTGCCCGTGTCGCGTGCACTACAAAGCGCGGCTGTCGAGCTGCATTGCCGATCGTCGCGACGTAACTCCCAAAGAGTTCGAATCGATCGCCTCTCCGAACTGGCTGCCATTGTCGTGGTGCCTCGACCATGCACAAGCCGATTCTCTCCCTTTCGCGTTCAAGATTAGTGTTCCTCAGTCTTCCTGATCACCTGCCGTGCGCCCTCTCTCCGGCACCCATGAGCGTTACAACCCGGGTTCTGGGTCCGAATGCGCCATTCTTAATTTCGAACTGTAACTTTGCATTGGTGAAAAGCATCGTACGCAGGAATGCCTGCTCCGACCACAGTATTTTCGATATCAAGTCGCCATGAGGAAAACTTCTGTGAAGCTCACTACAGTACGGCCCCGTCGGTCAAACAGCGGCCATCCGCAAAGATGGTCGGACGCCTTTTGTGCGCTCTCGCTACCAATTTCCACCGTGATCTTCTTCGCCTTTGTGCTCGCGGGGGACACCCCCAAGCTTAGAGCTCAATCTGTCACATCCGGCGACATTGTAGGAGTGGTCGCCGATCCTTCGGGCGCCATCTTACCGAACGTAACCGTGACCCTTAAGAGCGAAGCGAAGGGAAGCACTCAAGTTCGATCTACAAATTCCCATGGTACCTATCGCTTTTCACTGCTGACTCCGGGAAGGTATACAGTCTCGGTTGCTGCTCCTGGCTTTCGCGAAACGATGATGAGCGCGGTAGTAACTATAGGCCAGGCTACGACTGCTAACTTAATCCTCGCTCTCGGCCATGCCACCGAGACCTTGGAAGTGACCTCAGCGGCGCCTTTGCTGCAGACTGAAAATGCCGACGTGTCCACCAGTTTCAGCCAGACGCAGATCTCTCAGGTGCCAAACCCCGGCAATGACCTGAGCTACATTGCGCAGACCGCTCCCGGCGTGATTCAAAACACACAGGGCGGCAGCGGAAATTTTTCCGCGTACGGTTTGCCCGCCACATCAAACCTATTTACGGTGAACGGGCAGAACGAGAACGACCCTTTTCTAAACCTTAACAACTCCGGCGCGACGAATCTGCTTCTGGGCAACAACGACGTGCAAGAAGCCACGGTTGTGACCAACGGCTACTCTGGCGAGTACGGGACATTGGCCGGCGCTAACGTCAACTACGTTACCAAGTCTGGCGGGAACAATTTCCATGGAAATGCTCTGTACTGGTGGAACGGAAGTGTCCTTAACGCGAACAGCTATTTCAACAATCAAAGTGGCACGCCCCGGCCCTTCGTAAACGCCAATCAGTGGGCGGCGTCGATCGGCGGGCCTATTAAGAAGGATAAGACATTCTTCTTTGCGGACACGGAAGGACTACGCTTCGTGTTGCCTACGAGTTTGAACGTTCGCATTCCCAGTTCGCAGTTTGAATCCTCCACATTGGCGAACTTAGCCAATGTGAGCCCGGCGTCGGTTCCGTTTTATCAACGGCTGTTTAATCTTTACAACAACGCGCCGGGAGCCGGCCGCGCCCAGAATGTGCTGCAACCCGGACAAGATGCCAATGGCAACCCGACCGGCAACGGGTGCGGGAGTTTCGCTCTGCCAGGTGGCGGACCTTGCGCGCTGCAGTTCAACTCCACTGTCGGACAACTGAGTACAGAATGGTTGTTGACAGTGCGGGTGGACCAGAACATCGGCAATAATGATCGGTTGTTCGGTCACTTCCGCACCGACCATGGTTTTCAAGCCAGTAATACAGACGCGATTTCTCCCTTGTTTAATCTTGGAAGCCGCCAGCCGCAGTACGAAGGCCAATTGGTGGAAACCCACTCTCTCGGGGCTAACGCTGTAAATCAGTTCATTGCATCAGGCCAGTATTACTCGGCGTTATTCAATCTGAACAATCTCACAGCGGCTCAACAGGCTTTGCCATTCCGTGTCGGTTTCTCGGGAGGTGCGTTTTCTTCTTTGGGAAGATTTGTCGGAATCGTACCTCAGGGCCGGAATGTGAGCCAGTACCAATTCGTGGATGACTTTTCTATAGCGAAGGGAAATCACTCGCTGAAGTTCGGGATCAGCTTCCGGCGCAACAACATCAGCGATTTCGATCCGGGAATTGGATCGATCGGTGCGAGCAACAGCACGTCGCTGGCGAGCTTCTTTAATGGAAATGGCGGCGTTTACTTCCAAGGCTTCCCTTCCCAGGCGAGCCAGCCGGTTGCTCTCTACGACCTGGGTTTCTATGGGCAGGATGAGTGGCGTGTGAAGCCCAACCTCAAGTTAACCCTCTCGCTGCGCGGCGAGCATTTCTCCAATCCGGTCTGCCAGACCAACTGCTTTGCGCACTTCACCGGGGACTTTCTTAACATTTCGCATGACCCGAACCAACCTTACAACCAGGCCATTGTCTCTGGCCAGCACCAGGTTCTGCCCAACTACACGGCGGTCGAGTGGCTGCCGCGGTTCGGCTTCACCTGGACGCCATTGGGCCTGCATAGCACGGTCATTCGGGGCGGCTTCGGGCTGTTCGCCGACTCGTTCCCCGGCAACATCGCAGATCAGTTGCTAAGCAACCCCCCGTTGCAAGTGGGGTTCAACATTGCTGGCGGTCCGCTTTCCCCGGATGTCACAGGTAACCAATCGCAATTGGCGGCCCAAAGCAACGCTGCATTCCGGGCTGCCTTCGCCAATGGGGGCACCCTTGCCAGCATTCAGAACAGCGTGCCGGGTTTCACTCCACCCACATTTAACACGGTGGCGAGCCGGATCCAGAACCCGCGTTATCAGGAGTGGAACCTCGAACTTCAGCAAGCGCTGGGTCAGAAGACATCTTTGACTGTCAACTATGTGGGTAACCATGGCGTCCACGAGGTGGTGCAGAACCCGGGTCTGAACGCGTTTTGCGACCAGAGCTGTCTGACCACACTCAACAACGGCAACCCGCCTACGGTGAGCCAATTCGGCAGCTTGCCAATCTCAGCAATCGACTCGCGGTTTTCGACTGTGACGGAGACTTCGTCGTCAGGAGATTCCAACTACAACGGCCTGACGGTCTCGGTCGCGCACCATTCGACCAACTTGACGGTGCAGGGGAACTACACGTGGAGCCACGCCCAGGACGACATTTCCAACGGAGGGCTCCTGAACTTCAACAATACGACCAATTTCAGCATCCTGGCTCCCATCGATCCTTTTAACCTGCGTCGGTTCAACTACGGTAATTCCGACTATGATACGCGGCACTATCTCAGCGTGAACTATGTGTATGACGTGCCGCACAAGTTCGGGCCAAGCGCCGTCTTGGGAGGCTGGACCGTGGCGGGTACGGTGTACGCCCGCTCTGGCTTGCCGTTTACGGTGGTCGATTCGAATGGGTATGGCATCTTGAACGGCAACAACTACGGGCTTTCCACTACTCTCTCGTCAGTTCCAGCACAAGTTCTGGGTGGAGGCCGGAGCTGTACAAGCCAGGCCGCCAACCCGGCCACTCCCTGTCTGCTTGCCTCGAACTTCGGTTTCGCTGCCACTGGCTTCGGCGACCAACGCCGGAACCAGTTCACAGGCCCGAGGTTCTTCAATAGCGACTTTACGGTCACCAAGATGTTTAAGGTTCCGCACTGGGAAAGCGCTCACTTCGGAGTAGGGGCGCAGTTCTTTAACATCTTCAATCATCCTCATTTCGATCAACCCGACGCCGATGTTGCATCCCGGACCTTCGGACGGATCATCAACCCCGTGGCCTCACCGACCAGCATCTTCGGTTCGTTCCTCGGTGCGGATGCCTCCCCGCGGCTGGTACAGCTGCACGCCACGTTCACGTTCTAGAGGATTCTTAGCTTCGTTGGCGGTCCCGAGTTTAGGCATCGCCATTGCTCTGACGGCACTGGTCTAACTAACGATGATTGAAAACTGGGTGGACCTCTGTCCTAAGTGAACACGGCTGGCTCGTTGAGCAAAGCAATTCCGGATTCAGCGCTCTATGAAGACTCACAGGGAGGGCGTCACAGTGCTCATGGGAACCCGGCAACGATACTTGCACCCTTGCCTCAGCGCTGGGCCGACCACTCCGCCCGGTAACTTTCGGTCGGCGGTTCGCATCTGGCTGTTTACGCATCACTGGTACCTTTCCCGATACACATCGAAAACAATGAGGAGAAGATTCTCGTGTCATCGTCGTCCTACTAAACAAGCCTAACCCTCTTGAGAAAAGGAGAAAAGCAATGAAGCTGTCTAGCACTGGCTCTAAGCATCATGCACGTCGGCGCACTTTTTTGAAGGATGGAGTCCTAGCGGTGGGCGCGGCAACGGTGGGCGCTGGGCTGCTCGGAAGCGGGGTTTCCGCCTTTGGCGAAGAGGGAAGCGGCCGTCTCACTCCGGGAGACGCGGCAATTCTCAGATTCCTGGCTGCCGCCGAGATCATTGAGACCGATCTATGGCAACAGTATGCCGAACTTGGAGGAGTCCAGGACAGCGAACTCCCCGGACTCACTGGGGGAAGTGTACCTTACATCGCCGCGCTGCAAGTTCTTGATGGCGACCAGCCCCAGTACATTCACGACAATACCGAGGATGAGTTCACCCACGAAACCTTCATTAACGCGTTCCTAGCTTCGAAGGGCGCGGCTTCAGTCAATCTGGACCAGTTCCGGACCCTACCGAGCAGCAAAGCGACGGGGGCTCAGCAAATCGGCCGGCTCACAAACCTCATGCAGCTCACCGTGGACACCAGTTGGTGGACTCGGTACCGTAGCCGCACAAAGAACCCTGATTTCGGCGACACGTTCGCTCAGGCAATCCCGACCTTGGCGGTTGGCCAGCATACGGCCATTCCCAGAACCGATAGCGACCTGAACGATCCTAACTTCCTCCAGGCGATCGCGAACACCGCGGGGTTTCACTTTGGATTTATCGAGCAAGGTGGCACCAGCCTCTATCCATCGCTGGCTCAAAGGGTAACGAGTCGGGAAGTTTTGCGAATCCTCCTCAGTATCGGGCCGACCGAGGCAATGCACTTTCAGGTCTGGCATGACAAAGCCGGCAACGCGCCCGCGCTGGCCGCCACCGACCCCGTCACCGGGGTAAAGGTGGAGTTTCCGAACCTCAATGCCCCTCCTTTTGGCGGGGAGGACCTCCAGACTAACCTGATCATGCCCGAGCCAACCGTATTTCTCAACCGCAGGTTCCCGGTCTGTTCGATCGTTCGTCCTACCGAGACCAGGGGAGCCGCAATGGGAGCGGTTAGGGCCCTCACCGCCGACGGCCTTTTTATAGACCAATCGCAAGCGTTCTTTAATCTGCTACGCGACCTGGCAGAGGAAGCGGATGAGGCGCGACACGGGTCTAACTGAGGAAGGGATCCCAGCCGCCGCGTTATGGCCGAACAGCAGTAATGTGATTCCATAAGTCCGCCAATTCCTATGGGTGAATCTCGGCAGTGGTGAGCGATCATCACTGCCGGGATGTTTGACGGACTTGAACTTGTAGATGCGGGTAGATAGGGTCGCGAGTGCGCGACAGTTTTGGAGGATCATGGGGCGATTAGTGGTGGGACTTGTCTTGCTTGGAGCGGCGTTAGGCCTGGCGGCTGAAGAGATGCCCGGCGTTCCCGCGGGCAACGCTGCTCCGCCATTCCGGGCGAGAGATCAGTTTGCGAAAGAGCACACACTCTCGTCTCTGATGGGACCCAACGGCCTGGTGCTGCTGTTCTTCCGCTCGGCGGATTGGTGACCCTTCTGCAAACAGCAACTGGTCCAGTTGCAGAATGCACGTGAAAAGTTCCGACAGGAGGGAATCGGGCTAGCTGCCATCAGCTACGACTCGGAGGCAATCCTCCGAGATTTCGCTCTGACACACGGAATTGAGTATCCGCTGATCGCGGATCCCAGGTCCGAAGTCATACGGAGTTACGGGGTGCTGAACACAGAAGCAACCGGATTCACTAAAGGCATGGCGCGTCCGGGATATTTTTACGTGATGCCAAATGGCACCGTGAAGGAGAAATATTTTGAGACGGCGTACACCGACCGGTACACCGCCGGCAATGTGATCCTAAAGCTCTTTCCAGAGTTAACGGAAGGAAGCGGCCGTGAAGTTGCCGCGCCGCACATCAAACTGACCCTGTTTCAGACCGACGAGGTAGTAGTTCCGGGGAGCCGTTTCACAGTGGCGGTTGAAGTCGCATTGCCACCGGATACGCATGTTTACGCTTCCGGGGTAAAAGGATACAAGCCGATCCAACTGACGATCGACGCGTCGCCAGGGTTGCGGTTGCTGCGTCTGCGATACCCCAACGCACAGGTGCTATTTCTCCCCGCGATCAATGAGTCCGTATCGGTCTATGAAGGTAACTTCCGTTTGCTGCAAGACGTCGTTGTTTCGGCCGACCGAGCATTCATAGGCTCAGTCACCCAGGCCAAGACAATTACGCTGAAAGGGACACTCTTCTACCAGGCCTGTGATAGCGAGAAATGCTACCTGCCTCAGAAATCTGATGTCTCTTGGGACGTTCGAGTTATACCGCTGGACAGGGAGAGGGCTCCGGAAGCAATTCAGCATAAGTAAATCAGCGAGACGTGGGGGCGATGTCGCCGATACGCGGTGACCAAGCAGAGCAACGGCACACCCTGCCAGGATAGGAGAAATGCACAAAAGTATCGTCTTTCAGGCACTCTCAGTTTTGAGTGTCAGTTTCTTTCTTTTCTCGGCGTACGGCTGGGCCCAATCCGGGACCGTTGGCGGTACGGTCGGCGCCATCGTGCCCAACGCTCAGGTAGAAATTTCCTATCCTGTCAGCGGATTTCATCACGAAACAACCTCGGGAGGCCTGGGAGACTTTCATTTCAGCAACGATCCATTCAATCCGTATCACCTGGTTGTGACGGCCAGTGGTTTCGCGCCCTACATGCAGGATGTGGATGTGCGCTCCTCTGTTCCCGTCACGCTACAAATTAGTCTGAAGATCAGCAGTGAATCAACCACCGTTACCGTCGAAGAAAACGGAGGAGACCTGGTCGAGACCGACCCGAACTTTCACACTGACGTAGATCGCAAGCTCTTCGATAAGCTTCCGCTCGAGAGTCAATCATCGTCGGTCAGTTCGTTGCTGACGCTCGCGTCTCCTGGAGTTGTTGCGGATTCGAGTGCCTCTTCCACAGGCTCGGCGACCACGCGGAAAACTCATTTTCGGTCGACGGCCAACCTATCACCGATCAACAGAGTAAAGTATTTTCCGGCCAGATTCCTCTCGATTCAATCCAGTCTCTAGAAGTCATCTCAGGCACACCCCGGCGGAATTCGGTGACAAGACGAGTCTGGTGATCAAAGTCACAACGCGCTCGGGCCAGGGTGTTATGTTACTCAACCCACCGGCAGCGTTCGATCCCCCTGAGTTTCAAGTGTTTCATGCGAGAGGCAACGAACAAAATGTCTTCGACCGAGTGCCCAGCGCGATCGGCTTTTCAACGCCATACCAGTTGCCCACGCCGGTCTTGCAACCTACGTTACGGGTGCCGATCGCATCCACGTCGGTCTTGCCGCAGAAACTTAGTCAGCAGAGAGTTCTGCGTTGGCCATTTCTGTCAGCAGAATAAGTGGAGTGTCAGTTTCAGCTAATTCAGCACGGCGCCAGGGCAGGCATCCGAACCGAAAGTTGCGTGAGGCGGCCCCGGCTGGGTGCGGCCAAAAGGAGGGTCTACCGAGGTTTAGTTGGCGTCTTGGCTGGAGAAGGTTGGAGCTCCTGTCCCTGGGCGAGCTGGGGTTCCTCCAGATTCAGTTCCTCTTCGGTACGCAAGCCCTTTTCGCCATTCACCTTGATAGTTTCCAAACCTACGACCTTGTCATCCACCAGCCGCACGAAGTCGACATCCTGAGGCGGTTCACCGTACATCAGTCTTCGTAGTCAGTGTCGCCATCCTTCTCGCGGGCCTTCTTCGGGGGCCGGCCCTTGGCGTAGATCACCATCTCCCGGTTCATTCCAACCAGGACGTGGTGATTCTTGATCGCCCCTTTTGGCTTTCTGTGGAATTGTCTCCAGATAGGCTTCTACGCCCGATTTCGCATCAAAGTCCAAAACCGGACGGAGAAGATCCCGGAGTCTCTGCGAATTCAAATCAGAGACGTAGTGATCGAAGACTAGATCAACAAACGAGCCGCGCGCGGGTTGGCATTGGGATCACTGGGCGCAATAGAGGTGGTGCCCCCGTTGCCTCCCACCGAGATGTGTTTTGGTACCACTTCTGCCTTCTAACGGGACCGCCATTGATCTCGAAGTGAATACGATCATTTTTTATCAAGACCTCTGTGATGCGGGCGGGGTCCCCGGGCTTTGCCGCGAGACCCAACATAGCGATCATCCGCTGCAGTTCTTCGCCGCCAGGCGAGAGTTTGCCGTCTTTGAGGGCGAGGCCCTTGTTTCCCATGGGAAATGGCGAGCGGATGTACACCAGTTCGGCATTGAAGGCGCGGATCAGGTCCATGCGGGTTTGCTTGGAAATTGGGGTAGCGGGGATGCTTTTTGGTCGTCCGCGATGGCCAGGGTCCCCTGCATGAGAACTAGAAAAACGAGAACCGAGAAATAACGTCGCTCCATTAAGCACCTGGGTTGCTGCGGGCTCAACCGTCAGCCGGCGAAACCTTTCACAGTTTTTCTGAAAGAATTGCTCAACGCGTCTTTTAAGAGTCCAGGCCGGAGTTCACGCCTTGTTACACAATTCGTTTCGCGTGAACTCCCTGCCCGACATTCAATGGTTTGGCTGATTTAGTTGCTTCCAGAGGAAGACGCGCCCTGCTGCTCCATCTGGGCGAGTTTGATCGCCGAGGGGGGTATAGTTATGGCGTACGTTCCGATCGGTGTCTCAACGGCGCTGAGAAAATATCTATCTCCAACATGCTGGAAGTTAAGCTGTGCATGCCCGGTTTGAACGTCATCGAAGAAAGTCGGGATCAGGAACGCGCTTGCGCGCGTTTCATAGCTGCTGATCTCCAGCTCTCGGAATCCAGTGGAATCTACACGGCTGACCCTATACGTGCCCGCAGGAAGTACGTGGCCTCCGACCACGAAGTCGTACGGTACGTTTGCAACAATTGCGTCTCCCTCCTGAGCACGAGCACCCAACCCCAACCCAAGAACGCAAGTCAGTGTAAGTAGAACGGTCAAATACTGCTTCTTCATGATTTCTCCTTAGAATCCTAATGATTCGTGCCAATGAGATGCTTCGGCTAGGATGGAAGTTACGGGTGAGGGCACTCCCCATCTTCAGGTTCGTTGACCATGTCAGCCGACTGATGGGTGAGGCTCGTTGGGACGCCTGGCAGGCCGCACCCTAGTCAGGCGCATTCCACAAACATCAAAAGCGTCAGGTGCTTTTCCCGCCGCTCCATACAACACGGTTTCGCGTACTTGTGAGGCCGGTCTCGGTGCGTTTCACGTTTATCGGCCCAGATATTGGTCGATCTGGTCGCGAGGTTGCCGCGCGGAGATATTGACAACCTGTCGCGCACCACGCAATACAACGACGGCCAGTTCTACGTCGGGAGGGTGCAGATAGAGTTAGTTCCTATAGTCGGTGCCACCACAACAACTCCAGAACGCGAACGAACATCCGGCACGATTGCTTGCAGGTGTCCGTTATAGTCTGCTGCGAAAATCTCGAGGCTTCCGATTCGGTTGTTTGGGTCGATCAGGTCGGCCAGTTCCCAAAACCTGCTGAGCGAAGGAGCGCTGTGCTGCTGGTGGGATCTGTAACTTATTCTGCTGGACTGAATCTGATTGACATGCGCATTAACGTCGTCCTGCTGGCACTGGTTCTGGCCTCGACCGTTGCCCCCAGTCGAGCGCAGGCAAAACCAAACCATCTGAGCGGGCAGACGTCGCCGTACCTAAAGCGAGCCATTTCGCAACCCGTTGATTGGTATCCCTGGGGCGCCGACGTCTTTCAACGAGCAAAAGAGCTAAACCATCCGATTCTTCTGGATGTCGGGGCGGTGTGGTGCCAGTGGTGTACCCTCATGGACCGCGATACGTATACTGACGTCACAACCGCGGACTACATCAATCAGCATTTTGTCTGTGTCAAGGTTGACTTCGATTCTGCTCCGGAATTGGTGGCGCGGTTGCAACGCGCCCAAGCTGTGCTCAATCTGCCTGCCGGGTTGCCTCTCACATCGTTCATCACTCCGGACGGAAAGCTCTATTTTGGTGCCGGATATCTGCCGGTTGTGCGCAACGGTGACAAACCGTCATTTCGTGAGGCAGCGGAAGAGGCCCTAACGGGTTATGCCGACAGAGGCACGATCGAGAAAGAATCCTTTCAATTAGAGGTTACGAAGTGACAATGAAAAGGATTGGCCGGCTACTGTGTCTGTTGCTGCTAGCGGCACCCACTTTGTTCGCAATCGACAACTTGAAACTCAATCCGAACCTTGATTACGGGAGCGATAGCCTCGACGGCCCGCTTATCACTGGATCGGACGCTCAGTCAGGATTTGTTCCGGGCAAGACGAATTACGTCATTATGTATGGCGAAGGATGCTTTAACTCCAAGAGACAGGCACGGCGGACTGTTGAACTGTACGGCAAGTATCGCTCCCAGGTGCACTTTGTAGTGGTCGATCTTGACGTTCAGCGCTCGCCGGAACAGCAACAACTAGTCAAGCAGTACTGCAAGGGGTATATCCCACATGTGCTCGTATTGGATCCACGTGGGCAACCCCTTTACAACCAATCTGGCGAAGTGGAGTCCCGAGTGATTGAGGATATTTTCAAGAGATCCCTCGGCCCGTGAGCAGCGAAGTTCCCATAGAATCCGAGTCGTTGAATAGATGGTAGGACATGCGTCAGCAATTCGTGAACCGGTCTGATCGTCGCAGGATCCAGGCGTATTGGCAAGGCGGTCAGCAGACTTGTGCTAAAGAGGACCGACTATCGTGGAGAGACTAAAAAATAAAGTTGCGGTTGTGACGGGAGCGGCCAAGGGGATTGGGGCTGCCATCGCGAAGGCCCTAGCCGCGGAAGGTGCTGCTGTTGTCATCAACTATGCCTCCAGCAAGCAACAGGCGGAGCAGGTCGTCCGAGGTATCGAGGCTGGCAAAGGCAATGCGATTGCAGCTAAAGCTGATATTTCGAATCGTACCGAAGCGGCTGAACTGTTTGGCCGTGTCAAGCAGGTTTATGGACGGTTGGATGTGCTTGTGAATAACGCGGCGTTTTACGAATTTCGTCCGCTCGATAGCATCGATGAGGAACACTTTCGAAGGCAGTTCGACGTGAACGTTCTGGGTCTTCTGTTTGCCACGCAAGAAGCGGTAAAGTTGATGCTGTCGGGCGGGAGTGTGGTGAACATCAGTTCCGTGGCGGCGATCACGCCTATGGCTTCAGGGTCGGTGTATTGCGCGACAAAAGCCGCGGTTGACGTTCTCACCCGTTCCTTGGCCCAAGAACTGGGACCGCGGAAGATTCGGATGAATTCTCTCGCACCCGGTATGACCAACACCGAGAGGACCCGTGCTGGTGGAAGTGACGAATTCCGCAAATTCGGCGTCAGCCGTACACCTCTAGGCCGTATCGGAGAACCGGAGGACATCGCCAAAGCTGCGGTGTTTCTTGCTTCGGAGGAGTCCCATTGGATTACCGGCGAAGTCCTTGTCGCTGCCGGAGGCCTCCGATTTTAGCTGATGACCGTCACCCGCGGCCATTGGCCGCGCACTGGCAACCGAAGCATTGAAGGCCATGTCGAGACTGGACCATTGAACTGAATTAGCAAAATGCACCACATAATCCCAAGTCCAATCTGTCCCGCCGACGTAGACCCGACTCGTCGGGGACAACATTGGCGGATCAGAAGTCGAAGGATACGGAATGCTCACTCTTTCGACGAAAGGCACGGGGTGATGAAGGACCGTTGGTTAGCTTATGGGATTTTACGCCTTGCGATGGGCATAAATATCTTCACCCATGGCACGGTCAGGATTTTTGGTCCTGGTGCTCATGAATTTGCTTCCCGCACGGCCAAAACGTTTCATTCCACACCTCTTCCTTTTTGGGCAGTTTATGGATTCCTGTTTGTACTACCATTCCTGGAGACAGTTCTAGGGTGTCTCGTTGTGATAGGTTTGTTCACGCGATGGTCGCTTGTCGCAGGTGGGCTTCTCATCGCTATTTTAATATTTGGAACGGCACTGCAGAGCGACTGGCCCACCGTCGGAGTGCAGATGATTTATTCGCTGAGCTACTTTGCGCTCTTATATCATCTCGATCACAATGCAATGTCTCTGGACGCTTTCCTGACGCGTATTGGCAGTGAATAATAAGTGGCAGGCCGGAAAGCACCTGGGAGGTGTCGAATACGCTTTACCTTTTAAGCCCACTGGACGCCGGGTGTCTCTGCCATTCTGCGAAATCTGCCACTTTGATAACCAGGGGAAAATTGTGTCGGGCGGCTGCTAGTACGATCAGTACACGCTCCTGACGCAGCTTGGGCACACGGCACCGCTCGCACCTAGCGAACGAACCCCATCTCCAAAAAGGCGCGTCGGAACGCGCCTTTTCCCGCTCCAAACTCCCGCGTATCCAAGGCCCAGATCTCATGAAAAACTCGTGAGCCAAGGACGCACAATCCGTGACCCCATGTTTGACACGACCCCCTTCATCCAGGCTAGAACGTTTGTGAGAACCGGGCTTCCAGGAATTCGCCCAGCTTCGCCGTGGCCTTGAATTGTGGAATGGGATCCAGTTCTTTGAATGCCGACGGGAACGCATTTGCCCAAGAGTGCTTAATAGCAGCCTTTGCCATGGATCTGTCGCTTACGGGAAGATCAACATCCTGTTAGAGTCGTCCATGAAGCATGAAAGGATGAGATGCGTCTCAAAATGTTCGCCCCCATCGTCTTGTTTGTCTTACCGGCCTTGACCATCGGAGCGCGCGCACAACCGTCTGAGACGTCCGCGGCTCCCTCCCCTGCATGGAATGACAATCCTCTAATCACCGTTCAGAAAGACGGCGGCGACGCGACTCGTTCAGGCGATGTCAAAATCGAGTTCTATGGACACGATGCATTCAAGATCACATCGCCAGCCGGTTTGACGGTTCTCACCGATCCTTGGCGGAATGATCCAACAGGCCTTTACCCAAAGTGGTTCCTGAATGAGTTTCCAACCCTCCGGGTCGACATAGTTCTTTCGACTCACGCTCATTTCGACCACGACGCTGTCGAGCGGCCGAACGGGCTGGTGGTGCTCGAACGTCTAGTTGGGCAGTTTAAGCTTGGTGATATCGAAATAACGGGCCTCGCCGACAAGCACCAATGTGATCGCGCCTCCGCAGATTTCCATGTAGAGACTTGTCCGCCAAACAATGTGATCGGATTTGATAACGCGATTCAAATCATTGAGACCGGGGGATTGTGGATCGCTATCTGGGGCGACAATCGCGGAGTGCCTGATCCCTCTCTCGATCATTATTTGAAAAATGTTGACGTGCTCATTCTGCCGATCGAGACAATACTCGCGGACGCTGAGGTGGATGCAGTCGTGCAGAAATATGATCCTAAGGCTGTAATTCCAGCCCACTATTTTCTCAATGGTTTGACGACCGACCTCTCGGGTCTAAAGTCGGCCGCTGGATGGGTAAATGACCAGGAGAAGGTTCACCATGCGGATGTTCGTCGCCTCGATCGTGCGGATTTGACACTTAATGCGGCCGAGCTGAAAGGATCCCATCACAGGGTCTATTACTTCGGCAACCACTTTGAGAAGAAATAGAGAGTATGCGATGCCGAGGTGCGTTGGCATGAGCGTCGACCTTAATCACGCCGCTATCTTGGAATCGCACCCGAAGAGTAGGTTTCGGTGGTTTCGACGACAATCAGGCGCGCCTCATCGTAGAGGAGGAGCGCGAACCGTTGTCGAGCAATCGTGACCGATACTCTGCATCACCTCAAGCTCGTACCCAATGTCGCGCCGGGCTACACCGAAAAACAGACAGGCATTTGGCGCTCCTCTTTCAGCCCATGCGGGCCCGCCGCCCGCACGGGCTGTCTAAGGCGGGAGTCGGATTACTTTTGGGAACCGGCGGTGGGCTGTCGCTGGCTAGAACGACTGTGAGAACCGGGCTTCTAGGAATTCGCCCAGCTTGGCTGTCGCCTTGAACTGTGGGATGGGGTCCAGTTCCTTGAATGCCGATGTGAACGCGTTCGAGAGACTCCAGATCGTCCGCGATCGGAACTCGTCGTATTTCGGCTCGAAGTACGACTCGTGCACGCTGCGGGCGAGATGTTTTGGGGCTTCCAGTCTGCCCTCGACGAACGCTTCGTAGATCACGACCTTGGCTGTCACGTCGGTCACTTCACTTCTTTGCCAGGTTTCGACCTGCTTTCGCATGGGATCAAAGTTTCTCTGCATCCGGTCGACTCCGACCGAGATGCGGTCGATGAGTGAGAACGACTTCGAGTGCTTGGCGAGCACCGGGGTGAAGTCCCCAGCAAACGCCATGTTCGAGCATACGAAGACGCGATATCCACAGGTCATCGCCAGACGCATGCTCTTGTCATGCGAGTTTCGTAACCCGATGGAAAACCGGCATCCTGCCATCTCGGTTGCGAGATCGAGGACGCCGAAGACTTTCATGCCATCCGGCGACACCGCGTACTCGTCGTGGACAACGCCGATGTGGCGAAACCCGAGGGTCTCGACCAAAGCTTGCACGATTTCGTGATGCGGGATCGGCCGGTGTGTTTCCGTTGCGGCTGGTGTCGGCACCAGCGTTAGTTCTTCGCGGCCAATGGTCCGGCCGCTATAGCCAATGAGCATACTTGTTTCAGACATCCTGCTTTCCTCCTTGTTGATTTGAAATAACGGTCTTGAGATCGAGAGAAAAGGTGATATGCGAAAACTCTGGATGCAGTCGTCGGTGCGATCAGGAGGTTGAGTTAGGAAATCCAGGAGAGAGGGCTTCTTTAGGCAGTTGTGAAGTGGGGCTGCGTCTCATTGGCGGTCAGGATCTACGACTGACCACAGACAGGCCGCTATGCCCAAATCAATCCGCGGTCGGTTGCGAAGGTATTCGACGCTCCTCGAACCAGCGCGCCGTGGCAGCTCCGAAGATAAAGCCGCCGATGTGCGCCAAGTACGCCACCCCGCCGGTCTGCACCTGCGCCACAGCGCCTGCGTGAAACAGCTGGGTGAGGAACCAAAAGCCGATTAAGAGGGCGGCTGGGATGAATTTGGTCCGTGCGAACACGAATATAAACAAAACCGTGCGAATCCGATCTCGAGGATAGGTGACCAAGAACGCGCCCATCACCGCGGCGATCGCGCCGCTCGCGCCCAGGTTTGGGACTGTGGAATGGGGGTTGGCTAGAACCTGGGCAAGCATGGCCACGAGCCCGCCAACCAGGTAGAAAACAAGGTATCGCCCCGACCCATCGCATATCTTCGATCTCGGGGGCAAAGGCCCATAAGAAGATCATGTTCCCGATGATGTGCGACCAACTGCCGTGCATGAACATGGCCGTCAGAATGGTGATCCAGTGGTGGCCGGAAACGATCTGGGCGGGGATCGCGGACCACTGGGTCACGTAGGCTTCGCCGCGCATCAGCTCAAGCACGAAAACGACCGCATTTACGAGGATGATGAGGGCGGTGACGACGGGGATGCGCGCCGGGCGTCGCGACACATCGCCTAACGGGATCATGCCTCCCATGTCATCTTCCTCCGTTCGTGAGGATCAAAACTGTCGCAAAGCGACCGAGGCCCCGCAACTCCGAGAGCTGGTTGTCAGTCAATTGTCAGTTGCTTCAAACGCTTGCAACTACGCCATCGCGGCTGTGGCCTTGCGCACCGCCAACGACAGCATCACCCGCGTAACACCGCTGATGATCATGCTCACGCCAACCAACGTGCCGATCGCCCAGACGGAACTCGACGGCCATCGCATATAGATCATCAGCCCCAACAACAGCGTAATGATCCCGTCGATCAAAACCCAACTTGATCCTCCCAATGGGCGCATCCTGAAAAACAGAACGATGTCCAGAATACCTTCAATCAGAAAAAGCGATGCGAGCACCAGAGTTAGAGAGACCACCCCGAGCACTGGATGCAGGATCAGGTATGCACCGAAGAAGAGGTACGCCAGCCCAACCAGCAGCTTCCAGACCAAGCTGCCGGCCCCATGAGCGTGAAAGGCGAGGATCAGGTGCACTACACCTGCCAACACGATGAGCCAGGCGACGACCACGTTGACCGCGACGGCCGCCAGGAACGGCGATCCGACCGCCAGCATGCCGAAAACGATCAACAAAATGCCCCAAAGGATTGACCACATCGAAGCCTGCCGCACGACGTCAGACGGAGAGTGCTGAGCCATAGAGACCTCCCAAAAGAGGACGGACTCAGTCTATCTCACGGCGGACTATGCCGAGTGCAATTGGATATACGATTACCAGGGGGTGGGAAAGGAGATGTTTGCTATAGGGCGCCTTCATTCGAATAGCGACGCTTGCCCCGCCACCGTTTGCCTCCCGCGCGCCCTTCTGCCTGACAGCGATCCCGGTCGTTGCCCGAAAATCAATGCGGCATCGCCAGCGATGGCCTCTTCGACAAGGGCGGCAGGATCGGCTTGCGCCGTGAGCAAACTGGTTGGAACTTCGATGGAACAGCTATCATCGACTAAACGAGAGGCTCCCGGAAACAGCTTCTGATGTTCCGTGTTGAGGGCCTTCCAAACAGCATCAGCAGTCTCGCCAATTCCGTTCCTCTCGACCAGTTCCCGTGCCATCGACGAGAGCATGTCGTCATCTTCATCGATGTTCTGTAATCCTTCGCCGGCAAACTTGCCCTCCATGGTGAGTGCGACCAACAGCTTCTTTCCCATCAGGCGTAAACACGCCGTCTGCATAGTCCCCTCATAGCAAAGAAACTTCACCCGAACGGGCCGTCTTTGCCCGATGCGCCAGGAGCGGCGGCTGGCTTGACGCAACGTGTGCAGTGAGTATCCCGACTCGTAGAAGAGGATGGTCGGGAAGTCGAGGAGATCGAGTCCCGTCTCCACCAGCTTGGGATGGGAAATTACGACCTGCACTCCGTCCTTGATTTGCCGGGCGTACCAGGCTTCGCGTTTCGACGTATCCACACTCGCCCGTAGAACTGCCGTCCGAAGTCCTTCGTTAGTGAGAATCCGTTGCAGTCGTGCCGTGACGTCGTGTTTCTGCGTGTACACGGCAAACACCTGGCAGCGACGGCCTTCGGCCAACTCTTTCTTGATCTCTTCGATCAGTCTCCGTTCCTTGGAATACAGCTGGTCTTCTGGGAGGTCGCGAGTCTCGGCAATGACGAATCGAACGTTGTGTTTGACTTCGGGATCAAACTCCGTGCCGTACAACGTTTCTAAACCGAAGGGATGGTCCGGATAGAGCAGTAGACTATTGAGCATGGTGCTCAATACGGAGCGATTGCCTCTGTGCTCCTTCAACGCCTTGCGAATGGCATCTTCGAGTTCGCGATATGCCGCCCTCATCAGCGGGTCCATCGCGACGCTCAGATAGCTCTCTTCGTACGGCGGCAGTTCGCCCGAGATATCCTCCAGGAAGACGAAAGCACACAACTGCATCAGGAATTCTCCAAAGAGCAGCGGAGAGGCTCCAGGCTTGCGACGAACCGTGCTCGTGCTTTTGGCTTTGGAACACCGGTTATCGGCTGGCTCGACCTTCGTGATCGTCTCAAGAACTCCGTAGTCCTGGGTGAATGACGTTCGTCCCGTTGTGCCCCATTCGTACCCGTGTTCCTTCATCCTTGCTGCGTCCAGCCGAAACAAGGTATTGAACAGGTCGTCCGCATATCCACCAAGAAGAGTTCCCGTAAGGCCCACGATTCGATCTGTGCAGGACGACAAGGTGCCGAGAGCATTGCCTTGGGCGGTATCGCCGGCTAATGGTCAGCTGACCATTAGCCGGCTAATCAGTAGGTAGGAATTATGTGAAGGAAGAGCCGTAAACTTCGATCTGTAGTAGTCTGCGCGCTGTTTTCCTGCCCATAACTTTTTGCGGCAGTGTGCGATCTTTGGCGGGTCACCAAGGAGGTGCACATT
>WNFP01000141.1_pt1 | contig 51303 bp, 48 predicted proteins | sample 5400201 | NCBI WGS metagenome assembly WNFP01 (sample SAMN13153355, study PRJNA577476) | soil metagenome | isolation source: 115 cm saprolite under Madrone tree | place: USA:California | collected 2016-06-14 | reverse complement strand
CTTTTTGCTCTTCGACATCCACCGTCTTCCACGCCATCCTTTGTCTCCCGGAGCGCGATGGGCTCGCGCGGGAGTGTAAAGGATGTCCCGGGACGTTTTGTAAAGTATGTCATGAGACTGGACACAAAGCCCGCGAAAGATGGGGCACCCTCGCCGATTCCCTGTATTCAACATTTTCCGAAAATTGCAGCGACGAAAACTGAAGATTGATGAATGGGCTGCGGCCCAAAAGCCGCAGCCTATCCCCACGGCTGAAGCCGTATCTTTTTTGACCCGAACGGGATGGCTGAAGCCCATCCCCTGACACTTCTCGAACGGGTGTAAACAACGGGAGTGAAGCTGCACACAGTGAGACGTGGCAGTGCCACGTCTCTACGCCGGGAGCGACCTGCGGTTCGCGGTGGCAATTTAGGTGGTGTCCTAATCTAGTTTGTTTGCGTCATCGAAGCCCTTAGGTAAGTTCGGCCGTCTGGAATAGACCCTTTGCTCACTATCTATTTCTGACTACGCTTCTTTGCTGAAGCTCTCGCCACTTTGCGGCCTGGTTTCTTCCGCCATTCGAGGGGAAGTTCATCTCCCTTGATCGGAGTATTCCCTTTGCCCGCACGTTCGAGAATCCGCAGGGTTTCGGCCTGATCGGCACGGCCGGCCCGCTCACGGAAATATTCCTCCGTACGCAAGGCAGAAACCTTCTCCGCCACGGCCACATTGATGAGCTGGTTCAGGGCCACGCCTTCCAATTCAGCAGCCTTGCGCAACTCCTCCAGCAAGGAGGGCTGCAGCCGCAATGCAAAATTACTTCGTCTCATTATTTTGTAACCCCAATTTTGTAACCCCAATTTACAACCCAATTCACAAGCTTAAATTCATAATTCCAGGTTTAAATGCCTAATCTGTTGCAGTGCCGTTGCCGGCAGAATCACGGCGCAATCCAGACCCTTGCTTCCAGCAGCAAAGTCGCGCTGATTGAAGGTTACAATTGCGCTGGCGCTCCCATTCATTGCCGTTTCCAGAACCATGTCGTCATCAGGATCGGACAGCCTCGGCCTCCAGCGAAAGGCCAGGCGAACCGGCCTCGCGACTGACACAAGACCATCGAGAACACTTCCGATTTCCCTGCTCTTTAGTCCCGAAGCAGCCAGATGTTCCGGGCGAGTTAAAACGGCTTCGTACTCCAGTATCAGCGGAACAGAAAGTAACAATTCGAACTGCCGATCCAAAGCAGCCAGCAAGAGCTGCCGGGAAGCTCCCCTGTCGCTCCGCAATGCCGCAACCATCACGTCGGTGTCCAGAACACAGGAGAACGCCACGGCAATTATGATATTGCATGTAATATCATTCAGGAAACCGATTTTGGGTAATTTTCATCCTTAAATTTTATGCAACTGAAGATTGATGATGGGCCGCGGCTCAAAAGCCGCAGCCTAACCCCACGGCTGAAGCCGTATTTTTGTGGCACTCAACGGGATGGCTGAAGCCCATCCCCTGACACTTCTCGAATCGGTGGCATTTTTTGAGTAGTTGTCCTATTTTGAAATCTCGCTCCCTGGATTTGCGGGCAATTGTGCGCCTTATTCCATTCCGAAACCATTTTGTCGTCGCTAAAAAAAGGGGACATTTTAATCGAGGCAAGAAATGGGACATTTTTAAAGTGGCTGGATAATCGCCCATTTCTTTATTGATTCGCAATTGTTTTCGTGGTACCAAGCAACTGCTTGTTTCAGGAGAAACTGGAGTCTTTGGTGTTTCAATTGAGCGGCCCAGAACTTGTCCCGACGGAGAGAGGTTTTATTGAAAGTAAACCGGTGCGATTAGCGGGTTTTTAGAAAAGGCACGCCATCCTTGCGCACGGCCAAGCGGTTGAATTTGGGCGGTGCTTGTACGAAAAAACCATCAGGTGGCAGATTTTTCCGACACGCCTTTGACTTGTCCGCAGCGCTGCGCGTTCCGGATGGCGTTTAAGCCTCCCCGGTTTGCAGCACCGCGTCCGGTCTGTTTAGAATCAGTGCGCACATGAATAAAGTGATTGCCAGTGCGGACGAGGCCGTCCGCGATATGACTGATAACTGCACCGTGATGGTGGGGGGATTTGGGCTGTGCGGGATTCCGCAGGACCTGATCGACGCCGTGGAGCGCAAGGGCGTGAAGAACCTGACCACTGTCTCCAACAACGCCGGGGTGGACGATTTTGGCCTGGGCAAGCTGCTGGCCTCCGGGCAGATCCGCAAGCACATTGGCTCCTATGTGGGCGAAAACAAGATGTTCGAGCAGATGGTGCTCACCGGCAAAGTGGAACTGGAACTGAATCCGCAGGGGACACTGGCGGAGCGCATACGCGCTGGCGGCGCCGGAATACCTGCCTTCTTTACGCCTACCGGCGTGGGAACGGTGGTGGCCGAGGGCAAAGAGATCCGCGAGTTTGATGGCCGCAAGTATGTGATGGAGCGCGGACTGAAAGCGGACTTTGCTCTGGTGAAAGCCTGGAAGGCGGACCGGTGGGGCAACCTGGTGTTCCGCAAGACGGCGCGCAATTTCAACCCTATGATGGCGACGGCGGCAAAGATTACGATTGTCGAGGCCGAGGAAATCGTGGAGCCGGGCGAGATTGATCCGGACTACATTCACCTGCCCAGCGTCTATGTGCAGCGCATTGTGCTGAGCACGAACCAGCCGAAACGCATCGAAAAGCGCACGCTGCGCAAAACGGAGTAAAGCAAAGACATTATGGCGGCGCCCACAGCGGAAAAACAAAAAGACGTGGAAAAACGCGAGCGCATTGTAAAGCGCATTGCCCACGAGCTGAAAGACGGTTACTACGTGAACCTGGGGATCGGCGTGCCTACGCTGGTCTCGAACTATATCCCGCCGGGGATTGAAGTGGTGCTGCAGAGCGAAAACGGGATGCTGGGGCTGGGGCCGTATCCTTTCGCGGGCGACGAAGATCCGGACCTGATCAATGCCAGCAAAGAGACGGTGACGGAGATTGCGGGCACGGCGTATTTTTCGAGCGCCGATTCGTTTGCCATGATTCGCGGCGGCCATGTTGACTTGTGCGTGCTCGGCGCGATGGAAGTGGATGAAGAGGGCAATCTGGCCAACTGGATGATTCCGGGAAAGATGGTCAAGGGTATGGGCGGAGCCATGGATCTGGTGGCCGGATCGCGGCGCACCATCATTGCCATGGAACATACGACCAAAGACGGGCAGCCGAAAATCCTCAAAAAATGCACGCTGCCGCTTACCGGCGAAAAAGTGGTGGACACGATTGTGACCGAAATGGCGTTCATCAAAGTCACGCCGCAGGGACTGGTGCTGGAAGAAGTCGCGCCTGGACTCACCGCCGAAGACGTACAGAAGGCGACCGAAGCCAGGCTCATTGTGAGTCCCAGCCTGAAAGTGATGCAAAGTTAACGCGACGGCGAACACACCATCAGCAAAATCCTCGCCGATGGCTCTGCCCGCGTTTCCATTAGCGCGACGCGCGGACATTAAAATGGAATTTCTGTACTTCATAAGGAGCATCAATGCAGCGTAATGCAAGCGCACACTGGACTGGCGGACTAAAAGACGGCAAAGGCACGGTAAGCTCGGCCAGCGGGGTCCTCAAAAACACACCTTATTCCTTCAGCACGCGTTTTGAATCGCAGCCGGGAACCAATCCCGAAGAGCTGATCGCGGCGGCCCATGCGGGCTGCTTCACCATGGCGCTTTCCGCGCAACTGGGCGCTGCCGGAATGACGGCGCAATCCATTGATACCACCGCGACCGTGACTCTCGAAAAGCAGGATGCCGGATTCGCCATCACCGCCGTGCATCTTCAGGTGACGGCAAAAATCCCCGGCGCCGAACAGAGCAAGTTTGATCAGGCAACCAAAAACGCAAAAGAAGGCTGCCCGGTTTCGCGCGTGCTCAACGCCAACATCACCATGGACGCCAAGCTGGAGAACTGAGCACGGTAATGCCTGGTCGTTCCAACCCCGCCGGTCTGGAGCAGTTCAATCGTGAGGTGATTGCCTGCACCGAGTGTCCCCGGCTGGTTGAGCATTGCCAAAAGATCGGGCGCGAAAAGCGCCGCGCGTACATGGACTGGGATTACTGGGCCAAACCTGTTCCTGGCTTCGGTGATCCCGGCGCGCGTTTGCTCATCCTCGGCCTTGCGCCGGGCGCGCACGGCTCGAACCGCACCGGACGCCCTTTTACCGGCGATGGCTCGGGGTATTTCATGTATCCCGTGCTGTACAAGGCGGGATTTGCCTCGCAGCCCACGGCCACGCACCGTGATGATGGTCTCGAACTGCACGACGCGTACATTACCGCCGCCGTCCGTTGTGCTCCGCCGCAGAACAAGCCCACTCCCGCCGAGATTGCCAACTGCGCCCGGTTTCTGGACCGCGAGCTGGCGCTGCTCAGGAATGTCCGCGTGGTGGTGGTGCTGGGAAAAATCGGCTTTGACGCTTATCTCAGCCACATGAAACGCTGCGGATTCACCGGCACCAAAGCCAGCTATGTTTTCGCGCACGGCGCGCACTATGAATTGCCGGATGGAAAAATTCTGCTTTGTTCGTATCATCCGTCGCTGCAGAACACCAACACCGGCAAGCTGACGGAGCAGATGTTTCTGGAAATTTTCGTGAAGGCGCGCCGGCTGCTGCAGGGCTGACGACTTCACTGGCCGGGACATATATCAGCGCCTCTCCTGCAGCAACGCTTCCACCGGCTGCGTGTCCTTCGAAGGCATCTCGATGATCTCCACCCACTCCTGCTTGCGGCGCTCCAGAAAAACAACGCGTCCGCCAAGAAATTCAGCGGCAATGTCCGGAGGAACGTCAGTATGGTAATCGAAGAATTTGCGGTTCATACGGTTCCACCATTCGGATTGGAACCAGCCGGTACTCTCATATTTGGTCGAAAACAGATACGCCACCTGATAGCGGCTGCGCTGAGCGCGGGCTTTCATCAGTTCGTCTACAGTGAAGTTTTCCACCGCGAGCGGCTGCAACGGTGTGGAGACGTATCCCAGATACGGATGCGATATTTCATCTGTTGCCGGCCACGCCGTGAGAACAGTGGCTCCCTGTTCATGCTGCCCAAGAAACTGCGCAGCGTCGCGATGCAGCTCTACATAATCTTTGTACGTGAGATTGTCTTCCGGCGCGAACTTGTACGGAGGATCGAAAAACAAGGCCATCACAAAGAAGATGACCATCATGGCTGCCGGCCACTCCCAGCGCATCACTCTGCGATACAGCGTCGACATGGCGATCATAATCACCAGCGGATACGCCGGCAGCAGATAGCGCGCCAGCACCGCGCCGCCTATCAGCGAAAAAGCCACGATATTGGCCAGCATGATCAGCGCGAACTGGAGTTGAACAGGTATGGCGATGCGCGGGCGCTGTCCGGTTTCATCCACCACCGGAGGAAAGAACATGGCGATGGCCATGGCCCCGGTGAGCGGCAGCATGTTCATGGTCCCCAACAGATGCCAGGTCCGCAGCCCAAGAGCAAGAACAAAGCGCAGCGGATGCAGCGTCTGGCTTACGTTGTAGCTGAAAAATTCCGCCCCGCCCAGAAATCTTCCGGTGGCGTGATGATGAAAAAGCAGCCAGCCAGCCAGCGGCAATACCGGCGTGAGCCGGATCAGCGCGTGACGAAACTTTTCGCTGCACGCTTCATTCTCTTGCCCCAAAACAATCTCCCACAGTGCCAGTGCGAGCGGAGTAATTATGGCGGTTTCTTTGCTCAGCACCGCCAGCGAGAATGCCAGTTGGCTCCACCACAGCCGCCGCTCCACGCTCAGCCGTATGCCCCAAAGAGCAAAGGCCGCGGCAGCAATATCGGCGTGCGCCAGAGAGCTTTGCACGAAAAATATAGGATAGAGCGCGGTGGCCATCGTCGATGCGAAGGCAACTTTGGCATTGGTAATGCGCCGTGCGAGAAGAAAGACATTCGTCAGGGCAAAAGCCGCGAGCAACAGCATGGCCGTGTGGGCCACCAGCGGCTTCAGTCCGCCGATGGCAAACCAGAGCGCCAGCCAGAATGTGGAAAGCGGAGGATGCCCGGTATCCAGCGTGGTCCTGGCGATGAGGCTGTGAAACTGCAGCAGGTCATGCACGGCAGGGATGTAGTATCCAGCTTCGTCCCAAAAAAATGGCAGCCGCAGCAGCGGCGCGTGCAGCAGGAGAATGCCTGCAAAGACAATGCAATAGACCAGCGGTGGCGAAGGCCGCCACGGCTGCCGTGTGTCTGCGATCTTTTTTGGAGGGCGAATGTTCTTGATCCTCTAGTGGACAGGGCCCTGGGGCGCGACGTTGGGGTCCAGTTTGATCTCGCCAAAGGTCTTCTCATACTGGATCACGTTTTGCTCCAGGATGGTCATCAGCGCCTTGGCCTGTTGCGGGCTTACGTAAATCGCCTGAAAATTTTCCACCTCTACGTCGCTGGTGGTCTGATGCACTCGTCCGAAGACCAGCAGAAAATCCCAGACGCTCACGCGCACCTGGACGGAATTGGCGTATCCTTCGCGATATTCCTGCGTGTTCGTCACTCGGATATTAGGCTGTGTGGGGTTGGACATGATTTCTCCTCGGTAAATGTTGAACATAACATGCTGCGCGCCACACGACGATACGCGCGGTCATCTATAATCGAAAATTCCGGATTATTGAGGTTATTAATTATGGATACCACCATTGTTGAAGTTTTCGCGCGGGAGATTCTCGATTCTCGCGGTAATCCCACGGTTGAAGCCGATGTCCGGCTCGCAGACGGCTCTCTGGGCCGCGCCGCCGTTCCCAGCGGTGCTTCCACCGGCGAGCATGAAGCCGTAGAGCTGCGCGATGGCGACGACCATCATTATTTGGGCAAGGGCGTGCTCCACGCGGTGGAAAATGTGAACATCGCGATTTCCAAAGCCATCGAAGGGACTGACGCCACCAATCAGCGCCTGATTGACCTTACGATGATCGAGCTCGACGGCACTCCCAACAAGGAAAAACTCGGCGCCAACGCCATTCTTGCCGTCTCCATGGCCTGCGCTCGCGCCGGCGCCAGCGCCCTGAAGGTCCCGCTGTACCGCTATCTCGGCGGCGTGAACTCCAGCATTCTGCCGCTGCCCATGATGAACATTCTCAACGGCGGCGCTCATGCCGACAGCAACGTGGACTTCCAGGAATTCATGGCCATGCCCGTGGGCGCGGAGACGTTTTCCCAGGCGCTGCAGTGGGGTGTGGAAGTTTTTCATTCGCTCAAATCCGTCCTGAAAAAACGCGGATACAGTACCGCGGTCGGTGATGAAGGCGGTTTTGCCCCATCCCTCAAAGCCAACGTGGAAGCCATTGAAGTTATTCTCGAAGCCATCCAGCAGGCGGGCTTCGCCCCTGGCGATGACATTGCCATTGCACTCGACCCCGCCAGCAGTGAATTCTTCGATCGTGAAAAAGGCAAATACATTTTCAAAAAGTCCGACAAGTCGGTGAAATCTTCCGAAGAAATGGTGCGCTTCTGGAGCAACTGGGTCCACCAGTATCCCATCGTCTCCATTGAAGATGGCCTGGCCGAAGACGACTGGGCCGGCTGGCGTCTGCTCACCGACGAACTCGGTGACAAAATTCAGCTGGTGGGCGATGATCTCTTCGTCACCAACACCGAGCGGCTCACCCGCGGAATTGCTGAAGACGTGGCCAACTCAATTCTGATTAAAGTGAATCAGATCGGCACCGTGAGTGAAACGCTGGAAGCCATCGAGCTGGCGCGGCGCAATGGTTACACCGCCGTCATCTCGCATCGCTCCGGCGAAACCGAAGATACCTTCATTGCCGATCTCGCCGTGGCCACCGGAACGGGCCAGATCAAAACCGGCTCGGCTTCCCGCACCGATCGCGTGGCTAAATACAACCAGCTTCTGCGGATTGAAGAAGAACTGGGCGAGGCAGCGCGCTTTCCCGGCCTCGAAGCCGTGAATTACGTTGGCACGGAAGACCCCGCCGTCGTCTCATCTTCAAATCGGTAAAACATCGTCTCAATTTCTTGCATTCTCACCGGCAGGCCGTCCCTGCCGGTGAGAAATACTTTCAATTACAGTAAGGCACATGTGGCACAGGCACTCCTGCCTGTGCCGTTACTGCTGCTCCTGTTCGTCCTCCTCTTCATTGCCCGAACCTGAACTCGCGGCGCCCTCGGCTTTAATCTGGATTGGCCCGCCCGCAAACAGCGTGCTCGCTCCTTTTTCCGAGGCCTTTTTGTTGAAAGCCACCACGTCGTTGTTCAGGAAGCCGTTGATCTGTGCCAGCTGCGCATCCAGCTCTTTGCGCACCTCGCTCGCTTCTTCGCGCACAAGCTCGCTGGGCGCTTCGCCGGACGCACCCATCACCCCGCGCATCGCCCCCTGCAAACGGTTCTGGAAGCGCTGCAGATAATGGACATCGTCCTGGCTGCCCGGCTGTATCTCGCCGTTGTAGAGCGGGTCCTCGAGCGCCAGAAGTTTCTTGTCCAGCGCCCGCGCATCGTCGAGCACCGGCTTGTAAGAGACGCTGGTCACTCCGTCCTGTCCTTCGTCGGAAGCCAGCAGCTCCTGCATGCTCCCAATCTGCTTGTGCAGACTGTTGAGCCGGTTCAGCGCGTTGTGCAGTGCGGAAACTTCATCCCGCAGCTCCAGCCCCAGATCAAACTGAGCGCGCAGCGCTTTGTCGTCAAACTGAAAACGCGGATCGGTATGAACCTCCACCGTCTGCGTCTCGGTTTTTCCGTTCACCGTCACCGCTACTTTGTAGGTTCCCGGCAGAGCATTCGGTCCGATGCTGGGATCAAAGAACTCCTCTTCGCCGCGCTCCTGCGGCGGCAGGAAGTTCAGCCGCTTTGGCCCGTCATAGCGCAGGTTCCAGGACACGCGATTCACTCCGTACTTTGCCGGCCCGTACATGGTGCGGACCACCTGGCCCGTGCTGTCGGAGATGGTGATTTTTACCGGGGTCTTCCTCTCTCCTCCGCGCGGCTGGTGCTCCGGATTGTCTTTATCTTTGTCTTTGATTTCGCTCGGCAGATAGTAGGAAATGACCGCGCCGCCCATGGGATTGGGAGCCGCGTATCCGCCCGAAGCAAAGCCATGCTTGCTCCACTGCATCCAGTTGACGGCCTGGCCCACGCGATAAAGATGGAAATCGCTCTTGGCAAAATCGCCGCTCTCTTCCAGCGGCGTGATGTCGTCCAGCACAAAGAGTCCGCGGCCGTGCGTGGCCACCACCAGATCGTGCGTCTTTTTGATGAACTTCACATCATAGATGGGCACGGTAGGAAAGTTGCTGTGCAGCGCCGTCCAGTGCGCGCCATCGTCATTCGAATAGAACAAGCCAGTGTCGGTACCGACGACCAAAAACCCTTTGTGATTCGGGTCCTCGCGCACCACGCGCGCCGGATCTTCCTGCGGCAGTCCCTGGGCAATGGCCGTCCAGCTCTTGCCGCCATCATGCGTTTTAAAGACGTAAGGCTTGTTGTTCTCCACCTCATGAAAATCCACCGCCACATAAGCGGAGTTCACGTCGGTGGGCGAGGCGTCAATCTGCTGAATGCGCCCCCACTGCGGCAGATCAGTCATCGCGCCAGTCACGTTCTTCCAGCTCGCGCCGCCATCGCGGGTCACCTGCACCACGCCATCATCCGTGCCCACCCAAATGGTCTTGGGATCCACCGGCGAGATCGACATGGAAAGAATCGCGCCCACCGTCTCCGCGCCGCTCAGGTCGAGGAAAATCGGCCCGCCGCTGCTCTGCTGCTTGCTCTTGTCGTTCCGCGTCAGGTCAGGACTGATCGGCGTCCAGTGCGCGCCGCCATCCGTCGAGCGGAACAGCACATTGCCGCCCAGATAAACTTCGTTCGGATCGCTCGCGGAAACCGCAATCGGTGACGTCCAGTTGAAACGGTACTTCAGGTCCGAGGGCTTCATCGACTGCACACCCTGCAGATACGGGCGAATAAACACCGAGCGCCCGGTCTCATTGCTCATGCGCTGAATGGACCCATTCTGCGAGTCGGTATAAACCAGGTGTGTGCCCTTGCCCCGCGCCGGCACCACATACTCGCCGTCGCCTCCCGTCACCGTGTACCACTCAAACCCGGTGATTCCGTTCCGGCTCAAACTGTTCGAAGGTCCGCACCAGCCGTTGTTGTCCTGGAGACCGCCGCACAGGTTGTAAGGCGTCTCATCGTCGTCCGCCACCGAATAAAACTGCTCGATCGGCAGGTTGTCCAGATAGCGCCAGGTTTGCCCCGCATCTGCGCTCACATACACGCCGCCGTCATTGCCGTTGATAATGCGGCTGGGGTCGCGAGGATCAATCCACATCGCATGATGGTCCACATGCACCCGCGCCGAAATATTGCGCGCCGTCTTGCCTCCGTCTTCGGATAGCATGATGTTGAATGAGAGGAAATAGACTTTGTTCTCGTTATCCGGCGAGACCAGCAACTCGCTGAAGTAGAAGCCGCGCGCCGCCAGATTGTGATTGTTGCTCACCATCTTCCAGTGGTCGCCCAAATCGTTCGAGTCATACAGGACGCCCTTTTTGTTCTCCACCAGCGCATAAATATGCCGCGGATTGCTGGGCGCCGCGCTCAGTCCAATGCGGCCTGTTGCTCCCTCCGGCAGACCATCGGTGAGCTTCTTCCACGTGCTGCCGCCATCCACCGAGCGGAAAACACCGCCGCTCGGGCCGCCATCTTCCAGCAGCCACGGATAGCGCCGCATGTGCCACAGTCCGGCAAACAGCACCATCGGGTTCCCCGGATCCATCACCAGCGAGCTCGCGCCGGTCTCGTCATCCACATACAAAACTTTTTGCCACGTCTTGCCGCCGTCCGTGGTGCGGAAGATGCCGCGCTCGCTGTTCGGCCCCCATACATGGCCCAGCACCGCCACCAGCACAATGTTGGGATCGCGCGGATCAATCACAATGTTCGAAATCTGCCCCGCATCGCGCAGCCCCATGTGCTTCCAGGTCGCGCCCGCGTCGGAAGAAAAGTAGATACCCTTGCCGGTGATCACGTCATTGCGCGGGTTCTTCTCTCCCGTGCCCACCCAGACCAGATTCGGATTGGAAGGAGCCAGGGCAATCGCGCCAATGGAAGCCGTGGACTCTTTCTCGAAGATCGGCTTCCATGAGAGTCCGCCATCCTGTGTGTAAAACACGCCGCCACCGCCCGCGCCCGCATAATAGACGTTAGGCTTGCCGGGGACACCCACCACCGACGTCACTCGGCCACCGCCCACCGCGGGCCCGAGGTTGCGAAACTTCATGTTCTCCAGAGGATCTTTGGGTTTGCTGTCCTCTGTCTTTTGCGGCGGGTTGGCTTCAGCCGCCTTGGGCGCCTGCGCGGCAAGTACGCACAGCGGCGCCAGCATCACAAACATTGCAATCGCTTTTGACCAGTTTTTCATAAAGATATGCTCCGGATCGGGAGAGAGTTAAAGAAGGACCGACCGCGAATCATACTCCAATCCCCCCATTTTTGCCCAACCCAAAAAGACCATTCGCTGCCGCTGCACTCCGCCCGTTCGTCCGTGCTGCAATTCTTCAGCCCATCCCCATGGGTCACAGCCGCCCCCGGCTGTGTTCCGTTTCTTCACCCTGTTTTTGGAGCACAGGCACTCCTGCCTGTGCAAGTTCTAATCTGTAATTAAATCTAAGTACCCGTCTCGCGGATTCCGTGCGCCTCCGCCTCTGCAATGGCCTTCCCCAGTCGATGCATCTCGGTCATGGCGGTAATCCTCTCCGCCACGGAGTTAAGACAAACCTCACGCGGCCAGTGCCCTGCTGCCTCCGTAACATGCTCATCCAGCCGTGACTCTCTACCATCACCATGCTCATGTAGCACAGCCGCCCACGGCTGGGTCCCAGCCTCTTCACCCTGTGTTTGGAGCACAGGCACTCTTGCCTGTGCGTCCTGCTCATGTGGCTGTGTCCCCGCTTCCTGACCAGACTCGTGTGGCACAGGCACTCCTGCCTGTGCCTTCTCCTCCACATCACAAAACTCCTCCAGACTGGAAACATCCCGCACTACCTGCCTGCGGTCTTTAGGTTCAAAACAGACATACTTTAGATTGCACGAAGCCATCTGCAGCGCATACAGCAGCAGCCCGGCGGTGCGCCGGTCAATGTCGCCATCCAGCAGCCCGCGGATCACCTCCATAATGGCCGACTGCACGCTGTTGGCGTCCTCCAGCAGCGGTATGGCCACGCTGCGCGGATGCCGCAGCGCCAGCCGCGCATGAGCAAAGCAGTAACCGCAGTTTTTGAGCGCCGGCGACCCGCACTGCACTCCGTCCGGCTTGATATGGACACAGCGCGGCGTCCGTCGCGCGCTTTTAAGGTTATCGATGGCCCGTTCTCGTTCCAGCATGTGGTTTGCTCTCTTTCCGCTTTGCAGCATTTAGCTCATGGACCTTCCGCTGTTAGTTGCCGACCCCACCAGACTCGTGTGGCACAGGCACTCTTGCCTGTGCCTCCTCTTCCAAATCACAAACTCCCCCAGACTGGGAGACATTCGGCATCACCTGTCGGCAGTCTTTAAGGTTCAAGCAACCCCTTCCCCATTGCTCCCAATTCCTCCCAATGGCTCCCAATATCTAAAGGACTTAGCCCCGGCCTGCTCCCAATCACTCCCAATAGCTCACAATCGAAAAGTTGCGTTTCACCCTTTTTGTGAGCCAGAGCAAACTGGTTGTTTCTTTAAGCAGCGCCATCTGGTTATTTCCGGAGCGTGTTTCAAAACAGGTTTGTATCAGGGCATGGCTTCAGCCATGCCGTACAGGCAACCAGGGACACGGGCTTCAGCCCCTGCGGCTCTGAAACACGTCCACAACCTACATTGAATCAACAACTTACATTCATACGCGATTCTCTGAATCAGCTTCTTACGCATAAAATCAGCGCATGATACTCGAAAGCAAAGCGAAAGTCACGATAAAAGTTTCTTAAACCAGGTGAGATGTGTCATTCGCAGGGGTTTAATTCACTGCGATGGTTTGGGTACTATGTGTGAGGTTGTTTTCCAATTGTGTCAAATCAATGCAGCAGTCTTTACTGTTTTGTCATATTTTGCATTGACACTTCAATCAATGATTTGACATGTCTTATAATCGAGAGCATGATAGCAACTCATTTACGATCAAGCTTCGTCGAAATGACACGTGAGATGACTGTCTATCGATAGCAAGACTATAGAGTGTTTGGCATAAGTTCGATGACAGGTCAGCATTTCAGGTTAGAAATACAAGTCGTTATAACAGAGGATAAATGTCAAGCTACGCATTTTGGAACAACAAAGGTGGTGTCGGGAAGAGCTTCCTATGCTTCATCTCGGCATGTGAATATGCACACAGGCACCCGGATACTGATGTATACGTAATTGATTTATGTCCGCAAGCAAATTTGTCAGAAACTCTGCTGGCAGGGCATTCAACAAGAGCTAGTATAATCAGCAAACTGACACGAAAAACACCACGAGCAACCGTAGCCGGTTATATTGAAGCACGCCTAAGTTCTCCATTCAGACAGTTAGCTGATGTCACCCCATATGTGACGGTTCCCAGGCAAACCAATCCGGCGGTGCCTAAAAATCTGAAACTTATCTGCGGTGATAACCTGTTAGAAATCGTATCTGAAGCTATCAGACAGACATCACAATTGTCGATACCTACAGATGCATGGAAGCAGGTCATAAGCTGGATAAAAGATCTCACTACGAAGCTGCGGGAATTGAGTGGAGACCGAGACAGCATGTTCGTGATCGACTGTAATCCAAGCTTTGCGATTTACACCCAGCTAGCCCTCGCTGCTGCTGACTTCGTCGTGGTTCCTTTCACCGCAGACGACAGTTCGCGGCGCGCAGTCGAGAATGTCGTCGCACTGCTATATGGAATTGGGGACGCACACACAGCCGCCTATGCAAGAATTAGCTTTTCAAAACGAGCAAAGGAGGACGGTGTAGACATACCACGGCTTCATACATTTGTGAGCAACCGTCAGACACTTTATGAGGGTCGGCCAAGTAAAGCATTTGAAGCTGTCAGCGGAGTGATAAAGCAGACTGTCAACGAAATTTACGCTAAGCATCGCGGAGTATTTGCCAATCCAAGCCAGAACCCTAGCAATGCTTTCTTGGAAGTTCCAGACTATCATAGCGCATCAATAGTCGCAGCCATGACTGGTACTCCTCTACATGCTTTGAAGGCCGGCCCCCGTGAGCTTGGTGGCGAGCGGGTACAAATAAACCGAGTGCCTCTGCAAAAATACCGTGACGCGTTGGAAAGAGTCGTTGATTGTCTTTGAGCTGCTCGCATGCATTCACCAGCAGCAATCAAATTCGACTCGGCTCTTAGCCGTGCATTGGTCTTACATAAAATTGCTGGAGATGGCAGACTGCTACCACAAACACGTAATGATCGTGAAGCCCTCTGCCATGCAGCACTGGCAGCGCAAGTCGCAGCATGGAACGCATATGTTGCAAATGTTGTTAAGGATTTCTTGACTGCTATTGCCGATCCAGCCGATGTGAGTTTTCATGCGCTACACACTATTGTCAATAATGTGGCCGATGCCGCGATTTCGCGATTTAATACACCAAACGCTGAGAATTCGCGGCAGCTATTAGTCACTCATACAGGATATGATCCAATCAACGATTGGATCTGGCCGAGACGCAAGATGGGCGGTGTACAAGTGCGTGACCGCTTAAATGAGATTCTCAAGGTTCGTCACAGCTTTGCTCACGGTTTCTCGATACCGCCTTACTCATGGACACAGAACGCTAGCGGTCAGATTACCTTGAATAGAGAAGCGGCCAAGATGGCGGCAGTTTTTTTTAATAACCTTGTTAGTCGCACAGATAACGGACTGGCGCAGCACCTAAGAACAGTCTTTTCCGTCAAACGCTGGTAAGCAGCCCTAACAATCGAATGAAACATGAATGGCTGGTGGCTGGCTGGCTGGTGGCCCACTCAAGCCTGGGTTTGGCTTGAGTGGGGAAGCTCTATGAGCCTTCCTTCGGGCTGTTCCCGTTTGCGCGCCGTCCATTCTGACTCAATTTCCACGCGCCGCTCATAACCGGTCGCGTAATACGCCCCAGGAAAATCACCCCGCCATCGACCGCACCATCACCGGAATACCACAGCTCTCTTCCAGCAGATATCTTGCCCCGGCAATAGTTTCCGCCAGGGGACTCTGTTGGTCGAGTCCATCGGCATAGACCACAACAAAATCTCCCTGCTGAACCACTTTCAATCGGCGGATAGCGCCATCATGCGAGCGATCCAGCGCATCTGCCAGCCGCAGCACGCCGGCCAGGCGTTGAGTAACAATTTGCAAATCCTGCGCCAGACCCAGAAACTTCTTTTGCTCTCCCGGCAGCGCTCCGCGATGGTAGCGGGCGATCAGTGAAACCATGCTGATGTCTTCCTGCTTCCACCCAAAAGGCGGATCGAGCTTCGCCACCAGGCGCTGCGTGGCCTTATGATGGTCGGCGTTGCCTTCCGAGCGGCCAACATCATGCACAATGGCCGCGGCGCGCAGCAGTTCGCGCTCATGCGAACCGTTCATTTCCAGAACGCCGATGCGGGCCAGGCCGTCATAAAGCTGCAGCGTCAGCCGGACAATGCGCTGGCTGTGCCGTACATCGGAATCGAGGAATGCAGCCCAAACGCTCAGCTTCTTGTACACCGCCTCCTCGGCCTCTCTGCCCTGCGGCAGGCCAGCCCGCCAGCTTGACCACAGAGAATCGTGGCCCATCATTTTGGCGCGGTATTTTTCAACTCGCTGCCCGCGCTCTTCGCCCATGCGCTGCTCCCAGCGCAGCCGGTCGTCGGCCACGGGAAAAGCCTGAATGCGCATCGCCGTTTCCAGCAAAACGTCCAGATCGTGCACCTCGCCCAGCAGGTCCTGTATCTCTTTTAGATCGCCGCTCCATGGTCCATGCAGATGCGGCAGAAAATTTTCGACAACATAGCGGAATTTTTTTACGCCAATGCGCAGCCGGTGCAAACCGGCCTTGCTGCGCGTCCTCATCGCCGTCCGGTGCAGGCGGTGGGCGGCCTCCCAGCGCTCCAGCGCAATGCACTGGAACGGCCCACTCTTCACGCGCGGCCGTGATTGCACAAGAGGAAAGCCCCGACGCGGCAGCAGCCTGGCGAACTCTTCCCACTGCTCGCGGTCGAATTCTTTGAGTGCCTCGGCTGCCTGCGCTTTCAGGATCTGTTCGCGGTCTCTTGTGTATTCGAGCAGCCGCTGCGTAACCGGATCTTCACCCGTCCCCAGCTTGCCGGTCCACTCCATCATCACGTGAATGTCGCGCAGCTCGCCCAGGCTACCGAACAGCTCTTTGCCCGCTTTGCGCATTTTCTTCCACGCCGGATCGGGATCCACGGCCTGAAATCCCTCCGCCATGGAGCGGCAGCGGCGCAGCGCCACCCGAAGATCATGGACGGCATCCGGATCAAAGCCCTGTTCCGCTTTGTCCGCTTCCCTGAGTACCTGATGCATCCAGTAACTCAGGCCGGATTTCTTTTCTGCTGTGCCGTGGGTAGTCACAAACAATCTTCGCGCCAAAAGGCGGCTGGTCTAAAAGGCCTTTTCTGGATGATAGCAATGGCGCAGTGGGTTTGCAGCAGGTCCAGCGGATATCAGGATTAAATTGCCGTACGGCCGTAGCGGCTGGCATAGAGAGTCACGGCCCTGGCGTCGGATCCAATCACCCGGTCCACCGCCCCCTCCACAATGCGCGCCATCTCCTGGCCATACTTGCGCACGCGCCTCTCGGCCAGGCGCTGCTTGGCCTCCAGCGGGGCAAACCAGGTGGGATTGCGGTACAGCTCTTCGGGCAGGCCGGTCTGCGCGACTTCCAGCAGATAGGCGGCAATCAAAATCTCGCGCGGCTCGCTTGCACTGCTGAGTCCACGCTTGGTGTCCAGGTAGCAGTCAAAGTAGCTCTCTTCAATATGGCCTCTGACTCCGGCCTCTTCTCTGGCCTCGCGTGCCGCCGCCTCGCTGTCGGAAAGATCAGGATCGGTATGGCCTTTGGGAAAGGTCCATTTGCCGGAGCTGGTATTCACCAGCAGGAACTCAAGGGAATTGCGGGACACGCGGTAACACACCGCCGCCACCTGCATCGGCATCCCTATACCGGACTCTCGCCTGGCCGGATTGCTTATACCCTTCATTCATGGCTCCCAGCAGCAAAAATCTGCAAAAAGCAGGTGCACTGCTTTTGTTGCAGTTTAACTGTAGCCGCACCCTGACCGCATCACAAGAGGTTTATGCCCCATTTCACACACTTTTAAACAACCGTTCATACGGCAGTAACAAAAGCGGCCCAAAAGCTTGTGGAAGCGGAAATCAGCGTCTATGATTTCCCGCATGACTTTTTCCCGCATAAAAAGCTTAGCGGCATTCGCATTCGTGGCACTCATGGCCGGCATGGCCCAGACCGGCCAGCTCACCAAAGAAGTTGAATCGGTTTTCCCCGATGCCCAGGCGCTCTATCTCGACCTGCATCAGCATCCCGAACTCTCATCCCATGAGACCCGCACCGCCGCCGAGCTGGCGGGCAAGCTGCGGTCGCTGGGTTACGAAGTCACCGAGCACGTGGGCGGCACCGGGATTGTCGCCATCCTGAAGAATGGCCCCGGCCCCACGGTGATGCTGCGCACCGAAATAGACGCGCTTCCCGTGGAAGAAAAGACCGGCCTCCCCTATGCCAGCAAGGTTCGCGCCAAGGACGACAACGGCCGCGATGTCCCGGTAATGCACGCCTGCGGACACAATCTGCACATGGCCTCGCTGTATGGTACGGCAGCCGTGATGGCCCACAGCAAGGACACCTGGCACGGCACGCTGATGCTGATCGGCCAGCCCGCCGAAGAGACCATCACCGGCGCGGAGAAAATGGTCCAGGACGGCCTCTTCACCCGCTTCCCCAAACCCGATATCGGCGTGGCCCTGCATGACACCAATCTGCTGCCCGCAGGCCATGTCGGCGTGACTCCCGAGTACTCCAAGGCCAATGCCGACTCGCTGAAAATCACCATCTTCGGCAAAGGCGGACACGGCGCCACGCCGGAAAAGACCATCGACCCCGTGCTGATCGCCGCCCGCATAGTCGTCACCCTGCAATCCATTGTGGCCCGTGAAATCCATCCCGGCGATGCCGCCGTAATCACGGTGGGCTACATACAGGCCGGCACCAAAAACAACATCATCCCCGACGACGTACAAATGGGTCTAACAGTCCGCAGCTACAAGCCCGAAGTCCGCAAGCATCTGCTGGAAGCGATTGAGCGCGTCACCAAAGCCGAAGCCATGGCCTCCGGCGCGGAGAAGATGCCGCTGGTCGAAAAATACGAATCCACATCGGCGGTATATAACGATCCGGTTTTGACCCAGCATCTCTCCGGCGTGCTGGAAAACGCCCTGGGCAAAGGCAGCGTGGAAACCGAGCCGCCCATCATGACCTCGGAAGATTACTCCGTCTTCGTGGAGCAGGGCGTGCCTTCGTTCTATTTCACTTTAGGCGTGGCCAACACTCAGAAGTTCACCCAGGCCAAAGCCGCAGGCGTGGACCTGCCCAGCAACCACTCCCCGCTCTTCGCGCCGGACGCCACGCCAGGACTCCACACCGGCATCGCCGCCGAAGTAGCCATCCTGCGCGACTTGCTGCAAGGCACTCCGGCAACCGCGCGCAGGTTCACACAGCAAACAGCAGCCAAATAGCGGACTGCAAAAATGCAAAATAACGGAGCGTAAAAATATACGAATGCGGAGAATGACTGCGGCTCTTGTAATCGATGCGACGATGAATGAGCCGCAGATCAACGCTGAACTACGCTGATCGAACAAAGCCCTGACGCCAATATTTGTGGCAGACGCGGTATGGCTAAAGCCATACCCTGACACTCCTTCACACAGTAATAGTCTTTTTGAGAAAAAGCCGCGCCATTACAATCCTTCTGTGAACGCCTCCCAACCATTTCTGGACGACTCAGCCGAGCCAGCCGTCAGCGGATTTCTGCACACACCTGCCGCCTCCAACGCGAACGCACTCATCCTGACCCACGGCGCAGGAGCCAACTGCCAGTCGAAGCTGCTCACGGCTTTGGCCAATTCATTTGCGGAAGCCGGATTCACCGTTCTGCGCTGCGATCTGCCCTTTCGCCAAAGCAGGCCGCATGGACCGCCCTCGCCTGCGCTCGCGGCTCGCGACCGTGACGGCCTTAAGCGCGCCGTCAGCCTCATGCGGCAGCGCGTGACCGGCAAAGCCTTTTTAGGCGGACACTCTTACGGCGGTCGCCAGGCCGCCATGCTGGCGGCGGACGAACCTCAGCTCGCGGACGGATTGCTGCTGCTGTCCTATCCGCTGCATCCGCCGCGCAAGCCCACAGAACTCCGGACGGCGCACTTCCCGCGCCTGGCCACGCCCTCTTTGTTCGTGCACGGCTCGCGTGATCCCTTTGGCGCGCTCGACGAAATGCAAACGGCGCTCGGCCTGATTCCGGCCCCAGCCATGCTGTTCGCCGTGGACCGCGCCGGCCATGATCTGCTGCCAAAGACAGAAAGCAGCCAACTGCCAGGGCAGATTGTGGCTGCGTTTCACAGTTTCTTCAGCCCAAAATAATTCTGCAAAACGTACTTGTGAAGGCACGTACTCCGCAGTATGATCCTGCCCAATTGTGGAAAGGACGGTAACAAATTATGGCATTTCCAACATCAGTCAATAATCAAATTACGGATTCCGTGGCCCGGAACACGGGGAAGAAAACAAAAACATCCGCCCAGGCAAAGAAGCCAAAGAAAACCGCCACCCAAAAGAAGAAGTAAGGCTGAATGGTGTACGCGGATTGGCTGCGGCGCCAAGCCGCAGCCTTAACCCCACATCAGTTCTGCGCGTAGAAATCCGCAATCGCGCCGACCACCGTCTCCTGCTGCTCGGCCGTGACTTCGGCATAGATTGGCAGGGCCAGCACTTCGCCGCAGGCGCGTTCGGTTTCGGGAAAATCTCCCGCCTTGTGTCCCAGGCCGGCAAACGCGGGCTGCAGGTGCAGCGGATAAGGATAGTAAATCTCCGATCCTATTCCCACCGCCTGCAGGTGCTGCCGCAGTTGATCGCGCTGCTGTGCGCGAACCACATACTGATTATAGACATGGCGGCTCTCCGCCGAAGTTTGCGGCACGGTCACCCGGTCCTTACAGGCGCTTTGCGCAAATAATTTCTCGTAGCGGCGGGCATGGCCAATGCGCGCCTCGGTCCATTCTTCCAAACGGCGCAGCTTCACTCGCAGCACCGCGGCCTGCAGAGCGTCCAGGCGGCTGTTCATCCCGACGATTTCATATTCATAGCGTCTGGAGCTTCCGTGTTCATGCAGCAGCTTGATGCGGTACGCCAGTTGCTCATCATTCGTGGTAATCAGCCCGCCATCGCCGGCGCCGCCCAGGTTTTTTGTGGGATAGAAACTAAAGCAGCCCATGGGGCCGAGCGCGCCGGCATTGCGGTTGCGATATTTTGCGCCGATACTCTGCGCCGCGTCCTCAATCACCGCCACGCCATGCTTCCCGGCAATTTCAAGGATCGGCTCCATGTCCGCGATCAGGCCAAACAAATCCACCGGCAGGATGGCGCGCGTGCGCGGTGTGATGGCGCACTCGATCTTTTTGGGATCCAGATTGAAGGTGACCGGATCAATATCCACAAAGACCGGCCGTGCGCCAAGGCGCGCCACCGAACCGGCGGTGGCCACAAATGTGAACGGAGGAGTAATCACCTCATCACCAGGGCCGACTCCCAGGGCCATCAACGCGAGCAGCAGGGCATCGGAGCCGGAGGCACAGCCGATGGCAAACTGCGCGCCGGTATAAGCCGCGATCTCTTCTTCAAATTGCGCGACTTCCGGGCCATAGACAAAGTGCTGGCTGGCAAAGACGCGCGCCACCGCCGCCTCGACCTCGTCGCGTATCTGCGCGTACTGCCCCTTCAGATCAAAGAACGGGACGGATGACCGGCGCGGACTTTGCGCCACGGGCGGGGCTTCGGCAACAGTTTTCGAATTCATAGGCTCTACCATCATTATGCCTCATGGTCTCCGGAGTCAAAACCGTTTATGCTTGTCTGTCTTTGCTCGAAAGGCTTTTTATGAATGCCAGTTTTGATCCGGCGCAGCCAGTGCTTGACCCCACAACCGCGGCCTTTCTCCGCTATCTGGAGAACTCCGGCCTGCCCGAACCCCACACTCTGAGCGTTGAGCAGGCACGCGCTCAATTCGCCAGGGGGCAGGCAGCCGTGCCTGTGGACAAGCTGCCGGCGGAGATCACCCGCAAAACGCTGCCCGTGGGCCCGAAAGGCAGCGTCGATGTGGTCATTGTTCGGCCTGCGGGCAGCAATGGGCCTCTGCCCGCGGTGATGTACTTCCACGGCGGCGGATGGGTTTTCGGCAGTTTTGAAACTCATGAGCATGTCGCGCGCACGCTGGCCCATGGCAGCAACGCGGCAGTGGTCTTTGTGGAATACAGCCTGTCGCCGGAGGCGCGATATCCCATCGCCAATGAAGAGGCATACGCGGCCACAAAATGGATCGCTGAGCATGGCGCACAGATCGGCATTGATCCCTCACGAATAGCCCTGGTCGGTGACAGCGCCGGTGGCAACATGGCCGCCGTGGTTTCGCTGCTGGCCAAACAGCGCGGCGGACCGAATATTTCCGCGCAGGTCATGCTGTATCCGGCGACGGGCGGCAGCATGGATTTGCCTTCGCGCCAGCAGTTTGCCGAAGGCTACTACTTCAACGCGAAAACCGGATTGTGGATGTGGAACCACTACATTGGCGAGCGTCCGGACAATGGCTATCCGCCCGAATGCCTGCCGCTGCTGGCCTCCCTCGAACAGCTTCGCGGACTACCCACCGCGCTGATCATTACCGCCGAGTGCGATGTGCTGCGCGATGAAGGCGAGGCTTACGCCCGCAAGCTCGCGCAGGCCGGCGTTCCCGTAACGGCAACGCGTTATCTGGGCGTGATTCACGGCTTCACCGTGACCGCCGCTCTGGCGCAGTCGTCACCCGCCCGGGCCGCCATGGCGCAGGTGAATGCCATGCTGTGCCAGACTTTTTCTGCATCGCGAAAGGAAGCCGCCGTCACGGCCTAAATGGTCACGGCCTAATTTATGAAAGCAGCCGTTATTCAGGAATTCAAACAACCGCTCGTCCTTCAGGACGTGGAAGTTCCCTCGCCACAGGCAGACGAAGTGCTGATCCAGGTGGAAGCCTGCGGCGTCTGCCATTCCGACCTCTCGATTGCCGAAGGCGACTGGCCGCAACTCAAGCGCATGATCAAAAAGCCCCTGATCCCTGGCCATGAAGTGGTGGGCCGCGTGGTCAAAACCGGCGAGGGCGTTCACGATCTCGCCGTGGGTGACCGCGTGGGCGTGGCGTGGCTGCACTGGAGTTGCGGAGAGTGCGAGCTGTGCCGCGAGGGCCTTGAAAATCTTTGCCCCAAACAATCCATCACCGGCGCAAGCGTGGATGGCGGCTTCGCCGAATATCTCCGGGCCAAAGCCAGCCATGCGCTCAAAGTTCCCGAGAACCTCACGCCGGAAGAAGCGGCGCCGCTGTTTTGTGCCGGAGTCACCGCCTACCGCGCCGTAAAAAATGCCGGCATTCAGCCGGGGCAGAGCCTGGCCGTTTTCGGCATCGGCGGACTCGGGCATCTGGTGGTTCAAATCGCCAAAACCTTTGGCGCGCGCGTGATCGCCGTGGACATCGCGGAAGACAAACTCAAACTGGGGCGCGACCTGGGCGCCGACCAAACCGTGAATGCCGCCACCGAAGACGTTGCCAAAACCTTCCGCGCCATGGGCGGGGTCCATGCGGCCGTGGTCACATCTTCATCTAAAACGGCTTACAGCCAGGCTTTTTACGCAGTGCGTCCCGCAGGCGCATTGATGGTGGTCGGCTTGCCAGCGGAAGACCTGGCCTTCCCCGCCATCCTGATGCGGGAAATCAGAATCAGGTCGGTGGCCACCGGCACGCGCGATGACCAGCGGGCCGTGCTCGGCCTGGCCGCTGCCGGAAAAATTCGCTGCCTGCATGAAACCTGCTCGCTGACCGAGATCAATGAAGTTTTGGACAGGATGCGCCAGGGCCATATACAGGGCCGCGTGGTCATCCGGATGTAGGATGTAGAAGGAGAAGCTTATGGCAACTGTGATTTTGGGTGGCGGATGTTTTTGGTGTCTGGAAGCGGTCTATGACCGGCTTGCGGGCGTGACCTCGGTGGAATCCGGATACATGGGCGGCGCACGCGACAACCCCAGCTACGAGCAGGTCTGCAGCGGGGCCACCGGCCACGTGGAAGTCGTGCGCGTGACCTTTGATCCCCGGCAAATCACCTTCGGTGATCTGCTGGACGTGTTCTTCGTGATTCACGATCCCACCACTCTCAATCGCCAGGGCAACGACATGGGGACGCAGTACCGCTCGGTGATTTTTTACGACTCCCCGGAGCAACAAAAAGAAGCGCAGCAAAAAATCGCCGATCTCACGGCCAAACGCGTCTGGTCAAGCCCGATTGCCACCGCCGTGGAGCCGGCAAAGCAATTCTTCGTCGCGGAAAAATACCACCAGAACTACTACGACAACAATCCAAACCAGCCCTACTGCCGGTTCGTGGTCGATCCTAAAGTGAAGAAATTCGAGAAAAAGTTCTCAGACCGGGTAAAGATACCGACTTAAAGCCGCTACACACGACCTTACATTCCAGTCTCTTCCTGGCGGGGCGTAGCTCGCTCAGGTATGTTTATGATTCGCTTTTTATAATTATGCATTACGTAATGGATAATTACATGCTATTCTGAGACTGGTGATTATCAGCTATGGAGACCAGCGAACCCGTGATTTCGCTGCGGGAAAGCGGGTCAAAGCCTTTTCCAGCATCGAACGGGCAGCTCGCCTAAAACTGGATCGTCTTGATGCCGTCATCACCATCAAAGATCTTGCCGCCCTGCCCGGTAATCGTTTTGAAGCGCTCATGGGCGACCGCAAAGGCCAGTACAGCATTCGCATCAATGACCAATGGCGGATTTGCTTCGAATGGCCGGCAAAGTCTTTAGGTCCGCATAACGTAGAAATTGTGGATTATCACTAACGAGAGGTACCCTTTACATGGCACAGATCGCAATTCATCCCGGAGAACACCTGGCTGAGGAACTAACAGCCCTCAATATGAGCGCCGCGGCGCTGGCCCGCCGGCTCAGGGTGCCGACGAATCGCATAACAGAAATTATTAATGGGCAACGCTCCATTACCGGGGACACAGCCCTGCGTCTGGCGCACTTTTTCGGCACCAGTGCGGAATTCTGGTTGAATCTGCAAATGCTCTACGAGCTGCGTTTGGCTGAACAAAAAGCCGGCAAGGCCATCCGGACCCTGCCTACGATGAAGGACCACTCGCCCGTTCATGCATTATGAGCAACGGCTTCATCCGTACTCAATCTGCCACTCCCCTCGACCAATCGCAAAAAGAATTACAATAGACGAACCGGGGAGGAATCAGAAAGCACTCCTGCGCCTTCTCCGATTTTTAAACCCATTTTTACATTCGCTGAGCCAGGTATCGGCAGAATGTCAGGGCTCCACCCTATGGCGAAATCTGTTGACGATCCGTCTTTATTTATCAACCGGGAAGTCTCCTGGCTTGCATTCAACGAACGCGTTCTGGAAGAAGCCAGTGACGAAAACAATCCCCTGCTGGAGCGGGTAAAATTTCTGGCCATCACGGCCAGCAACCTCGATGAATTTTTTGAGGTCCGCGTGGCCGGACTGCTGCAGCGCATAGAAGATGGCTTCATCGATTCCGGTCCGGACGCCCTCACCGCGCAGCAGGAGCGTGAGCTGATCGCGCAGAAGACCCACGAATTCGTGAACGCTCAGTATGAATGCTGGAACAAAAAGCTGCTGCCCGCGCTGGCCAAAGAAAACATCCGCGTGCTGGACCTCAAAGACCTCACCCCGGAGCAGGAAGCCTTTATCGATTCCTACTGCCAGAAGGAAGTCGACCCCCTGCTCACCCCGGTCACCGTGGACCCCGCGCACCCTTTTCCCCGTGTTCTGAACAAAGCCCTGTGCATCGGCCTGCTGCTCAAGCGCAAGCGCCGGGCGACCGGAACCTACATGGGCGTGATCACCGTTCCCCGAGTACTGCCGCGGCTGGTGCGGCTGCCTTCCAAATCCGGAGCCGACTACGTTTTTCTGGCCGATCTGCTCATGTTCCACGCGGCCAGCATGTATCGCGGGTACGACATTGTTTCCGTGGCTTCGTTCCGCGTCACGCGCAACAGCAATCTGTATCTCGAAGAGGAAGAAGCGCGCAACCTGCTCGAAAGTGTAAGGACCGAGCTGCACCGGCGGCGCAAGGGCGATGCCGTCCGCCTCGAAATTGACGCCGATGCCCATAGTGAAATCACCGAACGTCTGCAGCAGACGTTTGAACTGGAAGACTGGCAGGTCTTCCGCACCGACGGGCCGGTGAATCTCTCGCGTCTGTTCAATTTTTATGAGCTCACCCAGCGGCCCGACCTGAAGTACCGTCCTTTTTCCGGACGCGAATTGCGCCTGCCCGCCAGCAGCGGCACTATCTTTGACGAACTGCGCAAACGCGACATTCTGCTGCACCATCCTTATGATTCGTTCGACGCAGTCGTGGACTTTATCGAAAGCGCGTCGCATGATCCCAACGTAGTCTCCCTGAAGCAGACCATTTATCGCACCAACGAGAATTCGCCCATCGTGCAGGCGCTGATTGCGGCGGCGGCGGAAAAAGAAGTGATCGCCGTTCTGGAGCTGAAGGCAAGGTTCGACGAGGCTTCCAATATTCAGTGGGCGCGCAGCATGGAAGATGCCGGCGTGCAGGTGTATCACGGACTGGTGGGGCTCAAAACCCACTGCAAGCTGGCCCTGCTGGTGCGCCATGATTCTGATGGCGTCACCCGCCGCTACGCCCACATTGGGACGGGCAATTACAATCCCACCACCTCGCGCTTTTACACCGACCTCAGCCTGCTCACGGCTTCCCCGGCCATCACCTCCGCCACCCACTCGGTGTTTCACTATTTGACCGCCTACGCGGAAGCGCCCAATTACGCGCCACTCTCCATCGCGCCTGTGGATGTCGCCACCACCACCCTGGCTTACATTCGCCGCGAAGCCGAGCACGCCCAGGCGGGACGCCCGGCGCGCATCATCGCCAAAATGAACGCCCTGCTCGACAAAAACATCATTCAGGCCCTGTACCGCGCGTCGCAGCAGGGCGTGAAGATCGAATTGATCGTGCGCGGCATGTGCTCGCTGCGCCCCGGACTGCCGGGCATCAGCGACAACATTGTCGTCCGCAGCATTGTGGGCCGCTTTTTGGAGCACAGCCGCATCTTCTACTTCGAAAATGGCGGCGAGGACCAGGTCTTTATCGCCAGCTCGGACTGGATGCCGCGCAACCTTTACGAACGCGTGGAGGTGCTCTGTCCTCTGCTCGACTCCACGCTCAAGCAGCGGGTCAAGGACGAGATTCTTGCCGCCTGTCTGGCCGACAACGTGAAAGCCCGCTTCATGGATTCCAACGGAAGATATACGCGGCTGCCCCGGCGCAAAAGTCAGAAGCCATTCTCGTCCCAGGACTTCCTGATCGCGCTGGCCGAAGGCGCTCCCGCGGAGATTCCCGAACCTGTTATGCTTCCACCCAGAGGGAGCCGTTCCAGAAAAAAACCACAACGGTCCCTGGCTAAGGCCCTATGATCCTCTATTTCCTGCGCCACGCATCCGCTGGGAAGAACTTCGTCAATCCACAAAAAGACGAGCGCCGCCCTTTGGATGAAGAAGGCATCCTGCAGGCCCGCTACTTAGGGCGATTGCTCGCGGGCCTCGACGTGCAGGTGGAGCAGATCATCAGCAGTCCGCTCAAGCGCGCCCTGCAGACCGCTTCTCTGCTTGCCAATGAACTGGCCTTTGAAGAGGCGGTCCAAAAAAACGACGCGTTGCGCCCGGAAAGCAGCTATGAGCATTTTCAGGACATGCTCTCGCACTACCGGAAAAATGAAGCCGTGATCGTCGTGGGCCACAATCCCAACCTCACCGAATTCCTGAGCCGGACAATCACCGGCTCAACCGGATCGGCGCACCTCGAGTTAAAGAAAGGCTCTGTAGCCAAAGTGGAGCTCAACGGACGCACAGGCACACTGCAGTGGCTGGTGACTCCCCGAATCGCGCGTACCCTTCAGACCAGTTTGAAGGCCAGCTCCCGCCCAAAAACTTCGCGAAAATAGGCGATTTCTTTCTCTGCCGCCCAAAGCTCCAGATCGGCCCCGCTGCGGCTGGCGCTTAATCTGATCGTGATCTGTCCGTCCCTGGCGCTTGTCCGCAGCGAATGCACGGCGGCGCGGCGGCCCTGATTCAGCGCCCGGGCCACGCGAAGAATTGCTGTGGCCTTGATTACGTCCGACCGGATGTGTGCCGGAAGCACTTTGATCAGGCGGTCGCGCAGCTGCGGTTTGGAATTTCCCTGAAAGCGCGCAATCGTGGCGATGATCGCCCGCTGCAGCGGCGTGAAACCAAACAGCTCGGAATGCGAAATAATGTAATGCGTGTGCCGGTGCCGCCCCGCCGGATTCACGTAGTTTCCCACCTCATGCAGCATGGCCGCGGCCGAAATCCACTCGCGAAAGCCCTTTTCCAGCTGGTGCATGGAGCGTGACTGATCGAAGAGCAGGAGCGCCAGCTCCCGCACGTGGCCAGCATGGTCCATATCTACCTGATAACGCTTGCTGGTGGTGAGCAACACGTCCCAGCGGTCCGATTCCAGTTGCTGATGGGAGCGGGTATGGCGATCATATTCCGCCGCCATCTGCGCCAGAATTCCATCGCGCAATCCCAGCGGCGAATAACGAAATCCTTTGAGCCCGCAGCGGGCCAGCAAGTGCGCATACACGGCGGAGCCAGCCACCACGATCTCCGCGCGCTTGGCATTGATGCCCTTGATGATCGAGCGCTGCCGGTAAGAAAGTTTTGCCAGCCTTTGGGCCAGTTTGGCCGTGGCGTCCGTGGATACCTCGTTCTGCGCCAGCTTCAAAGACTTAGCGGCCGCCGAAAGCGCCGCTGCCGTTCCCGAAGTTGCAATCGCCACGCGGACCCCGGCCTGCATCAGCTGGCGGGGAATATGCGCGGCCTCTTCGGCAATGAATTTTTGCAGACGGCTGAGTTCGTCTTTGGTCGGCGGATCGTGATGGATGAACTCCTGCGTGAGTCGTACCGCCCCGAGAGGCAGAGTCACAATCTCGCGGACGTGCCCTTTTTCGGAAAGTGTAAGTTCGCAACTGCCGCCGCCCAGGTCCATCAGCAGCAGCCGCGCCGGGGTTTTGCGCAGGCTGGCGATCACGCCCAGGTGGATCAGGCGGCCTTCTTCCAGCCCGGAGATGATCTCCGTCTCCCAGCCCGTGGCCGAGCGCACCCACTCGCCAAAGACGCGGCCATTGTTGCTGTCGCGCAGGGCGCTGGTGGCTACTACGCGCGTGCGGTCCACGGCGTAGCTTTGCACTGTGCGATGAAAGCGCCGCAGGACCTTGAGCGTGTGCGCCATGGCCTGGGGATCAAGATTGCCGTCGCGAAACACACCCTCACCCAGGCGGGTGACTTCGCGGTCCTGATGCAGAGAGACCAGCCGTCCTCGGCTCAGCTCGGCAATACTCAGCCGGACTGAGTTGGAGCCGATATCGACGGCGGCAAAAACGGGCATGGTAATCAAGCCTGCCTGGAAACTGCCTGTTCCGAAGGAACAGACCGGGGTTTTCTCTTCATCGCGGCGGGCTCCGTCAGCATGTGCGCGGCTGCCGAAGCAGCGGCAGCGTACTTCGATTCAACCACGGCCCGTATCTCCACCAGCAGCGGGCAGTTGATGCGGTCGGCAAACTGCTTTTCCGCCGCCTTCGCCAGTATCTGCCAGTCATGCCATTCCCCAAGGACGTCCTCGACCGATTTCAACTGCTCCAGAAACCGCTGCTGTCCCTGGGACGGCGCTGCGACTTCCACCAGATGACAAACGCCTTTCATCCGGACACGTATCTGATGCAATCGTTTTGGCTTCAGTTCGCCTGGCTTCGTCTTCCCTGGCTTCGTCTGCAAAGATGCGGCGACTTCTTCCATCACACAGGCAAGCTCAGTCCTGGCCTGCGCCAGGGGATTGCGGTTTTCCTCTGTGTCCTTTTTCTGTATATCGAAAGATGTTTGGCGATTTTTTTTGCCCACGCTCAGCATGGCCTCTGTGAGCTTCACCACCTCGAGCCGGGCAGCGGCAACCAGCAAACGCCGCGCCTGCCGCTCCCGTTTTTCGTGCAGCATCAGGCGCAACTCGCGACGGTCCATGGCCGCCGATCCATTTCCGGTGGTCTCCAGCAGATCGGCTGCGGCATCCAGATCGCGGACCTTGCCTGCCCGCTTGCGCAGCGCAGAAAGCTCCGCCAGCATCCGCTGCTGCTTTTTGGACAGTTTCGGACACAGAAATGTGATGAGAGTTTCAAAGCGGCGGGCCACGATGCGCAGGCAATCCACGTTTTTCGCGGACGCCTCCCGGCTCAGCATGGAAACCGATTGGGAAAGATCCTCGGCGAGTGCTTCTATTCTTTTTTGCGGCGAAGACATGAAGAAATGAATAAGGCTTATACGATATACAAGCCGCGCCAGCGCTGACAAGTGGATCACGGCGGAAGAGCGCGTAAATCAGTCTGATACATCAGTCTGGCACAGCAATCTGGCACGGCGGGGGAGCTTGCTTATGGGCGAAGCCTGCCATTAACGTACACTGGATCGGCTGCAACAGCAAACACATGACCACCAATTCCACACTTGCACTTGACGTGCTGGCCATCGCCGCCCACCGTGACGACGTAGAGCAAACCTGCGGCGGCACACTGCTCAAAATGGCCCAGCAAGGCCGCCGCACCGGCATTCTCGATCTCACACAGGGCGAAATGGGAACGCGCGGCACAATGGAAGATCGCGCCCGCGAAGCCGCCGAGGCCGCCAGCATACTGCAAGTCAGCTTCCGCCACGCGCTCGATATCCCGGACGGCAGAGTGGAGAACACCTGGGAAAACCGTCTGAAAATCGCGCAAATCATTCGCGAACAGCGTCCGCGCGTGGTGATTCTGCCCTATTGGCAAGGCCGCCATCCCGACCACTACACCACGTCCACACTGGGCTATGAAGCCGTGTTTCTTGCCGGGCTTACGAAGCTGGGTAAAACCCAGGCGCACGGCGATCCGGAGGACCATCCCATCTCGGCACTGCCGCCGCACCGTCCATTCAAGGTGGTTTACGCCACGCTTTACTACGATATCCGCCCGACGTTTGTGGTAGACATTACCGATCAGTTTGAGGCGCGACTGCAGGCACTGCTCGCCTACAAATCGCAGTACGCCGACCAGGAGTCAGGAAGCCAGCTCTTCCCTGCCCATGCCGAAATCCGGCAGCGGCTTGAAACCATGGCCGGCTTCTATGGACTGCTGGCGGGAGTGAAATATGCAGAGCCCTTTCTGCAAAAAGAAGTAGGACTGGTGGAAGACCTGACGCTGATTCCGGTGAAGTCAGTGTAAGGGAAAGCTGGAACATGTTTCATAAATTACCTGCAATCATGAAAACTCTCTAAGACTTAATTGGTGTTTGCAAAGTAGTTAAGACTAGATCGTCCTTGTAGATAGACAGGAAGATTGAAAGACATTTATCCTTCTGAATTCCGTTGCTGTGTCACGGCGTTTAGCGTTAAACTGCTGTCAGTCGGCCTATTTGAGTCACAAGTTGCCGATGGGAAAGTTCATTCAACGTCCGTACTAACACCAAAACACAACTCTAATCAGCGAAAGCCAGCTTATGGATTCCATCTCTCAACCTGCAGTTGCCTCTTCAGCCACGGCCGTTTCCACGTCCCAGCAGCCTGCGATTGCCACGAACTCGATCCTGAGCGCCATGTTGCAGTTTGCGCCGCGGGTCAGCGACCTGATTTTCTCACCGGGAAAGCCACCGCAGGTGGAAGTGAACGGGACGCTGCTGGGTGTAAAGGTAGGCGATCTTGCGGTGCTCACGCCCGCCGACACCAAACGCATTGCCGCGGACCTTTTGGCCGGCAATCAAAAGGGCATCGACCTTCTTCGCGAGCAAGGGTCATGCGACATCTCGTACAGTGTCCCCGGTAAATCCCGCTTCCGAGCGAATATTTTTATGCAGCGCGGCACATGCGCCGTTGTGATGCGGGTGATCCCGGGAGCGATCCCTGGTTTTGAGGCGCTGAAGCTGCCTGAGCGGCTCAAAGAGATCTCCGAACTCAAGAACGGGCTGGTACTGGTAACGGGGCCCACGGGTTCGGGAAAGTCTTCCACGCTGGCCGCCATTCTGGATCTGATCAACGAGAAATACGCTTACCACATCGTGACCATTGAAGATCCCATCGAGTTTATCCACCGGCACAAAAAAAGCACGATCCACCAGCGCGAGCTGCACAGTGACACTCCCAGCTTTGCCCTGGCCCTGCGCTCGGCATTGCGGCAGGCGCCCAAGGTAATTCTGGTCGGCGAGATGCGCGACCGGGAGACCATTGAAACCGCCATGGAAGCGGCCGAAACCGGCCACCTGGTCCTCTCCACCCTGCACACGATTGATGCTTCGAAGACGGTGGAACGGATCATCGGCGCATTCCCTCTTTCCGAGCAGCAACTCATCCGTACGCGGCTGGCCAACACCTTTCGCTGGATCGTCTCCCAGCGCCTGGTGCCGAAAAAAGATGGCTCTGGACGGGCGGCCGTGGTTGAGGTCCTGCGAACCAGCCAGCGCGTGCGCGAATACCTGGAAAAAGGCGAACGCGAAGGAAGGTCTCTGCTGGATGCAATCCAGGATGGAAGCAACGACGGAATGCAGTGCTTTGACAATGAACTGGAAAAACTCGTCGTCGCAGGGGCGATCTCGCATGAGACCGCGCTGGGTTACGCCACCAACATGGGCAACCTGCAACTGGTCTTGTCTCAGCTCAGTGAAGATGGAGACGGTAGTTCATCCCAGAACCAATCTGTGCGCTCGCTGGTAACCGTCTAGACCTGGCGTAGTGCGTCATACTACGATGATCAGAAAAGTACCCGTTGCAACTGCAACTCATCCCAGCAATCCTGTATAGATCGCCATGCCCGCAACGGCATCGACGTTGTACTCGCCGAGTTCCCGCACTTCCTCCGCTGAACGTATTCCTCCGGCCACGATTAACTGACGTTTCGTTTCCTTACGCAAGCTTCGAGCGATCTCCAGCGGAAAGCCGGACATGGTGCCCTCCGTATCAATGTGGGTGTAGAGAAACGCGTGGCAGAACGGTTCGAGTGCGCGCATCATCTGGGCCGCATCCATGGTGGTGCTTTCTTTCCACCCCTGAATGGCGACCTTGCCGCCTCGGGAATCAACGGCGAAGGTGAGATGTTCGGCCCCCAAAGTCGCAGCGCACTCCTGGGCCAGAGCAATGTTCGGCGCACCGTCTTTGATCAGCGCCGACCCTAAAATTACCCGGCGTGCTCCGGCATCGAGCACTTCGCGCGCACGCTCCACGCTCCGGATGCCGCCGCCGGTCTGGCAGGGCAGGCGCCGGCAGAACATGGAAATCAGGTCCCGGTTGTGTCCGTTGTTCATGGCTGCATCGAGATCGATCAACTGGACCAGAGGATAGGACGAGAAGCGCTCAATCCAGTATTCGAAATCGTCGAACTCCAGGGCCTTGCGCTCGCCCTGCACTAATTGAACAATCTTTCCTCCCATCAGATCGATTGATGGAATCAGCATGGCCACCTCACTGGAATACCGGCACGCAGCAGGTCCTGCTTCAAAGCCGCAACGGCATGCGTGCCAAAATGAAAAATAGAAGCTGCCAGCGCGGCATCGGCACAGCCACCGGCAAAGACGTCGGCGAAGTGCTGCGTGTTGCCTGCCCCGCCGGACGCAATCACGGGAATTGAAACAACCGCCGCAACCGCCGCCGTGAGTTCACAGTCAAAGCCAAGGCCAGTTCCGTCGCGGTCCATGGAGGTCAGCAGGATTTCGCCCGCGCCGTGCTCTTCGGCCTGACTGGCCCACTCCACGGCGCATTTCCCCGTGGGCTTGCGTCCGCCCGCAACCCAGACTTCGGCCTGCCCGGCGGGCGCAGTGCCCCTGCGAGCGTCAATGGCCACAATCACCGCCTGCGAACCAAAGCGGCCGGCAATCTGGCCGATCAGTTCCGGAGTGGCCACGGCAGCGGAGTTGATGGTGACTTTGTCGGCCCCGGCATCAAATATCTTTGCCGCGTCTTCCAGCGTGCGAATGCCGCCACCCACGGTAAAGGGAATGAACAACTCCTTCGCCGTGCGGCGCACGGTCTCAAGCAGAGTCTGGCGAGCTTCGGCGGTGGCCGTAATGTCGAGAAGCACAATCTCATCGGCTCCGGCGGCTGCATGGAGCCGCGCCAGCTCAGGTGGATCTCCGGCATCGCGCAGCTCTTTGAACTGTGTGCCCTTCACCACGCGCCCGGCGTCCACGTCGAGACAGGCAATGATTCTTCTGGTCAACCCTTCAGAGTTCACAAAAATTCTCCAAAATCTTCAGCCCAGTGGCACCCGACTTTTCCGGATGAAACTGGACGCCATAAACATTTTCGCGCTCCACCGCAGCGGAGAAGGCTCCGCCGTAGCGAGTGCAGGCTGCTGTATGTTCGATTACAGGCGCGCGAAAGGAATGGGTGTAATACACGAACGCACCATTCTCGATTCCGCGAAACAGGCGCGAGCCGGCGCGAGGCTCAATGCGGTTCCAGCCCACGTGCGGCGACTTTACATCCTCGGGAAAGCGGGAGCACTGCCCAGAAAATATTCCAGCGCCGGGAGTCTCCGGAGCTTCGGTGCTGCCTTCGAAGAGCCACTGCATGCCAACGCAGATTCCCAAAAAAGGAACGCCGCGGGCCATGGCCGCCAGAATGCTCTCGCGCAAATGATTGCCGAGCGCCTCGCAGCGGCTGAAGTGGCCTACTCCAGGGACAGCAATCTTGCTCGCTACCGCAACAATCTTGGGATCGGAAGTGACCTGGACTTTTGCTCCGAGATGTTCCAGCGCCTTCTTTACCGAGCTGATGTTGCCCGCGCCGTAATCGACAATGGTGATCATAAGAGACCTTTGGTGCTGGGCAGCATCTTTGCCAGCTGGCGGTCACGCGAGCAGGCCACGCGAAGCGCCCGGGCGAAAGCTTTAAACAGCGCTTCGATCTTGTGGTGGCCGGAACGGCCGTAGAGAACGCGAGCATGAACATTGGCGCGCGCGCCCCGGGCAAAGCCCTCGAAGAAATCATGGACCAGATCGGCCTGCAGGTCGCCCACCAGTGTGGCGCGCACCTCGGTTTTAACCACCGCTGCGGCGCGTCCGCTGAAGTCCACGGCCGCCAGGCCCAGAGTTTCATCCATGGGCATGACAAAGTAACCCGCGCGCATGATGCCGCGCTTGTCACCCAGCGCCTGGTGAAACGCTTCGCCCAGAGCAATGCCGACGTCTTCCACCGTGTGGTGCTGGTCCACGTCGAGGTCGCCTTTGGCCGCGAGCTGGAGATCGAAAGCGCCGTGCCGCGCAAACAGCTCCAGCATGTGGTCGAAGAAGCGGATGCCGGTGGAGATTGTGTATTTCCCCTTACCTTCAATGGTCAGATTGAGCTTAATGTCAGTTTCTGTAGTGGAGCGATGCAGTTTGGCTTTTCTCATTGGCCCATCCGCGCCGAAGTTTTGTTTAGGACCTGCTTCATTTCGGAAATCAGATACTCCATTTCATCCTGTGTGCCAATGGTGATGCGAACGCAGCCTGCGCAGTCCGGACGGTTGCGCAGAGAGATTCCACGCGCTCGCAGTTCGGCTAGTATGGCTTCACGCTGCTCACCGAAGCGGACCAGCAAAAAATTCGCATGGCTGGGCCAGCACTGAAAGCCCAGCGACTCCATCTGCGCTCGCAGCCACTCGCGGCTCATGCGCACCTGCCCGGTATAGGCCGCAACGAAATCCCCGTCCGCCAAAGCTTCCGCCAGACAGTCCATGGCAAAAGCGTTCACGTTGAAGGGTGAACACAAACGCCGAACCACGGAAATGTGCTCCGCGGCCCCGGCCAGCACACCCAGGCGAAGCCCGGCGAGACCATAAGCTTTGGAAAACGTCCGGACGATAAAAAGATTGTTGATTTTGCCAATCTGGTCCATTACTGTTTCGCCGCAAAAATCGAAATAAGCCTCATCGACAAGAACCGCCGCTTCCGGCGCGGCCCGCAGCAGCTTCATAATGTCGTCGCGCTGGGCCAAAGTTCCGGTCGGATTGTTGGGATTGGTAATCATCAGCATTCGCGTGCGCGGGCCGATGGCTTGCAGCATTCTATCCACGGGAAACGCAAAATCTTCGGCAGCCGGGACCCGAACCAGTTTGGCTACCGTGGCCTGAGCGAATATCTCGTACATGGAAAAGGCCGGCGTAACAATGACCATCTCGTCATCCGGCTCCAGGAATGCGCGGCACAGCAGATCAATACCTTCGTCCGCGCCATTGGTAAGCAGTACCTGCTCCGCATCCAGTCCGAGAAAATCCGCTGCCAGTTTTTCACCCGGCTCGCGCGCCGGATAGAGTGCGATGGACTTTGCATCCATGCGGCTGAATTTGGCCGCGACCCGCGGCGAGCATCCGATAGCGCTCTCATTCAAATCCAGACGCAGACGGCACTCGGGATTGGTTACGAGCGACTCATACGCCCGCATGGCAACAACACATTCGCGCGCTTTAAGCATGGGCGCACCTCACTCGGATGGATTTGGCATGGGCCTTTAGCCCCTCGGCTTTGGCCAGCGTGACCACAGTATTGGCGATTTGCCCAAGACCGTCACGCGAGAGTTGCTGTACAGAAATTACTTTTACAAAGTCCTGCACGCCGAGTCCGCCACGGTAGCGGGCCGCGCCACCGGTAGGCAGGGCGTGATTGGGACCAGCCGCATAGTCACCTGCCGCCTGAGGCGAATAGTCACCAATAAAAATGGAAGCAGCGTTGCTGACCAGCGGCAGATCGTCCTGATCAACGGTGATATGTTCGGGCGCAATACGATTGGCCCAGTTCATGGCCTGTGTGCGCGAATCGGCAATTAGAATGGCGCCACTCTTTTTGAGGGACGCAGTGGCAAGCTCGTTGCCGCTGGCGGCCTTCGCCACCTCAGTGGCCACCTTCGCAGCCAAAGTTTTACGGGTGGTGATGAAGACGGCCATGGCTTCCGGATCATGTTCTGCCTGGGCCACCAGATCGGCAGCGATGAACGCCGCGTTTCCCTGGTGACTCACGATCACCACCTCGGTTGGGCCGGCCAGGAAATCGATGGCGCAGTCAAATGCCACCTGCTTCTTGGCTGCCGTGACATAAAGATTTCCCGGGCCAACGATTTTGGTGACGGGCGGAACTGACTTTGTTCCATAAGCGAGCGCGGCAATGGCATGTGCGCCGCCGATGCGGTAGAACTCCTGCACTCCGAGAAAGAATGCGGCGGCCATGGTCTGCTGGGCGGGGCGCGGCGAAACCACGCGGATCTGCTGCACGCCTGCTACCTGAGCGGGGATTACCGTCATCAGCAAAGTCGAGGGCAGAGGATAGCGTCCGCCAGGCACATAACATCCGGCGGATTCGATGGGCCGAATCACCTGACCGATCTCAATTCCCGGCTTCAGCGATTGCCGCCACTCGGCCGGCTTCTGCCATTCGCAGTACTGCCGGATGTGCGCTGCCGCCGCGCCCAGAGCGTCGCGAAATTCCGCCGCCGAGGCTTCCCACGCTGCTTTTAATTCGTTTTGCGGCACACGCAGCGGCTGTTTGGGGCCGAGTCCGTCCCATTTTTCCGCATAGCGGCGCAGTGCGCGATCAGCATTTCTGTGAACGTCATCCACGATGCGCCACACCTGCTTTTCCACGCTCGCCAGCGCGGCTGGCCCACGCTGCTCCATCTTCCGCACCACGGTTTCCGCGGCCCGGCCCGATAACGTGCGCATCAGAGCACCACCTTGTTCAACGGATACTCCACAATTCCCTCGGCCTTCGCCATCTTGAGCCGGGGCATGATCTTCCACGCCGTGCTTTCTTCAATGATGGTGTTCACCGCGACCCACTCATCGTCACTGAGCTGGGAAATGGTCGGCTTTTGCAGTGCAGGCAGTACCGCCAGTACACCGGACAAATCCTGCTTGCGGACATTCAGCATCAGGCCAACTCGTCCCTGGGCATGGATGGCGCCGCACAGCATCAAACTCAGATTGTCGATCTTTTGCCGCTTCTGCTCGTCGGCCCAGGCGTTTTTATTGGCGATAAGCTGGGTGGAGGATTCCATCACGGTATCGATGATGCGAAGACGGTTGGCGCGGAGGGAGCTTCCGGTCTCCGTGATTTCGACGATGGCGTCGGCCAGCGTAGGCGGCTTCACTTCCGTAGCGCCCCAGGAAAATTCGACTTTTACCCGCACATTGCGCGCGGCAAAGTAATTTCGCGTGACGTTGACCAGTTCCGTGGCGATAATTTTGCCTTCAAGGTCCTCGGCTTTTTGAAATGGCGAATCCTCGGGCACGGCCAGCACCCAGCGCACCTTCCCCATGCTCTGTTTGGCATAGTTCAGCTCGGTCGCCGTGACCACATCCAGTCCGTTTTCGAGTACCCAGTCTTTTCCGGTAAGGCCACAATCGAGCGCGCCATGCTCCACGTAGCGCGCCATTTCCTGGGCGCGAATCAACATGCACTCAATCTCCGGATCGTCCGTACCGGCAAAGTAGGAGCGGCTGCTGATGTACACATTCAGCCCAGCGCGCTTAAACAGCGCGACCGTGGCGTCCTGCAGACTGCCCTTGGGAATTCCAACTTTTAACTTCATCGCGCCACCTCCACTGTTTTCACCGGCAGCGGCTCGGTGAAGCATGATTTGGTTCCCGTGTGGCAGACCAGGCCATCGCCTTCCACAAAAACGCGCAGCAAAACAGTGTCACGGTCACAGTCCGTCGAAGCGGAGATTATGCGCAGGCGGTTTCCGGAGGTCTCACCCTTCATCCAGAGTTTTTGCCGCGTACGCGAATAAAAAGTCACATAGCCGGTTTCCAGGGTAAGGCCGTATGCCTCGGCATTCATGAAACCGGTCATCAGCACCTCGCCGGTCGAGTCTTCCTGCACGATTGCCGGGACCAGGCCATCCATTTTTTCAAAATCAATATTCATCGCTCTCCTTTGTGGTGGGCGCAAAACAAAAAGCCCGCCGATTTTGTTTTCGGCGGGCCGGTGGATCTTATGATTGCGCTGTTTTAGCTGCTAACAGGCCTCCGCCGACACGCTCGTCGCATGATGATGGTGATGATGACGATGTGCCAGGAAAGCCATTTCGTTGTTGATCCTATTGAAATACGAAAAGCTTGTCAACTTAAAAGTTGGTTGATTGTGCAGTGGTTATGATGACAATGTGACCGCAGCACTGCAAGGATTACGGCAAGTAGCCGAGAAATCCAAGAACTCTGTATTCTCTCTTGAACTCCACATTGAGCAGCCGCAATAAATCACTTCAAAGAGGTGCATGTGGGCGTGTTTGCTCTCGTTATGCCATACATGTTATCTGGCTGCTCCCAATCCCAAGTTCTGCACATACTTCCGGTGTGACGATCTAATGCCAGATGCGAAGCCATCCATGGTGTTGACGTGATTTGCTGAAAGCGCATCTCACATGGGTCAGGTTGGGCCACTGGTTTTTGTTGTATCGTGTCACAGCCAATCAGTAAGGAAAGTGATGTCAACAAGATCACAGTTTGCTTCATCATCGCTCCTAAAATAGCACATCTCTTTTGGCTTCTCGATCAACTCCGAGCCGCAGGTCGCATCTCCCGCCGCCACATAAGTTTCATTTGATTTAACGATATTCCTGTCCGCGCCGAGCTTGCATGTAAAAAATCGCCTTTCTCTACCGCCTTGCGGATTCGGTGATAGAGACACCACGCTGTGCGGTACGCTTATTAGCTGATCATCATGGGCAGCCGCGCCGCGCCGATCAAGCCAGCGTCACTGCCCAGCAGGGCCTGGGTAATGATGGTGCTGTGGCGAGTGGGCAGAACGTCATCGGGAATTTTGGTTCCCTCCACGCCGCGCACGCTTTCCACTGGCGCCGTCGCTTTGTAGATATACGAACGCCGGCGGATTTCCTCAAACATGGCCGGTGAAAATGCCTCCCATGCGCTGGCCACGCCACCGCCAATCACATACATGGGCAGATTGAAAATATTGATCAGGTCAGCGAGTAACATGCCGAGCGCACTGCCGGCGCGCTGAAAAATGCGGCGCGCCGCTTCGTCACCCTGCAGCGCCATTTGAAAGACCACCTTGGCGCTGAATTCCGGATCGGCGTTCATGGCGCGCGCCAGCTCTGGCGCTCGCCCGGTGGCAATGGCTTCCACGGCCATGCGTTTGATGGCCGTCGCCGAAGCATATTGCTCCACGCAGCCGTGATTGCCGCATCCGCAGTGAGCGCCCTCCGGCTCCACGGTGATGTGCCCCAACTCGGCGGCCATTCCGGTCATGCCGTGCCAGATTTTTCCGCCCAGCACGATCCCGCCGCCGACGCCAGTGCCCAGCGTGATCATGCACATGTCATCAATCCCGCTGGCTGCGCCCAGCCATTTTTCTCCGAGGGCGGCGGCGTTGGCATCGTTTTCAAGAAATACAGGCGTACCCAGCCGGCGCTCGATTTCATTGCGTACGGGATAGTCATGCCATCCGGGAAGATTGGGCGACTGCCGCAACATGCCGGTTTGCATGTCGATGATTCCTGGCACCCCGATGCCAATGCCTGCGATGCTGCCGGTGGTTTTATGCCGGGCAGCAAGTTCGCGAATGGCAATGCACATTTCGTCGATCACATGGTCGCGGCCCCTGGCCACTTCAGTACCCAGCGTGATCTTCTCAAGCACCTTGCCATTGCTATCCACGGCGGCAATGCGCAGGTTGGTGCCGCCCAGGTCCACTCCAATCGCAAATTTCGTCATGCGCGTTTTGACTCCGCTCGCTCTTCAGATGATGCCTAAGGCTTTGTCCGCTTACTTCACAATTACTGTGGACGTCGGGAATAGACATTGGCCTGCAGCTTTCTCATGCCCCGCAGCCACCGTTCGTAATCGTTCGCTTTGTTCTGAAAATATTTTTGGACGTCGGGATGTGGCAGCACCAGAAAGCGCTCTTCAACAATCGCCCGTATAGTTTCGTCCGCGACTTGCTGCGGCTCCAGTGCTCCCTCCGTCAGGAATGCCATGCCAGCGGACTCAGCATTCGTCAGCATGTCGGTGCGGACACCCTGCGGGCAAAGTGCAGACACCCGTATGCCCTGATCGTGATAAGTAATGGCCAGCCATTCGGCAAAAGCCATGGCGCCATGCTTGGTCACCGAGTAGGGTGCGGAACCAATCTGGGTCAGCAATCCGGCGGCGGACACGGTTTGCAGCAGATAGCCTTCTCCACGGGCCAGCATTTGCGGCAGGACAGCTCGCGCGGCATAGACATGCGCCATCACGTTGACTTCCCAACTTCGCTGCCAGCCTTCATTGCTGGCCTGTACACCGCCATCCACGGCAATTCCCGCATTGGAGCAAAAAATATCCACCTGTCCGGCAGCCTCGGTGACGGTATCCACCAGAAACCTGACCTGCTCCTCGTCGGTGACATCGCAATAGAAATACCCGGAGCGGTCTGGCGCTAACTCCTGAAGCATGTAGCCGCCACGATCTTCATCAATGTCGGCCACCATAACCATGCGTGCGCCTTCCGCCTGGAATTTGTGACACAGAGCGCGTCCAATTCCATTCGCTCCGCCCGTTACCACCACGACTTTGTCTTTAATCTGCATGGAGAGGAAGGTTAGCCGCTTCCGCTGAATTGTTCAACGGCGCGAAATCACTTCTGGCATTTTGGACAATAGTGGGTCCCGCGACCGCCGACGACGATCTTCTCAATCGGCGTCTTACAGACGCGACACGGCTCGCCTTCACGGCCATAGACCCGGTGCTTGATCTGGAAAAAGCCTTCTTCGCCGTCCGCGCCCACGTAATCGGAAACTGACGACCCACCGGCGGCAATCGCCTCCTTCAATACTTTTTGCACCATCGCATGGAGCTTCTGCAACTCCGCCGGAGCAAGCTCACTGGCCCGGCGCAGGGGGCGAATGCCCGCACGAAACAGGCTTTCATCCGCGTAGATATTGCCTACGCCGTGCAGCAGCTTCTGGTTGAGCAGAGCTGCTTTGATCGCCGTTTTACGCTTGCGAAACAGTTCGGCGAAGTCCCCACTGCTGATCTGGAGCGGCTCTGCTCCAGGTCCGGTAAAGCCATCATGCCGGACCTCCAGCCGTCCAAAGCGGCGCGGATCTACAAACCTGAGGTCCCTCCCCGAGGCCAGCTTCGCCACCAGATGCGTGTGTTTGGCCTGCTCTGCTTCCGGAGCCGTAACCAGCATGCGTCCGGACATTCCAAGGTGGACAATCCACTGGCTTGGCTCATCGCCAGCTGCGGGAGTGAGGTCGAACACAATGTGCTTCCCCACCCGGCGCACTTTAGTGATGAGAGCCCCTTCGAGCGTCCGGGCAATTTCCGCCGCCGGGGACTTCAGAGGCTCTTTTTTCCGGCCAATCCACACGGACTCAATGCGATCGCCCTGAACGCGTTTGTTCAGGCCATTGGCGATGGTTTCGACTTCAGGTAACTCGGGCATAATCAAAAATTCCGCAGCTTAGGAATCCGGCCACCCTGCGAACTCAAAACACGCAGGCAAGGACTCAACTCCTTCAGGATGATCGCATTATCGCAGGAACAATACGCAGTTCGTTCGCGGGCCACTTCATCTTCTTCCCTCATCACTCAGGATTCTCAAGCAGCAGCAGTTTCCACTTATATCCCAGGAGCATCCAATTTCTGGAAAGCGGGATTTTCCAATTTTGGAAACCCGAGGGGGAGCTAAATGCGTCTGCTGGATAACCTGCGCCAGGCTGAGCAAAAAGGCGTAAAAGCCGTTCGCAGAAGTGTGGAGCGCGCGCGCGAAGAATGGATGGATGTGGAGCGCCGGATTCGCCAAAAAATGCGTGTCTATCCACAAAAATTGCACCGTGTGTCTCCCGAAGCCGAGATAGCCAGTGTGCCGGACATCATGGATGAAGGAATTCCTGCCGGAATCAGTGAACCGGCAGAAACTGAAAAACTGAATAAGCCAGCTGCATAGCACACAACCGGGGTTCAGCCTACTTCTTCCTGGGACGAGCCGGCACAGGAACAGGCGACCTGCGAATAGGAATGATCGCTCCCTGTCCGGGGTCGGCCTGGGCCTGCCCCGCGCGGAAAGCCACTTCCTGCTGGACATAGCGGACAAAGTCCTGCATCTGGCGGTTCATCTCCTCCATGCGCTCGCGCATGTTCAGGATGATGGCGATGCCGGCAATGTTCACGCCCAGATCGCGCGCCAGGGAAAGTATGAACTCCAGCCGCTGCAGATCCTCTTCCGTGTACAGCCGGGTATTGCCTTCGGTCCGCGACGGTTTCAGCAAGCCCTCACGCTCGTAAAGCCGCAGCGTCTGGGGATGAATACCGTACATCTCCGCCACCGAGGAGATCATGTACGCGCCTTTGGATTTGCGTTTCGCCATGGATCAAATCAAAAGATCAAATCAATTTCTATGTTGCTGCTACTCCCGTCCAAAATGCGTGACGTAGAGACGTGGCACTGCCACGTCTCACTGCTTACCCACAAAACAACGTGTCCCGAGCCCAATTTTCCGGATTTTTCCTGATGTACTCCCGAATCGCTTTCAAAGAGTTCCTGCCACGAATGATCCTGTCGTGAAAACGTGCTTGCCAGCCAAATTCCAGCCCCTGAATCCTGCAACAATATGAAATCACCGACTTGAAAGAACCAATGCCCGCGCCAAGCGAACCAGATGCCGGATGAACGGAAGCAAGTTCCACTGTTCTCTTTATCTTTTCGCGCTTCTGCAGAACGGGCTGCTGTTCGGGGCCAGCGAGAACTATGATGCCATGCACATGATTCGGCATCACAACGAATTCGTCGATTTCGACATTGGGATGGTGGACAGGAATCTCCCTCCAGCATCGGGCAGCGTAATCGCCAATCGCGGATAAATTCATGGCACCGTCGAGCACTCGTCCAAAATAAGACGCCTTTTGCTTGGTACATATCGTCACGAAATACCATCCCGGTGCAGAATAGTCCCAATTGGGTCTGCGTGCAGATTCAATCCGGTACTCGTTCCGAAACAGCGTCATAGATTTGAGTGTGAGACGCGGCAGTGCCGCGTCTCTACGTCAAAATTTTCGTAATCATACTTTCGCCCACAGCTCGCTTCGCGGGTCTTCCGGATTCAGCTTTTGCAACTCCTGCCACAGCTCGCGGACTTTTAAATCACGCGCTTCCGGAACAACGATCTTCATCTCCACAATCTGGTCGCCGCGATGGCCTTCTTTCGTTGCCGAGGGCACTCCTTTTTCCCGCAGGCGAAGTTTTTGTCCGCTCTGTGTTCCGGGCGGGACTTTGAGCTGCGAGCGTCCGTCGATGGTTGGGACTTCAATCCGCGTGCCCAGTGCGGCCTCCATGGCGGTAATGGGGACAGTCACATAAATGTCATCGCCCTCGCGCCGAAACACCGGATGCTCGCCGATGCGCATAATCAGGTAGAGATCGCCCTGGGGGCCGCCATTCAGCCCGGCATTTCCCTTGCTCGGAACGCGGATGCGCTGGCCGTCACGCGTGCCCGCCTTCACCCGAACTTCCAGTGGCTCGGTGCGCTGGACAACCCCGTCACCGTGGCAGACCTGACAAACACTCTGCGCTTTGCCCGTCCCATGGCAGCGCGGACATTCCATGTTGAACTTCATGCGTCCGCCGGTCTGCGTGACCTGCCCTTTGCCCTGGCATTCGGGGCAGACGCCCGCCGCGCCGGTAGCGCCATTGCCACCGCAGTGATTGCAGACATCCTGACGGGTAATGTTGAGCTTTAATACGGTGCCGCGAATCGCGTCCCAAAAACCGATGTTTACGTGATATTCGAGATCGCTCCCCGGTTCAGGCCCCTTCTGCCGAGTACCGGCCCCCGCGTTGCCGCCGCTGAAAATACTGGAAAAGATATCGCGAAAGCCGCCAGTGGAGCCGCGCTGCCTGCTGCTACCGCTGCCTGCGCCCGTAAAATCGGAAAAATCAAAGCCGCCGAAGTCGAACGGCATGCCCTGGCCCTGTCCGCCAGACGATGGGCCTGCTCCAAACCCACCGGCGCCAAAGCCGCCGCCACGGGCATAGGCTTCCGCCGCCGCCGGATCAATATTGTCCGAGTAGAAGCCGAGCTGATCGTAGATCTTGCGCTTTTTCGGGTCGCTCAGAACGTCATTGGCTTCGGAGAGCTCCTTGAACCGCTCTTCCGCCTTCTTGTCATTGGGATTTACGTCAGGATGGTACTTTCTTGCCAGCTTGCGAAAAGCCTTACGGATCTCCTCCTGCGAGGCGGCTTTCTTCACGCCCAGAGTGCCGTAATAATCTTTTTGCTGAGTGGTTGCCATGGTCTTTATTTACCGTCGTTCGCGGGCGGAACCTTCGTCGCCTGCCAGGCCACGGCCTGCCATTTTCCGCCGCGCTTCAGAAACGTCCCCGTATTGCGGAAGTACGCGGTTTCCTCTTTGCCGCTATTTTGGCCGTGCATGATCAAACGGAAGTTCACCACTGCCATATTGCCATAAACATGGATAGTGAAGTCGTCCCCGCCATAGGTTGCCGTGGGATCGTTCGCCGCGCGCACATCAATATTCCGGATGATGTCGGCCTTGGTCACGGTAACGCCGGCAGAGCGGGTGTAAATCACATCGTCGGCAAAGAAGTTGTCGAAGGTCTGCTTTTCGCCTTTGGGCACCGCCGCCAGAAAATCACGCACCGTTTGCATCACCTGCTGCACCACGGCGGAATCCTGTCGGCTTGCCTGGCCTTGCGTGTTCTGGGCGAGCGCGCCAGAGGCAAGGGCGGGCAGAAGGGCCGCTACGGCAAACATCCGCAATCCACGACGTTTCATATATCTCATGCAGTCTCCCGTTTTTCTTCACGGCTAACAGCTTCATCATTTCCCACTGCTGCCGTCACGCAGATCAGTGTTCCTCTGTGCCAATCAGTGGTAAGTTTTAGGTCTTACGCTGTCCCAACTTCCTGAATCAGGAACTTTGATTCCGGCTCGGCAACCATCAAACGGTCCACGATCTCCTGGGCTGCTTCCTGCGTATAAAGCCCAGGCATGGCAATCCAGTTGGCCAATTCGCTCAATCCCTCTCTCACTTTTACAACCAGATATTGTTTCAATTTGAACCTCTTATTACGAAGGCGGCCTGCTACAGCCGCCTTCGTTTTTTCACATCAGTCATTCCAGACCGGGCGATTACTTCTTGTCTTCCACGTCCACGTACTCGGCGTCAATCACGCCTTCGTCTTTCTTCTTCTCCTGCTGTGCGCCAGATGCAGCCGCGCCATCGCCAGCAGCCGGATCTGCGCCAGGCGCGCCTGCCTGCGCCTCTGAAGCTTTGTACATGGCCTCGGCTAGCTTGTGCGAAGCCTGTGTAAGCCGCTCGCGGGCCGAGTTCATGATGGCTGCATCGCTTCCTTCGAGCGCCGTTTTGGCGTCCGTCAGCGCCGATTCAACCGCGCTCTTGTCATCGGCAGAGATCTTGTCGCCGTTCTCCTTGAGCATCTTCTCGATGTTGTAGACCATGCCATCGAGCTGATTGCGCGCCTCGATCTCTTCGCGTTTGGCTTTGTCTTCCGCCGCGTGAGCGTCGGCCTCTTTGGCCATGCGCTCGACTTCGTCCTTGCTCAAACCGGAAGAGGACGTAATCGTGATCTTCTGGTCTTTGCCGGTCGCGCGGTCCTTGGCCGCGACATTCAGAATGCCGTTGGCGTCGATATCGAACGTCACTTCAATCTGCGGTACGCCACGCGGGGCCGGCGGAATGCCGGTCAGGTGGAACTTGCCCAGCGTCCGGTTATCTTTCGCCAGCGGACGCTCTCCCTGCAGCACGTGGACCTCGACCGAAGTCTGGCTGTCCGCCGCCGTGGAGAACGTCTCCGTCTTGCGCGTCGGAATCGTGGTGTTGCGCGGAATCATCGGAGTGGCCACGCCGCCCAGCGTCTCAATCGAGAGCGTCAGCGGAGTCACGTCGAGCAGCAGCAGGTCTTTTACATCGCCCGCCAGCACGCCCGCCTGCACGGCAGCGCCGATGGCCACCACCTCGTCCGGATTCACTCCCTTGTGCGGCTCCTTGCCGAACAGCTCTTTCACCAGCGCCTGTATGCGCGGCATACGGGTCTGTCCGCCGACCAGCACCACTTCGTCAATGTCTTTGGCTTCCACGCCGGCATCTTTCAGCGCCTGTTTGCACGGATTCACCGAGCGCTGAATAATGTCCTCGATCATCTGCTCCAGCTTGGCCCGCGTCAGCTTTTTCACCAGATGCTTGGGACCGTTGGCATCGGCCGTGATGAACGGCAGATTGATCTCGCTTTCCATGGTCGTGGAAAGCTCGATCTTGGCTTTCTCCGCCGCGTCGCGCAGCCGCTGCAGCGCCATTTCATTGCCTTTGGAGCGCAGGTCCAGCCCTTCGTCCTTCTTGAACTCGTCGACCAGCCAGTCCACCAGGCGCTGGTCAATGTTGTCACCGCCCAAATGCGTGTCGCCGTTGGTGGACTTCACTTCAATCACACCCTCGCCAACTTCCAGCACCGAGATATCAAATGTGCCGCCGCCGAAGTCATACACGGCGATGGTCTCGTCCTTCTTCTTGTCCAGACCGTAAGCCAGCGCGGCCGCGGTCGGCTCATTGACGATGCGCTTCACGTCCAGACCGGCAATTTTGCCGGCGTCTTTGGTGGCCTGGCGCTGTGCGTCATTGAAGTAAGCCGGGACCGTGATCACGGCTTCCGTCACCGTCTGCCCCAGATAGTTCTCCGCCGCTTTCTTGAGCTTCTGCAAAATCATGGCCGAGAGCTGGGGTGGCGTGTACTCCTTGCCGTTCACCATCACGGCAACGTGGTCGCCCTGCCGCGCCACCTTGTACGGCACCATCTTCATTTCTTCGTTCACTTCGTCATAGCGGCGTCCCATGAAGCGCTTGATCGAGTAAATCGTGTTTCCCGGATTGGTGATCGCCTGACGTCGTGCCGCCTGGCCAATCAGCCACTCTCCATCCGGCTTATTCGCCACCACGGATGGCGTAGTGCGGCCACCCTCTTCATTTTCAATGACCTTGGGCTCACCACCCTCCATCACCGCAACCACTGAGTTGGTGGTTCCCAAGTCAATTCCTATAATTTTTCCCATCGCCCGACTCCCTTCTTTCGTATAAGTGCATGTAAACAAACAAAATTGATCATATCAACGGCTCTATTATGAGAGTTGAGTGACTTGTTGTCAAGTATTGGATGAGCCTCCAGCCGCCAATGTTGCAAAAATTTAGTCAGCCCAAAAGCCGGGCAGCATTTTGCGTTTCGCCCGGCTTTGATTTTCCGATCAGCGTCCTTCTGCGCAAATCAGCGGCAAAAAAGTTTTTTCCGTTTCGCATCTGATCCGTGTTCATCGGTGTAAATCAGTGGTAAATCGGTCAGGGGGTACCCCCCGGGTTGATCCCAATCATCCCAATATCTAAAGGACTTAGCTCCCAGCCTCCCAATAGATCTCAATTCAGCCAAAAAGCCAGACTCGACTTGGCTCGTGGGTGGTAGCACGAATAAGAAATGCTCGTCAAATGACAAAAAGTGTCAAATTTGCCGATTCCCGACACCCAGCTGTCGGCCAGGTCCGTGCGACGTCACCCAACCGATGTGTCATTTCGAGCGCAGCGCCGCAACCATGTTTGCCATTTCCAGGCGGATGGGCGCGGAGTCGAGAAATCCCGAGGATGTGTATTCCGCTATGCTGATTCAGGGAGTTTCCACGAGGGACTGTCCCGGAAACCTGATTTCCCCGCGCCCCCAACTCTCGGCCACCGGTCTGTACGACGTCACCCAACCCATTTGTCATTTCGAGCGCAGCGCCGCAACCATGCTTGCCATTTCCGGGCGGATGGGCGCGGAGTCGAGAAATCCCGAGATGTGTATTCCGCTATGCTGATTCAGGGAGTTTCTGCGAGGGACTGTCCCGGAAACCTGATTTCCAGACCCCAAGCTATCGGCCAGGTCCGTACCACGTCACCGAGCCATTTGTCATTTCGAGCGCAGCGCCGCAACAGTATTTGCCATTTCCGTCCGATGGGCGCGGAGTCGAGAAATCCCGAGGATGTTTACTTCACGATGCTGATTCAGGGAGTTTCCACGAGGGCCTGTCCCGGAAATCAGATTTGCAGACCCCAAGCTCTCTGCCAGGTCCGTATCACGTCACCCAACCCATTTGTCATTTCGAGCGCAGCGCCACAACAAATGTTTGCCATTTCCGGCCTGATGGGCGCGGAGTCGAGAAATCCCGAGGATGTGTATTCCGCGATGCTGATTCAGGGAGTTTCTGCGAGGGCCTGTCCCGGAAACTGATTTTCCCGTCCCAACTCTCGGCCAGGTCCTGCCAGCGCGGATTCAGTTTCTCGATTAGCCAGATATTCTATCGTTGCGGCGCACATCGCGGTTGCTGGGCTGGTCGTCGACAAGGAGAATCCGCGTCATCGGGAAGTTGCCTCGTTGTCTTTCTTCAGCTTGGGTAAATGAGATGGCCTGCCGTTTTTGGTCGTTCGTGAGTGGCGGCAAATCAAGCAAATATTAATTCTCCGTTCAAGGCAAAACTGTTCAAAATGGCACAGTTTCAATCTTGAGCAGGACCGGGCCCTCTGCCGAGATACGTGGGCGGAATGAACCTATCGCCTGAATGGAGAGTCAGCTCGTCAGCGGTAAGGCTGATCTGAATCCAGCTTCGCATACTTCATACAAGGATAGTACTTTGGCTTACATGTTCGGACGTTACATGCGCCGACAATTTTTCATAAGACAGCCTTCTGTGGTCAATTCTGAACCCATATGCGGCTTCGCAGAAATGTAGAATCTACGAACCCATAACGATGTTCAATACGACCACGAGCAATGCATAGCTGATGATAATCTGAGCCGCAACCACCATTCTTACAAGCGTACTATTGGGTAAAATATCACCGAATCCAACGGTGGTTTGCACGATTATGCTGAAGTACACGAAGTCTAAGTAAGACCAAATGTCAGGCGTGGCGGTGGAAAGTGAGTCTATACGACGAGAAATTAATGTCTGTTTCTTCGTTAGGTACTTTAGCACACCGGGAAGAATTTCTAGCCACTCAGATGCCGTTCTTGGCAGTTGGGATCCAGTCCATTCTTTTGACGAGTCACGGGTATTGAACGTGAACAATCTCTTATCTCCCGCATCGGTGACCTCGAAAAGGGGGAATACTGACCCTACAGGGGGGTAAGAATAGAAATATACGGTACACACATTGCCTGAGCGCAGACGAACAAATCTCTGACCGCGTGAGTCTTGGGGCTGTTCACCAGTTTTTAATACGGCTTCTAATTCGATAATTGCATAGTGGGCCTGCTGCAATCGATTCACAGTCTGATCAAATAGAGCTTGTCTAGACTCACTCTGCTTCCTAACGATATCTATATTGAACGCGAAATGTGCACGATTACGGCGATAAACCATGAAATAAATGGCTGCGAAGACAAGTTGTAATCCAACGAATACGAGAAATGTTTCGATTAGACGACCGTTGCGAGTGTGTGACCATTCAGGCATGCTGTTCGACCATGTCATCCTAAAAGATGATCTTCAGATTACATCGTTGATTCTAACGCATCAAGATTATCATTCAACGCGAACTTCGCTAATAGGCAGGTGGCCCTCGATAAGAGGAAAGGCTTTGTCAAGTACAAAGAGTCCCTGTCGATGCCGGAGCATCGCGATGCTAACCAGGTTGTGACGACGAAGACCCACTGAAGAAGTTAAATTCGTTTCTAAATCATCTTGCGGTTGAACTCACGTTCCACCAGCCATCGATTCGATCCATATTCGCAGGACCATGATTTTTCTGTACGAACACCCAACCATGTTGGGTGGGAGAGCGCCCAATCAATTCAACGGTCTAGCTTGCGCCGACCAGGGCCACCTGCGAGCTGCTCTCCATGCGAACGATCTCCGGATACGCCGTATTGCTCCGCAGCATCCAGTAGAGTCGTATAGCCAACTTGCGCGCCACCGCCACTCGGGCCACGTGTTTCGGCTTCTTGTGGCAGAGGTGTAAATAGTACTTGCGAAACTCAGGGTCACAGCGGACCGCCGAGTGTGAGGTTTCCACCAGCAGCATGCGCAGAAAGCCATTGCCCTGCTTGCTGATGGCTCCCAGCCGCTGCCGTCCACCGGTGGTGCATTCCCGCGGAATCAGTCCCAGATAACTGGCCACCTGCTTGCCACGCGGGAAACGTGTGACGTCTCCCAGTGTCAGCACAAAAGCCAGCGAGGTGATCGGTCCCACCCCCGGCTGGGTCATCAGCAGCCGCGCCATTTCGCTCTCCCGGGCCGCTTTTTCCGCCGCCTGGTCCAGCACCGCGATCTGCTCGTCGAAGATGGTCATGAGCCGCAACAGGTTCTCCCGCCGCTGTCCCGCCCAGTACGGCAAGGGCAACTCGCGCAGCAGCTTCTGCCCTGCCTTGCTCCACAGCCGCGACTTCTTCTGTACACCCTGATTCAGGGCCAGATGCTGCAACTCATTTTTCGCCCGCACCCGCAGCCGCACCAGCCCCCAGCGATGGATCAGCAGCTGCCGCTGGTCCCGCTGTTCGATGGATGGCGTCCAGATTCGGGGAAAGTCGTTCTTCAACAGCAGATACAGGATGTGCGCTGCATCACGCCGGTCGGTCTTTTGCTTGCGTACCTGTTTGGCCCGAATCGCCGCCGCGTCTCCGATCAGTACCTGATGGCCCATGCCAGCTGCCAGGTCCACAAACCAGTGACTGTTTCCCGTTGCCTCCATGCCCACCAGCGCCGGCTCCGCCAGCTGACGATAAAATCGCTCGGCTTCTCCGTCGCCATGCATCAACTTCCGTTCTCCGGTTTCTCCCGTCTCTGTGTCGACCAAGGCGATTTGTTGCCAACTGGGATGGTAATCACACCCTATAATCATCAT
>WNFP01000203.1_pt1 | contig 51330 bp, 46 predicted proteins | sample 5400201 | NCBI WGS metagenome assembly WNFP01 (sample SAMN13153355, study PRJNA577476) | soil metagenome | isolation source: 115 cm saprolite under Madrone tree | place: USA:California | collected 2016-06-14 | reverse complement strand
TGACGATGCCAATCGAGACGCTGCCAACCAGGATAACCATGCAAGAACAGGCAGAGCTAACCGCCATGACTTTCTGAATGTCAGCAGGGGACCATTGCTTTGCCATGTAGAGGTTCCAAGATGCTCTGGCGCCGCTGCGCTGTTCGCAACGGCTTACAGGAAAGGAATATAACATTTTTGCAGCTGGCTCGGGAGATGAGTTCGAAAATTTAAACTTGAAATGAAAACTTAGTAATGGAAAACACTAAGGACGAGTCGGGCGCTCGAAGAGGCAGGAGAAACAAAGACGGGTCCGTGCAGGATGGCCGGCAGAGATGGAGGAAAAACGACACCCTCGCTGCCGCACTCGGAAAAAATCAGGGGTGCTTTTTGCGGACCATCTGGAAGGCCATGTGCATGATCAGCTTGCGGTCGGGTTCGGAGAGGCGGCCGAGAAGATGGCGGAGGCGGTGGAAGAATTTTGCGGATTCGCCGGACCTGCCCCATTCGTCGCTGTGGGCGGCCATGCCTTCGGGTAGCGTGGGGATTTGAGGTGGCGCTTCCCCATCGTAAAAAAGCTGGTACATGGGGATTTCGAGGGCGCGGGCCATTTTTTCAAGTGTCTCGATGCTCGGGACGGTGTGGCCATTCTCGACGCGAGAGACGTAGCATCGCTTGAGGCCCGTGCGCTCCTCGATATCGCCTTGCGAAAGATCTTTTTCCTCGCGTATGGCTCGCAGTCGGTCGGAGATAACCATATTGCCTATATTTTATATCACGCCATCAGCTGATGTAAGTATTAATTGGATTTTATTGTCAGAGGCTTTAGACATGTCGTAACTTACACTACTTTGTGATTTTTGGGGCTACAGAGTAGGACGCACGGAGGGGCAGACCGGTACGAAAAACTGGACGGCTCAGCACTTGAGGCAGGGTCATTCGAATTCACGGCGGGGAGCAGATTGCTCGGGACCGACGCGGCCGGCGGCGATTTCAGCCTTGAAATAATTTTCTCCTTTAATGGGGGACCCGGCGAGACGGCGGAGCATGGCGATCTGGCCGATGTGATTGAGGGCGTCGGCAACGGGAGCCTGGAAGAAGCCTTCGGCTGAAGCGTGTAGCGGTTCGCCGGACGCGAGGTAATCGTCGAATTTTTTGAGGGCGGAGAAGAAACGATCGAGTTCGGCGTTCCAAGGCAAGGGCGTGGAATCGCGCCACGATTGCTGCCCTTGGGCGATGGAAAGCGCCCAATCAAACAGGTCGCCCATGTGGGCGAGAATTTGTGCGGGAGTGCGCGTTTTGTCTCCGATGTGGAAGCTGGCGAAATGTTGGGGTGCGTCGCGCAGGGCTTTGCCGCCGCGGTACGCAACGGTTGCAACGGAGTGGCGAAGAAGCTGGCGCGCGGGATCGGATGCTGCCGTCATTGTGCGATTCCCTCCTCCATCGAAAATAGAGAGAAGAAGTTTGAACGCAGACACACAGAGTACGCAGAGAGAAGAAAGAAGTCGAGGGCGATCGATGATTTGAAGAGAGAAAATCCCGGCGAGGCGCGGGTGCTACTGCTTGGTGTAGACGCGGACATAGTCTACGAGCATTTGCTGGGGGAAGATGGTGGTGTTATCCGGGGAGCCGGGCCAGTCGCCGCCGACGGCGAGGTTGAGGATGAGGAAGAAGGGATGATCGAACGTCCAGGCGCCGCCAGCGGGCCATTGGGATTGCGTAAAAGTGGCGTAAAGATTCGAATCGACGTAGAAGCGGACAGTGCCGGGGTCCCACTCGACGGCATAAAGATGAAAGTCAGCGGCGAAATTCTGGCCGGCAGGCAGACTGAAGGGCGCGGTGGTATCGCTGGTGCGTGCGACTGTGCTGGAACTGTGGAGCGAACCGTGAACAGTGCCAGGTTCTTTTCCGATATTTTCCATGATGTCGATTTCGCCGCACTTGGGCCAGCCGACGGACGTGATGTTATTGCCGAGCATCCAGAAAGCGGGCCACATTCCCTGCCCTGCGGGAATCCTGATGCGTGCTTCGAAACGGCCGTAGGCTTGGCTGAAAAGGCCCTGGGTTTTGAGGCGAGCTGAAGTGTAATTGCGGATGACGCCGTCGGAGGGATCGGCGTACGTTTCCTTCATGGCGGTGATAACGAGATTACCGCCCTGGATTTGCGCGTTGGTTGTGCGCTTGGTGTAGGTTTCGAGTTCATTGTTGCCCCAGCCGTTGCCGCCGACGCCGCTGTCGTAAGTCCACTTGGAGGCGTCAGGGGAAGAGCCATCGGCGCCGTTGAATTCGTCGCTCCACACCAGCGTGAAGCCGGCGGCGGGAGGAGGCTGGAGAGTGGCGCCTCCGCCGCAACTGAGCAAGAGCAAGGCTGCGGCGAGAAGAATGGGAACTATCGCGACCGGATGCGCTGAGAAGCGCGGCTTGATAGAAAGTAATTCTGTTCTCATACCTGCGGCAAGATCGCGGCGCGGTCAGGAAAGATTCAGGGCGCGCTTGAAGGAGCCCTTTTCGTTGTCGATTTTCTTTTGGAGCTGGAGAATGGCATAGAGAACGGCTTCGGGACGCGGAGGGCATCCGGGGACGTAAACGTCAACGGGAATAACCTGATTGCAGCCCTGCACGATGGCGTAGTTGTTGAACACTCCGCCGGAGGTGGCGCAAGCGCCCATGGAGATGACCCACTTGGGCTCGGGCATTTGATCGTAAAGTTGGCGAATGACGGGAGCCATTTTTTGCGACAGGCGGCCGGCGACGATCATGAGATCGGCCTGGCGGGGCGAAGGGCGGAAGACTTCGGCGCCGAAACGCGCGAGGTCGAAGCGGGCGGCAGCCATGGACATCATTTCAATGGCGCAGCAGGCGAGACCGAAGCCGAGCGGCCAGATGGAACTCCTGCGAGCCCAGTTCACGGCCTTGTCGAGCGTCGTGAAAATGATGCCTTCGTCTTGCAGGAGATCGCCGAAGTCTTCGGGCTTGGTCAGAGTCACGTGTTTGCCGAGTGATGTGCTCATGGTTTGCCGTCTAGCTCATTTTCGCACAGGGGACCGCTGGAGACAAATTGCGAATTGTTGCTGGGTTGGAGGAGGTTAACAATCGACAGTTCAAAGTTGAAGGAAAGAAAGGAAAAGAAAAGAGAGTACTTAACACAGAGGACGCGAAGAAGAGTGAATCATCTTGTTGGATCATGCGTACTTAGCATGTAGTCGGCGGCGGAGACGGAGCGAGTGCGGCGGAGGTAGGAGACGACGGAGCCGGGCCAAAGAGTGGTGATTTCGCCGGTGTTTCGGTCTTGGTACCAACTGTGGCAGCCGCCGGATTCCCAGACGGTTCGGGACATACGGCGATAGATTTCTTCGACGAAGGACTTCTGAACTTCTGGGCGGACTTCCAGGACGCGCTGTTTTTTGCGCTTCATGAGCTTCAGGCACTCCATGGCGTAGCGAACTTGTGCTTCGATCATGAGGACGACGGAATTGTGGCCCAGTCCGGTGTTGGGGCCGAGAAGGATGAAAAAATTAGGGAAGCCGGTAACGACGATACCTAAGTAGGCGCTCATTCGGTTCTTCCAGGCGTCGTGAATTTCCACGCCGCCCTTCCCTACCATGCGGCACCCGATAAGCGGCTCGGTGGCGCGGAAGCCGGTGCCGTAGATCAGGACATCAACAGGGCGTTCGACGCCGTCGCTCGTGACGATGCTGTGCTCGCGAACTTCGGAGATGCCTTCCGTGACCAGTTCGACGTTCGAACGATTAAGGGCGGGATAGTAATCGTCGGAGACGAGCACGCGCTTGCAGCCGAGTTGGTAGTTGGGAGTGAGCGCGGCGCGAAGCTTGGGATCTTTGATTCTCCGCGCCAGGTGGCGAAGAGAAATGGCCTCGACCTTCTTGCGGAAAGTGTCGTTACCAAGAAATCCGAGGACGCGAATCTCCTGGCGCCAGAAAATATACTGCCGCAGGACCCATCGCGTGACGGGAATGGTTCGAAAGCGGCTCTTCCATTTCTCGGTAAAAGCGAAATCGAGACGCGGCACGATCCAAGGCGGGGTGCGCTGAAAAAGTGAAAGCTTGCCGACGCGAGGCGCAATTTGCGGGACGAATTGAATGGCGCTGGCGCCGGTGCCGACAACGGCGACATTCTTGCCGTCCAGATTCACGTTGTGATCCCAGGTTGCGGAGTGAAACGCCGGACCCCTGAAGCGTTCAGGGCCTTTGAGTTCCGGATAACGTGGCACGTGCAGAGCGCCCATACCGGAGACCAGCACACGCGCGCGAATGGCCATTCCGTTAGCGGCTGTGGCGTTCCAGACTCCTCCGGATTCGTCCCACACCGCTTCGCAAAAGCGCGTGTTGAGACGGAGATATGGAGTGAGTCCGTAGCGCTCTACACAGCGCTTGAGGTAATCATGGATCTCCTGCTGGCCCGGATACATGCGGGACCATTCCGTGGAGGGAGCAAAGGAAAACGAATAGAGATGCGACGGAATGTCGCAGGCGCAGCCCGGGTAACGGTTCTCCCACCACGTGCCGCCAAGGTCTGCGCTCTTTTCAATGATCAGAAACGAGTTCATGCCTGCTTCGAGGAGCTTGATGCCCATGCAGATACCGGAGAAACCAGCGCCAATGATGAGGACTTCGACGTTGGTGACCTCAGAGCTGGTCACGGAAGCGGGGGGTTCAATCATGCAGGAGTCATCCTGCCTTCTTCCCCGGTTGATTTTGCGGGCGCAAGCTGAGCGCGGAGAAACGCTGTAGTTTCCCGCAGGGATTGCCGGGCTTCGGGAATCAGGTGCGGGACAAGTTGCCAGGCATGCGGGACGACAGGCCAGATCTTGAGCTGGACCGCTACGCCTGCGGCACGGGCGCGTTTGGCAAGGCGCGTGGAATCATCGAGAAGAACCTCGTCCGCTCCTACGTGAATGAGAAGCGGCGGAAGCCCGGTGAGATCCGCGTAAAGTGGGGACGCGAGAGGATTGCGTGGATCGGTATCGCCGAGATAGTAGCGCGCGGAGAAGGCGACACCGGCACCATCAAACATGGCACAGCGCTCGGTGTTGGTACGAATGGAGTCGCCAGTAGCGGCGAGATCGGTCCAGGGAGAAAAAAGAGCGGCCGCCGCCGGAAATGGAGCGCTCGCGTCGCGAAGGGCGAGCAGCAGGGAGAGCGTGAGGCCTCCGCCGGCGGATTCTCCTGCAACGACAATGCGCTTCGCTGGATAACCAGCGTTTAGAAGCGCGCGGTAGAAGGCTACGGCATCATCCACAGCAGCAGGGAAAGGATTTTCGGGGGCTAGCCGATAGTCTGGAGCAAAGACGCGGAATCCTTCGCGCGCGAAGAATGCGGTAATGGGGCGATGCGTCTCCGCGGAACAAGCGAAGTAGCCACCTCCATGAAGATAGAGGAGCACGTTCTCGCTTGGCGATGGACCTTGAAGGTGCTCACCAGCGATGCCGCCGAGGTGTGCGGGTGAAACCTGAACGCTTGGCGGAATTTTATAGGGATCAGGACGAAGAATTTTCCGCGCGACGCGATAATCGCGAACGCCCTTCAGGCGGCGCTTCACACGCCACTTGACGATCCAGACTGAAAGCCGCGCTTGGAGGCTCACCGCCATTTCCTGCCGCCCTGTTTAGAATTTTAGGACGAGAAAGAGAATATCACTCCTTGGGTTCCGGGATGAGAAGGAAAGGCGCGGGGACTCGATGAAAAATGGAGTAGACCGGCAGAGCAATGAACTCGCCTCGCCGGCCGAAGAAGTCGCCAGCGCGGTGTCGCGAGGAGGCACTTTGGTGGCACGCATGAATCGCGCGAAATGGTCGATGTCGTTCAAGCCCTCGGAATCAGCTGTGTTGTCGTTGGGATCGGGAACGACGTCGCACAGACGCGTCAGACCGCAAGCACTACTTTGCCAAACTGCGAGCTGGATTCGAGATAGGCGTGGGCCACGGCGGCTTCGGCGAGCGGAAAAATGCGGTCAACGATGGGTCTAAAGCGGCCGGAAGCCACGAGACGCATTACGCTGTGAAGTTCGGACTTGGTGCCCATGTAGGAGCCGAGGAGTGAAAGCTGGCGGCTGAAGAGAAAGCGTAGGTCAACTTTGGCGTCGTAGCCGGTCGTGGCTCCACAGGTGACCAGGCGGCCCCCGGCGGCGAGACTGGAGAGGCTGTCGTCCCAGGTCGCTGTGCCTACGTGCTCGAAGACGACGTCCACGCCGCGTTTGTTGGTAATGCGGCGGACTTCTTCGCGGATTTTTTGCGTTTTGTGATTGATGAGATGGTCGGCGCCGAGTTGTTTTGCTTTTTGCAGCTTTTCGTCGGAGTTGGCCGTGGCCAGCACGCGCGCTCCGAAGAATTTCGCAATTTGAATGGCGGCGCTGCCGACGCCGCTCCCGGCGCCGAGGACAAGGACATCTTCGCCGGGTTGCAACTCGGCTCGCGCGAGAAGCATATGCCACGCCGTTTGAAAGACGAGCGGAATAGAAGCGGCTTCCTCGAAGGTGAGATTTTCGGGATACGGCAAGCAATTTACTTCGGGAGCACGGGCGAATTCGGCGTAGCCCCCGTCAATCAGGTACCCGAGATTGGTGAACTGCCGGCAATGATTATCGTGGCCGGAAACACAAGCGGGGCATTTGCCGCAGGTGACGCCGGGAGCGAGGACAACTTTCTGGCCGACACGCACCGTCGTGACATCCGCGCCGATTTGAGCAATCTCGCCGGAAACGTCGCTGCCAGGAATGTGGGGGAGCGGGATCGGCACGCCCGGGATACCGCGGCGCACCCACAGATCGAGATGGTTCAGCGCGCAGGCCTTCACGCGAACGAGGACTTCATTCGGGCGGATAGCCGGGTCCGGCGCGTCTGTAAATTTCAAGACGTCGGGCCCGCCGTGCGCAGCGAAAACAATCGCTTTCATTATTCCTCCGACCTGTGAGTAAGGAGTCGAAAGGTAGCACTCCGGTGGAAGAGTGTCCAGAACGCAGGGCTTATTGACAGTAAGGATACTGCGCCGTAGGCTGAGTGCAGAGGTAACACGTGGACCTGTTTGAAGAAATCGTGAGGATGAGGCGGGCCGGCCGGCGCGCGGCGCTGGCTACGATTGTGCACACGAACGGCTCGATTCCGAGCTACGAGAGCTCTCGGATGCTGGTGCGCGAGGATGGCTCAATCGCGGGAACGATTGGCGGAGGATGCGTGGAGGTTGGTGGCGGGCATGTCTCGATGGCGTTGGCTGAAGCGGCCAGCGCGGCCGGTTTTGGGATTGGCGTAGCGGATGACCGCGAATCGTTTGCCAACAAAGAGCGCTTTCCGATGGCGCAGGAGATTTACTCAAGTTACGAAGATGCGTTCGAGAAAATTCGGCCGCACGGTTCGAGCTACCTGGTGATTGTGACCCGCGGGCACAAGGAAGACATGCGCGCGCTGGCGTGGGCGGTGCGCACTGAAGCTCGCTACATCGGCATGATCGGAAGCAAACGCAAAGTGCTCTCCGTATACAAGGCCCTCGAGAGCGATGGCTACAAGCCGGAAGAATTCGAACGCGTCTACGCGCCGATGGGGCTGGAGATTGGCGCCCTCTCGCCGGAAGAGATTGCTGTGAGCATCGCGGCGGAACTGGTGGCGGTGAGGCGAAATGCAGCGACTGCCGCGCACAAGAAGTTGAAATACGAAGCGCAGGCTTCGCCCGTTCTTCAAACGGGCCAGCGCTGAAAGGGAGCAAATGCTCGCCGCCGTTATTCTTTCCGGCGGGGCCTCGAGCCGGATGGGCTCGCCAAAGGCGCTGCTTCCCTACCAGGGTCGCCCTTTCCTGGAGCATCTTCTGGAAGTGACTGCGCACCGCCAAATTGGTGCGCGCAGGGTCGTACTGGGCGCGCACGCAGAACCGATTGCAAAAGCGATAGACCTCAAAGCCGACGAAATCGTCATCAATCACGAATGGGAAAAAGGACAGTTGAGTTCCATTCAAGCGGCTCTGCGCAGCCTGCCACCGGGGACCGACGGAATGCTGCTCTGCCTGATCGACCACCCACTCATCAGCAGCGCATTGGTTCAGGACTTGGTCGAACAGTTTTACAAAACGAAAAGCCCCATCGTGCTGCCCGTCTATGAAGAGCGCCGCGGCCATCCGGTGATCTTCTCCGCATCTCTGTATGACGAGCTACTGCATGCGCCAATGGCAACGGGCGCACGAGCGGTCGTCTGGGCGCACAAGGGTGAAGTCGTAGAAGTGCGCACAAACGAAGAGGGTTGCGTGCTGAATCTGAACGATCCGGAAACCATAAACAGGTCCTTCCAACCGAGCGATTAGGGACTCACGGAAGAGTGACCTTGAAGGAGTGCGTAGACTCCATCGGCGGCGAGTTGTGCGCCATGAAACGTTGCAGACGGGAGTCCGCCCAAGGCTTCGGAGAGAGACTTGGCTGTGATGACCCGGGCTTCGGCGATGGTGCGCCCGCGGATTTGTTCGGTGAGAAACGAGGCGCACGCGATGGCAGTGGTGCAACCACGGCAGAGGAAACGCGCCTCCTCAATGTGGCCGTTCACGATACGCGCTGACAGCTTGAGAATATCGCCGCAGACAGGGTTGCTGACTTCTACGATTGCTGTGGCTCCAGACAGTTCGCCGGCATTGCGGGGATTACGAAAATGATCGAGGACGGCTTCGCTGAACATCCTTGAAAGTATCCCAGAGGCAGCGTACGAGCTGCAATCCTGCCTAAAACAAAGAAAACTTAACGCAGAGACACGGAGTTCGCAAAGAACAAAACGCCTTTATTTCTTGGGCGGCAAGTATTTCTTCTCTACAGACGCAACCACCACATAGTTCGGGTCGACCATTTCTGTGAGGTGGATTTTGCCGACTTTCGAGAGCAGCTCGTAAGCATCGAACTCCGAGAGGCCGTAATCAGCGTGAATCCAGCCGACCAGTTCAGTGAAGGCGATGCGCACGGCGTCGTCCACGGGGCGGTAGATGCCCGCGGCCATGATCTCTTTTTCATTCTCGAAGCGCGGCCAGCCGGTATGCTTCCTTTTCACGATGTCGAATTGCAGCCGTGCCTTCATGGGAACTTCAATCGCGCTGCCGGCGATTTCACCGTCACCCATGGCAGCATGGCCATCGCCGAAATAGAACAGGGCTCCTGGCACGTTTACGGGCAGATAGAGGGTATTTCCAACGGATGCTTCCGGCGCGTCCATGTTGCCGCCGAATTCCGCTGGCACAATGGAGCTGCGCGCTTCTCCGTTGGCGGGCGCGACGCCGATGCATCCAAGAAACGGATGAAGGGGGATTTTCACCCGGTAGTTGGAATCGAGGGCTTGAAAGGTGGCAGAGTGTTCGGCGTGGTCAATGGGATAAAACCAGATTTTCTCAGGTAGCGGCTCCTTTTCGATCATCGGCGTGTAATGCGTGGAGTTTATGGCGCCGAAACCCGGCGAAAACGTGCCCACACCTTGTTTGCCATCCACTTGAAGATCGAGAATATGTACAACCAGTGTGTCGCCGGGTTCCGCACCTTCGACATAAAAAGGCCCGGTGAGCGGGTTGTCGCCTTTCACCAGCGCAAAGGTATCGCCCGGTTTTTGCAGCGCATTGCCGAAACAATCGAGAGAGTTCGCGTCGAGAATACTCCCAGGTTTGAGTCGTGCCACAGTTGGAGCGACACCGAAAACATATTTCACAGTGTCGATGGTGGCGTGGTAAGAGACGACTTCTGGTTTGGACGGCGACGGTGAAGTTTGCGCCAGAGTCGAAAAAGGCAGGACTAAGCTAACAACAAGCAAGTGAAAACGCACAATGGCCTCCGAAAATTGAGAGAGGAAGTGCAACACAGTCGCTGAGAACAGTCAATCGGAGACCAGAAGCCGGCGGCCGCCCGGCGGTCTGCTATTCTGTTGTTGTAGCCATGAAAGCAAACGGGCGGCCACCACTACGGATCGTCTCACTGGCGCCGAGCGCGACATCGATTCTTTGCGCGATTGACGCAAAGCGCTCGCTGGTCGGCGTCACCAAGTGGTGCGCGGATGTCGCGCCGGTCGGAAAACTGCCAAAGTTGGGCGACTGCTGGCACATGAAGTCTCCGGACGAGATTTTGCAGTTGAAGCCCACTCTGGTTATTGGTTCCGTGCCTTACAAACAAGAGACCGTCGCGAAGTTGCTCGAGCAGCGGCTTAATTTTCTGGCCATGAATCCGCGGACGCTGGCAGATATCGAAGCGGACATTCGGCTTTTGGGAGGAATTGTGCATCGGGCAGGCGCTGCTGAGCGAGTGGTGAGAAAGATGCGGCGTGTATTTGTGCGAATCGAAGAGAAGGCGCAACGACGCAAGCGGCGTGTGCGCGTATATTGCGAGGCCTGGCCAAACCCACGAATCAGTTCCCCGCCCTGGGTGGCGGAACTTGTGGGCATCTGCGGAGGTACGCTGGTTGTCCCTGCGGGCGAGAAGCTCACGGAGCGGCAGGTGGCCGCGGCTGACCCGGAGGTGATTATCCTCGCCTGGGCGGCGACAGGATCAAAGGCGGACCCGGCGCAGGCATACAACGTCGCGGGGTGGAAAGACGTGACTGCGATTCAAAACCGGCGGGTGCACGTCATTCGCGATGAACTGCTCAATACTCCCGGGCCTCCTTTGGCCGAGGGCGTTCGTGAACTGTGGCGGCTGTTGCATCCGCCAAATCGAAACGAGCATAAGATATGAAGAAGAAGATAACGCAGAGACACCGAGAACGTTGAGGTACGCAGAGAGAATGATCACCGTGGTAGCCGCCGTAATTGAGCGCAGCGACCGGCGATTTCTAATTGGCCAGCGCCGGAAAAACGATACTTCGCCGCTAAAGTGGGAATTCCCCGGCGGAAAAGTACGCGGCGAGGAATCACCGGAAGCAGCACTCGCTCGGGAATTGCAGGAAGAGCTCGGCGTGACGCTGGTGAAAAGCGTCGAGTTTGGCCGGGTACGTCACCACTATGCCGGCACACCCGAGGAGCTCGAGATTCGTTTCTTCGCCGCCTCGATCGTTCAATCGGAATTGACGCCGCTCACGTTTGAGAAAATCGCCTGGGCCCTCCCAAAGGAACTCGGCGACTACGATTTTCTCGCAGCGAACCGCGAACTCATCGCTCAATTGGCTACCGGGCGAATCAAGCCCGCGGAAATTCTCGAGAGCGCAGAACAACCCAGCTCACACCAAGCCCCGGCCACAGACTGATTCCCTGTGTCCGATGGTTAAGAGATCACTGGATTCGGTTTGTCTGTGTTGATGCCCAGGTCCTTGATGGCTTTGTCGAGGATAGAGCGCTCGATCTTGCCTTCCACGAACAGCTCATGCAAGGTGGCCAGCGTGATGAAGCGGGAGTCGACCTCGAAGAAGTCGCGCAACGAAGTGCGGCCTTCGCTGCGTCCGAATCCATCGGTACCCAGGGATGCGAGGCGCCGGGGCATCCACTTGCTGATCATATTGGGAAGCGTCTTCAAATAGTCGGAAGCGGCGACCAACACGCCGGGAGCGTCCGCCAGGCACTTGGAGACGTAGGGCACGCGCGGCTTTTCGGCCGGGTGCAAACGGTTCCAGCGTTCGGTTTCAACACCGTCGTTGTAGAGTTCCTTGTAGCTGGTCACGCTCCACACATCGGCCGCCACGCTGTACTTGGTTTCGAGAATCTCCTGCGCGCGCAGCGCTTCGTTCAGAATCGCGCCACTTCCAAACAGTTGCGCGCGCAGCTTCGCTTTCGCGTTAGTCGCCGGCCGGAAGCGGTACATCCCGCGCAGAATGCCGTCTTTCACATTGCCGGGCATCGCGGGCATGGCGTACGGTTCGTTCATGACGGTGATGTAATAAAACACGTTCTCGCCATCTTTATACATGCGGCGAATGCCGTCCTGGATGATGACCGCGATTTCGTAGGCAAAAGCCGGGTCGTAGGCCTTAATGTTCGGAACCGGCAGCGCCAGAATCTGGCTGTTGCCGTCCTGGTGCTGGAGCCCTTCGCCGGACAGCGTTGTGCGTCCCGACGTGCCCCCGAGCATGAATCCGCGTGTGCGCATGTCGGCCGCAGCCCAGATGAAATCTGCAATTCGCTGGAATCCGAACATCGAGTAGTAAATGAAAAACGGAATCGTGTTAATGCCGTGCGTGGCGTACGCAGTACCCGAAGCAATAAACGAGCCCATCGAGCCGGCCTCTGTAATGCCTTCTTCGAGAATCTGCCCGTCTTTCGCTTCCTTGTAATAGAGCAGCGTATTCACATCCACGGGCTCGTACTTCTGGCCGACGCTGGAATAAATCCCCGCGGTGCGAAAAAGCGACTCCATGCCGAAGGTGCGTGCCTCGTCCGGAACGATCGGAACAACGAGCTTGCCGATCTCCGCGTCCTTGAGCATTTTGCGAAGCATGCCCACAAACGCCATCGTCGTGGAAACTTCCCTGCCCTCGCTGCCTTCCAGAAATTCCTTGAAAAGTTCGTCGTGATCCGCCACCAGAGGTTTCGCGCGAATGCTGCGCTTGGGGACGTAGCCGCCGAGCGCTTCACGCCGCGCGCGAAGATACTGAATCTCAATGCTGTCGTCGGGCGGCCGGTAGAACGGAACTTCGATACAATCTTCGTCGTTCAGAGGAATGCCGAAACGAGAGCGGAATTCGCGCAATTCGTCTTCGTTAAGTTTTTTCTGCTGGTGCGTGACGTTCTTGCCTTCGCCGGCCTCGCCCAGACCATAGCCCTTGATCGTGCGTGCCAATATAACGGTCGGAGAGCCCTTGTGGTCCACGGCTGCTTTGTACGCGGCATAGACCTTGCGCGGATCATGCCCGCCGAGGCGCAGGCGGCGGAGCGCTTCGTCCGGAAGCGGCTCGACGAGTTGGAGCAAGCGTGGATCGCTGCCGAAAAAATGCTCGCGAACGTAAGCGCCCGAGGAAACCACCAGCTTCTGGTATTCACCGTCCACCAGCTCGCCCATGCGCTTGACCAGCAAACCCTCGGTGTCGCGCTCGAAAATAGGGTCCCACTCGCTTCCCCACAAAACCTTGATGACGTTCCAGCGCGCGCCGCGGAACGCCGATTCCAGCTCCTGGATAATCTGTCCATTGCCGCGAACGGGCCCGTCGAGGCGTTGCAAATTGCAGTTGATGACAAAAATCAGATTGTCGAGCTTCTCGCGCGACGCCAGCGTAATCGCTCCGAGCGATTCCGGTTCGTCAGTCTCGCCGTCGCCGAGGAACGCCCATACCTTCGCATCCGTGGCCGGCTTTAAGCCGCGGTCCTCGAGGTAACGGTTGTACCGAGCCTGGTAAATGGCCATGAGCGGGCTCAGCCCCATGGAGACGGTCGGAAACTCCCAGAAATCCGGCATCAGCCACGGATGCGGATAAGAAGAAAGCCCGCCGCCGGGCTTCAGCTCGCGTCGGAAATTCTCAAGTTTCTGTGCGCTGAGGCGGCCTTCCAGAAACGCCCGGGCGTACATCCCCGGCGAGGCGTGCCCCTGGAAATAAACCGTGTCGCCCTCGAACTCGTCGCTGCGCGCGCGAAAGAAATGATTGAAGCCGACTTCGTAGAGCGTCGCTGCCGAAGCATACGTCGAAATGTGCCCGCCGATGTTGTGCTCGACGCGGTTCGCGCGCACCACCATGGCCAGCGCGTTCCAGCGGATCAGGCTCTTGATGCGACGTTCCAGTTCCTGGTCACCGGGGAATAGGGGTTGCAACCGCACCGGAATCGTATTCGCGTAAGGCGTATTGGCGCTGAACGGCAGGTCAATCCCGTTGACCGTTGCGTGCGCCCGCAGGCGCTCAAGAATTTCCGCCGCCACTTCCGGTCCGCTCGATTCCAGAACGGAATCCAGCGACTCAAGCCATTCCTGAATTTCCACGTCTTCCATGCCATGCGGCTGGGTTGATATTTCGTTATCCATAACTTCGGTCGATCCCTCGTCTCTTGATTTGCCGGTTGTGCCCCGGCTAGTGCGGCTTTCTTATGCAAGCGATAAGGAGAATAGAATACACCGCGACGAGATTCTCTGCACGGTTGGGAGGAAGATTTTCTAAATGACGGTGAGGAGCGGCACTTCTGGGATCGGCTCCCGAGGAGCGCTTACAATGTGCGGCCCCCGTCGACGACCAGGACCTGGCCGGTAATAAAGTTGGATTGCGCGAGAAACAACATTGCATCGGCAACCTCCGGCGGAGCGCCCGTCCGGCGCAGCGGCGCGAGCTTGATAAAGTCGGCTTCCCATTCCGGCGGATCGCCCGGCATGGTGATCGTGCCGGGAGCAATTGCATTCACGCGCACTTCCGGCGCCAGTGCTTTCGCCAGAACTCTTGTCAACATCACCACGCCCGCTTTCGAAACCGAATGAGCGATGTATCCCGGCCAGCCAAGCAGCCCGCCGGTATCCGCGAAATTAATAATCGTCCCACGTGTCCGCCGCAAAAGCGGCGCCGCGGCTTGTGCGCAGAAGAATGGTGCTTTCAGATTCGAATCGAGGGAAGCGTCCCAGACCTCTTCGGTCGTGGAAATAATACTGGACGGAAGAAAGTTCGCCGCGCAGTTCACCAAAATATCCAGCCGGCCAAACTGCTTCGCCGCTTCGTCAAACAGCCGCTTGATGTCGGCAACGCCGGTCAAATCCGCGGCGATCGCGTGTCCGCGCCGCCCGAATTTCTCGATCTCAGCAACGGCAGTCCGCGCATCGGCAGCCGATGAGCGGTAGTGAACTACAACGTCCGCGCCCTCCTCTGCCAGCCGCAATGCCACTGCCCGGCCCAGACGTTTCGCCGCACCCGTCACCAAAGCCACGCGCCCGCGCAACGATTCTTCCGATTTGTTAACCGATTCCACCATCTTCGACCCTGAAACCGTAGCACATTCCTGCAGGACAGGCATTCCTGCCTCGAGTCTTTTCTTCCGGATTATCTTTTAGAGAAGACTGACAGAAAAGCCCGTCCTACCCTACAATCACCACACGCTGGAGGACGAATGAATCTAGATGTATTAGCCATCGCCGCGCATCCTGACGACGTCGAACTCACCTGCGGCGGCACGCTCTTGAAAATGGCCCAACGCGGCTACAAAACTGGCATCCTCGACTTGACCGCAGGCGAAATGGGCAGTCGCGGCACACTCGAAACCCGCGCCAAAGAAGCCGGCAAGGCTGCCAAGCTCCTCTCCGTCAAATGGCGCGGCACCCTCGGCGTCCCCGATTCCGACGTCCAAGCCAGCCGGCAGCACAAACTTCGCCTTGCCGCGATGATCCGCCAGCTTCGCCCGAAGACCGTCATCATCCCCTATTGGGAAGCTCGCCACCCTGACCACTACCACGCCTCGACGCTCGGCTACGAAGCCTGCTTCCTCGCCGGGCTCAAGCAACTCTCCATCGAAGGCGAAGCGTTCCGCCCATTCAAGATCATCTATTCACTTTCCTTCGCGGACGTCCGGCCGACTTTTGTCGTTGACATTACTGGGCAATACCAGCAGCGCCGCAAAGCTATCCTGGCCTTCGCCTCTCAATTCCGGCCCGAGAGAGGCGAATCAGCCAGCTCCCACAAGAAGCAGCAAGTCTTCCTTGCTATTGACCGGCTCGAAGACCAAATGAACCAGCTAGCCCGGCACTACGGCGAAATGATCGGAGTAAAATACGGCGAGCCGTTTCTGCAAAAGGAACTGATGAAGGTGGACGACGTTGTAAGGATGGAAGTTCGCTCGATCTGAGCTTAAAACTTCTCGTCTTCCTGTGCGGGGGAAAATCCCGGGATCTTTTGTCCTGCTGCGGCGCGCTCAACACGCACACGGATCTGCGCCTCGTCCTCAGCGCCGGACTTGCGCAGAATCACCATGGTGTTCAACGCCTCGGAATACAGTCGCGTCACCAGGTAGATGTCTCCGGTGCCGTCCTTCTTCCAAAGCTGGCCAATCTGAATTTTCGAGGCGCTCATAGAAGACCAATTTGACTGTAGAGTGCGCCGCCAAGCGTGTCAACTGCCTCCCGGGCAAGAGGTACGCACTCAGTACGCCGGAGCGTCGCCTTACTCCGCCCGACCACCCTGTTTTCCGGCCAAATGGTCTCCCTGCAGGCTCAACAGTGCCCGGTTCGGGCGGAATAGAAAACCTTCCGCGACCGTCTATCATCCTAGTAGCTATCGAAACGTTTGTGCAGGCTTATCCGGCGGTAGCGGGTGTATAATCACGGGTAGCCGGAGGGATACGATATGCAAGCCATTCTGCGACATACCCTGAAACTGGCACTCGCGAGCGCCTTCGCGGCTGGTTTAGCCTTCGCCGCCCCCCAGAGTCAGGATCCTCCACCCCCAGCCCAAGACCCGGCAAAGACTCCGCCACCTGCCCAACAGCCTGCGCCAGCACAGACGCAGCAACCCCAGCAACAGACCGGCTCCCAGCCAGTCCAGCAGAAAGACACCGTTACGCCCAAGAATTCCAAGGAAGATGTCGAGGCCATCGGCAACCGCAGTGTCGGCAAAGGCATTAATCTGTATTCCCTCGAGCGCGAAATCTCCCTCGGTAAAGGCTTGGCCCAGGAAGTCGAGCGTTCTTCCAAACTGATTGACGACCCGGTTGTCACCGAATACGTCAACAGGGTCGGCCAGAACCTCGTGCGCAATTCCGACGCCCGCGTTCCTTTCACCATCAAGGTCATTGATTCCGACGAAGTCAACGCCTTCGCGCTCCCCGGCGGCTTCTTCTACGTGAACAGCGGCCTGATCCTCCGCGCCCAGGAAGAATCCGAACTAGCTGGCGTCATGGCCCACGAAATCTCCCACGTCACTGCGCGCCACGGCACCAAGAACGCCACCAAGGGCGAACTAATGCAACTCGCCACCATCCCGCTGATTCTTCTTGGACCCGGCGGCTGGGCCGGCTACGGCCTCTATCAAGGCTTAAACCTCGCTATTCCCGTCACTTACCTGAAATTCAGCCGCGACGCCGAACGCGAAGCCGATTTCCTCGGTCTCCAATATATGTACAAGGCCGGCTACGATCCCAACTCCTACGTGACCTTCTTCGAGCGCATCCAGGCTGATGAGAAGCGCCGCCCGGGCACCATCCCCAAGGTCTTCTCCACGCATCCGCCCACGCCGGAGCGCATCGAAAATACCCAAAAGGAAATCGCGCGCATATTGCCGGCCAAGCAGGAATACATCGTTACCACTTCCGAATTCGATACCGTAAAGGCCCGCCTCCGCAACATCATGTTCTCGCGCAAGGTGAACGACAACGCTCCTGGCAAACCGACGCTGCGCACCAAGACCGAGCAGTCCAAAAAACAGCCCACGGGCAACGACCCCAACAGCGCGGACGACGATCGCCCAACGCTCAAGCGCCGCCCCGACTCGCAACCATAATCCTGTATTGACGGGGCTTCAGACCTTTTCCATTCCCTTAATCCGTCGGAACAGGACTAATGCGCCCAATCTTCTTCGTGAAGTGGCATTCTCCGGGCCGGTCACTGGAGAAGCTCACCTCTTCAGTATTGGGGAATCGACTCTTCTAACGCCCCCTGCAGCCTCGTCAACCTTTCGTTGATCCCAGCACGCCACGTCGGGAGGTCAACCGGCGCGTTTTCGATCGGCCGCTGGATTGTCGGGAGCAATATCCACAATGGTGATCACCGCTCCGTCAATTTTGTTTTCGATTGTCCGATACGGAAGAATCTTAAACTGGTAGTGCACACCCATCCGGTCCGTAAGCTCTTTTTCCATCGGCCGGAATTCCGACACCACGCGCAGCACCATCGCCTGTAAATCCGCGATCTCAATGGTTGGGTTGATGTTCGCAAGCGGCCGCCCGATGTCGCTGCCAATCAGTCCCAGAAACTTCTGCGCCTTGGGCGTGAAACGCCGGATGGTGAGGTCGCTGCCGATCATGATCACCGCGATATCGATGCTCGAAAGCAAATTGATCAGATCGTTGTTGATCTGAGTAATCTCCAGGTTGCGATTCCGCAACTCATCGTTGACAGTGGTCAGCTCTTCATTTGCGGACTGTAACTCTTCCTTGGCTGTCTCCATCTCCTCGTTGGTGCTTTGCAGTTCCTCGTTGCTCGAAAGGATCTCCTCGTTCGCGGACTGCAGTTCCTCATTCGTGGCTTCCTGCGTCTCGATCACGGATTGCAGATACTCTTTCGTGGCTGCCAACTCTTGTTCGAGTTTCGCCGTTCGCCGCAGCGCCGACTCGGTCTCTTCGCTGGGCCGTGCCCGGCGCGGCGCAGTTCCAGCTGCCGGCTCCGGCGGAGCCTCCTGGAAAACAATCATGAAGTACAGCTCTTTCAAATTTCCCAGCGTCACGGGAATGACGTCAAAATTCACCAATCGCGATGCTTCCGTCGCCGGCGCTTTTTCGCTGGTTCCGTCCCCGTTGTCATTCCTGATTTTCAGGTTCCGCTTGCCCACAACAACGCTTTCTTTCTTCGCCCGGCCGATCGCGTTTCGCAATTCCATGAGCAGCCCCTCACGGGCCATTTTCAGCAGGCTCAGGCTCGGCCGGCCCGGCGCCAGCTTCAAATAGCGGTTCACGTTTCCCCGCGTATGAATGATTTCCAGATCCTCGTTGATGAACACCGTTGCCGGAGCGTAATGCGTCAGCAGGCGCCGGTCGAATTCCTTTTGCGCTTCGGCATAGTTCCAGAAGGGCTCGGGATGTTTCGAGGGTAGTGCCAGCCCTTCCTCTTTGCCGCCTGCCTGGGAGTGGAGCGGAAAGGCCGCCGCTGGCGGCGCCGCCCCGCTTTTCTTTGAAAAGATCTTGTGCGTGCGGTCTTCCACCGCGAACACGCCGGCCGTCGAGCCCAGCCCTTCGGAGCTTCCCAGTAGCAGAAAACCATTGGCGCGCAAAGCATACTGAAACAGCGAAATCACTTTGTTCTGCAGAACTGGCTCGAGATAAATCAGCAGGTTCCGGCAGCAAATCAGGTCCATTCGCGAAAACGGCGGATCGCTCAGAACGTTGTGCTGTGCGAAGATGCACATGTCTCGAATCGTCTTGCTGACGCGATAGCCCCCTTCCGTTTTGGTAAAAAATCTCCGCAGCCGTTCCGGCGAGACGTCTCCTTGAACATTTTCCGGGTAAGTGCCATTGCGCGCCTTCGCCACGCTCGCTGCGCTCACGTCCGTTCCAAAGAACTGAATCGGGAATTGCGAAGCTCTCTCACCCAGGAATTCCAGCAGCGCCATCGCCACGGAATATGTTTCTTCTCCGGAAGCGCACCCCGGAGTCCAAATCCGGATACCTTGCTCCCTCCTCAGGTTTTTTTGAAGCACCGGAAAGACCATGGATTTCAAGGCCTCGAAAACGCGCGGTGTGCGGAAAAAGCTGGTCACGTTGATCAACATGTCCTGGTACAACGCTTTGATCTCCGCTGGTTTTTTCTGCGCGAACTTTGCGTATTGTTCGATATTGTCAATCCTGTGGACCACCATGCGGCGATGAATCCGGCGCAGGATCGTGCTCTTCCGGTAGTGCGTGAAGTCCACTCCGGTGGCCAAACGCAGGACCTGAAAAATCGCGTTCAGTCCCTTTTCGGGGATTGGCGCACCTTCGTCCGTGCCCGCCAAAATGCTGCGAGCTACGTAGGGATGGCGCGCGAGCCGCGCCAGTTCCCTGACGATTCCCCTTGGATCAAGCACGTAATCCACGCAGCCGGCGGCTACCGCGCTTCGCGGCATCCCGAAGTATTTGGCCGATCCCTCGTCTTGGGCGAAGGTCACGCCGCCATGCGCTTGGATCTCTCTCATTCCCAGCGTTCCGTCAGTGCCCGACCCGGACAAGATGACGCCGATCGCCCGGTTCCCCTTCTGTTCTGCCAGCGAACGCATGAAGAGGTCCACGGCCATGTGCGCGCCGCGCGACTCTTCGCGCGGACTGAGGTGCAGCGTGTGGTCGGAAATGGACATCGCCGCATTCGGCGGTATGACGTAAACGTGATTGGGCTTTATCGGCAGGCCATCGGATACTTCCGTCACGGTCATCGCAGTTTTCTTCGCCAGCAGCTCCGTCAGGATGCTGTGATGTTTCGGATCAAGATGCTGCACCAGCACGAAAGCCATTCCCGTGTCCGCCGGGAGGTAATTCAATAACTCCGTCAACGCTTCGATGCCGCCAGCGGAAGCTCCAATCGCCACAATCGTGGCGTCACGCTCCTGCCCGCGTGTCGGCGCATCCTGCATTTTCGGCGCGGCATCTTTTCGCCGGCTCTTATTCTTCGTCTCGGACTTCATGATTTTTCATGCGGCTTCATCGCTGAACGCACCTGCCTCGAGAAGTGTGCGGGAGCCAGCGCGGACGGAATGAGGAGAGAGAAGCGGACATAGCGCTTCCCTTTAGTTCAGTCCACCTGAAATGCAGCTCGCGCGTGATTCTAGTCCAATTCCATGACTTGCGACAGTCCCTGCCGGTCTAGAATCAAAGCACTTGCTGCCTGGAGTAACCCCGGGGCCATGCCCTTGATCTGCCCGGCAGAATACGTTGCATTGCACACCGTATCTTCAAGCGGCGGAGCTTTCTACCTTTCGTTGTGCTATCGTTGGTTGGAGCGCAGGCAGGCGAATTCGTAATTGATTTTGCAGCCCGCGGAGTTCCAGTCCATCGCCGCACAAGCCCGGTAAGGGCTCACTTTCGCTCATGCATGGAGGCCACTTGAACCGCGAAACCATGTTTGGACGCCGAACGCCGTCCACTTCCCTGCCGGCCCTGCTTGACCAGTTGCGCGCGCAACGCCACAGAATCGCGTCACTCTCCAGGGAAACCGGAACATTGCAATCGCGAGGGAAGAGTCTGCTCAAGGAATCCTATTTGGTGGCCGCACGTGTTGAGCAGTCCCGCGCCAGCTTGGCCAACGCGTTTCTTACAACCAGGTCCGCTTTGGCGGAACTTCGCCTCTCCCGCGCGCAGAATCAGGGAGGCACTCCGATCGCCAAGTCACACGGTCTCGCAGCCGAGCGCGTGTTCGCGGATCCGCCAGATTTGCTCGAAGCCCTCCAACAAGCCACCGAAATCCTCAAGATGGAGTTCTCCGACACCGAAGGCAGTGGCCGGGAAACACTTGTCAAGTGCGAGAAGGTCCTCCGGCGCAATTGCTCTCGCACCATTGAACTTCGGCTCTATTAAAAAACAATCTTCGTCACGGCACGGCGGAACCTGTCTCGACCTTGTCGGGAGCCGCACCAAAGGTACTGCGCTTCGTTCTCGTCACTTCCGGGACTTTCGCTCCTCCATCTCATCGAGTGACCGCGGCCAGTCTTCGCGCAGCAGCCGGCTCAGCGCGCGATCGGCAAGCAATTTTCCTCCTGTCTGGCAATGCGGGCAGTAGTTGGTTTCATTGGAGGCATACCGAATCCGCTGCACTTTCGTTCCGCACCGGGGGCACGGCTGTCCGTAGCGCCCATGCACCGCCATCCGGGGACGGAACGCCGTCACCTTTTCCGGAAACTTGTCGCCCGCCTCCGCACGGAGTTTTTCGGTCCAATGCGTCAGCGTCTCCCTCGTTGCCTCGTACAATCGGCCGATATCCTCCGGCTTCATCCTTTGAGTCAGCATTACCGGTGAGAGCCGCGCGTTGTGCAGAATTTCATCGGAGTAGGCGTTGCCGATTCCGCTGAATAAGTGGGGATCCGTCAGCGCGCGTTTCAAAGTGTGATTGGCGGAAGTCAATAGCGCGCCAAACTGTTCGCCATCCGCGGCGAGCACGTCAATCCCTCCCGGATCAAGCTCCGCCAGTTCCGCTTCCCCCGCCAAAACGTGCAGCGACGCCCGCTTCTTCGTCCCGGCCTCCGTAAGCGTGAGCGTCCCATTCTCAAAATAGAATGCCGCCGACACCCGCCTGCCATCTGGAATGACGCGTCCCTCTTTCCAGTGCAGTCGCCCCGCGATCATCAGGTGAAATACCAGCCAGAGATCGTTGTCGAACCCGATGGCAATCCGCTTCCCAATCCGCCTCAATCCCTTCACCCTGCGCCCGTGGCTCGCATCAAGAGGCGGCGTCGCCGTCCTCAATAAAAGCGGCCCCGCCACCAGCGCCCGCTCCAATACGCACCCCACAATCCGCCGCTCCAGCGCTTCGATATAGACCGTAATGTCCGGTAACTCCGGCATTTATCGACGCTTCTCCCTTTCTGCGACTCGCAAGAATCATATACATTTCTGCGCGGATTTTGGGGAGCAGGCCGCCTGTGAAGGGACACTCACAGAAAACGTGAGCACTTCCTCATTGAACTCAATTTGCCCTCTGGAGTGACTGTGGACTTTCTAGCAGGTAGCTTTCAGTAGCGAACTGCCGGCCCGGCCTTCCCGGTTGCGTTCGATGCTCAAAAGGAAGAACTTACCGATCGCCATCAGTCGCGACCTTGGTCCTTCTTCAATGCAAACGGAGAACAGTCTAGCGACAAGTGCTTCAATCCAGCGCCGGAGCTTCCTTGCGCTCTTGCCGGCGGCGCTGCAGATAGTGCATCGCAATGTTCAGATAAATGTTGCCGCACGGCGTCTCGATGCAAATCACCAGTGCTTCCGTGTCCGCGCTGCCCGCCAGCCCGTTTTCATCCATGTGAATTTCCGGCGGGAACACTTTGAAATGAAACCCCTGATCGTTCAGCAGCGTCACCGAATTTCCGATGACCATGTTCGCCATCTCGCAAACCGTTTCCTTCACCACTTGCTCGCTCGCCTCCACTTCCGTACCCGCGAGCACACTGGCCACTTTCACCGCCACTTCGGGCGACAAGTCGAGAATCACGCGCCCTTCAATGTCGCCCTTGATGGCGATCAGCGCCGCAACACCCTTCCGGCGGTACGCGTCTTCGTCCATTTCCAGGTCCACGATTTTCGTGGGCGCCTGCAGCGACTCCGCGAAAACCGCGTCCGCGGCGTTGATGAACGGCTGAATCAGTTCCATTCTCATGAGCGGTGCTCTCCGGCCAGCGCCACCGGCGCGCCCACGGCGTTGGGATCGTCGCTCAGCACGTACCGGAGAATTTCATACAACACTTCGGGCTTCACCGGTTTCTGTACGAAGTGCTTCGCGCCCTTCTGCAGGGCCGCCAGGATATTCTCCTGGTACCCCACAGACGAGACCATGACGATGCGCGCGTTAGCGTGCTGCCGCACGATGCGCTCCACCGCTTCGATCCCTTCCATCTGCGGCATGGTGATGTCCATGAGCACGATGTCCGGAGTAATCCGGTTGAATTCGGCGATGGCCGTCAAGCCATCTCCGGCCTCCCCGGCCACTTCGCCGCCAAACATCTCGATCATTTTGATGAGATTCTTGCGAGCGAAGACGGAATCGTCCACCACCAGGTAGCGAACCGGCTGATTGTCTTTCCGAAGTAGAGCGGCAAATTGTTTCATGGCCTTCTCCTTATCCCCGCACTCGCTTTCACGAGCGCGAGGAAGAAACGGGGGTCCTTTCGTTCTTGTCGTTCTTGTCGTTCTTGTCAAACTTCTCGTTCTTCTCGGCTTTTTCGGAGCCGCGTTCCACGCCGTAATTGCTAACGAGGTAGGCAGCGAGTCCATCGAGCGGAACAATTTTATTCGCGTAACCTTTGACGATCGCCGCGCGCGGCATCCCGCCGACGACGCAAGTGTCTTCGCTCTGCGCGATGGTCATTCCGCCGGCTGCTTTGATTGCGCCGAGCCCTTCTGAGCCATCGTCGCCCATACCGGTCATGATGATTCCGACGGAAGTGAGTCCAAATTCCTGTGCGACGGAATGAAATAAAACGTCGGCGGACGGCCGGTGACCGTTCACGGGCGGGCCGTCGGAAAGAATTACCATGTCGCCGCGCGGCATCCTTCGAACCATCATGTGGCGATTTCCGGGACAGATTAGAACGCGGCCGGCGAGCAGAAGATCACCGGAACGTGCTTCGTGAACTTCAAGAGCGCAACATTCATCGAGGCGCTTCGCAAACATTTCAGTGAAACCTTCGGGCATGTGCTGCACGATCAAAATTGTGGAGGGAAAGTCCGCGGGAATTTGCGACAAGACAAATTGCAACGCGTTTGGACCGCCGGTGGAAATTCCGATGGTGATGACGCGGCGCGGAGGGAGCGTGGCGCGAGTTCCTTTTTTCGGCGCGGGGGTCTCCTGGATGATGGCCGGGGGCAGCTTGCGGCCCGTGGCGCGCTTCGCGACTTTGATTTTGGCGATTAATTGATCGGCAATATCGTCGAGGTGGCCGACAGCGGCGTCTTTTGGTTTTGCAAGAAAATCGACCGCGCCCATCGCGAGGGCTTTGAGCGTGGCGTAGCCGCCCTCTTTCGAATGAGTACTGAAGAGAATGACCGGCAAGGGAGCGCGGCGCATGATGAGGCGCAACGTCTCCATGCCGTCCATGCGAGGCATCTCGAGATCGAGGGTGACGACATCGGGGTCGAGCTCTTCAATTTTCTTCAAGGCAAAGGCGCCGTCCATGGCTGTGCCAACCACTTCGATGGAAGAGTCGCGCGCAAGAATCGCGGGGATCAGTTTCCGCATGAGCGCGGAATCGTCGACGACGAGAACTCGGATGCGCTCGCTCATGCGATGGCTCCGAGCGGCGTCGCACGCGCGAGTCGCGAAAGGACTGCAGGAACATTGAGGATGAGGACGACGGTACCGTCACCGAGAATGGAAGCGCCGCTGACCAGATCGCTGGAAACGATTTCGGTGGGCAGCGCCTTGATCACCAATTCTTCTTCGCCGACCAGGCTATCCACGAGGAGACCGAAGCGCCTTTCGGCGGCGCCGATGACGATGACAAAATGCTTCTTCCGGACGGGCTGGGTGTCAATGCTGTGGAGGCGACTGAGATGATCGAGGCGAACGAGAGTAAGGATTTGCTCACGAAGGCGCAGCACTTCGCGCTGGTCCACGCGGTGAATTTCGGGATCGCTGATACGCGTGATTTCCACGACCGAGGAGAGCGGCACGGCGAAAAGGCGCCCGCCAACGCGGAATAGCAAGGTCTGAATACTCGCAAGTGTGAGCGGCGCGCGCAGCTGAATTGTTGTGCCGCGGCCCTTCTGCGAAGAAACCTGAACGGTTCCCTTAAGACGGTCGAGGACGGTTCGAACGACGTCCATGCCGATTCCGCGGCCAGAAACTTCGGTTACCGCGGAAGCGGTGCTGAATCCGGATTCAAAAATAAGATTGAGGGTCTCCTGATCGGAGAGGCGCTTGGCTTCTTCGGCTTTCAAGACGCCCTTTTCGACGGCGCGTGCGCGAAGCTGGACAGGATCGATGCCGCGGCCGTCGTCACGAACTTCAATGACCACCTGGGTGCCCTGGTGATAAGCGTTGAGATAGACGGTACCGCGCGCGGGTTTGGCGGCAGTCAAACGCTCGTCGGCAGGTTCGATGCCGTGGTCAACCGCGTTGCGGACCAGATGCATGAGTGGTTCAGAAAGAGCATCGAGAATGCCTTTGTCAAGATCGGTGTTCTGCCCGGAGAGTTCCAGCGCTACATCCTTGCCGCACTGCTTGGCAACATCGCGGACAACGCGTGGGAAGCGGCGGAAGAGCTGTTCGACGGGAACCATGCGAATTTTCAAGACGCACTTGTGAAGTTCATCGAGGATTCGCGCCTGAAATGCCATGGCATCGGCAAGCTTGGCGCGCAAAGGATCGCGAGCGTGTTTCTGGTCAAACTCGGTGAGGGTGCGATTGAGCATGGACTTGCCAATGATCAATTCGCCGACAAGATTCATGACCGCGTCAATTCTAGTGGCCTCCACGCGAAGGGTACTTTCGGCTACGGCAGCGACGGCAGAACCAGCGGCAGCCGGAACGTTTGCAGAAGCGCCATCGGCAAGGTCGGCTGCGCTGGCGACAAGTTTGGCGGCCTGGGCTTCCAGCAAATCGCCGAGCAATTCGTGTTCGGGCGTCTCTGCCGTGGCGGCCCGTTCAAGTCGAACATCAGAAACAATCGAAGGAATGCGGCAGCGCTGGAGAAGCCTTACTTCCCCCTGGGAACTCGCGAGAGCGGCCTCGACGATTTCGACAGTAGCGGCGGCGACATTATCTTCCGGACGCAGGGCGATGACGGTGCCGCTGCCGTGAAGGACGTTTCGAATGAGCTGGAAGGCCGCGGCGCGCATCAGGCTATTGGGATCGATGCGAAGAGCGACGTTATAGACAGTCTCGCCGCGATGCACGGCCTCCGAAATCATGAGTTGCTCGTATTCGGTCCAGGCAAAGTGGGCGGGCAATTGAGTCGCCACAGCGCCAGCGCTGCCGGAAGAGGCGGGCCCCTCCAGCAATTTGCGAATCATGGCATGGAGCGCTTCAACAGAAGGCGGTTCCTTGCGACGCTGGTAGGAAGTGAGCATCGCGCCAAAACTGTCGGCAGCGGTGAGAACCAGTTCGGCCAGCTCGGAGCCGCGAGCTTGCGCCACCTGCGGTGTGAGTACGTCTTCCAATTCGTGGGCGAGCTCACTCAGCTTGTTAAAACCGCAGGCTGCGGAATCACCCTTCAAGGTGTGGACAGCGCGGCGGACACGACGAATGACTTCCTCATCAGCCGGGCGGGACTCGAGCTCGAGCCCGGCTTCATTGAGCGATTGGAGCAGTTCGTTAGCGCTCTCGAAGAAGAGAGCGCGCAACTCGCCGCCGCGATCCTCGGGAGGACGACTCACGTGGTTGCCTCGTTGCGCTGGTAAGCGGTGCCGTTGTTCTCATGAACCATACGGAATTTCTGGGTTAGTCCAAACAGGCTTTCCGCATGCCCTACAAAGAGGTAGCCAGCAGGATTCAAGCAATGCCAGAACTTTTCAATCAAGCGCTTTTGCTCGGCTTCGTCAAAATAGATCATGACGTTGCGGCAAAGGATAATGTCGTTTCGGCGAGGCAAGAATTCAGTTTTCAGGTTATGAAAGTCAAACTGGACGAGGTCTTTCAGTTGCGGCTTGACGACATATTTATCGCCAGACTTTTCAAAATAGCGCAGGCGAGTGGTGTAATCCACGGGTTCCATCTGCTGCTCGGTGTAGAGGCCTTCCTGACCGGTGCGAAGACTGGCGTAGCTGATGTCCGAGGCCACAATTTCCACTTTCCAAGGAGGAGGAATAAGCGGCTTCGGCGACGGCATCACAAACGGAAGCGGATTGCGAAGGTAGTAGTAAGCGAGCGCATCGCAGATCAGAATGGCGACGGTGTAAGGCTCCTGCCCGGCAGAACAACCAGCGCTCCAGACACGGACGCTGTAATCGCGGCGTTCCTGCTTGCGGCGCAGTATTTCCTCGAGAACTGATTTTTGAAGGAGATCGAGCTGCGGGCGATTGCGAAAGAAGCTGGTTTCGTTGACGGTCAGATTCTCAAGAAGGAGCGCGAGTTCGGCGCGGCCTTCCCTGCTGGTTAGCAAGCGATAATAGGCATAGAAAGAGTCAAGCTGGCAGGCTTTCAGACGGCGCTGTAGACGGTCTTTGAGGAAGTGAGAGCGGCGTTCATCGAAAAACATGCCGCATTCCTGATAGACCAACGTCTGGAGGAGCTTGAGCTCTGCTTCGGTGAGTTGGACCTGGGCAGTAATCGTTCCCATTTGTTTTCGTGAAGCGGACCCGTAGTCCGGTGCGACAGTCGAAGCCGGAAAAAACGTTACCTTGCGGTAGCGACGGGTTCCGCGGCCTCCTCGAGTCTTTTGTACTCCGGACGATGCAGGAGTTTGGAAATGTCCAGCAGAATGATGAGACGTCCCTTGAGTTTGCCTACACCGGTGACGTAACCGGATTCTCCTTCGGCAAAAACACTGCCCGGGGCTTCGATTTCGGAGGGCGGGATCTTGAGCACTTCCGAAGCCGCGTTGACGATAAGACCAATCAGTTTGTTGTCCAGCTCAACGACCAGAATGCGGTTCTTCTTGTCCGGCTGAATCTCGGTCTGGCCGAAACGCTTGCGGAGATCCATGACAGGAATGATCTTGCCGCGGAGATTGATGACGCCTTCGATCAGATCGGGGGCGCTGGGAACCGCAGTGATCTCCGGAACGCGCACAATCTCGCGCACCGCCGCGATGCGAACGCCGTATGTTTCATTGCCGATACGAAAACCGACGACTTGAAGTTCTTTTTCCATCGAGAGTTCTCCCGCCCTCTAGGAACGAGACATCCCCGCGTATTCGAGTTCTTGTTCGCGCCCCGACAGCGAACTGCGGCGATTGGTGCCATAGGATTCGCCGCGGCGTGATTGCTTCTGGCTGGAGCGGTCAAGAACAAATTTGTCCATGCTGTCCAGCAAATTGCGGGAAAGCTTAAGCATCTGCTCCGCGGCGGCGGAAAGCTCGGTGGAACTGGAAGCGGATTGCTGCACAAGTTCGCGCATCTTGTCCATGGCGCGAACAACAGCCTGGGCGCCGGAAGCCTGCTCCTCGACTGCGGAATTGATTTCCTGGGTGATTTCGGTGAGGCGGCTGGTGGCCTTGGCGATTTGCGAAGAACCGACGGACTGTTCGTTAGTGGCTGCGCCGATTTCCTGGGAGAACTTGTAGACTTCGGTGACGACGTTGGAAATCTTGTGCAGAGCGGAACCCAGATCGTTGCCGAGGGTGAGACCTTCCTCGACGATGCGGGTGCTGCGCTCCATGTTTTCGACGGCCTGGCGAGCTTCGCGCTGGATGCTCTGAATCAGGTCGGCAATTTCCTTCGTGGATTGCGTGGACTTTTCGGCCAGCTTGCGAACTTCGTCGGCGACGACGGCAAAACCGAGGCCGTGCTCACCGGCGCGGGCCGCTTCGATGGCCGCGTTGAGCGCAAGGAGGTTGGTCTGTTCGGCCAAATCGTCGATCACTTCGATGATCTTGCCGATATCGTCGGCGCGATGGCCGAGGATATTGATGATTTCCGCGGACGACTGAATCGCCTGATTCGTGCGGTTGAGACCGTCGGTGGCCTTTTCCATAGTCTGAATACCGGTGACAACTTCTTCGCGCGATCGGTTGGCGATGTCGAGCAAAACCTTGGCGGTATCGGCAACGCGCTGAATGGAAGTGACCATCTGATCGATGGAAGCGGAAGTTTCCGCTACGCTGGAAGCCTGGACCTGGGTGTTCTTGACGACGTTTTGCACGTTGATACTCATCTCGTGCATGGTGCTGGTGACTTCTTCGATGGCGGAAGAGGCCTGGACGCTGACCTTGGCGGATTCATCGGCGGCGCCGGCAACTTGGTTGGAGCCGGCAGAAACCTGGCCGGCGGAATCTCGGGTCGTACGTACCAGTTCCTGCAAGCCGTGCGACATGCGCAGAAAGGCATTGCCGAGAGTGTCGCGCTTGGAGCGCGGGACGACTTCCACGGTGAGGTCGCCTTCGGCGACGGCCATGGAAACACTGGCCATTTCCTTGAGGTAAGCGACCATGTTGTTGAAAGTGGTGGCTAGAGCGCCGATTTCGTCGTTGCGGTGAATATCAATGTTCTGGTCTAGGTCGCCAGAGTCACCGATTTCGCGGGCAACCGTGATGAGGTGCGTCAATGGTTCAGTGATCGATTTAGCGGTCAAGAAGGCGATGATTCCGCCAGCGAGGAGAGCAAGAAGTGTGCCGCCTACCGTGACCCAGGTGCTGACGGTACTGGCGCGGTCCGCGGACTTTGTGGTTTCGTCCTGAAACCTAGTGATCTCGTCCCTGCTTTGATCCAGGACGACAGATGATTTTGTAAGCCAGGAAGAAGGGTCTTTCTGGAGATAGAAAATCTGCAAATCGGAGACCGTAGCATCACCGGAATCCACCTGATGACGCTTGGCAATGAGCGGTTTGGCAAAATTGTCGGCCCAGCTTGCTTCGGTGCTCTCGACCTTGGTCAGGGCGGAGCGAACGGCGTCGGTGGAGGTGTTCGACTCGCCGCGCTTAATTTCGTCGACAATGTCTGTCAAACCTTTGTTCACTTTTTCCTCATCGCGGGGATCGCCGCTGAGAAGGAAATTATTCATGTTGAGGCGATTCAGCATGATCAGGTAGCGCACAGATTCGATCGTGCGAACTCCATAGAGGGCCATGGCCGCGTCGTTGCGGGCCGAGCGCTCCTTGATTCCTGCAAAGATATTCACTATGAACAAAATCAGCAGGCCGCCTAGAACGAGGCCGAACCCGCCGTAGAGTTTTTTCCCGATCGTCATTGCAAAATGCCTCCGCTCACCTGGGCGGCGCAGCTTCAAGAGGGCTGCTTCCGCCGAACAACGCTTCCTCAGCTGTTTCTCTTAGTTGGCATGAAATTCGAATTCAACGACCTGAGTGGTCTCTTCAGGAGCCGCCGCGAACTTCCATTCCTTCACGGCATCCTGGCAAGCCTGTACGAGCAAAGGGTGTCCCCCGACAACGCGCGTGCTTTTGACACGACCGTCCGGCGTGATGACGACTTCAATTTTGACCTTGCCGGCAACGTTCATGCGTTTTGCAAGTTCAGGATAGAGAGGCGTCGTTCTGGTTTTAACCTTGCGCTTCGATTCGTCCGTCGAACCCGACTGCGCAAATCCGGAAGCGCTCGAAAAAACGAACGCTGCGGTAGTAAGCACAGCCCACTTCTTCCACCGGCTAGTTCTCATCGACACAACTCCTCATAGGATTGGAAGATGCCCCGCATAGGAGAAGGCACGCGGGGTGCCATGGCAGAGCTGCAAGCAAACAATGCCGTGGAATGCCGGCGAGACGCGGTAAGTGTTGGAAGAAGAGCAGGTTATGGAAGAATTGGAAACAGGAGATGGTTGGAGATTAAAACACGATTTGTCTCAGAGAGCCGGGACTCGGAGGGCTGTGGTCTCAGGCTGAGACGGAGAGAGAATCGGAACAGCAGCTCGTGTAGGCGATTTCGCCACAGCATGCCGACAGGCAATTGACTCACATTGAGACTCCCCGGTAGGGTGGAGGAGGAGGAGCGGCTCGCAAGTTGAGACGCTGGGCGATTCCCTCTCATCAATGCGCAAAATAAAGACAGAACCGTTGGCTGTGCCGACCACCAAACGCGGGAGGGCGGAGTTGCACGAGGGGTTGTCGAAGAACGCGGAAGAGTTGATGGAACTGGCGGTTGAAGCGGCGCAGTCGCGGCACCTGCCGGATTTTCTGGCACAGTATGCATTGCGTGCGACGCGAATGCTGGATGCGCTTTGGGGAGGTGTGGCCGTTCACGGCGGGCACGACGCGGAACTTCACACCATGCCGGGCGGGGCGGCAACTGCGGAGGCAGTGGGGAGCTGGCTGATTTCATGCGCGAGAGAGAGCCGGAACGACGTGGAGATCCTCGCGATACCAAAAGAGAAAGCGGCTAGTTTGACCTTTACAGAAGGGCCGGTCGCGGTGGTCTTCGTACGGATTGCCGCGAGCGACAACGAAAGGCTGGGGACGCTGTGCCTGATCCGGAACCGAAAGACCCTGAGCGAGGATGAGAAGAGATTACTGCATGCGCTGGCCAGCCACGCCGCGCTTTCGCTGGAGAATTTCCGGAGATTCTCACAACTGGAGCGTTCGAAACGGCAATGGGTAGAAGACATCGACGCGATCAGCGATTACATCGTGGTGCATGACCGGGCCTGGAATATCGTGCGAACGAACCGGTCGTTGGCGTCACACCTGGGAGTGCCACCCGTGGCGCTGGTGGGGGAGGCGATGAGCAGTTTGCGGCAGATTGCCGAGACGGGGAGCGATCTGCCTTGTCCATTCTGCCGGGATACGCAGCGAGCGAAAGAAGAGTACGTGGCCGCCTCGGTGGAGAGGATTTTTCTGGTTTCGACATCGCGAACGCCGGGCGTTTCAGATGACGATACGCGGACAATCCATGTGCTGAAAGACATTACCGACCGGCGCGAGGCGGAGCGGCGGTATCGGGAGTTGTTTGACAGCATTCAGGAGGGATTGTTTTTCGCTACGCCGGACGGAAGATTTCTGGATGTCAATGATGCCATGGTGCGGATGCTGGGGTACGGGTCGCGGGAGGAACTGTTGAGAGCGGACGTCAGCCCGCACCTTTATCCAGCGCCTGAGGCGCGGGATAAGTTTCTGCGGACGCTTACAGAGAGAGGCGTGTTGAGGAATTACGAAGAGACTCTGCGGCGGAAAGACGGGACGTTGCTACACACGCTGCAAAACATTACCGCGGTACGCGATGCGCGCGGGCGAATCGCGCAGATTCGCGGGCTGATGCTGGACGTTACGGAACAGAAGACGTTTCAATCGCAATTGCAACGCGAACGGGACTTCAATCAGAAGATTCTGAACACGACGCAGAGCATGATTCTGGTGCTGGATACGGCGGGGCTGATCAGTTACGCGAACCGGCGGTGCTATGAAGCGGGCTACCAGGAAGGCGAATTGATCGGGCACCGGCTGGTGGAGTGGGTAGAGGCTTCGCACCGGGAAGACTTCGACGCGGCACTGGGAACGACGGCGCACGGGCAGCAGGTGGAAAACCTGGAGTTGCGAGTGCGACGGGGCGATGGGTCGATGGGATACTTTTCGATCAGCCTGAGCCCGATGCGAGACGAGCAGAACATTGTGAACAGCGTGGTGGTGGTGATGACGGACATCACGGACGCGGCGCTGCTGCAGGCGAAACTGGCGCACAGCGAAAAGATGGCAACAATCGGGCGGCTGGTTTCGGGCGTGGCGCATGAGGTGAACAACCCGCTGGCGGCGATTCTGGGATTTACGGACTTGCTGCTTGAGAATCCGGAAGTGCCGGGCTCCGCGCGGGAGGACTTGCAGATTATTCTGCAGGAGACACAGCGGACGAAAGACATTGTGCAGGATTTGCTCAGTTTCGCTCGGCAGAGGCCAGTGCAGCGCGAACCGGTGCAGGTCAATAGTGTTTTGCGGCAGACGATCAAGCTGCGAAGTTATGATTTCGCGAGCCATGGAGTGGAAGTGGTGGAGGATTTTGAGGAGACACTGTCAGCGGCGTTGGGCGATTCACAGCAACTGCAGCAAGTTTTTCTGAATATTCTGAACAATGCTTACGATGCGGTGCAGGATGCGGGACAGCGCGGTCGGATAAAGATTCACACGCGGCGGCAGGCGGAGATGATCGAGGTGGCGATCACCGACAACGGAACGGGGATTAGCGATCCGCAGCGAATTTTTGATCCTTTCTACACCACCAAACAGGTGGGCAAGGGCACGGGACTGGGCTTGAGCATTTGTTATGGAATTGTGCGGGCGCATGGCGGGGAAATTCAGTGCTGGAACAATGAAGCGGGTGCCGGGAGCACGTTCGTGGTGCGGATTCCAGTGGCGACCGAGGCGGCTCTTGCGGCTGCGGCTACAAAAGAAGCGGCGCGATGAAAGTGCAGGAGACGCAACAGGCGTTATGGACCGGAGGACCGATTCTGCTTATTGAAGATGAACCGTCGGTAAGCGCATTCTTGAGGGCGGCGCTGGAACGCAAGGGGTACGCAGTGGAGAATGCTTCGTCAGGCGCGGAAGGATTGCAGCGGCTTTCGAATGGGCGGTACGCGGGGGTGATTTCCGACATTCGCATGCCGGGAGCCGTGAACGGAGCTGAAGTGCACGGGTGGATTCAGAAGAACCTGCCGGAATTGAAGTCGCGCATCATTTTGATCAGCGGGGACACGGCAAACAGCGATACACAGGCCTTCCTGGCGCAAAGCGGGACACCGTGCATTGAGAAACCTTTTCGCGTGCAACAATTGATATCTATGGTGGAGAAGACGTTCGGGAAACCATGAGCGACGAGATGAAAACACGACTGCTGGTGGTGGATGACGAACAGAGCATCCGGCGCCTGTGCATGACCATCGGAAACACCCTTGGATACGTCTGCGCGGAAGCAGAAAGCGCGGAGGCGGCGCTGGCGCGAGTGGAATCAGATGCGCCGGATCTGCTTCTTACCGACTTGAAACTGCCAAACATGTCCGGGGTCGACTTGCTGAAGCAGACCAAACAGCTCCTCCCGCACACGGAAGTTGCGATCATGACCGGACACGGCTCGATCGAATCTGCGGTGGATGCGATGAAGTTGGGGGCCTACGACTACATCGAAAAGCCGTTTCGCGTGGAGAAGATGCGGTTGCTGCTGCAGCGCATGGCGGAAAAGGTGCGGTTGGTCACGGAAAATGAATTTTTGCGCGAGCGTGTTACAACCGAAGAAAACCTGGACGGCATCATCGGCAGCTCCGCAAATATTCAGGACGTCCTGCGCATGATTTCCCGGCTGAAAGACACCCGGACGCCGGTGCTCATTTCCGGCGAGAGCGGCACGGGAAAGGAGCTGGCGGCTCGTGCAATCCACTTCCGGGGAGCCATGGCAAAGACGCCGTTCATCGCAGTCGATTGCGGCTCACTGGTGCCCACGCTCATGGAGAGCGAGCTCTTCGGGTACGAGAAGGGCGCGTTTACCGGAGCAACAAAATCAAAAGCGGGACTTTTTCAAGCGGCGGATGGCGGGACCATCTTCCTGGATGAGATCGGGGAACTGCCTCAGGAAATGCAGGCGAAATTACTTCGCGTCTTGCAGGAAAAAGAGGTCCGGCCCGTAGGCAGCAATGAGAAGGTGAATGTGGATGTTCGCGTGATTGCGGCGACGAACCGCGACCTGGAAGCGGCTTATCGAGCCGGAACGTTCCGCAAAGACTTGTATTTTCGTTTGAACGTGGTGACGGTACACCTCCCTTCCCTGCGGGATCGCCGTTCGGATATCCCCGTGCTGGTGCATCATTTCCTGGACCGCTACGCAAAGGGCTCGCACATCCAGGTTACGGCAGCGGCGATGAAGAGTCTGCTGCACTACGACTGGCCGGGAAACGTGCGCGAGCTGGAAAATTGCATCGCGCGGGCCGTGACACTGGGTGATGGAAAAACGATCGACGTTGCGGATCTGCCACCTGCCATTCGGAGCGAACAAACCGAGTCGGGGATCACGACTTCCGCGGGCGCCCCGAATTTGTCGACCACAGCATTGGCGGAGATGGAACGCATGACGATTCTACGGGTCTTCGAGCAAGCGAACGGCGACAAGGCGCTAGCGGGCAAGATGTTGGGAATCAGCCGGGCGACGTTGTATCGAAAATTGAAGCGTTACAATATAGCTGTAAAGGGTGAATCGGCGGAGAGTGGAGAAGACCCACAAGTGGCACCGCAATAGCGAGAATCGTCTCAAGCGTAATCCCAAGGCAACCGCAGATAAGTCACGCACTGAGACAAAACCGTTTCACGGTGAGACGGTTGAGCCAACAACACATCGCGAGAAAATACTAAGCCTAACTATTTCTGTTACTTGCAGAGGCCTCACGTTTGTAGTCCTTTGGCGTACAGCGTGCATCTCTGCCTTCGGAAGTTTGCGTCTCGCTTGGTGAGCCGTGTGTCTCGCCACGGGAGCGCGGGCGAATCCTGACCGGTAGGGCGAGAGGCTACGTGGGAAAGTCCGGCGGGCTGGCACTCATAGCGAAAGAGCAAGGCTGCGCGGAGCAGTTGGCACGGTTCTTTCCGCAAGCAAGACCGGTTCGCATACCAGTGCAAGTCACCGCTTCTCGCGGAGGTAGAACCCGCCTTCGCGAAGCAGCGATCGTGGAGTACGGCGGCCCGGAGCACGCTATTTTTGTTACTGCATTGCCGCTGGAGTTTGACGAGCGATTGCAGATCGAGGCAGATGGTGCAGGACGGCCGGCGGAAGCAAGCGTCGTCGGCGTGCAATATCACGAAGGACGCAAAGCGGTGGCCGTCCGATTCTTGCAGGGCCCCTGCGACTGGGTGGTGACACAGCCGTGAACAAGACAATGACAACACCGAATATCCCGGCTCCGGCTAGAACGGATAGCCCGCGGCAAGCGCAGTGGAAGGAAGCGCGTTCGGTGTTTCCGATCTATCTGGCGCTCGCCAAGCAGCTGGAAATCGAAATTCCATTTCCGCAAGCAAAGCGAAATCTCCCGGAGAAGCCGGACCTGGAGACCTTCAGCCAGGTGCACGAGTGGCTGGATTCGATGGACCAGCAGGTGCTGGTGCATCAACTCCGTCATCTCTTGCAGATGACCACGTTGAATGCCAGCGAGACGGGTCTGCGCGCGCTAATTCAACGTCACCTGCGCAAAGCAAAGAAAAGCAATGTGGATCGCGACAAGATCGACTTCCTGCTGGTGCAATACTTCGCGCTGTGCGCGCCAGCAAAAATCTATCACAAGCAGATCGAGCTGGTGGATGTCGCCCAGGTAATGCAGCCGGTGCTGGGAGATGTGGATCCGGCTCCGCTCGCCTGGTGCGCTCCGCTGGAACAGATGATCGAATCGCTGGGAGCGTTCCGCAGTCTGCGGGAAATCCTCAAGACGAATTTCATCGAGCAGGGTCGCAAAGTGAAAGAAACTGCCGGCGGGATGTTTTACGATCCGGCGGCCTTGATCGCCTTCATCCGATTTAATTTTCTGCTGCGGCGCACGCTGATCGAGTTGATGCATGCAGACTTGATCACCATTCGTACTGGACTGGGCCAGCTACAGACCGCAGGCGTTCGCGTCATCGACTGCCATCACGCCGGGTTATCGTCGGCAGAACCGCTCGCAAAGATTTCTACAATGGCCGACGAATGGAAACAGCCATTTCAGAAGGAATATACCGAAAGAACGGTGAGTCAGGCGTTCGACAAATTGCTCGGGCTGCGCACGGACATGGAGCGCGCGGTCGAGAAGGCCCTCGGCAAGCCAACGGACAATGCATCTCCGCCGGCGGGAACCTTGGGCACAAGGACTGTCGCAGCGGCAAAGAAGTCCGCCGTCGAATCCAATTCTAGCGGCTCCAAAACAAAGGCGAAGCCGGCTTTGGCTACGACGGATGACGCCGTCGTACTGGATTTTGAAAACTGCATGGAGCAAATCTGGGAACAATTGATTGCCACGCCGCCCTCCCGCGGAAGGTCCATGACTACCGTCAAGATCGGCGGCGCGCGAATTCTGCTGTCGTCCTGGGAAGTGACAGCATTCGTCAGTGAGGACGGGCCATCGGCGGAGGATTTGCGGCGAGCCGTCGTCGCGCGCGTACTGGTTACGGCCGCGATGGAATCCGCGAAGGAAACAGGCAACGCAACGTCGCTCGACCGGGCAATGAACATCGCGCGCGTCGAGGTAACCCGGTTGCAGGAACGAGTGGATGTGGCCAAGCAAACGAAAGATACGGAAGCAGCCGTAAATCTCGGGATCAGCACGAAGCGTTTGCTTTCAGCGCTGGACGAAGCCGAAAAGCTGTAGCGGACGCCGAATGGTCCGGCGAGACCGGGTAGAAACATCAGGGAGCTGAGTTTCCTTGCGACACGCCAACGTAGTCATCCTGACCGACGAAACGGAATTTGGCCGGCTGCTGACGGCTTGCTGGCAAGCGGAGCGCCAGGCCCCGAACATTACCGTCCTGAACAGTGACTCGTGGCGTGAACAAGATGCTGCACCGGCGCATGACTTGATTGTCGTGGGACCCGTGGGCGAGGGAAAAATTACCAATGTGTTGCGGTCTCTCGATCCAGCGACCGCAGTGATTCTTTGTGTTCCCGCAGATTCCCAGGAATTCGGGCAGTTGCGCAGCAAGTATCCAAGGCTGGTGCACATCCCGCTTCGCGAAGACTGGGCGCAAACACTGTTGCTGGTGGCAGGCGAATCGTTGCGCCGAGCCAAAGCCTTGCAGATCGCGCGGCAGGCAGAACGCAATGCGGCCCGGAATGAGAACCACGCCACATTGGGACGCTACATGCTGGAGATGAAGCACAGCGTAAATAATGCGCTGACTTCCGTGCTGGGAAATGCGGAATTGCTCCTGCTGGAGCCTGGGCAGCTTTCGGCGCAGTCACTAGCGCAGATCAAGACCATGCACAGCATGGCATTGAGAATCAACGAGGTGATGCAGCGTTTCTCATCGCTTGCGAGCGAGATGCAGGAAGCTGAGAATGCATCTCAAGCTGAGACGGAAGAGACTGTAGCGCCAACCTCGCGGCGCCGCTGAGGTCCTGCGATACCTCCGTAGCCTACTCATTCATAACCATTTAACTTGACACGACACATAGACGCAGGGAATCGAAAAGCTGGCCGCTGACGTGCACCTCTGCTCTGTGGACAAGTACGGAGAAAGCACGGCTGTGCACAAAAAAGTTCTGATCGTGGACGACTCGCCAGCTGAGGTCAAGCTGATGCAGAGCTTGCTGGAAAAAGAAGGCTATTGGCCGATCGCGTTGCACGATCCCAGGCGGGTCGAGGAAACCATCACGAACGAACGGCCCAGCGTGATCCTGCTGGACGTAGTGATGCCCGACCGCAACGGATTTCAAGTTTGCCGCGATCTGAAGGGCAACGCCCAGTTCAACATGATTCCTGTGATCCTGGTGACCTCCAAAGACACGGCGAGCGACAAGTATTGGGGACAGCAGCAAGGCGCGGATGGGTACGTGACGAAGCCTTTTACGCGGGAAGACCTGCTTCGTGCGGTGCGGCGGTTCGCATGAGCGTTCGGGAGCAAGAAAACAGGCGATGAGCGAAGATTTTCATCTTGAACCCCTTCCCGCAGACGCCGATACCGGCGATCTGCTCGAAGCCCTTGGCCCGATCGAAGAGCGGCCACCGGATTCGCAGTATTGCGTGTTCCGCAGTGGACGCGAGCGATTTTGCCTGCCGGTTCTGGACGTCGAAGAAGTGCTGGATTGGCCGTTGCTGACGAAGCTCCCGCTTGGCCCGCCATATCTGGTCGGAATTTTCAATCTGCGCGGAGCCATCGTGCCGCTGATCGACATTGCCATTACGGAAGGCCGCCGGCCAGGGTTACTGCCAAAGCACGTCGTGGTCGCCTCCCTGCGCAGCGAGAGCCATCACGAAGACATTCGCATTGGAATCGCGTCCGACGAAGTCATCGGAACGTATTCAGTGAACGCCGAGGATTTGCTCGAGCAAGCGCCGGAAAACGTGCCGCATTGCATCGGAATGTTGCGGCATGACGACCGCCTGGCGCTGGTGATTGATTTACGCCGGCTGCTCGAGGTTTTTCCGGGGCCCAGTATTTGAGATTTGTGGAGGCGACGCCGAAGGATGGCGCGGGCTCCGCGGAAGAGATTTGGAGGATGGCATGAAATCGCGACTGAGTTCCACAATCTGGACACTGGTCCTGCTGAACGCGCTAGCCGGATGTTTCGTTCTCTGGCTGGCATTCAACGCAGGGAAAAAGGCAGGTGAGGCTTCCTTTTTCGACTTCGCCTCTCCAGCCGGGGGGAGCGTCCTCTTCGCCATCGTACTCTCGGTGGTCATTTGGGGAATTCTCGCGTGGCGCTTCGGGGCAATGTTGGCTCCAGTGCAAGCGCTCGCGGAATTCTCCGAACGGCTCGCGGCGGGCGATCCACGGGCTCGCGCGGAAGTCCAGTCCAATGACGAACTGGGCTACATTGCGGAAAATCTGAACCGCGCCGTTGCCAAAGTGTCCAAAGCGACGAGCAATCAGGACGCCAACGACGCGCTGCAGCGCAGCATCACGGAACTGCTGAGCGTCATCAACCAGGTCGCGCGCGGCGATTTGTCGCAACGCGGCAAAGTGACCAACGACGCGCTTGGCAACGTCACGGATTCGATCAACTACATGCTCGACAACTTCACGAAAGTTCTCGAGCGCGTACGCAAGGCGGCCATGGAAGTGACCGCGTGCTCGAACAACATTCTGGTGGCCGCCGATGAAATGCAGGCCGGCGCAACACAGCAGGATCAAGAAATCACAAATACGTCGAGCGCCGTCGAAGAGCTGACGGTCTCCATGAAGCAGGTATCGAACAACGCCGAAGCGAGCGCCGAGGCAGCACGCCGCGCGCTGGACGCCGCCGAACAGGGCAACCGCGCCGTCCGCGACACGCTCGAAGGCATGCAGCGCATTCGCGCATCCGTGCAGGCTACCGCCAAGAAAATCAAGTCGCTTGGTGACCGTTCGCTGGAAATCTCGGAAATCATCAACGTGATCAACGACATCACGGAACAGACAAACTTGCTGGCGTTGAACGCGGCCATCGAGGCAGCACGCGCGGGCGAGGCTGGACGAGGATTCGCAGTCGTTGCCGACGAAGTTCGCAAACTGGCCGAACACAGCCGTAGCGCGACGAAGGACATCGCGGCACTCATCAAGGCGATTCAGGCGGAGACGAACGAAGCCGTGGTTGTCATGGAGGAAGGCACGAAGGAAGTCGAGAGCGGCGCAACGCTTGCCGATCAGGCAGGCCGCGCGCTGGACGCCATTTCGAACGTGGTGCGCCAGTCGGCGGAACTCGTGCAGGAAATTTCTCTGGCCTCGAAACAGCAGGTACGCGGAACAGAAGGTGTCGCGCACGCCATGCAGATTATTTCCAGTATTACTCGGCAAACGTCGCAGGGTACGCGCGGCACGGTGGCAACGGTGAGCCAGCTCGTCAAGTTGTCAGATCAATTGAACGAAGCGCTGGCGCAATTCCGCGCATCCTCCAAGGCAGCAGCGGCGGCAAGTGAAGTTTCCGAGCGGCCGGTCCCGGCAGGCGCTCTTCGTTAAGCAGCGACGCTCTTGTTCGGCAATAGGCGAGAGTAAGAGCGAGGCCCAAAAAACGGGAGCACGATGAGCGAACGCCAGGGACATGAAAACGGTCTGAGCGAGCACGAGTTAAGCGAGATTCGCATGTTGATCGAAGAGCGGACGGGAATTTGCTTCGATGAATCGCGAGAGCGCTTCTTCTCCACGCGTGTGCGCGAGCACTTGCGCGCAAAAGGAATGGAACGCGGCACGGAGCTACTGCGCGTGATGCGCAAATCCAACGTCGAATATGAAGGCTTGCTCGAACGGCTGCTGACGCAGGAGACGAGCTTTTTCCGGTATCCGGGCGTGTACGAGGCATTCGAGAAGCGCGTGCTGCCCGAGCTGCACACCAAAAAATTCTGGAAGAACCCGCGGACCCTGAGAATCTGGAGTGCCGGGTGCTCGACAGGTGAAGAGCCGTATTCGATCGGGATCACGATCGCGGATTCACTCTCTTTCGCGGACGCCTGGAACGTGGAAATCCTTGCAACCGATGTCGGACGGCACGCCCTGAAACATGCGGAGCGCGGACTCTACAAAGGCCGCAGCATCGCCAGCGTGAGCGAGAGGCAACTGACAAATCACTTTTCCGAGGTAAGTGGCGGCTATCAGGTAAAGCCACGGCTGAAGAAGATGGTCTCGTTCGCGCAGATGAATCTTGCTTCGGCGGTGTACGTCGGCCGCATGGACATGATTTTCTGCATGAATGTAATGATTTACTTTTCGGAAGAGCGCCGGCGTTCACTGGTGCAGCGGTTCTACGACACTTTGGAACCAGGCGGGTATCTTTTCCTCGGACACTCGGAATCAATCTCGAAGATGCCGGTAAAATTTCAAGCCATCGTTCTGAACGATTGCATTCTCTACCGCAAACCGACCGCGGACGAATTGCAAAAGCCGGAACTCGTGGCGGAGGGGCGAGCTTGAGCAGGTTGGACCGCGAAGCCGTCGAAGTGTTCCTCCAGGAAGCCTCGGAGAACCTGCAATATTTGCGGGAATACGTGAGTGTGCTTCAAGAAGTGGAGCCGCGACACGAGGATCTGGAGCGGCTCTACATTTCGGCACACACGCTGAGCGGTACTTCGGCCAGCTATGGGTTTCCTCGGTTTTCTGAGATTGCGGGGAAACTGGCGCACGTTTTTCAATATGCCCTTAACGCGCCTCTCGGTAGCGACCTGCATGGGCCCTTGACGGAATTTCTTTCGGATGGAATTTCGCTGCTCGAAACGGACTTGCTGGAAATCAGCGATACGGGCAAAGAGAATGCCGATGACATTGCTGTTTTCAAGGAGCGCTATCGCTTTGCGTTCCCGACGGAACCGCCGCCCCTGAACCTTTCGCAGCCGGAAACGCGGGAGCGGTTCGCTGTGGAGGAACATCCGGAGCCCATGGTCGCCGCGGCTACGGGTTCTTACTTTGACGCACTGCCGGCGAATGAAGAGGTGCCAGACGAGATTCTTGAGTTTTTCCAACCGGAAGCGGAAGAGCATCTCCAGGTTGTCAGCGATTGTTTGATTTCGCTGGAAGGAAACAACAACCCGGAAGAGGTCAACAAACTTTTTCGCGCAATCCATACGGTAAAGGGTTCTGCGGCGCAGGTCGGACTAAAAAGACTTGGAGCGATTGCTCACCGCGTTGAAGATCTGATCGGGCGTTTGCGTGATGGGGAGATTGAACCGTCTCCGGCCGTGGTGGATTTGTGTCTCGAGTCGGTGGATGTCCTGAAGAAGACGCTCCACAGGCAGTGGGCCGACGAAGTGGAAATGCGGAAAGGTGTCGATTCCCTGCTGGGCCGCATTGCGGAGTTTGCGCCGCTTGAACCGGAAGACGCAGAAGCAGCGGCCGCATCACCGGCTATGGCGGAAACTGGGCTAACCAAGGAATCCGAAGCCGCGACTCAAGCCGCCGCGACTGTCAAGAAGGTGGCGAAACAGCTCACAACCGGGACTGCCGCGGTGAAGTCCGTTCGAATCGCGTTGGCCCGGCTCGACCGCATGATGAACACGGTCGGTGAACTGGTCATCAACCGTACACGGATGGTTGGCCGCGTGGCGGAACTCGAAAAGCTCGTTGAGACGCTGAGCTTCTCGAAAGAGCGGCTCCAGGGAAAAGTCACGGAATTTCAGGAAAAGTACGAATTTAACCGCATCAGCAACAGCCGCAACGCTCCAGCACCGTGGAATCCTGAACCTACGCCACAGATGCTTACGAGCGCGGCCGCGGGCGACACTTCGTTCTGGTCCGAATTCAGCGAATTGGAAATGGACCGCTACGACGACTTCAACATTCTGTCGCGGTCGATGGCGGAAATTTCGGCGGACGTCAATGAGGTGTTATCGCAACTGCAAGGATTCATCGGGCGCGTTGAAGGCGACATTGACGAATTCACGAAACTCGCGCATCACCTGCAAGACGAAATTACGGCCGCGCGAATGGTTCCCATCGGAACATTGTATTCGCGATTGTCGAGGGCAGTCCGGGACGCGGCGAACTCAACCGGAAAGCAGGTCGAGCTGGATTTGTCCGGCAGTGAGACAGAACTCGACAACAACATTATTCAGCAAATCTCCGACCCTCTGGTTCACCTGGTACGGAACTCGGTGGCTCACGGCATCGAGCAGAGCGCTGACCGCACCGCAGCCGGCAAATCGCCTTCCGGGAATATCATGCTCCGCGCGTATCACCGCGGCAACCACATTTACATTGAGGTCGAGGACGACGGCGGTGGAATCAACTACGAGCGCGTGAAGCAAAGTGCGCTTGAACGCGGGCTGGTTTCGGGAGAAACCGCCGACCGGCTGACGGAACGAGATCTGCGAGAGATGCTGTTCCATCCCGGTTTCTCAACAGCGCCCGTGAAGACGGAGCTTGCCGGCCGCGGAGTCGGACTTGACGTGGTGCGAGCTAACTTGAATGCGCTCAACGGCGAAATCGATATCCAGAGCACCAGTGGCCAGGGGACAAAGTTCACGCTCAAGGTTCCTCTCACACTGATCATTTCTCCCGCCTTGTTCGTGCGCTGCGGCACGACGAACTTCGCGCTACCTCTAGCGGTCGTGGAAGAAATCCGCCGCCTGCGCGCTGATGAAATCGAGGATGTTGGCGGAAAGCTGCTTACCAAGGTACGCGACGTGGTTACCGAAGTCGTGCGGCTGGATACTTATCTTGGCCTGCCGCCTCTCGAGCCGATCAATGGCTACTTCCGCATGGTGGTGGCAAACGCCGGGAACCGAAAGATCGGTCTTGTCGTGGAAGACGTTCTTGGCAAGGACGAAATCGTTATCAAGAACCTGGGCGAATACCTGCGTCGCGTAAAACTGTTCCCGGGCACGACGATCGCGCCCGATGGCAGCCTCATTCTGTTGATCGACCTGAACCGCATGGTGGCGACGGAACCGAACGAGCGCCGGCCGATCCAGGCCAGCGCCAGCGCAGCCCGTATCTTCGCGCCAGGCTCCACGGCGATTGCGCGCGGAAGCATTCCTTCCGAGGCCATCGACCGCGTCGAGCAGGAGCGTGTCATCGTGGTGGCAGACGACTCGATCAGCGTACGCAAATTCGTTGGCCGCATGCTGGAGAAGAATGGATACCGCGTCAAACTAGCGGCAGATGGACTCGAAGCCGCCGAACTTGTGACCCAGCACGGCTGCCATCTGGTCATTACCGACCTCGAGATGCCGCGCATGACCGGTTACGAATTGATGGTTCAACTGCGTCAGACTCCCTCGACACGGAGGATTCCAGTGATGGTTGTTACATCGCGCGCGGGGGCAAAGCATCGCGATCGCGCGATGAAGGAAGGCGCCACGGCATTCCTGACCAAGCCGGTGCAAGAAGATCAGCTAATTGCCGCAGTAGAACAACTTATCGGAACGGAGGCGCCACGACCGGTCTCGCCGGTCGCGTAAACGAGCCATGGCGACTACTCCCAATAAAAAATTCCGCGTACTGGTTGTGGATGATTCCACATTCATGCGAAAAGTTCTGGAAGGGATTTTCAACGCCGACGAACAGCTCCAGGTTGTGGGCAACGCCAAGGACGGCCGCGAGGCGGTGGCGATGGCGGCATCACTCAAGCCCGACGTCATCACCATGGACATCAATATGCCGCACGTGGACGGGCTGCAAGCCACAGCGGAAATCATGACCACCAATCCGCGGCCAATCGTCATCGTCAGCTCTGAATCGCGCGAAGGCGCTGCAAGCACTCTTCGGGCATTGGAACTTGGCGCAATCGAATTCGTTGCCAAGCCGTCAGGCGCCATTGACCTGGATATGCAGAGCGTAAAGGAAGAGCTTCTGCGTAAGGTGCGCATGGCGGCCAAAGTGCGCGTCGTGCGCACGGCCTCACGGCTGGCTTCTACGATTCAAAATTCAAACGGCTCGAAGACGCCGCCGGCGCCTGTGAGCGCTCGCCCGGTGCCAACGTCCGGACTCGATCAACGCTTCCCAGTTGTAGTACTCGCAGCCTCGACAGGCGGGCCCGCGACCATCATGCGCATCGCTCCAGGCTTCACCGCAGACTTCCCTGCCGCCGTGATCCTAGTGCAGCACATGCCCGCCACCTTTACGACGCAATACGCCGCGCAGCTTGCGGACTTTACTGGAATTCGCGTAAAAGAGGCGGAAGCCAACGAATCCCTTCAGCCGGGCACGTTGTATATCTGCCCAGGCGGTCAGCATCTGCGTGTTACGCCGACAGGACGAATTCAGCTTGACGGCACTAGCGGCCGCATCAGTGGTTATCTGCCGAATATTGACGTCACCATGGAATCGGTTGCCGCTTTTGCGGGCCCCTTGAGCATCGCGGGGGTACTCACGGGAATGGGCAACGATGGCGCCAATGGCGCGAAGGCCATTAAGGCCGCGGGCGGGCTTGTGCTCGCTCAAGACGAGGCGACGTCAGTGATTTTCGGCATGCCTGCCGAGGCTATCAAGATTGGCGCCGTAGATCATGTGCTTGGAATCGACGACATCTATGCCGCCATCGAAAAGCGCGTACTGGGAATTTGCCGCACCACACCCGCGGGAGTGCGCTGATGCGTCTGGCATCCCCTGTAAAACCGAGTTCGGCCAAAACGGAGCAGATCATTCTTTTCCGCGTCAGCGGACAACTGTTTGCCGTTTCCTCGGCTTCGGTGCAGGAAGTACGCAGCGCAGACAGCATGTCAGGCGCTGCGATTGAAATCAGTGCGCCGGGAATTCGAAAGGTTCGGCACGTCGTGCGGCGCGGTGATCGATCCCTGTTCATTGTCAACGGTGCCATGCATTTCGGGTTGCACGCTGCGGATGGTGCCCTGCTCTTTGTGTTGCGCAAAACGCGCACGGCTCTATTGATCGACGGTATCGAGAAGATGACGACCATGACCCGTCTCCAGGCTCTTCCACTCTCGTTTTGTCACGAAGAGCGGCAGTGGTATCGAGGACTGACTGCGCTCGATCAGACAGTTGTGCCGGTGGTCCATCCGGAAGGGTTCTTGTCGCCGGAAGAACTGGCTTCGCTGGATGCAGCTCTTCTCCAAACGGACAATGCCGCGGCAGCAACTCTTGAGGAGACAAACTCCGCGCAATGACGGTGGCAACCGAACTCGACCTGCAATCGTTCGTCCTGCTAAGGCTCGGTGAACGGCGGTTTGCTGTTGCCGCAAAGCAGATTGCTGAGCTCGTTGCCCCGAGTCGCGTTTTTCGCTTCCCCCACCGAACGCCGAAGTTGGAAGGGGTAATTCTACGGCGCGGCCGCATAGTTCCGGTTTGTGACGTTTCCGAAATGTTGGTCGGAAAACGCCTGACTTCCCGGCGTTTCTACCTGATCGCGGTGCGCAACTACGGGACACAGAGAGAATGGGTAGCAATGCCGGTTACGGGCGAATGCGAGCTGATCAATTCAGAGATGATGTCTGCGTCGGAATCCGACGCCCCGCATGTCGCCGGGTGGCTGTCGCATGACGGGGACGTAATTGAAGTCTTGAATCTCAACACCCTAACGCCGGGCCCGGAACAATCACTCGCAACACCTGAAGCGCCAGAAACGGCGGAGGCCCGCCCGTGATCCCGGCCGGACGTCCCGTCAAAATTCTCTTGATCGACAGCAACGTCTATTTTGCCAAGCGCCTCGGCGATGCGCTGAAGCGCGAAGGCTTTGAGGTCGTCTCAAGTACGCAAGCGGCTTTCGCTCTCACCACCCTCGAATACGACGCACCGTCCGCCATTCTGTGCGCGACGAATATGCGGGAGATGGGCGCACTGGAAATGGCACCGATCATTCACGCGGACCCAAAAAACGTGAATCTGCAGATCATCGCGCTCGGCGATGGCAGCCAGCGCGCATTGATGGAAGCTTTTCAGGCCGGCTGCGACGATTATATTGACCGCAACCAACAGCCCCCGGTGATTGCCGCCCACGTGAAGCAGATTTTGGTCAGCAAAGCGGAAGGGTTTCAACCCACGCAGATGCTGGACAAGTCCGATACCAGTTTGAGCGGCAACCTGACCCACCACGACCTCACGGGCGTCATGCAAATGCTGGGACACGCGCATCAGACAGGGGCGCTGCACATCAACGCCGGTGAGACGGACGGCGTGCTGTTTTACGACGCGGGAGCGATCACACATGCAGAATGCGGCAATTTCTTTGGCGATGAAGCCGTTATCCACATTTTGAAGAGCCTCGGAAATACCAATGAAGGCGTTTATAAATTTACCTACGGAACCAGTTCGCCGCAGCGCACCGTGCTGCGCTCGGCGACCGATCTCATGCTGGATGCCATGCGCGAATTTGACGAAGGAACACATGACATGGCTGACAAGGAAGCGCGATGAGCGAAGCGATGACCATTCCACCGCTGGGCGAAACTCCCGTCAAGCGAACACCTACTGTCTATTTCATCGATGACAGCGCCACCATGCGCGAAGTCATTAAGATCGCTTTCCGCCGTGAAAATATCAACGTGATTACTTGCGCCGATGCCGCTTCGGCGTTGGCGCAGTTCGAACAGAACCGCCCGGATGTGGTGATCACGGACGTGATCATGCCGGATCAGGACGGCTACTCTGTCTGCAGCCAGATCAAGCAGAATCCGCGGTACAGTGAAACTCCGGTCGTGCTAATGTCCGGCGTCGTCAACAAGAGCGTCGCCGACAAAGCGGTTTCCGTTAAGGCGGATGAACTGATTCGCAAACCCTTTCAGCCGCAGGAATTGATCGGACGCGTCAAGAGCCTTCTGGAACCCAAGGGCTCAACGCCCGCACCCACGGTTGAGCGTCCCGCGTCGTCGAATGCCTTGAGCAATCTATTTTCACCGCCTCCCGTGCCTGTTGCACCACGCCCGGTTGCGCATGCCGCGCCCGTGCCAGCGACGCCTGAATCTGCCTGGCCGCGAGCGCTCGCCGAAGCGTTCACTCCGCGTCAACCTTTACAGCAGCACCACGATCAACAACAATCCAATGCCCTACCGGTTCGGCCGGCCCTGACAGCGGCCGACATCCAGAAACTTCGCGTTGAGATTGCTCATCTGGATCTGCTCGTAAAGAAACTACAGACCGAACTTCAGATCGAGCGGCAATACAACCAAGCTCTGGAAACGCAAATTCGCACTCTCACCGAAGTAAGCTAGCCGCTCGCAATCTGGCCTGCTCCTTGCCCGGCTCCATCCCGTCAATCCGGCGGGCAGTTGACGGGATAGCCACCTGCGGGGACTAAGTTACAGGTACCACTCAGTAGATCGCGTTTCTGCCGGATGCTTGCAACGTCTACTTTTAGTACCTTTGCGATGCGCTCCTCAGAGACGTCATTTCGGATAGCTTTGAGGATCATCGCATGTTCTTGAAGTGTGGCCATCCGACTTATGCGCTTGTTGTACGTATATGCTTCGTCGTCAGTCGAGATCAGGCACCGCGCATGGGTTTCACCCAGTTGTTTCAGGGCCTCAAGACGAATGTGACCATCTAGAAGCAGATAAGTGTCCGACTTACCGTCCCGCGAGAATACGATCAACGGCTCTAATGATGCCGACCTCGCGCACGGAAGCGAGCACTTGTTGGTATTTATGAGTACACCTAATGGAACTCGTTACTTGTTTCAATGGCAGGAGAGCGGTGATTGGCACAACTGTCCCCTGAGGATCAAACGAGGCTAAAACCTGCTTTGGCATGTTCAAGCTGCCTCCGCGATTTGCATTCTGTCAGCGAGGTACGCGGGGACGTCATCCAGCCCTTCAGCATGCAACAGCGTCACAAAGTGTTCGTCCCGGAAAAGGTTCTTTAGAGCTGACACGATGAATAATAATCGGTGCTCAGTCAATTGTGATTTCTTCACCAATAACTTTTGACGGTCCACTTCCTGTCGATACACTCGGACTAATGACTCAGCAGATTGTGGGCCGTTCACGACGACGGGGACGGCACGCAAACCCTTTTCGCCGAGTCGCGAATGAGTCGGGGCGTGGCCCGGATTCTATTGGATTTGGATGTTCCGGCCGGTGGCACTCATCTTGCCGTGCGTCGCCTCCTCCACCACTACGCGCAACCGACATGCGCCCGAAGGCGCTTCCAGCGTCATCGTGCCGCTTAGGCCAGTTTTAGAAAACCGCTCGAAAGTCTCGGCCTTCAGCGCCAGTTGCATCTGCCCTTCCTTGGCGGCGATCATATTTCCCTGCGTATCAAACAGCGCGACCACCAACGTCAGCACGTCGACGTACCGTTCTTCCTGCCGCTGGAACGGCAGCTCGCGAATATCCACTCGCGTCTGAACGTTGAGCACTCGGGCGCTATTCCTGCCGGTGCCGGGCCTCTCGGTTACGCTCAGAGGAAAATCGCTCCTTTCCTCCGAGCCGCGTATCTCAACGTCAATCCTCTCCTCCGCGGTCGGTTCACTGCTGGACGCTTTCGTCGGCTCCGGGCTCGATTCCTTCGTCGGCGTGAAATACCCAGGCCGCGCTTGCACATCGAAGGCTCCCGGCACATTGACTTCCACCTTCAGCTTATGAAACCTGCCATTTAGTTTTAGTTTTTTCGGAGCGAAACTTAGCAGGTACTCTGTCTTCGGGGCCGCCGCCAGCATGTAATATCCATCAGCCAGATCATTCCGGTCGTGAAAAAACCGGCCTCCCGTCCCGTCCGCGAAATCGGCCATGGCCGCCGTGGTGTTCATCAGCGCAGGCCCGAAGCTTTCCGCTTCATGCTTCGCTCTCTTGGCGTCCGCTGGCCCGCCTGCCTTGAGTTCGTTCTGCATCCGCCCGTGGCTCGGGTCCTCGGCATAGAGACCCTTGGCATCCAGCGCATTGATGACAACCTCTGCGCGCAAGGCGTCATGCACGACCTCATCGACAACGCGCTCCAGTGTGCCCGTCAGGAATCCCGGCGAGGCCAACACCAGCACCCGCTCACCCGGCTTGCCCGCTAGATAATTCACGACTCCTCGAACCGTCGCCAGCGTGTTCTCCGACAGCTCCTTCATCGGCTCCCAGACTCCCTGAGCTTGTGACATAACTATTTGCTCTTGGATCCTGTAGCAATCCGCACCGTAATTCCCTTGGTCATCACAATTGCATTGCTTTGCTGCTGCCCAGGCTGTGTTGTAGGCGTCCGGGTCGAGATGATTTACGATCAGGTACGCGTCATGCGGCGTGATTCGTGGGCAAGTGCCGCTGTCGAAAACGCGCGCATGCGATTTCAGCTTGGCGATTGCCTCGTGAAGTTTGGAAGCGTCCGACGTGAAGTCAATCGTCACGGAAGATGACGCGGTGAACAGCGCAATCTGATCATTCGCGCCAAGCCCGCTACGGATAAAATTCTCCGCCGCAAGCTGCACACGTCTCATATCGCCCGATAGCGTGTGCAGGTCGTCGAAATAGAGAGCAACATAACGCGGGCGAAGCGGCGCTTGTGCATGCAAATCCGGCTGCGCCACTGTCGGTGCCGCTACGGTCCCGCTTGAGGGCAAAGACGACTGCCGTGTTTCAACCGAAAACCCCGAAGCCGCCTGCTTCTTACCATCCTCATAAATGGTGAAATCCTCCCGCTTCAGCCCGCTTACAATTTGTCCTTTGCCGTCTCGCACCACCACTCCCACTGGCACTTCATAAGTTTGTACACGGATTCTCGGCTCCGGCGGATGGTAGGCCCAGCTTCGCACCTCCACTTCGTCAGGACCAGGCTTCTGGCCAAGGTGGGGGGCGGTACAAAGCGGCAACACGGTGCAAGCGAGCGCGAAGAACGCCGCTGCCCCATGGAACTTCAGGTCCTTGCGAAAAGCGCCCATTTGGCCCTCGTTCCACAGCACTTCGAAATGACGGCGGACACAGTCCTTACTTGCGGACGGTTTGCGCGCGAACGCCTCGATTGTCCCTTCAGCGTCGTAGATTGAGTCTGCCATCGCTTGACCTCGCCACAGAGGCTGCCCTCAATTATATATGGCGACATACCTGGTAAACGCCGTGACCGAACAAGTCCTGGAAGCAAGTAAATTTCACGATTACAAGCCTATTTCTCGCATTTCATTTTACCAAAATCGCATTCGCACGTTCTTGTGCAACAAAGATCCGAGAATTGTTCGCTTGTGTGTATTTCAACCGACTCTGTGATGCACAGAAACTCTGTCCGGAAGTGGTTCAGTTTCAGTTGCTTCCCACAAGGAAACGGCGTTGGAAGAGCCGTTGCTCGGCTGCTGTGTGTCGCCAACGTCGCACTGCAGATTCCGCTCACACTTGCGCACCCGACTTATTGCACCAAGATAGTGCAGGGAGGGCAGTTTCGCCCGCTCCGATCCCCTATCCGGGGGTGTGCGACTTACAGGTGGAACTTAAGCCGCGCGACGTGCCTCCCAGTAATCTTCAAACTCGCCATTGAGATGGCAGCAGCGGAGAGCCAGGATCGCGTTTGCTCCTCGAACGGTCCAGAACATTCCTGACCTCTTA